>Ga0228698_1000842_pt1 | contig 18232 bp, 14 predicted proteins | sample McNCre117_Aug_MG_FD_178015 | JGI IMG/M metagenome (GOLD analysis project Ga0228698, IMG submission 178015) | Freshwater microbial communities from McNutts Creek, Athens, Georgia, United States - 1-17_Aug_MG | ecosystem: Environmental > Aquatic > Freshwater > Creek | place: USA: Georgia...
GTGACCCGCGAAAACTCCATGGGCGAGGCCAGAAAAGCGCGCTTCAGGCTTTCACCGGCCAGCGTGTAGTAACCGCCTTTGCGGGGCGACTGTGCACCCGCTTTCGGGTCGGATTCCTGAAACCACATGGCCTGGTGGGCCTTCCCGGCGTTGATGAACTCGGCGCTGAGCACGCGCCCGGCGCGCAGGGGCTCGCCGTCACCTTCCAGGGTTTCGTAGACCACCGAGAAGCTGTCGCCCTTGCGCAGTGCGCGGTGGAAATCGATGTCACCAGAGAATATTTCGGCCAGCTGCACCGCGACTGAGTCGGGAATCCGCGCCTCGTCGGTGGCTGCAAACAAGCTGGAACTGATGGTTCCGCTGGCCAGGCGCGACGTGGCCTGGAGCGGTAGCGTTTCCATGCGGGAAACCCACTCAGATCCGGCCTTTTCGATGGTCAAGCGCTTGAATGTGCCGTCTTCGTCCGGGCTCCACCGTGCTTGCAGTTTCAGCAGCGCGTTGTCGCTGGAAGTTTCCACGGAGACGCGGCGACCGGCTCGCCCTAATAAGGTGGCTTGTGCAGAACGGTCGGTGCGAAGGAATGCAGCTGCTTTGGGGTCGAAAACGCCAAGGCGCTTCAACAATATTTCGGCGGTGTCCGTAGAGCGGGTCAGATCAGACCGGTATAGGCGCATGGCCTGTGTGGCCAATTGCTCCGTTTGCTCGCGCAGGTCAGACACTGCCAAGGGTTCGACCACGCTTCGCACGGGGATTTGGGATGCATCGGGCGCCAAATTTGCAACGGCAAATGTGAGGCCGCTTCCCATCAACAGGAAGGCGGCCACGGCAGTAGTCACGCGTTTGGGGTGGCGAATCAGTACGTGGCGCGTACGCGTCACAAAATCATCCACACAGCGGTTGAAAGCGCTTTTCAAAATAGGGGGCTCCGGGGGGGACAGGCAGGGCGACTAAAATTCAGCCGCGGCTTGCGTGCATGGTGCAGGAACGAGCTCGCAGTATAGCGGCCCAACGTAAAGCCGCGTGCCTGAAAACCCTTATGAATCAAGCCTCAACCCCCACTTTTGTTGTAACTGATCGTGTCCGTGAGGCGTTGGCGGTCACCCTGCGCGGCTGTGAAGAGCTGATACCGCAAGAAGAGTGGGTCAAGAAGCTCGCCAAGTCGGAAGCTACCGGTAAACCGCTGCGCATCAAGCTCGGGCTGGACCCGACTGCGCCTGACATCCACATCGGCCATACCGTGGTGCTGAACAAGATGCGCCAGTTGCAGGATTTGGGGCACACCGTCATTTTCCTGATTGGCGACTTCACCAGCATGATTGGCGACCCCAGCGGCCGCAACAGCACCCGACCGCCCCTGACCGCCGAGCAGATCAAGGTCAATGCCGAAACCTATTACAAGCAAGCCAGTCTGGTGTTGGACCCGGCGAAAACCGAAATTCGCTACAACAGCGAATGGAGCGACCCCTTGGGTGCGCGCGGCATGATTCAGCTCGCCAGTCGCTACACCGTGGCCCGCATGATGGAACGCAACGATTTTCACGACCGATTCAAGGCGGGAACGCCCATCGCCGTGCATGAGTTCCTGTACCCGCTGATGCAAGGCTATGACAGCGTGGCGCTGCAAAGTGATCTGGAGTTGGGCGGTACCGACCAGAAGTTCAACCTGCTCATGGGGCGGCACCTGCAGGCAGAGTATGGCCAGGAGCCGCAGTGCATTTTGACCATGCCTTTGCTCGAAGGCACCGATGGCGTGGACAAGATGTCCAAAAGCAAAAACAACTACATCGGCATCTCTGAAGAACCCAACACCATGTTTGCCAAGGTGCTCAGCATCTCGGATGTGTTGATGTGGAAGTGGTACACACTTCTGAGCTTCCAGAGTGAAGCAGCCATTGCAGCGCTCAAGGCCGAGGTGGAAGCCGGGCGCAATCCCAAGGACGCCAAAGTGGCGCTGGCCAAAGAAATAACCGCGCGCTTCCACTCTGCCGCTGCTGCCGATGCGGCCGAGCAGGACTTCATCAACCGGAGCAAAGGCGGCATTCCCGACGAGATCACGGAAGTGGCTTTGCCGCTGGGTGAGGGGGGCGCGGCAGTCGGCATCGGCGCTTTGCTCAAGTCAGCGGGGCTGGCAGCATCGAGTGGCGAAGGCAATCGCCTGATTGACGGCGGCGGTGTGCGTATCGACAGCAATGTGGTGAGTGACAAGGGTTTGAAGTTGGGCGCAGGAACCTATGTCCTGCAAGTGGGCAAGCGCAAGTTTGCCCGCGTGACCTTGGCCTGAGCGCCTCCCTATGCTGGCCCTGGTTCAGCGTGTCAGTCGCGCCAAAGTCACGGTGGAGTCTGAACCCGTCGGTGAAATTGGCCGCGGGTTTCTGGTTCTGGTTTGCGCAGAACAAGGCGACACCCGCGTGGAGGCGGACAAGTTGTTGGCCAAGTTGCTCAAGTTGCGCGTATTCAGCGACGCGCAGGGCAAGATGAACCTGAGCTTGCAAGACATAGACGGCAAGGGCACGCTGGGCGGTTTGCTTATCGTGAGCCAATTCACGCTTGCCGCTGACCTGAAAGGCGGCAACCGTCCCAGCTTTACCAATGCAGCCGCTCCTGCGCGGGGGCGCGAGTTGTTCGACTACTTTGTGGCGCAGGCGCGCGTGGCGCACCCCATTGTGCAAACCGGACGTTTTGCCACTGAAATGGCGGTGGAACTGGTCAATGACGGACCGGTCACCATACCCATGCGGGTGGAGCCAATGCCGTCCGATCCACACTGAGCTGGCTGATAGGTCGGTGCAGGTCTAGCCGTATCGAAGCGATTTGGCAAAGTAAAAGGCTAGCCCTTGTTGGAGCCCAGAGAAGAGGGCATCAATAGGGATTTCTGAATCCCAAACGCGCCAGTATGTCGACCTCGCGGGCTTCCATTGCGCGGGCGTCGGCTTTGGACGTTTCATGGTCCCAGCCTTGGGCGTGCAGTGTGCCGTGCACGATCAGGTGGGCGTAATGCGCCTGCAGCGTTTTGCCTTGTTCCTTGGCCTCCTTGGCAACGACCTGCGCGCACAGAACCAAATCCGCCGTCACCAAGGGCGCCTGGGTGTAGTCGAAGGTCAAGACATTGGTTGCGTAGTCTTTCTTGCGAAAGTCGCGGTTGAGCGTCTGTCCCTCTTGCGCGTCAACAATGCGCACGGTGATTTCCGCATCGGCTTCCAATGCGTGGCGAATCCAGCGGTTGACTTTGTGGCGCACCAGGGCCGCACGGTGGCGGTCGGCGTTGGGGATGGCGCCAAATTGAAGCGATAGCGACAGTGAATTCAGCATCAGCGGGCTTTCGGGGTTCTGGTTTTGGGAAGTCCTGTGCGGGGCAGTGCCGGTTCAGGCTCTGGTGCGGCAATGGGCGCCAGGTCCGCCAGACGGGCTGCATCGTACGCATCAACAATGCGCGCTACCAGCGGGTGCCGCACGATGTCGGCACTGGTTAGCCGCGTAATCGCGATGCCGGGTACGCGCCGCAAAATGCGCTCGGCCTCCACCAAACCGCTGAGTTGGGCCTTGGGCAAGTCGATCTGCGTCAGGTCTCCGGTGATAACGGTCTTGGTGCCAAAGCCCACGCGGGTCAAAAACATCTTCATCTGCTCGGGCGTGGTGTTCTGCGCTTCATCCAGAATCACAAACGCATTGTTCAGCGTGCGCCCGCGCATGAAGGCCAGCGGCGCAATTTCCAGCGCCTGGCGCTCAAAGGCCTTGTGCACCTGGTCGTATCCCATAAGGTCGTACAGCGCGTCGTACAGGGGTCGCAAATAAGGGTCTACTTTCTGGTTCAAGTCACCGGGCAAAAATCCCAAACGCTCGCCGGCTTCCACCGCCGGACGGGTCAGGACAATGCGCTGAACCGCACTGCGCTGCAATGCATCCACGGCCGCAGCCACTGCCAGGTAGGTTTTGCCAGTGCCTGCCGGGCCAATGCCAAAGGTCACATCAAATTCGGCAATGTTGTCCAGATAGAGCGCCTGATTCTGGGTGCGGGGTTTGAGGTCGGCGCGGCGTGTAGCCAGCGCCGGGCCGCCTATGGCGTCCGCTGATCCATCGCCTGACAACATCAACTGAACAGTAGCGGGTGCAATCGGGCGCGCAGCCATTTCATACAGCGCCTGCAGCATGTCCATCGCGCGCTGCGCTTTGACCTTGGCCCCTTCGACCTTGAACTGCTCGTGGCGGTGGGCTATGCGCACCTCCAGCGCCAGTTCAATGGTGCGCAAGTGCTCGTCCGTGGGGCCGCACAGGTGGGAGAGGCGGGTGTTGTTCAGTGGTGTGAAAAGGTGTCTGAGAATCAAGCTGATAATTCCTCGCGGCAATAGGCCCCTGTACAGGACCCCGTAACCCCATGATAGGCACAAAATGATAGGCAAGCTCACCGGCATTCTCAGCGACAAGAACCCGCCCCAGGTGGTGGTGGACTGTGGTGGTGTGGGTTACGAAGTTCAGGTGCCCATGAGCACTTTTTACAACTTGCCTGCGGCAGGCGAAAAGGTGTCGTTGCTGACGCATTTTGTGGTGCGCGAGGACGCGCAGATTTTGTATGGCTTCGGCAGTGCCACCGAGCGCGAGGCCTTTCGCGAACTGATCAAAATATCCGGTGTCGGCCCGCGTACCGCGCTGTCGGTGCTGTCGGGTATGGGCGTTGCCGATCTGGCCCAGGCGGTGACGCTCCAAGAAGCGGGGCGCCTCATCAAGGTCCCCGGCATTGGCAAGAAGACGGCCGAACGCTTGTTGCTGGAATTGAAGGGCAAGTTGGGGGCCGACATGGGTGCGCCAATGGGGGCTTCCAGCGGCGCACAGGGCGACATTTTGCAGGCCCTGCTGGCCTTGGGCTACAGCGACAAGGAAGCGGCGGCTGCGTTAAAAGCCCTGCCGCCAGATGTCGGGGTCAGCGAAGGCATCAAACTCGCGTTGCGGGCGCTGGCGAAATAGCGCGACGCACGTCGTCGCGGCTATTGCGCCTCGCGCACCGGCCGGGCGTTGACCGCTTGAACAGGGCGTGCATTGTGAGGGAACAACTGGGTGAACACCTTGAGTTGCGCCGGGCTGATGCGCAGCGGTTGCTTTAGCACCATCCACAAAACGCCTTCCGTGCACGGTGGCGTGGTCAGGGAGCCGATGAACTGGTAGTAGCGCTGGTCTGTCGGGAGCAACTGGTTCATGTCAATGCGTCCCTCGGGAACGCCGACCCGGTCGCTGGTGTCCAGGGGTAAGTAGGTCCACACGGTTTCAAGCATCGGATTGGGCTCGCCTGTCTCCATCAGAACTGCCACCACCGCGAGTTGACCGGCATCGTTTTTGTGCACCAGGTGCGCCACCATCGCGTAGCGCTTGGAGTTCACCATTTCCTCCGAAGGCGTATGGAAGTGGAACTGCAGGAGCTTGTATTCCGCCCCCCGCACCAAGATGCTGTTTTGCCCCTCCAGATCGACCTGAATGGTATGGCCGTTGTTGACCACGCTGCCCCGGCTCGGGGTGTACATGAAACGGATGGGTTCGGCCGGGCCTACCAAAGTGAAATCGTCACGGATGGCGATCGGAGACTGCCGTTTGCCAATCGCACACAGGTTGAATTCGGGTTTGAGCTTGGCCCAATTCTGCGGGCCGTTTTCACCCTCATAGCTCCAGTGCACTTCGCCTCCGTGGCCTCCTGCCGCGCTGCCGTGCGTGTCATCTGGTTTCTCTCCATTGGCCAAAGCAAGTGCCCGTGCCCGGATGTATTGCCGGTTCTCGCCACTGGATTCGCCGTGCCCTTTGCCAGCAGCGCCTCTGGAGGTCGTCAATGTGATGCGTTTGTTGGCGTCTTCGGGCTTTTTGGTCGGGGTCCCGATGGCGGAAAGCGCCTGCTTCAACTGGCTTACGGAGTCGGTTGCGGCAGGGGCCTCGGGTGCAGCCGTTGCGGCGGCTGCTCCATGCTCGCCATGCCCGGCTGGGGCAGACACTTTGCCCGACGCAGGTGTTGCAGCGCCGTGTCCTTCAGAGGCCGCAGGTGGCTTTTCAGCCTTGAGCTTCTTGGCCAGTGGCATCTCGATCAGCTCTACTTTTTCCTCAGCGCGGGCCGTGCCCGCAGCCCATAAAGCCAACAGCAATCCGCTGGCAAACAGCAGGTTCAACGCGTGGCGCGCTGAAAAAAGAGGGCGGGTTTTTGTTTTCATAGGTGTCAATGCCTTTGGAGCGTGCACGGCACAGAATCTGAAACTGGCAGTGCTTGTAGTCAGTATCGGCGCAAACCCGTCTTAACTTGAGCCAGCGCATGGGCCAGCGCGCCCACGCGCTATAGTGGACAAAACCTGCTTTTCCACTATTTTTGATCGAACCTGTGAGCATCCAGACCGACGATTTTTCTGCTGCGGCGCCCTTGCGCATGGTGTCTGCCGGCCCTACCTCTCCGCAGGAAGAGGCGATTGAACGTGCTTTGCGCCCCAAACTGTTGGACGAATACGTTGGCCAGGCCAAAGTGCGCGAGCAACTTGAAATCTTCATTGGCGCGGCCAAGATGCGTTCCGAGGCGCTGGACCATGTGTTGCTGTTCGGCCCCCCTGGACTGGGCAAGACCACCTTGAGTCACATCATTGCGCATGAACTGGGTGTGAATTTGCGACAGACCAGCGGCCCCGTTCTGGAGAAGCCCAAAGATCTCGCTGCGCTGTTGACCAATCTGGAAAAAAACGACGTTCTCTTTATTGACGAAATTCACCGTCTCTCACCTGTGGTGGAGGAAATCCTCTACCCGGCATTGGAGGACTACAAGATTGACATCATGATTGGTGAGGGCCCCGCTGCCCGCTCGATCAAACTGGACTTGCAGCCCTTCACCCTGGTCGGCGCGACCACCCGCGCGGGCATGCTGACCAACCCCTTGCGGGATCGTTTTGGCATTGTGGCGCGGCTGGAGTTTTATACCGCGCAGGAACTGCTGCGTATCGTGACCCGCAGCGCGGGGTTGTTGAACGTACCGATGGATGAAGAGGGCGGTTTTGAAATAGCCCGCCGCTCACGCGGCACTCCGCGCATCGCCAATCGCCTGCTGCGCCGGGTGCGTGACTATGCCGACGTCAAGGGGCAGGGCACGATCACACTGGACATCGCCAACCGCGCGTTGGCCATGTTGGACGTCGACCCGCAAGGCTTTGATCTGATGGACCGCAAGTTGCTGGAGGCGGTGATTCACCGCTTTGATGGGGGGCCGGTGGGGCTGGACAACATCGCGGCCAGCATCGGGGAGGAGCGTGAAACCATTGAAGACGTGATCGAGCCCTACTTGATTCAGCAAGGGTTCCTGCAGCGCACGCCACGCGGACGCATTGCAACGCTGGCGGCCTATCGGCATCTGGGCGTCACCGCGCCGCAGCGCGATTCCGAACTGCCGGGCATCTGAGTGGAGGCGAATGCCGTTCCGCAGTGGAAGGCCGATTTGCGCCGCTCGCTGCTGGCTAAGCGCCTCGCGATAGCCGACGCTGAGCGCACGGCCTGGAATGCAGCCATTACCGACCATCTCATTCAGGGTTTTCCGCAGCTGGCGGCGATGACCGTCGGAATTTACTGGCCCTACCAAGGCGAATTCGACCCCCGGCCGGCCATGCGTCATTTCCGCAAACTTGGTGCCACATCTGCGCTGCCGGAAGTGGTGCAAAAGGGCGCGCCATTGCGGTTTCGCAAGTGGTGGCCTGGGGCCGCGATGACCAAGGGCGTCTACGACATTGCGGTGCCGCAAGGCACAGACGCGGTGCAACCGCAGGCGCTCATCATTCCACCGGTTGGGTTTGATGCAGACGGATTTCGCCTGGGCTACGGCGGCGGGTTTTATGACCGCACTTTGGCCACTTTGCGTCCACGGCCTTTAACCATCGGGGTGGCCTATGAGCTGTCCCGCGTGCCGACCATTCACCCCCAAGGCTTTGATTTGGCACTGGACTTTGTAGTCACTGAGCGGGGCATCTTCCCCACTTACACCCCATCAGCCACATAAGGATTGGTTTTGCGTTCCCGCCCGAAAGTGCTTTCCGGGCCATGGCCGGGGATGAACACGGTGGCATCACCAAGCGGCCACAGCTTGTCACGAATGCTGGCTATCAGCGCATCGTGATCGCCCTGTGGGAAGTCGGTCCGTCCAATCGAACCCGCAAACAGCACATCGCCCACAAAGGCGCGCTGTGCCTCAGCGGAGTAGAAAACGACATGCCCGGGCGTGTGCCCCGGGCAGTGCTTGACCAATAGCGTGCTGTTGCCAATGCTGACCGTGTCGTTATCCACCAGCCAGCGTTTGGGGACGAAAGCCTCTGCGGGCGGGAAACCGAACATCTTGCTTTGTTGGGCCAAACCGTCGATCCAGAACTGATCGCCCGTGTGCGGGCCAATGATGGGCAACGACAACTGCCGCGCCAGCTCAGCCGTGCCACCCGCGTGGTCAATGTGTGCATGGGTCAGCCAGATTTGTTCCAGCGTGAGGTCCAGCCTTTTCACTTCCGCGAGGATGCGGGGCAAATCGCCCCCCGGATCAATGACCGCAGCCAATCGCGTGGTGTCGCAATACACGACAGAGCAGTTTTGTTGAAACGGAGTAACGGGAATCGTGACGTATTGCAGCATGGTGTTGGGGCGAAATTGTCAATGGGTTGGCCCACAGTGTAGGGGGCAAGGAGGCCGGTTTGGCCCCTTGCCGATGCCGGCGCACATGAACCAGGTGCGCATACGGTTGATGGGCCGCAGTGGCGCCAGATTGCGACGGCTATGTGGCTGCAACGGTAGCGCCACGCGAGAGCCGGAGCGACTCCCGCGGAGCGTGGGTATCTGTCTTTGGCGAAGTGCCCGAAAACCTAGACCACCAAGCCCGGGCTGTTCCAGATCTTCTCGGCGTATTCCGCAATGGTGCGGTCGGCCGAGAAGGGCCCCATGCCGGCGACGTTGCGCAGTGCCTTGACGGTCCAGTCGTGGGTGTTGAGGTAAGCGGCGTCCACCTGCTCCTGTGCGGCGATGTAGCTGGCGTAGTCGGCCAGCAACAGGTAGTGGTCGCCCCACAGAGTAAGGGTGTCGTGGATGGCGTTGTAGCGGCCGGGCTCTTCGGGGCTGAAGACGCCACCGCGAATCGCATCCAGCACGGACTTCAGTTCGGGGATCTGGTCCACATATTTGGCAGGCTGGTAGCCCGACGCGCGCAGCGCCGCCACCTCGGGGGTGGTCATGCCGAAGATGAAGATGTTTTCATCGCCCACGTTTTCCTTGATCTCCACGTTGGCACCGTCCAGCGTGCCGATCGTGAGTGCGCCGTTGAGCGAGAGCTTCATGTTGCCGGTGCCCGACGCTTCGGTGCCTGCAGTGGAGATTTGTTCCGACAGGTCGGCCGCCGGGATGATCATCTCGGCCAGGCTCACGCTGTAGTTGGGTGCAAACACCACCTTGAGCTTGTTGCCCACGCGCGGGTCGTTGTTGATGACGGTGGCCACATCGTTGATGAGGCGGATCACCAGCTTGGCCATGTGATACGCGGACGCTGCTTTGCCCGCAAACACCACCACGCGCGGCACGGTCACTGCATCGGGGTTGGCCAGGATGCGCTGGTAGCGGGTGATGACGTGCAGCACATTGAGCAGCTGGCGTTTGTATTCGTGGATGCGCTTGACCTGCACGTCAAACAGCGCGTCGGTAGGAATGTCCAGACCCATGTGGCTCTTGACCCAGGTGGCCAGGCGGCGCTTGTTGGTCAGCTTGGCTTGCTGGAATCCGGCAATCACCTTGTCGTTGTGGATCAATGGCATCAGGCCGCTGAGTTGGGTGAGGTCACGGCGCCAGCCGGTGCCTATGTGTTTGTCCAGCACGGCAGAGAACGCAGGGTTGGCTTGCGCCAGCCAGCGGCGCGGGGTGATGCCGTTGGTCTTGTTATTGAAACGCTGTGGCCACAGGCGGGCGAAGTCGGAAAAAATGCTTTCCTTCATCAGCTCGGAGTGCAGGGCCGACACACCGTTGATGGAGTGGCTGGTCACCACCGCCAGGTAGGCCATGCGCACGCGGCGGTCGCCTTGCTCGTCCACCAGCGAAACCTTGCGCAGCATGTCCGGGCCCACGCCCGCTTGTGCCAGACCGGCGAGGAACTGGGCATTGATGTCGTAAATGATCTGCAGGTGGCGCGGCAGGATGCGCTCCAGCATCTGCACCGGCCAGGTCTCCAAGGCCTCGTGCATGAGCGTGTGGTTGGTGTAGGAGAACACGCCCTGGCACAGGCGCCAGGCATCGGCCCAGGGCAGTTTGTGCTCGTCTAGCAGCAGGCGCATCAGCTCAGGAATAGCCAGAACCGGGTGCGTGTCGTTCAGGTGGATGCTGACCTTTTTGGGCAAGTCTTCGAAGCCGGTATGTTTGCTCAGGTAGCGACGCAACAAGTCTTGCACGCTGGCACTGCAGAAGAAGTACTCCTGGTGCAGGCGCAGCTCGCGGCCTTCCGTCGTGGAGTCGTCGGGGTAGAGCACGCGCGACACATTCTCGGAGTGGTTCTTGGTTTCCACCGCCGCCATGTAGTTGCCACGGTTGAAAGCGCCCAGGTCAATCTCCTGCGTGGCCTTGGCCGACCACAGACGCAGCGTGTTGGTGGCCGAAGTGTCGTAGCCGGGGATGATGGTGTCATAGGCCATGGCCTGTACATCGTGCGAGTCCACCCACTTGAAGCCCGTGCCATCGCGCTCCAGGCGCCCGCCAAAGCGCACGCGGTAGGTCACCTCGGGCCGCGGGAATTCCCAGGGGTTGCCGTTGGTCAACCAGTAGTCCGGCACCTCGACCTGACGGCCATCCACAATGGTCTGCCGGAACATGCCGTAGTCGTAGCGGATGCCATAGCCAAAGCCGGGAATCGCCAGCGTGGCCATGGAGTCCAGAAAGCAGGCAGCCAGACGGCCCAGACCGCCGTTGCCCAGCGCGGCATCGGGCTCCAGTTCGCTGAGCGTGTCCATGTCCACGCCGAAGTCCAGCAAGGCTTGCTTCACGCGGTCGCGCAGGCCCAGCGCCAGCATGGCGTTGCTGAAGGTGCGTCCGATCAGGAACTCCATGGACATGTAGTACACGCGTTTGGCGTCTTGCGCGTACTGGGCGCGGGTGGTCTTCATCCAGCGTTCCACCAACTGGTCGCGCACCGCATAGGCGGCTGCGTGCAGCCAGTCTTCGGCGCGCGCGGTGAGCGGGTCTTTGCCGACTGTGAACATCAATTTGTTGGCAATGGCCCGCTTGAGCGCTTCCTGGTCACGGCCCGGTGCGTCGAATGGGAAATCGATTGCGTCACCGGTTGCTGGTTTTTTGGTCATGGGTTCAAGTCGTTCAAATAAGGCTTTGATAAAGCTGGATGTACTGCTGGGCTGCACTGGCCCAATCGAAGGCAATTCGCATGCCAGATTGGCGTACACGGTTCCAGTCGGCCCGTCTGCGGTACAGCGCGAACGCTTTGCGCACCGCATGGCGGTAGTCATCCACCGTAAAGTCGTCAAACACAATGCCGGTTGCCGTTTGGTCGTCCAGAGTCTCCAGGTCGGAATCCACCACGGTATCGGCCAATCCCCCTACGCGCCTGACCAGCGGAACGGCACCGTATTTCAGTCCGTACATTTGCGTCAGGCCGCAGGGCTCGAAGCGGGAAGGCACCTGAATTATGTCGCTGCCTGCAAAGATTCGGTGCGCCAGAGACTCGTCGTACCCGGTACGAAATGCGACTTGTGTTGGATTTGCGCTAGCGTGCAACGCAAATGCCTGTTCCAGGTGCGTGTCGCCATTGCCCAGCACCAATAACTGGCCACCGCGCGAAATAATTTCATCGATTCCGGCCAGTACCAGCGGCAGTCCTTTTTGCTCGGTCAGACGGCTCACCACGGCAAACAGTGGCGTATCGGCATCGACTTTCAGGCCGACCTCGGTTTGTAGCGCAGCCTTGTTTTTGGCCTTCCCAGTCAAATTGCGGGCATCAAAGTTGTGGCCGATCAGTGTGTCCGTGGCGGGGTTCCAGACGTGGTCATCGACCGCATTGAGAATGCCGCTCAGATGGCTGGCGCGGGCGCGCAGCAGGCCGTCCAGCCCGCAGCCCTGGTCGGGCGTCTGTATTTCGCGTGCGTAGGTCGGGCTCACCGTGGTGATGTGGCTGGCGTAGGAAAGGCCCGCTTTCATAAACGAAACCTGGCCGTAGTACTCCAGACCCTGCATGCTGAACACATGGTCGGGCAGGCCAAGATCGGGGAAGTTCTGTGGCCAGAAAACGCCCTGATACGCCAGATTGTGGATGGTGTACACGCTGGGCACGCGTGGGCTGCGCCCGCCATTCCACACGGCCAGGCAGGCTGGCGCGAGGGCGGCGTGCCAATCGTGGCTGTGCACGATTTGCGCGCGCCAGAGCCGGTCCAGACCGTGAGCCAGATGCGCCGCACCCCAGCCCAGCGCAGCAAAGCGGCGGTGGTTGTCGGTGTAGGGCTGTTTGTTGGCGTCTTCGTACGGGTTGCCGGGCCGCGCATACAGACCCGGTGCAACCAGTACATAGGCATGCACGGTGTATTCGCCCTGGCTGACCGCTGGCAAGGTGCCATACACCACCTCGACCTTTTCGCCCCAGGGGGTGTCGAAACTGCCCACATGGGCGGAGCCCTTGAGCCCGTCCAGAATGGTCGGAAACCCCGGCAGCAAAACCCGTACGTCGCAGCCCGCCTTGAGCAGCGCAGGCGGCAGCGCCCCTGCAATGTCGGCCAGTCCGCCGGTCTTCAGAAGGGGGAATATTTCGGCACTGACTTGGAGTACGCGCATGGTTGTTTTTGATGTTGGGATGGGGGTGTAAAGGGTGGGGATCGGGGAGTAAAAAACTATCCCAACTTCTTGAGCATCTCCCCAGTCACCAAAACCACCCCATTCTCAGTCCGCTCAAAGCGCGCAGCATCCGCCACAGCGTCCTCGCCAATCACCAGTCCTTCCGGCAACGTGCATCCCCGGTCCACCACTACTTTGCTCAGACGGCACCCGCGCCCGATGGTCACTTCGGGCAACAGCACGGCCTGATCGATGGTGCAGTAGGAATGGATGCGCACGCTGGAAAACAGTACCGAGTTGCTCACCGCAGAGCCCGACACAATGCAGCCGCCCGAGACCATGGTGTTGATGGCCTGACCGTGTTTGCCTTCGGCGTCCTGCACAAACTTGGCCGGTGGCAACTGCCGCTGGCTGGTCCAGATGGGCCAATTGGTATCGTAGATGTCGAGTTCAGGGGTGACCGATGCGAGGTCGAGGTTGGCTTCCCAGAACGCGTCAATGGTGCCCACATCGCGCCAGTAGGGCTCAGCTTCAGGCGTTGTGGAGACGCAGGACATCGAGAACGGGTGCGCAATGGCGCGGCCTTCCTTCACCACCCGCGGGATCACGTCTTTGCCGAAGTCGTGGCTGGAATTCGGGTCGGCAATGTCGGAGTCAAGCAGGGCGTACAGGTACTGCGCGTTGAAGATGTAAATGCCCATGCTGGCCAGCGACACGGCATCGTTGCCGGGCATGGGCGGCGGATCGGCAGGCTTTTCTACAAAGTCCACAATTTTGCGGCCGGTATCAATGGCCATGACACCGAAGGCGCTGGCTTCATGGCGCGGCACTTCAATGCAGCCAACGGTGCAACCCGCGCCGCTGTCCACATGGTCCTTGAGCATGAGCGAGTAGTCCATCTTGTAGACGTGGTCGCCAGCCAGCACCACCACGTATTCGGGGTTGCTGCTCTGGATGATGTCGATGTTCTGGTAGATGGCATCGGCCGTGCCACGGTACCAGTGCTCTTCGTCCACCCGCTGCTGCGCGGGTAGCAGGTCGACCATTTCATTGAGTTCGGCGCGCAGGAAGCTCCAGCCGCGTTGCAGGTGGCGCAAGAGCGAGTGGGACTTGTACTGGGTGATCACGCCGATGCGGCGGATGCCGGAATTCACACAGTTGGACAGCGCGAAGTCAATGATGCGGAACTTGCCGCCAAAGTACACCGCCGGTTTGGCGCGGCGGTCGGTCAACTGCTTGAGCCGAGAGCCGCGGCCGCCGGCCAGCACCAGTGCAATGGTGCGGCGTACCAGCATATGGGGCTGCATGTGGCGGTCGCCTTGCAGGTTGTGAGTGGGGGTGTCCATTCGTGGCATGCGTACTCCTTTGTGCGTGTCGTGCGTTGTCAATATCGTGTTGGAAAGCTTAACCCTCAGGTCATCACGGTGGGTTGATCCATGCCAGTGAAACCGCGAATTTGGGCAATGGTCTCGGCCAAATCCACCAGGGGTTTGAGTGCGGTCTGTGCTTCGATGTCATGGCGGGATACATCGGGCTCATGGCGTTCCAGATAGACGCGCAGCGTGGCGCCCTCGGTGCCGGTGCCTGAGAGGCGGAACACCACGCGCGAACCGTCCTGAAGGCCAATGCGGATGCCCTGTTTGCCGCTGACACTGCCGTCCACCGGGTCGGTGTAGGAAAAGTCATCGGCAAACGCGATCGCACAGCCGGCAACTTCGGTTCCAGGCAGCGTGGCCAGTTGGGCGCGCAGCCCGGCCATGAGCGCATCGGCCTTGTCACTTGGTATGGCTTCGTAATCGTGGCGCGAATACACACAGCGGCCATGCGCGGTCCAGAGCTCACGCACCAGTGTTTCAACCGATTTGCCGGTGGCAGCGACCAGGTTGAGCCAGTACAAAACGGCCCACAGGCCATCCTTTTCGCGTACGTGGCTGGAGCCGGTGCCGTAGCTTTCTTCCCCGCACAGCGTGACCTGATCGGCGTCCAGCAGGTTGCCGAAAAATTTCCAGCCGGTGGGTGTCTCGAAGCACGCCACGCCAAGCGCCTTGGCCACGCGGTCCACTGCGGTGGAAGTGGGCATGGAGCGCGCCACGCCCGCAATGCCTGCGCGGTATCCCGGAATCTGCTTGGCATGCGCCGCCATGACCGCCAGGCTGTCGCTGGGGGATACCACGAACTTGCGGCCCACCACCATGTTGCGGTCGGCATCGCCATCGGATGCGGCCCCCATGTCGGGTGCGTGGTCGGCAAACAGGTGGGCAATCAGGTCTTCGGCATTCACCGGATTGGGGTCGGGGTGCAGCCCGCCAAAGTCTTCCAGCGGTACTGCGTTGACCACGGTGCCGGCCGGTGCGCCCAACTCGCCTTCCAGAATGGCTTTGGCATACGGGCCGCCGACAGCGTTCATGGCGTCATAGCGCAGGCGGAATCCACCGGCAAACAGCGCGCGTATGGCACCGAAGTCGAACAGCTTGCGCATCAGTTCGGCGTATTGCGCCACCGGGTCAATGACCGTGACTTCCATTCCTTCGATGTGCGTGGTGCCCAGCACATCCAGCGCAATGTCGGCGCTGTCGCCGATGTGGATGGCCTGCACTTCCCGGGAGCGGGCGAAGACGGCCTCGGTGATTTTTTCAGGCGCCGGGCCGCCATTGGCGATGTTGTACTTGATGCCGAAGTCCCCATCGGGGCCGCCCGGGTTATGGCTGGCCGAGAGGATGATGCCGCCGCTGGCGCCGTGGGCGCGGATGACTGCGCTGACGGCCGGCGTGGACAGAATGCCGCCCTGGCCCACCAGAACCCGCGCATAGCCTTTGGCGGCAGCCATGCGCAAAATGGATTGCACCGCCACGCGGTTGTAAAAGCGGCCATCGCCACCCAGCACCAGCGTCAGTCCGTGCGCATCGGGCAACACGTCAAACAGCGCCTGCACAAAGTTTTCCAGATAGTGCTTTTGCGCAAACACGGCAACCTTCTTGCGCAGGCCCGAGGTGCCGGGCTTCTGGTCGCTGAACGGGGTGGTGGACAGGGTCAGGATGGACATGGGTTTGGATCGTGGTTTAAGGGGGAGAGGCAACAAACAAAGGGGCTTCACTGGCCAGCCAGATGCAACCGGCGGGCAGCGTTTCTCTTGCGCGCATAACGGTGTCGCTGCAAGCGCCGCTGGCGCAGTCGAGGTGGCGAATCCATTGGCCGGGCGGCAGGCTGAACGCAACGGCTTCGGCCGAGCCGTTGATCAATAGCAAACACGGTGCCAGAGCGCTGCCAGATTCGTCGCCGCGGGCCTGCAAGCGCAAGGCCAGGGTGCGATAACCGGTGTCGCTCCATTGCGCGTAGCTCAGCACGCCGCCGTCTGCGGTGAACCATTGCGCCGCTAGCGGGGCACTGTCTGACGGGCCTTGCCACCACGCATGGCTTTGCAAGGCGCGGCGTTCTTTGCGGGCCCGCACCACGGCGGCCACAAAGCCGTGCAAGGCATGGTCGGCCTCTGCCCAGTTGAGCCAGGTGGTGGCGTTGTCCTGGCAATAGGCGTTGTTGTTGCCTTGCTGGCTGTGCCCGATGTCATCGCCGGCCAGCAACATCGGCGTTCCAAGCGAGAACACGGTGGCGGCCAACAGGGAGCGCTGGGCTTTCAGGCGCTGAGTGGTGACGGTGCGGTCGCCGCTCGGGCCTTCAACGCCGAAGTTGTTGCTCAGGTTGTGGCCATGGCCGTCGCGGTTGTGCTCGCCATTGGCTTCGTTGTGGCGCTCGGTGTAACGCACCAGATCGGTCAGGTTGAAGCCGTCGTGTGCGGTGACAAAGTTGACGCTGCTATGGGGTGCGCGCCGCTGGGGGTTGAAGGCTTCGGTGGAACCAGCCAGGTGGTGCGCCAGGGCGCCCAGTGTTTGCTGGCCACGCAACCAGAAGGCGCGTTGGGTATCGCGGAACTGGTCATTCCATTCCAGCCAGCCATTGGGGAAGGCGCCCAACTGGTAGCCGCCGGGGCCGATGTCCCACGGTTCGGCCACCATCAGTTTGTCGCGCAACAACGGGTCTTGCGCAATGGCCAGCAGGAAGCCGGCATTCTGCGCAAAGCGGAAGTCGGTGTTGTGTTCGCCGCGCGCCAGCACGGGGGCCAGATCAAAGCGAAAACCATCCACGCCGTATTCCTGCACCCAGATGCGCAGGCTGTCCATCACGGTGCGCAGCACCAGTGGCTGGTTCAGGTTGACGCAATTGCCGCAGCCGGTCCAGTTGATGTAGCGCGCGCGGTTGTGCGGCTCCAGGTGGTAGTAGGTGGCGTTGTCGATGCCGCGCAGACTCAAGGTGGGGCCCCACTCATCGGTCTCAGCGGTGTGGTTGTAGACCACATCCAGTATCACTTCCAGCCCGGCGACATGCAGCGCGTCCACCATGGCGCGGAACTCGGTGCGCGGACTGCTGCCTTCGGCACCGCTGCACAAGCGCGCTTCAGGCGCGTTCCAGGCAACGGGGCTGTAACCCCAGTAGTTGCTCAGGCCCAATTTCAGCAGCCGCGCTTCGTCCGCGCGCTGCGCGATGGGCATCAGGCACAGCGTGGTGACGCCCAGCGACTGCAGGTGCGCAATGGCCGCCGGGTGCGCCAGCCCGGCATAGGTGCCGCGCAGCGGCGGCGGTATGTCCGGGTGCAAGGCGGTAAAGCCTTTGACATGCAGCTCGTAAATAACCCGCTCGGCGGGCTTGACTGGAGCGGCGCGTCCTGCTGGGGGCAGCTCGGGCACAACACGTGCTTTCAAGGCGCCTGCGGCGTTGTCTTGGGAGTCGGGTTGGGTCGGGTCGCTAGCAAGGTGCCCGTAATGGATATCTTCAGCGCCGTATTGCCCAACCACTTCGCGCGCGTAGGGGTCGAGCAAGACTTTGGCCGCATTGAAACGGTGGCCATCCTGCGGAGCCCAGGGGCCGTGCACCCGCCAGCCATAGACGCAGCCCGCTTGGGCGCCGGGTAAGAAGCCGTGCCAGATACCGCCGGTCTGGGCCGGCATGCGCAGACGCTGCATTTCGGTGGTGCCGGCGGCGTCAAAAAGGCACAGGTCCACAGCCTGGGCGTGGGGCGCTGCCAGCGCAAAGTTCACGCCGTCCGGGTGCACTGTGGCGCCCAGATGGTGCGGATTGCCGAGTTGAAGCGCCATGCCGCCCGCGCCCCGATCAGGTTTTGGTCAGGATGACAGTGGCCAATGGCGGCAAGGTCAGTACGACCGACTGCGCACGGTGGTGCGCTGCCGCGGCTTCGCTGTGCAACGTGCCATTGGCAATGCCGCTGCCGCCGTAAATGGCGAGATCGGAGTTGATGGTCTCGGTCCAGGTTCCCGCCTGCGGCACGCCCAACCGGTAGCCGTAGCGGGGCACCGGCGTGAAGTTGCACACCACCACGGCGCAACTGCCGTCTTCGCCCCAGCGAGTGAACGCCACGATGCTTTGGCGGCGT
>Ga0228698_1000843_pt1 | contig 18194 bp, 16 predicted proteins | sample McNCre117_Aug_MG_FD_178015 | JGI IMG/M metagenome (GOLD analysis project Ga0228698, IMG submission 178015) | Freshwater microbial communities from McNutts Creek, Athens, Georgia, United States - 1-17_Aug_MG | ecosystem: Environmental > Aquatic > Freshwater > Creek | place: USA: Georgia...
GCGACTGTTATTTTTCGCGTCGCAACGACGCAGGTGGGGTCTTTTTGGCAACTTCTAGAGGAGTTCGGTGGGTTGTGGGGCTACTACTTCCTTTTTCATAAACCGACTATGGAGCGACTGTGAAATTTCGTGTAATTCAGGCGAATGCAGTAATCGATACGTGACTATTACCCCGAGTACGCCCACTATACCACCAACACTTCCCTGCAATAACATACCCACAAAACGATCTTGATTGACTCCCGCTACAATCGATACCAATGTCAAATACGCTGCCGCACCGCCAGCGAGCGAGGCACACACCGATACCAAAAAGTGACGACCCATACCATCAAATGACAATTTAAACGTCGTTGCCATCATACCGAGCATTGCAATCATTTGTACCAAGGTACCAATAGTAAACCCGAGCGGCAACATGAGCACTTCAGTACCCTGTACGGTATCGAGACGAAACAGTTCAGCGGTGCAGAGCTGGAAGGATACAGAATGTGTAAAGCAAAAATACAATACGTACGCAGCGAGTGATCCAACACAGGTACCTCCAAGTGTGAGGAGTAACGGGATACGCGTATGACCGCCCGCGTAAAAGGCACGAACCAAGAGCAGTAAAATAGACTGACCAACAAGTGACACCACAAAGAGACCGAGCGCTGCAGCAGTCAATCGCGTATCAGACCAATCAAACGAACCACTCCCCAAGAGCACCCGCACAATTTGCGCACGAAGCACAACAACGAGGGACACAACTGGTAACGACCAGAACATAATGTGACGCAGCGCGGTAAGTACGTACGCGTTAAATTCACTACTCTTTTCTTCAGCCAACAGCGCTGCTAGTGTCGGGAACGCAGCGACTGAATAACTCATACCTATGATAGTGAGTGGCACTGATTGCAAATTATAGGCAAATTGAAGCACCGCCACTGACCCAGCCGCCATTGTACTTGCAAGTGATACAAGGACAAGCATATGCACCTGACCGAGTGACAACGTCACGGCACGAGGGACCGCCACTAGGGCTATCTCCCGCAAGAGTGACCAATTAATGTTTGTGGTAAATGCAAATGCAAGCGGACTCTGTCGCACGAGTGGCCACTGAATCAGGACATGGAGTAATGCTCCGAGCACCACCCCGTACACCAACCCAGGCAATCCATACCGCGGATACAACACTACCGCACCAATGATAATACCAACGTTATATAACACAGGAGATAACGCGTAAATGACGAACCGATGCTGAATCTGTGTCACAACGCCGAGCAAACTCGAGAGACCGAGCAAGAACGGCTGCACAAGTAAGATGCGCATGAGAAGCGTCACCTGCACTACCGCCTCCCCACTAAAACCAGGAAACAACCAGGTAATGAGTGCTGGTGCAGCGAGCCCCGCCACGAGTGCCATTATGCCGTAACAGAACACAAAGAACGTCACCATCTGACTCAAAATGTCGCGACCAGCCGCATCACTTTCTGTACGGGCCCGAGACACAAACGGCAAAAGCACGTACACAGAAAGTACTGACGCAAAGAGAACATAGAGCAAATCCGGAATACGAAACGCTGCGTAGTACATATCGAGTTCCGGACCAGCACCAAATTGATGCGCCAACAATCGGTCTCGTACAATCGCAAGGATTTGTGACGCAAGCGCAAAGAGCGCGAGCACATACGCTGCCTGATGAAGACCACGGACTTCGCGGTAAAAGAGATTAAGGACGCGCGTTACCATGCAAGAAGAGTAGCCCTAATTGGTGACCTTAGGTGTCGTGCTACTGGTTTTTACTTTTGTGACTTCCGTACTCGAGGCTGCTGCTGAAGTCGCTTTTGGTTTAGTGCCATTCACCGATTTCAGGAGATCAGTTTCTGGCGCAGTATCGGTCGTAGTCACCGCATCACTACTCGTCACTGGCGCCGGTTCAGTAATTGGTGATTGTTGATTAAGCGTATCAGCCGTTACCTCACCATGTTCAATTTTAGCAATGAGTTCATCTACTGCTTTGTTATCAGGGTTTAAACCACGGACAATTTTCAACTCAGAAACAGCCAGTGCTTTGTCACCCGCAGCCAAATATTGTAACGCGCGAAGGTAACGAGCATTTGCATAATTTGGATCAAGGGTCACCGCAGCGGTAAAGGCAGCAATCGCTGCTTCGCGGTTTTTATTAGCCGTTTGGAGTACGCCGAGCTGGTAGTATCGTCCCGCATTGTTTGATTCAAGAGAAATAAGTGATTCGGTTGACGCAATGGCTTTTGTCACATCACCAGTTGCAATATCAATCTGAGAGAGGATAAAGAGTGCATCGGTATAATTTGATTTCAGATCAAGCGAGAGAAGTGCGAGACGGCGTGCTTCTGCAAAATCTTTGGCACGATACGCCATAACGGCTTTTTGGAGTACATAGTATGGATTACGTGGATCACGGAGTTCTGCCTCGTGGTAGGCGTCCTTTGCACGCGTAGCTGCACCTTCAATATTCACCGCTGCAAGAAGTGCATACGTATCGCCTAGTACACGCCAGTTTTGTGCATCCGTTGACTTGCGCTGAACCGCTTCGTTACCTGACGCAATACCGGCTGTAATTGCCTGTTGGAATTCTTGACGCTGAGCTGGGGTTGCATTCGTAACCGCTAACAAATTATTGAGATCAAGCAAGTAATAGGCTGCCATATCGCGAGCATAGGTGTCACTCGGGTAGAGTGTGTATGCCTGCATAATACGTCCGATAATAGTCGCGATCTGTGTATCATTCTGTGGCAGATTAGTACCTGCAGTCACATATTCATTTGCAGCGACAAATTGCCGTACACTACCATACCCCACTAAAATGGTACTAATAATAATGAGCATGACGCAGACAATCAGTACAAATCCTGTGCGGGCTGTTGTGAGCAAGTTGAAGGTTGTTTCTTTACGCGGCAAGAGGGCTTGGTACGCAGCTATCATAATGCCGGTACTTGCAGCACCAATAATGAGAATAGTAGGGCCGGGTACATATAATAGAGAAATCATCCAAACGAAAGCACCGGCCACAAACGCAAGCGTACCACTAAAATACCAGAACACATCCGTTGACTGACCCTTAATCAACATCATGCAACCGGTATAGAGGAACATACCGATAAACGCGAGCCATGCCAATACTCCAAACAGACCTGCGGTGACAAACCACGTTGGGATATACCCACTACCAGCATTAAATGGTGTATTCCAAAAAATAGTCTGCGTAATTGAGGGGTCTTTATATTGTTGCCACATATCACCAAACCGATTTGGACCAGCACCGGTAAATGCATTGTCATGATACGTATGTCGCAAGATATCAAGCGTCGCACCAATCGATGGACGAATTTCGAGATAGTTCACCCCTGTTTTCTGAGACAACACCTCACCAATCGAACTACCACCAATCAGGAAAACCGTAGACACAATAAACACCGCAGCCACGAGACCGGTGGTCGCAAGTGAAATTTTTGTTTCTTGTACAGGCACCAGACCAGCCGCAACACCAAACCGGTCTTTGGTGAGACTGTACATAAGGAGCATGAGACTAAAGAGTGAGATGGTGAGCCAAATCGCAAAAAAGTTCACGAGTGCCAACACCAAGAGGGCAACTGCCATGATGATTGCTGCTACTGCCATCACAACACGCGAGAGGGATAATTGCACAACCGTAACGAGACCAATCAACACCATAAGACCTAAGTAAATTGCAAGATCATTGAAGCTTCCTACGAGATTCGATGACGGACTGGTCAGAATACCAAAAGACAATACACTGGCACCAAACAGCAAACGCACAACATGTAGCACAACGAGGAGTACCGTACTCACCACCAGTGCACCAAAGAGGTATACGATGCTCTTTTTTGCGCTCCCAAACGACACCATAGCCGTCATAAGAACGCCAAGGAGTACGAGAAATCCCGCAGTATGTATTTCAAGTACGTCACCTGCAAATGACCAGAGTGGTGTTGGCGAAAAGACTGTCGACAAGAGTGCCGACCCAACCACCGCCCACCAAGCGAACAGCAGTGGCGACACCCGCAATGTCACCGCGCCACTACGCAACACCGAGAGACTCATCGCCACGAGTGACAAGAGCAAGACTACCAGTACGTAAAATACCTTGGTGGCACCGAGCAACATTGGTGCACCAGGCATAAATACCAGCGGCACCAGACCAACCGCAGCGATTAACAGCACTCGCGCAGCGGTCATGAGGCTATGACTAATTACGTCACTTTTAACGGGCACTTTTGGCACAAATGAAGCGGTCTCCATAACAAAAACACATAAAACGGGTAATGGTACAAGTATATCATATCAAAAAAACGTGACCCCAAAGGAATCACGTTTTTTGTGCATATAAGCCGAATTCTGTCAGGATTACTCCTGGATGATCATATACCTAGGATGAGTGTTGCCACCCACCTCATGCGGCTCTCAGTCGAGGGCTCCAGATACGAACAAATTCATAACGAGAGCCCTCGACTGCGCGGCCTTGCACACGGGTAAGGATTTAGCCGTTTCACCCTTTTAGTTACCTAAAAGGCTATTCCAAGACTTTCGTCCTGAAACCCCTCAGCTTTCGCATCAGGCGTCTCTGCTCGCACCTCTACAATTACTTGCGACGGGCGTTACCCGCTACCTGGCTCCTAACCGAAATCAGGGTGTGTTCGGACTTTCCTCCCCGACTCTTGCAAGCCAGGGCGATCATCATGCGTTTGTATTATACAACAAAGAGAGCGTAATCACAATATCAACTACCACTCAGCTTGAGCTCCGATTGCAATATGATTAATTGTAGCAAACCCTGATTCTGTTTCGATGACGTATTTTGCGGGAGTAGCGGGTGCAAATGATCGGGGGTAGGTTTCTGGCGCGAGAGCAGACTCGATATGCACCACTGTTTTATGCTCATCGAGCCAAATGATATCAATTGGATACTGCATGTCTTTCATCCAAAAGGCCCAGGGGGCAGCGGTATCAAACACGAATAATTTTACTACTCCGGTTGGAATATACGGTGTACCAGAGAGACCTTGCTCCCGCTTTACTTCAGTGTCAGCAACTGATGCTTGGAGCGACGAACTGCCGAGCGTGAGCGGTATGAGTGGTGCATACCACTTTGCGATTACTTCGGCTGTATTCGGTTCGGTTGCATTCACGTCTTTTAGCGCGTTTTTCATAAGGGTATTTGGGACTGTAGTCGTAGTGCTGTTACTAATGGAGTACGAAGGGGCTGGTACTACAAACAAGAGATACACGAGAGCGAGGAGAATCAGCATACTCCCGAGTCCGACGACAATAACAATCAGCTTATCGCGGAACATAGACTTACGCAAACCAACCGTAGACAAAGACCGTGAGTGCCGCCACTGATCCACCGAGTACCGCACCCCATGTCATATCGACCAGCGACACCGCAAGCGGCCAATCACGGAGGGTGGCGAGATTCGTGAGATCATACGTCGCATACGAGAAAAATCCAAACAAGGCTCCATAGATGAGTGCATACGACACCGACGATTTCGCGACCGCTGGATACGTTGCAAAAATAGTCAGACCAACGAGAAACACCAAGTAGAAAATTATCGCCGGTACCCACTGCACTTCACCAAGTAAGCTGCCTAATTGGGAACGATAGAAATTTTTTGCAACAAATCCCAACCACACCATATCAATCGCGAAAAACACCGGCACACTCATCGCGTACAACGTTAGAAAAGTTTGTATATTCATATATAAGAAGTATATCACCCACGCCGCTCTCACCTATTATCTACTACAGAAATGTATATACAATGAGCGCCCCGCCGAACAGAGCCATTACAATAAACGACGTCCAGAGACCGAGCTTTGATACAAGTCCACTCTTGTACGTACCCATAATTGATTCTCGACTCGAGATATTCGTAATGAGGAGAATGAGTGGTATTGCCGCAATACCATTAAAGTCTGCAGTAAAGAGAAGTGCTTTCATTGGATCAAAGCCAAGCACATTAAACACGAGACCAGCAAGCGTACCGCAAATAATCACGAGATAGAAGTTACGTGATTGGCTAAATTTTCGATAGAGTCCTTCACGCCAGCCAAATGTTTCAGCGACCGCATAGGCCGACGACCCGGCGAGCACCGGAATACTCTGGAGTCCAATGCCAATAATACCAACTGCAAAAATTAACTTGGCGAGAAAGCCTGCATAAGGAAACGTTGATACGAGGGGCTCGAGCGCCCGAGCCGCATCGGCGGCGGAACTAATATTGGTATTCCCGGCTGCATGTAATACAACTGCCGCCACTACAATAATGAACCACGCCATCACATTCGAAAATAACATACCGACAAATGTATCGAGACGCAGATCACTCATGTATCGTTTACTCAATTTTGGTACACCACCCCGTTGTGGCAGACGACCTTTTTCGATTTCATCTTCGACCACATTACTCGCTTGCCAGAAAAAGAGATACGGTGAAATGGTCGTACCAAAGATACCAACAATGGCAAAGAAAAACATACTCGAAAATTCAATGTGCGGCACAAGTGTCGCGACGAGTACGTCACGCCACGGTACCGTAATTAAAAATGCAGTAATCACATACGAGAACAGTGACGCAGCAAGCCACTTCAGAATTTTTATATAGACGTGATACGGCACAAAGACCTCGAGCACAATCACAAACACCGCGATCACCACCGACGCAACCGTGTACGGAATCATAGGGAAAATCAGTTGCACACTCGCTGCCATCGCACCAATATCAGAACCGATATTCAACGTATTTGCACACACTACCAGCAACACTACCGGATAGAGGACCTTGTGAGAATAGTTGAGTCGAATCACTGCCGCCAAACCTTTGCCGGTCACTGCCCCAATACGCATACAAGCTTCTTGTACTGCTGTCATCAGTGGATAGGTAAAGAGCATCGTCCATGGCATCAAAAAACCAAACAGGGCACCCGCCTGGGTGTAGGTTGCGATACCTGACGGATCATCATCAGCTGCACCTGTAACAATCCCCGGACCAAGTACCCGCATCAGTCTCCCCCACACGTGTGGTTTTTTCTTAACGGACAATTCAGATTTGCTTGCAGCTGACTCAGATAATTTCGACATATCTCCTATTGTCCTGTGAAGACCGCAGTCTGTCCAGAAGAAAAACGGGTACAAAAAATCCCATGGCTTGTACCATGGGATTTTTCTGACTACACGTTCGTTTCGATTTTTGCCGCGTCGTGCAATTTCTGGATGAAGGTATTCGTCAGTTCTTGTTCTTTGGTCTGTTTGAGCTGTGCTTCAATGGCACTCTTTACTTTATCAAGTGGTGGCAATTTAGCATCAGGATTGCTGTTCGCTTGATCATACGCAGCCTTGATGTCTTCGTCGCTGATTTTAACACTACTCGTATCAACTGATTTTGCCAGATATGACTGGATCAAAATTTCTGACGCAATATCTTTCAAGAGACTTTCTTTTGTCATACCAAGTTCAGTCATTTTGGCTGCGAGTTTATCTTCACCTTGCAGTGTTTTTACAATCTCATCATAACGAGCCTTGACCTGATCATCCGTAACTTTCACACCGTCTTTGATCGCAGCTTGGCGGAGTATTTCGGTATTAACGAGTACATCGAGGGCTTGTGATTTAATTTGTGATTGAATTGAGGCATTCGACAAATCTGCACCACTCTGTGTCGCAGAATGTTCAATTTGTGATTTATTCTTGAGATAATCAGCCATAGGAATCTTTACCCCATTCACGACTGCAGCAGCTGGCGCCGGATGTACTAATTCGACAATTTTTGCAACAAACGCTGGCGTTTTGATTCTTCCTTGCTGAATAAGTGTATAGGTAACCCCACTCGCCATAATCAATATCACTGCAAAAGCAATGGCATACTGTTTAATCACAACCGCTCTCGTTGACGAAGTAGTGTCTGTAGTGATGTCTGGTGTGACACTCGATGTTGCCTCAGGCATACTCACCGGTGCCTCAGATGACACCGGTGCAGGTTCACTTGTTGTCACTGGTGCAGGTTCGGCAGTAGCAACATCTGCAGTACTGGTCACTACTGAAGAATCAGGAGTTGAAACTGACACAGCAGGAGTAGCCACACTACTTGCGACCTCGGTACTCGTAGTACTGGCTACGGTACTTTCACTTACATCACCGGTACTCGCGCCAGTAGCGGCACCTGTCTGATTTTTATCTTCCATACGAAAAGGCTTAAACTGATTATACTCTGATTAATTTCATTCTAACGTACCATATCTCACCGAGGGTAGGTAGCCTATTTTACCCTACGTTCGGGGACAACGCGAGTGGATGCTGCACGCTCCATGCATACATAACAATACCGGCCGACGCAGCAGCATTTAACGATTCACATCGTGGGTGCATTGGGATAGACACCAACGTATCACACACCTCGCGCGTTTTTTCACGCAAGCCAGCTCCTTCATTACCGAGTACAAACGCGGTTGGTTTTGTAAATTGTTCGGTAGTGAGTGGTACCGATCCTTCACCCGCAAGACCATACACCCAAAAGCCGCGTTCTTGGAGATCACGAATGGTCGTATTCACATTACCAATTTCAACAAGTGGTACACGAAAGGCCATACCAGCTGATACTTTCACAACCGTTCCAGTGACAGGAGACTGATTATGAGGCGGAATGAGAACAGCCGAAATCCCAAACGCCGCTGCGTTACGAATCACAGCGCCGACGTTATGTGGATCTTGAATCTCACCGAGAATAAGCACACACGTTTCCGGCGTTGGCGCTACAGTCGCAATAAAATCACGATACGACACCATAAGTTTCGATACTGCAATACCAGCAATAATGCCCTGATGTACCGCATCGCCACGCAACCCACCCGGCAACTTTTTCGGATTCAACACCCGCGGTGAGACTCGCGCATCAGCTAATTTGGCAAAAATTGCTTCGTCGTTGAACCCGTGCTCGATGTGGAGTTCCGTGAGTAATTCTGGACGATAGGTCAACGCCTCGAACACGGCATGTTTACCAAAGATATATATTGTGTCTTGATTCATAGATACCCCTACAGTACCAGCCTGCCCCGGCAATTACAAGCAACTACGCACTCGTATAAACTCAGCCGCAGATGGAACTGCCCCACCCTTGATTTCAGCCACCCGGGCAGCACCAAGCACCGACATAAAACACGCGAGCTGTGTCGGAGTGATTTTTGAAACAACTGTCTGAGGATCAATGCCAACGGCCTGTAACGCCTCTCGTTGCGCACTCGTTGGACCGACAGCTGTGACTGTACTAGTTGTTGCAACCGGCACGGTGGTACTCGCAACAACGGTTGTAGGGCGAGCAGAAGCAGGAGCTTCAGTCGGAAACACCGCATGCACAGCTGGCGACGAACTGAGCAACAGTGTAATAATCGATCGAATATGAAAAGGATCAGCAATGAACAGATACGCCACGCCACACAAGAGCAGCGTAAACGTAATCCCCATACTCACAAAAAAGATGCGCACAATACGAAACATAGTTGTAGTATAGCATATATGCAGTTCGACGTATCGAGACAAACTCGAACGCTTACATGATTGCTATTTTTATGCCATAATTTACACACTCTCTTACTCACACTATGGCTCTGCGCAACGTACCAATCTTCATACAGAAATGTCGACCTCGTCGTACCACCGTCATTATCGGCACTATAGTACTGTGTGGTGTACTCATTACCCTGGCTGCCCCTCGCCTCCTCCTTGCACCCTATCTCCAATTTCAATCAAGCCATACACCAATCCCCGTACCACCGACAGCAAGCACCTCACCAGTTGCAGCCTTTCCGCTCGGGGTGAACCCGCGTACAAAAACTGTCTCAGAGAGCCCACTTGTCGGTCACTACCTCGGCACGATAGTCGCATCAAATCATACGAGTCCATCGCTCGCACAAAATTGGTTTACCAAGATGCTCGCACGACTCGCTGACAGTGACTGGTACCAAAATCTCGCGTCACCAATTAGTCGACTCCTGATTATTCAATCCGGCGAACGCCAAGAAGAAATTACCGCGCACTTTGCGCACATTCTCGGTTGGTCACCTGAAGAGCAAGCCGCATTTCGAGCGCGTCTCGCGACGGAAATCCCGGTACTACCTGACGGTAAACTCTATCCCGGCAATTATGTTGTCGACAAAGAAGCGACACCTGAAACCGTCGCAGCAGTAGTTGCAGACAAATTCAATACCGAAGTCCGAGCCCACTACACGAACGATATTGAATCGGTGATCCCTATGAAAGACACCCTCATTGTCGCTTCACTCCTTGAACGAGAGGCGTACGACTTTGATGACATGCGCTATATTTCAGGTATCATCTGGAATCGTCTCTTTATTAATATGCGACTGCAAATTGATGCAACCATGCAATATGCCAAAGCCAGCAAACTGAAAAATCCCGGAGTCCACGACTGGTGGCCAACCCCACTCCCCGCTGATAAGTTTATCGACTCACCGTACAATACGTACAAAAACACAGGCCTCCCACCTGCCCCGATTGCCAACCCTTCAATTGACGCCATTATCGCTGCGTTAAATCCGCGAAAAACTGATTGTCTCTTTTATTTCCACGATCAGCACGGGAAATTCTACTGCACCAACACCTACGAAGAACACATCGCCCTCTTAAAACAAGTCTACGGTAACACCGCCAAATAAAACCTTCACCCCCGTCACAAAATATTCTTGCGTGGCATTTCAGGACCTTCAAAAACGAGTGCCATTCAAGGAGCACCAGGAAGTGGCAGTGAGCCGTACTGAACCGTACGTCGAACTGACACTCACCGCAGTTGCAACGAAGAAGTATGCCGATTATGGAGGTTGTGTTAGATGAGGTAGTGGCCGAAAATAAATATACCTATAATCAATGCCGTATGTGCAGCAATCAGCACCGCACCTGCTGCTACATCTTTGGTATCGCGCGCATAGGGGTGGTACGTTGGTGAAGTGAGGTCGATATCAATTTCAATCGCCGTATTAAACGCTTCAGCTGCGAGCACAAACCCCGCCGCCAATACGAGCATCATCCATTCAACCACGGTAATATGCACATAGATACCGAGCACAACCGCTATCGCAAAAATAACGAGATGTATCCAGGCATTATGAGTGGTTTTTATAAATACATACAAACCACGCCCCGCATACGTAAAACTCTTCGCACGCTGTATCAGTGAAAATTCTTTTTTGGTATCAAGTACCTGTACGCGAGACCGACGTCGTCGAGTAACTTTTTGAGTAGAAGATTTCGAGACTCCCATAGATAGATTCTAGTGTATCACACGCGCTGGGTTAGAGTGTCGGATCGGTTTCATGCTGTTCATACGCAAACAGAGATTCCATCGTTTTACGCGTAGCTTCGAGACGCTTCAGGATTTTTGATTCTTCACGAGTTAACTTTCGCTTGAGACGTGCCTTGCGTAACAAGGCACTGTGCGCCTCGTACTCTTCTCGCAGTGCAAAACATGATTGCTGCACTTGCAATTTTGCCTCGGCAACTTCTCGCGCAATTTTTCGCTGACTAGTACCAAGCGCCCGCAAAGCAGCATAGATAAGCCAACCCAAGAGTATCACCATCGCCACACACGGCGTCACCACCGACAACACCGCAACTATGAATGTACCATTCTGCACAACCAGTGAATCTGAAGAAGCTGCTGCAGGAATAGGCTGCGCAGTCGGCGCCACGACTGGTGCAACCGTCGTAAATACACGAGTGCTCTCGGTACTATTTCCTGCCGCATCAACTGCACGCACGAGGAGCGTGTGCATACCCGGAGCAAGCTGTCCTACGGTATAGGTGTGACTCCCCGTATCTACATAGGTCTGAGCATCTCCCCCATCAATTTGAATAGCATAGTGCACAATACCTGAGAGAGCATCATTCGATAGGAACGAGAATGTTCCCGGAGAAACCTCTGTGACGTTAAAACTAGTTGGTGCAGTAGTGTCGATCTGCAATGTGTAATGGATGACTGGCCCCCACCCCGCTGCAGTTTTAAATTGTACATGAAGGTACGAGACGCCCTCTGGCAAATCTTTGATATCACGGGTGGTGATAGGTGGTGCGTACGTGACAGTCGGAACGCTCTTTGGTTTGTCATCAACCAGTAGACGAAGCGCCGTCACTGAACTTGCCATGACAAAGGAAAACGTACCTGTCGCCTGTCGAGACCACACCCCGTCTTGATGGGTGAGCGAGGTCACCTGCGGTACGGTAGAGGCACCGCCTGCAGCACCTGAGACTGATGTTGTCGCCGTTGAGGACGATATCCCTACCGCAACTGGTGGCGTCAGCGTATAAACAGCACCAGTAGTACCCGCTATTATTTCCGTTCCATCACCGTCATTTGCCAGAATTGAACTCGTCGCAAAGCTGACACGTGCGGTACCAATTGCCTTCACTTTAAAGGTCACCATAAGCACTCGCCCATCTGTTCCAACAAATCCAGGGTCTGGTATCATGCCTTCAAACTGTATCGTGCCTGCTGCCGTAGACGCGGGTTCTTTTACCCAGGTCGACACGAGCGACTGGCTTTTTGAAATCGATACCACCTCAAGTAAATTGCTTGGGAATAATAACGTTCCTGACACCGCATGTACTGCCGTCGCGTCAGTAGCTGCCGACACAATCACATTCATGGTCGAACCAATCGCCGCAGTGCCCGTTGACGGAACAACCGCAAACGTTGCCGCATCAACTTTTTGCATTGGGCTACCAATAAAAACCAGCAGGAGTGTTACTCCAATGAGTATGTTTCTCTGATACTGACAATAAAGAGCGTACATAGAACAATTGACACAATAATCACTACACTTTCATCACCTCATACTCCTTACCGGTATATTTTTACACCGGTAGAGAGTATGAGGTACACGTCTGTTTTATCGAAACAAACAGAGTACCTACATAAGATGCCAAACTTACTACTATGGCAGTAACTGATACAACGCAACCACCATCGTACGAACACGAGTCAGTAGTGACGATGCCGAAAACGACGACATCTGGCCACTCGTTTCAGGTATCTCTGTATCAGCACGATGTAGCACATCATCAGAACGGGTGCATGCAGTAACGTTATACAAACACGATTTTGTACACGTCAGCACCCCACCAGTAAAGCCCTTTGTCTGACACGTCGCGCCGGCGAGTGCAGAACCATCACATTCTTCATCAACTTCAATTAATTCATTACCACACCCCGGGACAACCGCTGTCATCATAACAATTTCAGCTGGCATCCATCGTCCAAGTGGTGTCATACGAGCTACCACCAACAGTGCGACGAGCGTCACTCCGAGTACAGCACAACAACTAATGAGTACACGTCGCACACTAGACATTCATTCTACTTCGCGCAATAACCCACTTCGTATAGAGTCGCACAATCATCACGAGTACACATACCCCAAGCAAACACACAAGCAACAATTGCCACGGAATCATCACAAACCAGATATGACTTTGTGCTTTGTTGTTATTTGCACCATACGTAAGCGAGAGTGTTGCCGTATAGTAGCCGAGATGGAAATCAGACGCTTGTTCCTCAACAACCTGAATAAAGCTTTTAGCTGGAGCATCTTTCACTACGGTACCCCATGAGTTTGAGAACTTACGAATACTATTCGGCAATACGCTACCTTCGGTTTCATTGGCATTAATTGACGCAACGGTTGATCCAAAGAGGTTCGTGATTGCAATAGTACCAAGTGGCACGACGCGGTCACCGCCCTCGTTTTTGAAACGGTACGAAAACGAGATAGGTAGATGCGTGAAGTATTGTTTCGCATTCAGTGTACCGTAGTCTTGAATACCGGCCGCTTCTGGAATATCACCGGCAACACGCAAGAGAATGAGCGCACCGAGTTTACCGCCGATCGCTACTTCTCCGGCCTGCTTTGCTGCTGGATTATCTTCACCCCAGAAAATAGCGGCAAAATATCCACCAGGTTCAGCCGTAGCAGGAATAGTAATGGTATACGGAATTTTTATCGTTTGACCACTCGTCACTGAAACACTCGGTTCAGTTTGCATCCATGTCGCCAACCCTTCGGTTGCACCGATAAACCGTGGCGATCCTGTATCACCACTCGGCTCAAAATTTTCATACGACGAGTAATACGTCTTCGTAAAACTTTGTTCATTTAACATCTCGAGCTCACCCCGCAATGTTTGGCCAGGGTTACCCGTCACCTCAATTTTAACCGGAGATAACGTGAGAGCCTGTGCGTCATGAGCACACACAAAGAAGAGGAGGAACAGGAATGGTAGAGCAGCAAAATGTTTGAGTGCGTTCATATACGTGGAATCATACCTCACATTATCTAAAGCACAAAGTGATTAGAAGTTAGCGGTAGCGATATAGGACAGATTAGCCGTATACACCCCAGCCTCCGTATTCGCAGCAACGTTTGCGATGTAACGAATCGAATAGGTGGTGTTGGTCGTTGCGCCAGCAGCAGTTGCGAGAGTACTCGGGAACGAGGTGGTCGCAAGTGCAAATCCGGCAGCAGCATATGGAGCGGCAACAGTACCTGATCCACCAGTTGCAGTAGCACGGAGACCGAACTGTTCGGTACCAACGGCTGAAGCGGTGTTTGATGATCCAATTGGGTTAATGGTGAAGTTACCATACGTCAAGGTTGTACCACTTGCTGTAATAGTATAGCCATTTCCCGCATTGGTACCGGCCACAATGTTGTGACCTTCAACTTCTGTTGTATCTCCTGCTGCGGTACTCGATGCAAAGCGAGCTGCTACTGCTGAGAGTGTACCGAAGCTGATACTAGTCGTTGAAATGGTAAAGGTAATTGATTGCGGTACGGTGCCTGAGATATTTACCTGATTATTGTTCAGGATGACGTTTGTCATATCACCGATATCTCCGAAACCTCCCGATACTGATGCAGTGTATGAACCAGCAGTGGTTGGGTTCGTTGAACTGGCTGCTGAGTATGTAATGATGATTTTATCATTTGGTGCTACGGCAGCGGTTCCCACTCCGTCAGTTGGAGGGGTCAAGGTGAGGATACGGTTTGCCGTACCTGAGAACGCAATACCCCATGCAGTGGCACTTGGTGTACCAGCAAAGGTTTCAGTGTTTTCAAGTCCGGTAGTTGGACCGTGAGTGAAGGTGACGGATGTCGTGGCCTTTCCAGTGAAGTCGTATGACGCTGGGAAGGTAATGACGATTGTCGAAGTCGCAGTGGCTGCACCAGATGGAGTGGTGAAGCGCATGGTGTGCGACGAAGTAGCGCTGATCGTCTGTGAAGTCATAGTGTCTGAAAGACCAGTCAGTGACGCTGCTTGCGCAGGACGGATTGGAAAGACAGTAACAATAGTGACTGCGATGACGAGGAGGAGGCTGAGGGGTTTTGTGATGGGTGGTCTAAATAGATGGCGCGACATGGGCTTAAAACTTTTAACCTCGTAGTAAGTTTGGTGAACTCACTTAGAAGAGTATCACGAGCATTCGCTCTCGGTGGCATACCCCTGTGAAAAACTTTCTTGTGCATGCAAGAGACTTCAAGTATTACTCCACAAGTGGTAAAATAGCACTATGATTACCGTGCGGAGGTTCAAGTTTATTTCAACAGCGAACGTTGTTTTTAGTGTATTTTTACTCATTGCAATTTCGCTCTCAATCCTTGGATACGTGTTTGCAGCTACCCCAAATCCTGGACACGACTTTACCGCAATTGGTGGCGGTGTACTCCAAGGCGACATTCTCTACGGCACTACTACTGACACCCTCGCTGCACTACCTAAAAATACTTCAGCAACGCGATACCTCTCAAACACCGGCCTCAACAACAATCCTGCCTGGGCACAGATTGATCTCTCATCAGGCGTCACGAGCACCCTATCCGGTTTTAATGGTGGTACCGGAAATACCTTTATGACCTTTACCGGACCAACCACCTCTCTGCGCACATTCACCCTCCCAAATGCGTCAGCGACCATCCTCACTGACGCTGCCAGTGTCACAGTTGGTCAAGGCGGTACCGGACTCGGGTCACTCACCCTGAATAACCTACTCCTTGGTAACGGTACCGGTAGTGTGCAATTTGTTGCTCCTGGTGCGAACGGTAATGTCCTCGTATCTAATGGTACGACCTGGATTAGTAGTGGCGGAGGCATCCTGATTGGACGTCAAACACTCACTACAAGCGGTACCTACACTCCGACCGCCGGGACTACGATGATTCAAGTCCGTATGTGGGGTGGTGGTGGCGCTGGTGGTGGCTGTTCGGCGATTGCTGGTTGTGCCGGTGGAGGTGGTGGTTCAGGTGGCTACGCTGAATTCTTTTTCTCGGGTGTTACCTCCACCTATCCCTACGTGATTGGTAATGGTGGTGCTGGTGTATCTGGCGCAGCTGGTCAAGCTGCTAGTAATACCACCTTTACTATCGGCGGTACCACCATCACTGCATTCGGTGGATCAGGCGGTGCGTTCACAGCCGGTACTGCAGCTATCAAGTTCATGGCTGGCGGTGCAGGTGGCGCCATCTCAACTAACGGTAACGTAAACGGAGCAGGTGCCCCTGGTGGAAACGGTATGACGAGTACTGTGAACACGGTAGTGATGTCTGGCTTTGGTGGATCAACCTCACTCGGTGGCGGTGGTGTGGGACGTAGCACAACCGGTGCGGGTAACGCCGCAGTCGCCAACACTGGTTCAGGAGGCGGTGGTGCCGCCGCGACTGCTGGTACCGCTAACGTAGGAGGCAATGGTGCTGCCGGTCTCATTATTGTTACTGAATACCAGTAACCAATTTCTCATATGTCGTACCAGCATTATTACCGCAGGACATTCAAACTATTCCCCTTCATTTTTGCAGGCTGTTTGGTATACCTCGCTGTCACCAGTTCACCCTATGCCTACGGTGAACCAACAGAGCATATAGCGGCGTCTGATAACGCCACATCCACTTCAAATCCCCTCCCCGCTGTAGCAAGCACAATGACCACTACCAACGCCCTGGTTGGAAAGCCGGTATTTAAAGAAAACGAGCAATCAAGTGTCTCTGTACACCCACTATTTAATGACGACAGCACAAATATTGCATTTTATATTAAATGTACTGGTGCAACCTGCCCGAGTAATAGCGCCACAACTACTCAGTATGTCTTTAGCGCCGAAAATACTGGCCATGGTACATTGGCATTTTCGGATTACTGGGCGCCACCTTCCCTCTCTGAGTTTGTGGCAGTCGAATATAAAAATGACCACCAGCAATTTACGTGCTCTGATAAAAGTTTGGACGCCTGTAAAGCTGATCCGCACCTCGTTGCGATTACCAATTTTGCTATCGTAAGTAATGACACCATCATCACACCTGAAATGATAGAGGCACAAACATCCGTGATTATCACAACTGGCTCTTCGTCAATTTCTTCACCACTCGGCACCTCAACCATTATCACCACAACCATTGATGGGCTCCCTATTGCGAGTGATACCCCAGCTACCACCTCAGAGGAAACACCACTCCAGAGTTTTGGTTCATTTATGAGCTCAGTCTTTACCAAGATTATTGACGCCATCCTCCCGGGCGACCAATCAGGTACCACCAGTACAAAAACAGAATTAGATGAACCAGCCAGCACCACCCCAGAAACTGAACATCACGAGAGCAGCACTACCCAACCAACTGAACAGAGTGCACCGACCCCCGCCGACACTTCGGATACGGCACCGCAGCCTGAAAATGAAAAACCTACGACATCAGCAGCACCGGTTGTTTCCACTCCCCCAGCACCTACACAAAATGTAACCTCGCCTGCAGACACAACCACACCGGCGGCCATCACGTCACCCGATACCTCATCACATGAACCAATTACTGTACAATTTTAGTCTGTTTCTTGGGTGTATATGCTTGTGCACCACACTTGTATTCACTACTCAGCAAACCATACCGTTTGCGATTGCTGGGACACTGTCATGCAGCATGGCCACGAGTGGCGCCTGTACGAACGGTACTGTTATGTACCGCATGTCAGGCACGAGCAACGCCCACGCTGAACTTGCGAATCAATCTAACGTCAACTACAACAATAACGTAGTGTGCTGTACCAACGTTATTGGACTAGGTAATTCCTGTGCCGCCACCACCACAGCGATTACACT
>Ga0228698_1000845_pt1 | contig 18156 bp, 13 predicted proteins | sample McNCre117_Aug_MG_FD_178015 | JGI IMG/M metagenome (GOLD analysis project Ga0228698, IMG submission 178015) | Freshwater microbial communities from McNutts Creek, Athens, Georgia, United States - 1-17_Aug_MG | ecosystem: Environmental > Aquatic > Freshwater > Creek | place: USA: Georgia...
TGGCGTGAAGCTGGCGCAACTGCAAGACCAGCCTGCTGCCGTGACCCGTTCCGTCAAGGAATTCGTGAACGTGCTGATCGAGGCGGTGGTCATTGTGTTGGTGGTGAGCTTTCTGGCGCTCGGCCTGCACAAAAAGCCATCGGGTCGGGGTTATGTGCTGGATGTGCGCCCTGGTTTGGTGGTGTTTGTCACCATTCCGCTGGTGCTGGCGGTCACGTTCCTGGCCATGCAGTACTGGGGCATTGGGCTGCACAAAATTTCGCTGGGCTCGCTCATCATTGCGCTGGGCTTGCTGGTGGACGACGCCATCATTGCGGTGGAAATGATGGTGCGCAAGCTGGAAGAGGGCTACACCATGTTCCGTGCCGCCACCTTCACCTGGGATGCCACCGCCATGCCCATGCTGACGGGCACGCTCATCACCGCAGCGGGCTTTTTGCCCATTGGCATGGCCAAGTCCACGGTGGGTGAATACACCTTTGCGATTTTTGCGGTCACGGTCATTGCGCTGGTGCTGTCCTGGTTTGCAGCGGTGGTGTTTGTGCCCTACCTGGGCGTGACGTTGCTCAAAATCAAACCCAACCTGGGTGAAGCGCATGAGGTGTTCGATGGACCGTTCTACGTCCGCTTCAAGGCGTTGGTGGAATGGTGCGTGCGCCACCGTTGGCTCACCATTGGGGCCACCGTGCTCACGTTTGCCCTGGGTCTGGTGGGCATGGGCAAGGTGCAGCAGCAATTCTTCCCCGACTCCAACCGACCCGAAATTCTGGTGGATCTCTGGTTCCCGGAAGGCACCAGCATGGCCGAAAACGAGACCGTCACACGCCGGGTGGAAACCCGCCTGGCGCGCGAGGCCGGGGTGGACATGATCAGTACCTGGGTGGGCTCTGGCGTGCCGCGTTTCTATTTGCCGCTGGATCAGGTGTTCCCGCAGACCAACGTGTCTCAGCTCATCGTCATGCCCAAAGACTTGGCCACCCGCGAGGTGCTGCGCAAGGCATTTCCGGCACTGATGGCTGAGGAATTCCCCGAGGTGCGCGGCCGCGTCAAGCTGCTGCCCAACGGGCCGCCGGTGCCGTACCCGGTGCAATTCCGTGTGGTGGGGTCTGACCCGGCCACCTTGCGCAAGCTGGCCGATGAAGTCAAAGCCGCCATGCGCCAAAGTGCCAACACCCGCGGTGTGAACGACAACTGGAACGAGTCGGTCAAATCCATTCGCCTGGAGGTGGACCAGTCCAAAGCGCGTGCATTGGGCGTCAGCAGCCAGGTCATTGCGCAAGCCGCACGCACCATCCTGAGTGGCAACACCGTGGGCCAGTACCGCGATGGCGACAAGCTCATCGACATCGTGCTGCGTCAACCCCTGAGCGAGCGCGATGCCATCAGCGATCTGGGCAATGCCTTTTTGCCCACCGCCACTGGCCGGGTGATTCCGTTGCTGCAAATTGCCACCCCCACATTCGGCTGGGAGCCTGGCGTCATGTGGCGCGAGGGGCGCGAGTACGCGATCACGGTGCAGTCGGATGTGGTGGAAGGCTTGCAAGGCGCCACCGTCACCGCTGAGCTGAAACCCGCGCTCGACCAACTCAAACTCCAATGGCGCGAGAGAGGGCTGATGGGGTACGACATTCAGGTGGCGGGCGCCGTGGAAGAAAGCAGCAAGGGCTCGTCGTCCATTGCGGCGGGTATGCCCGTCATGCTGTTCATCACCTTCACGTTGCTGATGCTGCAGTTGCACAGCTTCAGCAGGGCGCTTCTGGTGTTTCTTACAGGCCCTCTGGGCATAGCGGGTGTGGCTGGAGCGCTCTTGTTGTTGAACCGACCTTTCGGTTTTGTGGCACTGCTGGGCGTGATTGCCTTGATGGGCATGATCATGCGCAACTCGGTCATTCTGATCGACCAAATCGAGCAGGAACGCGCAAGGGGCGTGCCCGCATGGGACGCCGTTGTGGATTCGGCCGTGCGCCGCATGCGCCCCATCGTCCTGACTGCCGCCGCCGCTGTGCTGGCCATGATTCCGCTTTCGCGCAGCGTGTTCTGGGGGCCCATGGCGGTCGCCATCATGGGCGGTTTGGTGGTGGCCACCGCCCTCACACTGCTGGCGTTGCCTGCGATGTATGCCGCTTGGTTCAGGGTCAAACCCACTCCGGCCAGTGCCTGATGGGGGTGGCTACAATACCGGGTTGACCGAAATCGGCACGGGTCGGTTGCTTCATGCAAATGGGCCGTGCCACTGGGAATGCAGGTTCCCGCGCGGGTGGCGAAATTGGTAGACGCACCAGGTTTAGGTCCTGACGGTGGCAACACCGTGCCGGTTCGAGTCCGGCTCCGCGCACCACCTCACCAATCACATCTCAAACCGGGCCTGTTTAAAAAGTCCGGTTTGTCGCTTGTCATATAGGAGTTATCCATGGCCGTTACCGTTGAAACCCTCGAAAAGCTGGAGCGCAAAATCACGCTTGCGCTGCCTGCTGAAGTCATCAATGCCGAGGTGCAAAACCGCCTCAAGCGCATGTCCCGTCAAGTCAAAATGGACGGCTTCCGTCCTGGCAAAGTGCCCATGAACGTGGTGGCCCAGCGTTATGGCTATTCGGTGCAGTACGAGGTCATGAACGACAAGGTGGGCGATGCCTTCGCCGCCGCTGCCAGCGAAGCCCAGTTGCGTGTGGCTGGCGCCCCTCGCATTTCTGAAAAAGAAGGCGGTGCAGACGGTGAACTGCTGTTCGATGCCGTGTTCGAAGTTCTGCCTGAGGTCAAAATCAACGACCTGTCTGGTGCAGAAGTCGAGCGCCTGAGCGCTGAAGTGACCGATGAAGCCATCAACAAGACCGTGGACATCCTGCGCAAGCAGCGCCGCACGTTTGCCCAGCGCGCCATGGATGCGGCCGCCCAGGATGGCGACCGCGTGACCGTGGATTTCGAAGGGAAAATCGATGGGGAAACGTTTGCAGGCGGCAAAGCCAATGCGTTCCAATTCCTGGTTGGTGAAGGCCAAATGCTCAAGGAATTCGAAGATGCTGTGCGTGGCATGAAGGTGGAAGAAAGTAAAACCTTCCCCCTGGCATTCCCCGCTGACTACCACGGGCAAGACGTGGCCGGTAAAACGGCTGACTTCCTGGTGACGGTGCAAAAAATCGAAGCCGCTCACCTACCTGAGGTGAACGAGGCATTTGCCAAGTCCTTGGGCATTGCCGACTCCACCGTCGACGGTTTGCGTGCAGACATCCGCAAAAACCTCGAGCGTGAAGTCAAGTTCCGCGTGCAGGGTCGCAACAAGGCAGCCGTCATGGATGCTTTGGTGGGCCAGGCTGAGCTGGATTTGCCCAATGTGTCCGTGCAGGCCGAACTGGAGCGTCTGGTGCAAGGTGCCCGTGCGGACCTGAAGCAACGCGGCATCAAAGATGCAGACACCGCCCCTATTCCCGAGGACATGTTCCGTCCCCAGGCCGAGCGCCGTGTTCGGTTGGGCTTGGTGCTGGCTGAGCTGGTCAAGGTCAACAACCTGCAGGCCAAGCCTGAGCAAGTGCAGGCGCACGTCAACGAGCTGGCCTCTTCCTACGAGAAGCCCGCAGACGTGGTGCGCTGGTACACCGGCGACCAGCGTCGCATGGCTGAAGTGGAGGCACTGGTCATTGAAAACAATGTGACCGAGTTTGTGCTCTCCAAGGCCAAAGTCACCGACAAGGCAGTCAATTTCGAAGAGCTGATGGCTCAGGGTTGATACCCGGCGGGCGCCCTTGGAAACAAGTGGTGCTGACCTGAGAAAAGGCGATCTGCGGATCGCCTTTTTTGTCTGGTTTGCCCTTGTCTTGTGGCTGAGCAGCCCCACCTCCCAACAGATTCAGGGCATTCGGTACAGTATGCCCATTCAGACAACGGAGCAGCAATGAGTGCAATCGACACACAGGCCCTGGGAATGGTTCCCATGGTCATTGAGCAGTCCGGTCGTGGCGAGCGGGCCTACGACATTTACTCCCGGTTGCTCAAAGAGCGGGTGATTTTTTTGGTGGGACCTGTCAACGACCAGTCGGCCAACTTGGTGGTGGCGCAGTTGCTGTTTCTGGAAAGCGAAAACCCAGACAAAGACATTTCTCTGTACATCAACTCGCCTGGCGGGTCGGTGAGCGCGGGCTTGGCCATTTTTGACACCATGAACTTCATCAAGCCTGATGTGTCCACGCTGTGCACGGGTATGGCGGCCAGCATGGGGGCGTTTTTGCTGGCAGCGGGAGCCAAAGGCAAGCGGTTTTCGCTGCCCAATTCCCGTGTGATGATCCACCAGCCGCTGGGCGGCGCCCAAGGTCAGGCCACCGACATTGAAATTCATGCCAAGGAAATTCTGCGCTTGCGTGCGGACTTGAACCGGGTACTGGCTGAGCAAACGGGCCAGCCGCTGGAAAAAATCGAGCGGGATACTGAGCGCGACTATTTCATGTCAGCCCCCGAAGCGCAGGCTTACGGCTTGGTCGACAAGGTCATCAGCCGACGCGGCGCGACGGTTTGAGCGAGAGGGCGGATCAGCCCAAGTATTCATTTCAACAATTGACCAGCGTGATCCCGGTTCCGGGCCAATGCTGGTGATCAGGATCGATTGATGGCCGACTCCAAGGGCTCCCAGTCCGAAAAAAATCTGTATTGCTCGTTTTGTGGCAAAAGCCAGCATGAGGTGAAGAAACTCATTGCTGGCCCCTCTGTGTTCATTTGCGATGAATGCATCGACTTGTGCAACGACATTGTTCGCGACGAGGTCGCATCGGGGAAAATCGAAGCCTCCAAGTCCGGGGATGAGTTGCCCACGCCCGCTGAGCTGAAGCAAAACCTGGACAACTACGTCATTGGCCAGGAAACTGCCAAACGAGCACTGTCGGTCGCGGTTTACAACCACTACAAGCGGTTGCGCCACAAGGATGCTTCAGGCAACGGCGATGTGGAGCTGGCCAAAAGCAACATTTTGTTGGTAGGGCCTACAGGTTCTGGCAAGACTTTGCTGGCCCAAACACTGGCGCGCATGCTGAATGTGCCTTTTGTGATGGCCGATGCCACCACCCTGACCGAAGCCGGTTACGTGGGCGAAGATGTGGAAAACATCATCGCCAAGCTCCTGCAAAGCTGCAATTACGATGTGGCCAAGGCCCAGCAAGGCATTGTTTACATCGACGAAATCGACAAAATCACCCGTAAAGCAGACAACCCTTCCATCACCCGTGACGTGTCGGGTGAAGGGGTTCAGCAAGCCTTGCTGAAAATGGTGGAAGGAACGGTGGCATCCATTCCTCCGCAAGGTGGCCGCAAGCACCCAAATCAAGACTTTTTGCCGGTTGACACCACCAACATCCTGTTCATCTGTGGTGGCGCTTTTGCTGGGATTGAAAAAATCGTCGAAAACCGCACAGAGGCTTCCGGCATCGGGTTTGGTGCCGCGGTGCGTAGCAAAAAGCAACGCAGCGTGTCAGAAGCGTTCAAAGAGATTGAAACCGAGGATCTCATCAAGTTTGGACTCATCCCTGAGCTGGTGGGGCGTTTGCCGGTGGTGGCCACGCTGGATGAACTGGGCGAGGATGCGTTGGTGGAAATCCTGACCAAGCCGCGAAATGCGGTGGTCAAACAGTTTGAAAAGCTCATTTCCCTGGAAGGGGCTGAGTTGGATGTCCGACCCTCTGCGCTCAAAGCCATTGCGAAAAAAGCATTGGCACGCAAAACCGGTGCCCGCGGGTTGCGTTCCATTCTGGAGAACGCCTTGATCGATACCATGTTCGACTTGCCAAGCGCGCGCAATGTGGCCAAAGTGGTGGTGGACGAGTCCACCGTCGAAGATGGCAAGCCACCGCTCCTGGTCTATCGCGAAGAAGCCAAGCAGGCTTGATTTCCTAAATCAGTACGAAAGCCTTTGTTCATGTCCGGTACCAAAAATCAGCTTCCGTCTGAACCCGTCGAGCTTCCTTTATTGCCTTTGAGAGATGTGGTGGTGTTTCCCCACATGGTGATTCCTCTGTTCGTCGGACGAGCCAAAAGCATTCGGGCCCTCGAATTGGCCATGGAAGCCGAACGTCGCATTGTGCTGGTGGCTCAAAAGGCCGCAGCCAAAGATGACCCCACTCCTGACGATTTGTTTTCCATGGGTTGCGTGGCCACCATTCTTCAGCTGCTGAAATTGCCAGACGGAACGGTCAAGGTTTTGGTTGAAGGGGGTCAGCGGGCTGAGTTGAAAGGTGTGGGTGATCTGACCAGTCATTTTGTGGCGACGGTGGTTCCACTGAATGCCTCAGCTGAGCAAGACAATCCGACGGAGTTGGAAGCATTGCGCAGAGCCGTGGTTCAGCAGTTTGAGCAATACGTCAAGCTGAACAAGAAAATTCCCTCTGAAATTCTGACCTCGATCTCGAGCATTGACGATACCGGTCGGTTGGCTGACACCATCGCAGCTCACCTGCCGTTGAAGCTGGAAAACAAGCAAGAGGTGTTGGAGGTGGCTGGCGTTCCCCAGCGGTTGACCAATTTGTTGGGGCAATTGGAGCGTGAAGTCGATATTCTGACTGTTGACAAGCGCATTCGTGGGCGAGTCAAGCGTCAGATGGAAAAGAACCAGCGCGACTTTTACCTGAATGAGCAGGTCAAGGCCATTCAAAAAGAGTTGGGTGAGGGCGAAGAGGGTGCGGATATCGAGGAGATCGAGAAGCGCATCAAGCTGGCCAAAATGCCTGCAGATGCTCGCAAAAAGGCAGAGGGTGAGCTGAAAAAGCTCAAGCTGATGTCGCCCATGTCGGCGGAAGCCACCGTGGTGCGCAATTACATTGATGCGCTCACTGCTCTGCCTTGGAGTAAGAAAACCAAAATCAAGCACGATTTGACCTTGGCGGAAGACGTGCTCAACCAAGACCACCATGGTCTGGAGCGAGTCAAAGACAGGATTCTGGAATATCTCGCGGTTCAGCAGCGCGTAGACAAAGTCAAGGCTCCCATTCTGTGTTTGGTTGGGCCACCCGGTGTGGGTAAAACCTCGCTGGGCCAATCCATTGCCAAGGCCACTGGCCGCAAATATGTGCGCATGGCCCTGGGTGGTGTGCGTGATGAGGCTGAAATTCGGGGGCACCGCCGCACCTACATTGGTGCGATGCCCGGTAAAGTGCTGCAAAGTCTGAACAAAGTGGGGACGCGTAATCCGTTGTTCTTGTTGGACGAAATCGACAAGCTGGGCACAGACTTCCGTGGCGACCCTTCCAGCGCTTTGCTGGAGGTGTTGGATCCTGAGCAGAATCACACTTTCAGCGATCACTACATCGAAGTGGATTTTGACTTGAGCGATGTGATGTTTGTCGCCACGTCCAACTCCATGAATATTCCGTCTGCGCTGCTGGATCGGATGGAAGTGATTCGGCTGAGCGGTTACACCGAAGACGAAAAAGTTGGCATTGCGACCAAGTATCTGTTGCCCAAGCAATTGAGTAACAACGGTGTCAAAGCTGAAGAACTTTCGGTCACTGAATCGGCTGTGCGCGATATCGTGCGCTACTACACCCGGGAAGCTGGTGTGCGCTCTTTAGAGCGGGAAATTTCAAAAATCTGCCGTAAGGTGGTCAAAGGCCTGCTGCTCAAGTCATTGAAGCCGCAAGTGGTGGTGACCGCCGATAACCTCAACGACTATCTGGGTGTTCGTAAATTCACCTATGGCCGAGCAGAGCAGCAAAACCAGGTGGGGCAAGTCGTGGGTTTGGCTTGGACGGAGGTAGGGGGCGATCTACTGACCATCGAAGCGGCACTCATGCCTGGCAAGGGCACCATTTTGCGCACAGGTTCATTGGGCGATGTCATGAAAGAGTCGGTGGAGGCCGCTCGCACCGTCGTTCGCAGCCGATCGAGGGTGCTGGGGATTGCCGATGAATTGTTCGAAAAACGAGACATTCACATCCATGTACCTGATGGGGCAACTCCCAAAGACGGTCCCAGTGCAGGTGCTGCCATGGCCACCGCATTGGTGTCTGCTCTGACTGGCATACCCGTTCGAGGCGAAGTGGCCATGACTGGGGAAATCACCTTACGCGGAGAAATCACTGCCATTGGTGGTTTGAAAGAAAAACTTCTGGCCGCATTACGGGGTGGAATCAAGACGGTGCTGATCCCAGAAGAAAACGTCAAAGATTTGGCTGATATTCCGGATAACGTGAAATCCGACTTGAACATCGTGCCTGTGCGCTGGATCGACAAGGTTCTAGAACTTGCCTTGGAACGACAGCCTGTTCCGTTGGCGGCGACTGATGACGCGGTTGCTGCTGCTCCTGTTGTTGCAAAAGTAATCAAGAAGCGTGTGGCCTCGAAAAATGAAAGACCACACTGAACTGCCTCGTAAAAGCAGTTAAAAAATTGTTATAATTGCGGTTTCGCGGGAATAGCTCAGTTGGTAGAGCGCAACCTTGCCAAGGTTGAGGTCGCGAGTTCGAGCCTCGTTTCCCGCTCCAAGTTTAAAAAAGGAAGCTTTGCTTCCTTTTTTATTGCCGGAGCTTTATGGCGCGATAGCAAAGCGGTTATGCACCGGATTGCAAATCCGTGTAGGTCGGTTCGACTCCGGCTCGCGCCTCCAATTCAATTTACGCCCCGCTCAGTGTTGTGTGGGGCGTTTTTGTTTGACCTGTATGTGGCCTCGGTGGTGAAACTGGTAGACACAGCGGACTTAAAATCCGCCGCTTGCTGAAAGGCGGCGTGCCGGTTCGATTCCGGCCCGAGGCACCAGAGATGGGTAGCATTGACTTGGGGTTGCATTTTTAACGGGCCCCCTGGCCGCTACCGGAGCGATTTTATGTACGAGGCACCCTTCGAAATTCATGTTCACGGAGAGATTCCGCTGCGTTCCGAGGTTGTGTTGGCGCAGGTGCAGGAAGCGCTCAAGCCCATTTGGATCTATGCGGGTGCCAAATCGTTGGCCAATGCGGCCAGCAGCTTGTACGAAGAAGAGCCTGGAATTCGCTTCAATGCGGCCGAGCATGTGTTGAGCATGTGTTGGACGGTTGCTGGAGACGAGGATTTTCGTCAGGCAGTAGAAGATGCCTGCATGGCTCTGAATGAAATTGCTGCTACTGGCGCTCCGCTGGAAGTGTCGTTTTACGATGTCCAGTTCGATGAGGATGAGGCTGGTAGCGGGGAAGAGTCGCGAGACGATTTCATGATGTGCTTCGTGGGTCCGACTCCTGCCGCCATTCTGCAAGTGCAGCGCGACATGATGGTCCGAGATGTGGTGCACATGATGGAGCGTCACTTTGATGCTTCCGAACTGGATCCTGTGGTTCAGTCCATTGACCAGTTGTTTGCTGGTCGTTATGAATCACTGGTTCACTCCATGCAGTTGGGCAAACCCCCCAAAGGAAGCGGTGGCAATTCTGGGCATGGTGGCGGTGGACGTAAACCGCGCCATTTGCACTGACCTGCCTCCTTTAGTGAGGGCTGTGTTCTGAGGTAATCAGAGTGCCCAAATTAAATCCTTTTGTGCGGAGTGGCAACGTTCTAGCGCGACGATGAAGGGCGCAATCCGTTGCCTGAATTGCACCGCAGTTTGGGTTTCAGCTGCGTTTTCGTTGAGTTGTTCAGATGCGGGTGATTCGGACTTGGCAAGCACTTCAGCGGGTGCTTGCATTTCTCGTTCTGCCTCCGTTTTTAGGCGCTGAATGGCGGTGGGCATTTCCGCCCACGTGATGATGCCGGCATTCGATGCATCTTTTCCCAAAAGTTCCAATACCCGTTCCGCAACAGACTGAAGCATCAATAGGTCCGCAGTCTCGCGGGATTGGAACCGATACAGCATGGGATTTTTGGGTGCGCGTTTCAGTTGCCGATGGCGATGCCTTTGAATTCACCTGTGGCAATGCGTTTTTGCCACTGCTCGGGGCCAGTGATATGGGCGCTGGTGCCACCAGCATCTACGGCCACGGTCACTGGCATGTCAACCACGTCGAATTCATAAATGGCTTCCATGCCCAAATCGGCAAACCCTACCACTTTGGCGGCCTTGATGGCTTTTGATACCAGATAGGCAGCGCCACCTACGGCCATCAAATAGGCGCTTTGGTGGTTTTTGATGGCTTCAATGGCCACTGGGCCACGTTCTGCCTTGCCGACCATGGCAATCAGGCCGGTTTGTGCCAGCATCATTTCGGTGAAGCCATCCATGCGTGTGGCTGTGGTGGGGCCTGCAGGGCCAACCGCCTCATCACCCACGGGGTCCACAGGCCCCACGTAGTAAATGACGCGGTTTGTGAAATCAACAGGTAATGGCTCACCTTTGGCCAGCATGTCTTGAATGCGTTTGTGCGCAGCATCCCGGCCAGTCAGCATTTTTCCGTTCAGCAACAGGGTGTCACCTGGTTTCCAGCTGGCTACCTCGGCCTTGGTCAAGGTGTTTAAGTTGACACGTTTGCTGGTTTGGGTGTTGGGTGTCCAGTCCACTTTGGGCCACAGGTCCAAGCTGGGTGGATCGATGTAGGCCGGGCCATCGCCGTTGAGCACAAAGTGCGCATGGCGGGTGGCGGCGCAGTTGGGAATCATGGCCACTGGTTTGGAAGCAGCGTGGGTGGGATACATCTTGATTTTGATGTCCAACACCGTGGTCAGGCCGCCCAGACCTTGAGCGCCGATGCCCAAGGCGTTGACCTTCTCGAACAATTCCAAACGCAGCTCTTCTGTTTGGCTGAGTTTTTCGCCTTTGGCGGATTTGGCCTGCAATTCGTACATGTCCAGGTCGTCCATCAGGCTTTCTTTGGCCATCAGGACAGCTTTCTCGGCAGTGCCGCCAATGCCAATGCCCAACATGCCGGGCGGGCACCAGCCCGCACCCATGGTCGGCACGGTTTTCAGTACCCAATCCACCACGTTGTCACCGGGGTTGAGCATGACCATTTTGCTTTTGTTTTCGCTGCCACCGCCTTTGGCGGCCACGGTGACTTCGACGGTGTTGCCGGGCACGATCTCTGTGAAGATCACCGCTGGTGTGTTGTCTTTGGTGTTCTTGCGGGCGAATTGAGGGTCTGCCACCACACTGGCGCGCAGCATGTTGTCGGGGTGGTTGTAGCCTTGGCGCACGCCTTCGTTGATGGCGTCATCCAAGCTGCCTGTAAAGCCTTCCCAGCGTACGTCCATGCCGACTTTCAAGAACACGTTGACGATTCCGGTGTCCTGGCAAATGGGGCGATGACCGATGGCGCTCATTTTGCTGTTGGTCAAAATTTGAGCCATGGCGTCTTTGGCTGCCGGACTTTGCTCGCGTTCGTAGGCGCGGGCCAAGTGAGCAATGTAGTCCGCAGGATGGTAGTAGCTGATGTATTGCAGCGCGGCTGCGACGGATTCAATCAGATCGGCTTGGCGAATGGCGGTCATGGTATGCCCAGTTGTGTGACAAAGTGGCCACTGCGAAGTGGTTGGCCTGCATTTTAGAAAAATCGATTTTTTCCATGCTGACAAGTGAAGTCGTCAGTTCCAAAGCGCCGTGTTGCGCCCGCGTTGGTGTGGTCTCAACACACCGATTGCCTCTGCCGTCCTTGTTATGCCAGAGTGGCAACGCTGTCTGCGTCAGACCCTTGTAAGAGCCTCCCGCCACATTAGCCGACGCTAATTTACCAAGCGAGGAGACCTCATGAGTGCTACCGAAGGCGCAACCGCGCTGCCTGTTTACCAACCCAGCGAACAGTTTGTAAAAAACGCAGCCGTGTCTGGCATGGCCGCATACGAAGCTCTGTGCAAAGAAGCCGAAACGGATTACACCGGCTACTGGGCACGCTTGGCACGCGAACTGATCACATGGAAAACGCCTTTCACCCAGACGCTTGACGACAGCCACGCTCCCTTTTTCAAGTGGTTTGCTGATGGAACGCTGAACGCTTCTTACAACTGTTTGGATCGCAACATTGAACGTGGTTTGGGTGACAAGACCGCCATCATTTTTGAGGCGGACGGTGGTGAAGTGACCAAGGCCACCTATTCTGAATTGCTGACCAAAACCTGCCAGATTGCGAATGGACTGAAGGCGCTGGGTGTCACCAAGGGTGATCGGGTCGTTATCTACATTTCCATGTCCATTGATGGTGTGGCTGCCATGCAGGCTTGCGCTCGAATCGGCGCGACCCACTCTGTGGTGTTTGGTGGCTTCTCTGCGCAAAGTCTGCGTGATCGAATTCAAGATACCGGTGCCAAAGTCGTCATCACTGCGGATCACCAGATTCGTGGCGGCAAACAGTTGCCATTGAAGTCCATTGTTGACGAAGCAATTTCGCTGGGCGGTTGTGAGTGTGTGCACAAAGTGGTGGTGGTCAAGCGCTCGGGCGCAGCAGTCGCCATGACAGCGGATCGTGATGTGTGGATGGACGATGCCATGGCTGGACAGCCATCTACCTGTGAGCCTACTTGGGTTTCTGCAGAACATCCCTTGTTCCTTCTGTATACGTCCGGTTCCACTGGTAAACCAAAAGGCGTTCAACACAGCACAGGGGGCTACCTGCTGCATGCTGCACTGACTACCAAGTGGACGTTTGACCTCAAACAAGACGATGTGTTCTGGTGTACCGCCGACATTGGTTGGGTGACTGGCCACACCTACATCACTTATGGACCGTTGGCCCTGGGTGGGACAGAAATTGTTTTTGAGGGTGTGCCCACATTCCCAGATGCAGGCCGTTTCTGGAAAATGATTCAGGATCACAAAGTCAGCATTTTCTACACCGCGCCGACAGCCATCCGCTCTCTGATCAAGGCGGCCGAAGCCAATGATGCGGTGCATCCGAAAAGCTACGACTTGTCCAGTCTGCGTTTGCTGGGCTCGGTCGGCGAGCCCATCAACCCCGCTGCCTGGGAGTGGTATTACAAGCATGTGGGCGGCAGCCGCTGCCCGATTGTGGACACCTTCTGGCAGACCGAAACAGGTGGTCACATGATCACACCGCTGCCTGGTGTGACCCCCATGATTCCCGGTTCCTGCACGTTGCCTTTCCCTGGCATTCAGGCTGCCATCGTGGACGAAACAGGCAAGGATGTGCCCAATGGCCAAGGTGGCATTTTGGTGGTCAAGAAGCCATGGCCTTCCATGATTCGCACCATTTGGGGGGATTCCGAGCGCTTTATCAAGAGCTATTACCCGGAAGACTTCAAAGGCAAGTACTACTTGGCAGGCGATGGTGCCATCCGCGATGAGAAGACAGGCTACTTCACCATCACCGGTCGCATTGATGACGTGTTGAACGTCTCTGGTCACCGCATGGGTACCATGGAAATTGAATCAGCCTTGGTAAGCTGCACCGAGTTGGTGGCCGAAGCTGCAGTGGTGGGACGTCCAGATGACACCACTGGCGAGGCTGTGGTGGCATTCGTTGTGTTGAAGCGGTCGCGTCCAACTGGCGAAGAAGCCAAGGCCATTGCCAAGACCCTGCGTGATCATGTCGGCAAGGAAATTGGACCGATTGCCAAACCCAAAGACATCCGCTTTGGTGACAACCTGCCCAAAACCCGTTCCGGCAAAATCATGCGACGCCTCCTGCGCAGCATTGCCAAGGGTGAGGCGATTACTCAGGATACTTCTACCCTTGAAAATCCTGCGATCTTGGACCAGCTGTCTGAAAACAACTGATCATTCGATTGGGGTGAAAAAAAAGGGGCTATATGCCCCTTTTTTTATAGCTATCTATTGAAGATAGATAGGCGAAAGCAATGGTATGAAATGAAAAAACCCGCCAGCGGCGGGTTTTGTTTTACGGGTGGGGGCTGGACCCACATGCCAACCGAATCACTTCAGGCTGAGAATCCAAGTAGCCAGTTTTTTGGCGTCTGCTTCAGATACTTTTGCGTTGGCTGGCATGGGAATGGCGCCATACACGCCAGAACTACCTTTGAGGATTTTTTGAGCCAGGGCGTCTGCTTTGGACGCGTCGTTGCCGTGCTTTTTGGCTACATCTTTGTAAGACGGGCCAACCACTTTTTTATCTACTGAATGGCAGGCCAGGCAGTTGTTGGCTTTGGCCAGTGCTTCGTCAGCCATGGCAGGAACAGCAACAGCCAAGGTCGAAGCTAGAACGATCAGTGCGCGTTTCATGGAGAATCTCCTCAAATCGGGTAGTGGGCAGGCATAAATAAGCCAGCGCTGATTTTATAGGGTTTCCTTGATTTGAATCAGAGCACACACCTTTTGTTTCATTTTGGTTTGAACGGTTGACAGGAGCTGGTCATGTGGTTCTTGGGTTTGGGATTGGTGCTATTGCTTCTGAAGGTGCAGGAAATCGGTCCGGTTGCTGGCTGGGATTGGATGTGGGTGTTGTCGCCATTTGCCGCTGCTGCGGTTTGGTGGTTGTGGGCGGATAGCTCCGGATACACCAAGCGCAAGGCCGTGGAGCGAGAGAATCGCCGAAAAGACGCCCGAATTGAACGCCAACGAGAACAATTGGGCATGTTGCCGCGTCGCAAGAAGTAGTTCTTACCGCGGACAGCGCGGCCATTCGCACCTGTGCGCAGGGCCGGCATGGATAATTGCTCAAACACCACATTCATACAGATCTACGTCATGCCTCAACTTCGCTCCAAAACTTCCACGGCCGGTCGCAACATGGCAGGTGCCCGCTCCCTGTGGCGCGCCACGGGCATGAAGGACGAGGACTTCAGCAAACCCATCATTGCCATTGCCAACTCGTTCACACAGTTCGTGCCCGGTCATGTGCACCTGAAAGACCTGGGCCAGTTGGTGGCACGCGAGATCGAGGCGGCAGGTGGTGTGGCCAAAGAGTTCAACACCATTGCCGTGGACGACGGCATTGCCATGGGCCACGACGGCATGCTGTATTCGCTGCCCAGCCGCGACATCATTGCCGACAGCGTGGAATACATGGTCAACGCCCACTGCGCCGATGCGCTGGTGTGCATTTCCAACTGCGACAAAATCACTCCCGGCATGCTGATGGCCGCCATGCGCCTCAACATTCCGGTGGTGTTCGTGTCGGGTGGCCCCATGGAGGCAGGCAAGGTGCGCCTGGCCAACCCCGCCACCCAGACCATCGAGTTCAAAAAGCTCGACCTGATCGACGCCATGGTGATGGCCGCCGATGCCAAGGTGAGCGATGCCGACCTGGCCGAAGTCGAGCGTTCGGCCTGCCCCACCTGCGGTTCTTGCTCGGGCATGTTCACCGCCAACAGCATGAACTGCCTGACCGAAGCCCTGGGCCTGTCGCTGCCCGGCAACGGCACCGTGGTGGCCACCCACGCCGACCGCGAGCAATTGTTCAAGCGGGCAGGGCGCTTGGCCGTGGAACTGTGCCAGCGCTACTACGAGCAGGACGATGCCACCGTGTTGCCCCGCTCCATGGGCTTCAAGGCGTTTGAAAACGCCATTGCGCTGGACATTGCCATGGGGGGCTCCACCAACACCATCCTGCACCTGCTGGCCATTGCCCAGGAAGCTGAAATTGACTTCACCATGGCCGACATCGACCGCATGTCGCTGGTGGTGCCCCAACTGTGCAAGGTGGCACCCAACACCAACAAGTACCACATCGAAGACGTGCACCGCGCGGGCGGCATCATGGCCATCCTGGGCGAACTGGACCGGGCGGGCAAACTGCACACCGACGTGCCCACCGTGCACAGCAAAACCCTGAAAGACGCGCTGGACCAGTGGGACATTGCCCGCAACCCCAGCGAAGCGGTCCAAACCTTCTACAAGGCCGGCCCGGCGGGCATTCCCACACAGGTGGCGTTCAGCCAGGCCACCCGTTGGCCCAGCCTGGACACCGACCGTGCCGAGGGCTGCATCCGATCGGGCGACCACGCGTTTTCCCAACAGGGTGGTTTGGCTGTGCTGACCGGCAACATCGCCCTGAACGGCTGCGTGGTCAAAACCGCCGGCGTGGACGACAGCCTGCTGGTGTTCGAAGGCCCCGCCCACGTGGTGGAAAGCCAGGACGAAGCCGTGGCCAACATCCTGGACGACAAGGTCAAGGCGGGTGACGTGGTGGTGGTGCGCTATGAGGGCCCCAAAGGCGGCCCCGGCATGCAGGAAATGCTCTACCCCACCAGCTACATCAAAAGCAAGGGTTTGGGCAAAGCCTGTGCGCTGCTGACCGACGGCCGCTTCTCGGGGGGCACCTCGGGCCTGTCCATTGGCCACGTGTCGCCCGAGGCTGCTGCGGGTGGCGCCATTGGCCTGGTGCGCAACGGCGACCACATCCGCATCGACATCCCCAACCGCCGCATTGACGTGTTGGTGTCCGACGACGAAATGGCCGCACGCCGTGCCGAGCAGGATGCCAAAGGCTGGAAGCCTGCTCAACCGCGCCCCCGCAAGGTGTCTGCTGCGCTGAAGGCCTATGCCATGTTGGCCATGTCAGCAGACAAGGGTGCCGTACGTGACCTGTCGCTGTTGGGTGACTGACGGACTCATGCCGTCCAAGCCAACCGCATTGAAACCATTCGAGACAAAAAGGAATTTGACGCATGAAAGTCAGTGACATCCTGCGGGTCAAAGGTGGCACGCTGTACACCGTTGCCCCCGATCACGCATTGACCCAAGCCGTGGAAACCATGTCGCAACTGGACATTGGCTCCCTGGCCGTCATGGAGCATGGCGAACTGGTGGGCATGCTCACCTTTCGCGAAGTAATCCAGCACATTGCGAAAAATGGTGGGCAAATCGGAAATTATTCGGTGCGCAAGGTGATGGACGACCATCCCATGAGCTGCACACCGGAAACGGAGTTGGAGCAGGTTCGTCCTATGATGCTGGAGCGCCACACACGCTACATGCCCGTGATGGACAACCGCATGCTGATGGGCGTGATCAGTTTTTATGACGTTGCCAAAGCGGTGGTCGAGGCGCAGAGTTTCGAGAACAAGATGCTGAAAGCCTACATCCGCGACTGGCCCTCTGAAGAAAGTGCTGCTCAGCAGCCATCTGGCGCATGAGCGGCAATACCTTTGGAACGCTGTTTTCCGTCACCAATTTCGGGGAATCGCATGGCCCTGCCATCGGCTGTGTGATTGACGGATGCCCGCCTGGTTTGGTGTTGTCGGAGGCAGATATTCAGCCCGATTTGGATCGCCGCCGCCCAGGGACCAGCAAGTTCGTGACCCAACGCAACGAACCCGATGCGGTGGAAATTTTGAGCGGTGTGTACCAGGGGAAAACCACTGGAACACCCATTTGCTTGTTGATTCGCAACACGGACCAGCGCAGCAAAGACTATGGCGACATCCTGCAAACCTTCAGACCTGGTCACGCCGATTACACCTATTGGCACAAGTATGGTGTGCGTGACCCTCGTGGTGGTGGGCGCTCTTCCGCTCGTCTGACGGCTCCCATGGTGGCAGCAGGTGCAGTGGCCAAAAAATGGTTGGCAGAGCGTCATGGCACCACGTTCCACGGATGCATGACGCAGATTGGTGAAGTGACCATTCCGTTTGAGAGTTGGGACCACGTTCCAAACAACCCGTTTTTTGCTCCGGTGGCCGATGTGTCAGCCCTGGAAGACTACATGAACGCCTTGCGCAAAAGTGGTGATTCGTGTGGTGCGCGTCTGCGTGTGACTGCTCGCAGCATGCCTGTGGGGTTGGGCCAGCCCTTGTTCGACAAGCTGGATGCCGACATTGCCTACGCCATGATGGGAATCAATGCCGTAAAGGGGGTGGAAATTGGTGCGGGTTTTGGCTGCGTTAGTGCCAAAGGCAGCACGCATGGCGATTCGCTCACCCCTGCTGGGTTTGTAGGGAACAACGCAGGCGGTGTCTTGGGGGGGATCAGCACAGGGCAGGACTTGGAAGTCGCGTTGGCCATCAAGCCCACCAGCTCCATTCTCATTCCCCGTCAGACCATTGACTCCGAGGGACAGCCAACCGAAGTCATCACCAAAGGTCGTCATGACCCTTGCGTGGGTATTCGCGCCACACCCATTGCTGAAGCCATGCTGGCTTTGGTGGTGATGGAGCATGTTCTGCAGCACCGTGCTCAGTGCGGTGATGTTCACCAGGCCGTTGCCCCCATTGCGGGTCAGATTTGACGGTTTCTAACCGTCAACTGGCACCGTTTGCGGTGCTTTCGGCCAGTTACTTTGCGCACATCGGGTTCTTTAACCCGTATCTTTCACTTTGGCTCAAGGACATGGGTCTGGGTTTGTGGACCATTGGCCTGCTCACTTCCATGCAGGCGGG
>Ga0228698_1000846_pt1 | contig 18153 bp, 15 predicted proteins | sample McNCre117_Aug_MG_FD_178015 | JGI IMG/M metagenome (GOLD analysis project Ga0228698, IMG submission 178015) | Freshwater microbial communities from McNutts Creek, Athens, Georgia, United States - 1-17_Aug_MG | ecosystem: Environmental > Aquatic > Freshwater > Creek | place: USA: Georgia...
TCGTGTCCTCACACAGAACTCCACACACTTTGCCCGCCTCGTACTGCAACTGGGTCGCTTTGCAGTAGTTCACCACCAAGGCACCCTTGGCAGCTGCGGTACGGGCCAGGGACAAGGCCAGCCGCGCATCATCAAACTGGCCATCCCAGTACTTGACGCCGCCCTTGAGCCCCCCGGTTGCCACTTGCGGAATCAGCTTCTGGGTATCCTTTGCCCCCAGAAACTCGGTTTTTCCCAAGCCGGCTTTGCCCGCCAACAGGTCATACGCTGTCAATCCTGCGCCGTAAAACGGCGTTTCCCACCACTTATAAGAAGGCATCACAAAGGCCAAGGGCTGCGCGAGGTGCGGGGCGTTACGCAACAAGGTGGTCCGCTCATGCAGCGCCTCACGCACTAAAGAAATATTGCCTTGGGCCAAGTAACGCACCCCCCCGTGCAACAACTTCGTGGCGCGGGAAGACGTACCCTTGGCAAAGTCATGTGATTCGAGCAAGACCGCGCGAAAACCACGCGAGGCCGCATCCAGCGCAACCCCCAGCCCGGTGGCACCACCGCCTACCACCGCGAGGTCGTATACCGCAGGCTCAGCCAAGCGGTTCAACAGGTCTTCCCGGCGGGTGGGCAAGGGGGCAGCGTAGGTGGTCATGGGTTTTCTTGAAAGAGAAATCAGCCAACAATCGTATTCGTTATTTTTCTTTTTGTCATTAAATTGATTCGTTTTGATTCGTTTATAGTGCACACACTGCAAGGATTTCCGCCATGTCCGCCAACCCACGCCAACTCCAATTGCTATACACCGTGCAACAGCAAGGCTCCGCCACCGTCGAGAACTTGGCGGAAACACTGGGCGTGACCTTGCAAACCGTGCGGCGGGATGTGCAAAAACTGGCAGACGAGGGGCTGTTGGCTCGTTTCCACGGGGGCGTTCGGGTGCCTAGCTCGACGGTGGAAAACATTGCCCACCGGCAACGGGTACAACTGCACGCCGCCGAAAAAACCCGCATCGCCCGCAGCATTGCGGCTGCCATTCCTAACGATTGCTCCCTCATACTGAACATCGGCACCACCACCGAAGCCGTGGCGCGCGCCCTGTTGGAGCACTCTGGCCTGCGAGTGATTACCAACAATCTCAACGTCGCCACCATTTTGAGTGCCAACAGCCAATCAGAAGTCATCGTGGTAGGGGGCGTGGTGCGCGGGCGGGATCAGGGCATCGTGGGCGAAGCGGCGGTGGACTTCATAAGCCAGTTCAAGGTGGACCTGGCCGTGATCGGCATCTCCGGCATCGAAGCCGACGGCACCCTGCGCGACTACGACTACCGCGAAGTGAAAGTTGCCCAAACCATCATCAGCCACGCGCGCGAAGTCTGGGTGGCCGCTGATGCCAGCAAATTCAATCGCCCCGCCATGGTCGAAGTCGGCCGCCTGGCGCAGATCGACCGGCTCTACACCGATGCCCCGCCCCCCGCCCCGTTCCCCGCCCTGCTGGAGGAAGCCGGCACCCGGCTGGTAGTGACTGACTGAACAATACATATAGAAGAGGAGACACCCATGACCTACCTGCTCGCCTTGGACCAAGGCACCTCCAGTTCCCGCAGCATCGTGTTTGACGAAACCGGCCGCACCGTGGCCATGGCCCAACTGGAACTGCAACAGATTTACCCACAGCCCGGCTGGGTGGAGCACGACGCACAGGAGATCTGGCGCATCCAGCTCGCCACCGCGCGCGACGCATTGGCCAAAGCCGGTATCACGGCGGCACAGGTGAAAGCGGTGGGCATTACCAACCAGCGTGAAACCACGGTGGTGTGGAACCGCAAGACCGGCGTACCCATCCACCACGCCATCGTCTGGCAAGACCGCCGTGCAGAGCCCACCTGTGCCGACCTGCGCGCGCGTGGACTGGCCGACACCATCCAAGAGAAAACGGGGCTGCTGGTGGACGCCTACTTCTCCGGCACCAAACTCAAATGGCTGCTGGACCACGTGCCCGGCGCACGCGCGCAGGCCGCCAACGGCGAGCTGGCCTTCGGCACCATCGACAGCTGGCTGATCTGGCAGCTGACCGAGGGCCGCGTGCATGTGACGGATGTCAGCAATGCCTCGCGCACCATGCTTTTCAATGTGCACACCAATTTGTGGGACGAGGACCTGCTGGCCGCGCTGGACATTCCCGCCAGCCTGATGCCCACAGTGCAGCCCTCGGCCTCGCTGTTTGGTGAAGTAGCGCCCGCGCTGCTGGGCCATGCAATCCCGATTGGCGGCGTGGCGGGCGACCAGCAAAGCGCGCTCTTCGGCCAGGCCTGCTTCAAGGCTGGCATGGTGAAAAACACTTATGGCACCGGCTGCTTCATGCTGATGCACACCGGCGGCACTTTCCAGACCTCGCACAACGGCCTCATCACCACCAGCGCGGCACAAACCTCGACCCAGCCCCAGTTCGCCCTGGAGGGCAGCGTGTTTGTAGGCGGCGCCGTCGTGCAGTGGTTGCGCGACGGGCTGCATGCCATCCAGGGCAGTGGCGAAGTGCAAAGCCTCGCGCAAAGCGTGCCCGACTCGGGTGGCGTGATCGTGGTTCCCGCCTTTACCGGCTTGGGCGCTCCCTACTGGAAGCCCGATGCGCGTGGATCGATTACAGGCCTCACCCGGGGTTCAACCCTCGCCCATATTGCGCGAGCCGCTCTCGAAAGCATAGCATTTCAAAGTGCCGCCCTGCTGCAAGCCATGAGCCGCGACGCAGTGAGTGCAGGTGCAGCAGCGGTGTCGGAGCTGCGGGTGGACGGTGGCGCCTGTGTGAATGACTTGCTCATGCAGTTCCAGGCCGACCTGTTGGGCATTCCCGTGGTGCGCCCGGCCGTCACCGAGACCACCGCCCTGGGTGCTGCTTACCTGGCCGGGCTGACCACCGGCGTGTACCGCAGCACCGACGAGCTGAGCGACCTGTGGAAGGCCGAACGCCGCTTCCTGCCCACCCTCGCCCCGGCACGCGCGAAGGAGTTGATGGACCGCTGGGAGCACGCGGTGCGTCAGACCACGCTGTAAACCAACAGCCACAGGCGGCGGATTGGACGCGGTTGTCAGCCGCCGTTGGGCTGGCAGCTGCTGCATTGGCTAGACTTGCGCGCTCCAACCCACCCCACACAGAGGACGACACACCATGGGCAAGCGCATTGCATTCATAGGCGGCGGCAATATGGCCAGCGCCATCATCGGCGGGCTGATCCGCCAGGGCATTCCGGCGGCCGACATCGATGTGGTGGAGCCCTGGGCCGAAGCCCGTACGCGCTTGGCGGCTGACTTCGGCCTGCAGCCCAGCGCCGAAGCCGGTGACTTTCTGGCCGCCGCCGACCTGATCGTCTGGGCCGTCAAACCCCAGACCTTCAAAGACGCCGCTGCGGCTGTGCGCGCCCACAACCACACCGCCCTGCACCTGAGCGTGGCAGCCGGCATCACCAGCGCCAGCATTGCGCAGTGGCTGGGGAGCGAGCGCATCATCCGCACCATGCCCAACACGCCAGCGCTCATCGGCAAAGGCATCACCGCCTTATTTGCCCGCGCGGCTGTGACCGCTGAGGACAAAGCCTGGGCGGACCAGGTGATCGCTACCACCGGCGCCACCGTCTGGCTCACCACGGAAGAGCAGCTGGATGCGGTGACCGCTATCAGCGGCTCCGGCCCGGCATACATGTTCTATTTCATGGAAGCCATGACCGAGGCAGGTGCCCGCATGGGCCTGGCGCGCGAGCAGGCATACCAGTTAGCCGTAGCCACCTTTATCGGCGCCGGCGAACTGGCCCGGGCCTCCACCGAGCCGCCCGAGAGCCTGCGTGCCAAGGTCACCTCCAAGGGCGGCACCACCTATGCCGCCATCACCTCCATGGACGAAAGCGGCATCAAAGACCTGTTTGCCAAAGCCCTGTTTGCTGCCCACCACCGTGCCGGCGAGCTGGGTGCGGAGTTCGGCAAAGCCTGATACACATCTTTACATCGAGCGCCCTGTACGCCTGACACAGTGGGGGACTACCATGCGCAGCATGAAACGCCTGCCACTGCCCCACCGTGTCTTCCGCCCCTTTGTGCTGTGCGCCGCGCTAGCGGTGGTATCGGCATGCGCCCCGCTGCCACCGGCGGGATCGGCCTCAGCGCACGGCGGCGGACCCAGCAATGCGCCCAACTACCCATGGCTGAATCGTGTGACGTGGGGGGCCACCCCCAGCACCGCGCGGCATCTGGAGCAACTAGGCCAAAGTGCCTGGCTGCAACAACAACTCCAACCCCAGGACGCCAAGCTGCCCGAGCCGGCCCAGGGCACCGTGCGGGCCATGACCATCAGCCAGACCGGCCTGACCGACCTGGTGTTCAAAATGGAGCAGCAACGCAAAGACTCCGACGCCCTCAAGGACGACACCGAGAAAAAAGCGGCCCAGCAGGCCTACCAGCAAGAGCTGACCCGCCTCTCCCGCGAAGCAGCCACCCGCCACCTGCTGCGCGCCCTCTACAGCCCGGCCCAGGTGCAGGAGCAGATGACCTGGTTCTGGCTCAACCACTTCAATGTGCACCTATACAAGCACAATCTGCGCGCCATGCTGGGTGACTACGAAGACCACGCCCTGCGCGACCACGCGCTGGGCCGCTTCCGCGACCTTTTGGGCGCGGTAACCTACCACCCCGCGATGCTGCGCTACCTGGACAACGAGCAAAACGCGGCCGGCCGCATCAACGAAAACTTTGCCCGCGAGCTGATGGAGCTGCACACCCTGGGCGTGGATGGCGGCTACAGCCAGAAAGACGTGCAAGAGCTGGCCCGTGTGCTCACCGGCGTGGGCGTGAACCTCAACACCGGCAACCCGACCATGCGCAAAGAGCTCAACCGGCTGTACGTGCGCAAAGGGCTGTTTGAGTTCAACCCCCAGCGCCACGACATGGCGCCCAAAACCCTGCTGGGCGCCCCCGTGCCCGGCGAGGGCCTGGGCGAGGTGGATGCCGCACTGGACATGCTGGCCCGCCACCCCTCCACCGCCCGCTTCATCAGCCGCAAACTGGCCACCTACTGGCTCTCCGACAACCCGCCCCAGGCCCTGATCGACCGCATGGCCGCGACCTGGAAAGCCACCGACGGCCAGATCGCCAAAGTACTGGAAACCCTGTTCACCGCGCCGGAGTTTGTGAACGCGCCCGCCACCAAGTTCAAAGACCCGGTGCGCTACGTGGTGTCCTCGGTGCGGCTGGCGTATGACGACAAGGTGGTGCTCAACGTCGGGCCCATGCTGAACTGGATCAACCGCATGGGCGAACCTCTGTATGGCCGCCAAACGCCGGACGGCTACCCGCTGGTGGCCTCGGGCTGGGACAGTGCCGGCCAGCTCACCACCCGCTTTGAGATTGCCAAAGCCATCGGCTCGGGCAGCGCCGGCCTGTTCAAAACCGAGGGCCCGCAACCTACCGAAAAAGCGGCCTTCCCCCAGCTGGCCAATGCGCTGTATTACCAGGCCATCCAGGGCACGCTCAGCCCGGCCACCCGCAGCGCGCTGGAGCAGGCCAACTCGCCGCAGGAGTGGAACACTTTCCTGCTGGCCGCCCCCGAATCCATGCGCCGCTGAGCGCCACACCCCTCAAGGCCACCCAACGGAGCCCGCCATGCAACGTCGCCAGTTTTTGCGCTCTGCCCTGCACACCACCGCTGCTGCCACCTTGGCGCTGCCGGGTGTGCGTCTCCATGCCGCCACGGCGACGGCGGCAGGAGCGCCCAAGTTTTTGTTCGTCTTCCTGCGCGGCGGCATGGACGCGGCCAGCCTGCTGGTGCCCACCAGCAGCAGCTTTTATTACGAGGTGCGGCCCGAGATTGCAATCGCCAAACCCTCTGCCGACCTGGCCAGCGCCCTGCCCCTCACCGCCGACTGGGGCTTGCACCCCGCACTGCGCGAATCGCTCTACCCGCTCTACCAGCAGGGCGAGGTGGCCTTTGTGCCTTTCAGCGGCACCGACGACCTCTCGCGCAGCCACTTCGAGACGCAAGACAGCATCGAGCTGGGCCAGTTGAACAACGGCAGCATCCAGTACGGCTCGGGCTTTTTGAACCGCTTGGCCTCACAGCTGCAGGGCAACAAGGCGGCCCAGCCCATGGCATTTACCGACCAGCTGCCGATTGCCATGCAGGGCAGCCTGCGGGTGCCCAACACCGGCCTGCGCAACCTCTCCAAGCCCTCGGTGGACAACCGCCAGAGCGGCATCATTGCCGGTATGTACAAAGGCACCGCCATGGAGTCCACCGTGCAAAGCGGCTTTGCGGTGCGCGACCAGGTGATGCGCGAAATGTCCGCCGAGATGGACGCCGCCAGCCGCGGCGCCATCACTGCCAAGGGCTTTGAGCTGGAGGCCCGCCGCATCGCCCGCCTGATGCGCGACCAGTACGCCCTGGGCTTTGTGGATGTGGGCGGCTGGGACACCCACGTGGCCCAAGGTGCCGCCACCGGCTATCTCGCCAGCCGGCTCGACGAACTGGGCCAAGGCTTGTCCGCCTACGCGCAAGAAATGGGCAGCGCCTGGCGCAACACCGTGGTGGTGGTCATGAGCGAGTTCGGCCGCACCTTCCGCCAGAACGGCAATCGCGGCACCGACCACGGGCACGGCAGTGTGATGTGGGTGCTGGGCGGCGCGGTGCGCGGCAAGCAAGTGGTGGGCGAGCAGGTGCAGATGACAGCAGCCACCCTGTTCCAGAACCGCGACTATGCGGTGCTCAATGAATACCGCAGCGTGCTGGGCGGCATCTTCAAGCGCCAGTGGGGCCTGAGCGACGGGCAGCTCAAAAGCGTATTCCCGGGCTACGCAGGCGCCAAGGACTGGGGCCTGGTGTAAGCCGACGCGCGTCGCAAAAGCCTCACGCGCCTGTCACACAGGGTTCACGGCAAGGGCGCAATCTGCGGGACGCGGCGTGTTGCCGTGTTTCACAGAAAAGCGAGCCCTGAATGACCCAAGACACATCCCCCGTGGCGGACGACCTGATGGACGAAGACTTTGAGACCATTGGCGACTACCACCGCATGGCCGCCCACCACTTCCAGGCCGCCGCCAAGCACCACCTGGCTGCAGCTGCCGCCGATGACGAGGGTGACGACGAAGCCAACGCCCGCCACGCTTTTCTGGCCTACCGCCACCAGCTCAATGGCGTGCAGTGCGCCGAGATCGCCATGATGGAAAGCGACACCCTGGAAGACGAATTCGACGTGCCTTCCGAAGACGACGCCGAATAATTTAACCGCTGGCCTGACCAGCACCTTCACAAAAGCCGGCTCTATGCAAATAGACCGGCTTTTGTGCTTCTGGCGCTGGTGGAATGTGCGCCAGAAGCTATAAATTTAATAGCAAAATGCGCTGCATTAGGCCTTGTGCCAATACCCCGGCGCGCTGTAGCGCTCTTTGATGAAGTCAATCCACAGGCGCACGCGCAGGGGCAGGTGTTTGCGCTGGGGGAAGACGGCGTAAATACCGTTGGGCGGGGCGGCGTAGTCTTCCAGCACCGCGACCAAGCGGCCGGCAGCGATTTCATTTTCCACTTCCCAGGTGCTACGCCACGCAATACCGTAGCCGCCCAGGCACCAGTCGTGCAACACCTGGCCGTCGCTGCAGTCCAGCGGGCCGGCGGGCTTGAGGTAGATCACCTCGCCGGCATCTGAGCGCTCGCCCTTGGCGGCAGGGAGCTTGAAAGCCCAGCCCCTTGTTTGTGAGGCGTCGCTGGACAGCGTGAGGCAGTGGAAGCGGCTCAGGTCGGCCGGCGTTTTGGGCGTGCCGTGGCGCTTGAGGTAGGCCGGGGTGGCCACGCACAGACGCCGGTTGTCGGCCATACGCACGCTCACCAGCGATGAGTCGGGCATGTCGCCCACACGCACCGCGCAGTCGTAGCCCTCGCCCGCAATGTCGACCACGCGGTCGCTGAGGTTGAGGGAGATCGTCACATCCGGGTGCAGCTCGCGGAACTTGGGCACCAGCGGTGCCACATGGCGGCGGCCAAAGCCTGCCGGTGCGGTGATGCGCAAATGACCCGCGGCCTTCACCCCCCCTGCGCTCACGCTGGCCTCGGCGTTAGTCACGTCCGCGATGATGCGCTGGCAGTCCTCCAGAAACGCGCTGCCCTCGTGCGTGAGGGTGATGCGGCGCGTGGTGCGGATCAGCAGCTTCACGCCCAGGCGCTCTTCGAGTGCGTCGAGGCGACGGCCCATGATGGCGGGGGCCACGCCTTCGGCATTGGCGGCGGCGGTCAGGCTGCCGCGGGTGGCGACCGAGACGAAGGATTCAAGTTGCTTGAGCTTGTCCATCGTTAGCCTCGATGGGTCTGAAGGGGCGTGCGTTTTGCGTAGGTCAAGGAGGAGCCCGCGTAGCGGGCGGGGGACACGGAGCAAAACGCACTCCCCTTCAGCCATTTCAAGCAATTCAGCCGGCTAGCCCACGTTCTGCTTGCACCACCAGCTACTATTTTCATAGCACAACGCCTTGCACATGCAGCGCCGCCACTTCGTCCGCGCTGTAGCCGAGGCTTTGCAGCAGTGCGTCGGTGTGCTCGCCCAGCTTGGGCGGATCCAGCCGCAAGCCCAGGCGCTCGCCACCCAAGGTCAGCGGCAGCAGCGGCACTTGCGTCTGGCGGCCATCAGGCAGCTCCATGGGCGCCAGTCCGCCGGTAGCTTGCAGGTGCGGGTCGTCAAATAGATGCTGCGGATCGGTAATAGGCGCGAAGGGCAGGCCCACCTGCTCAAAACGCTGTGACAGCTCTGCGCGGCTGAACTGCGCCAAGCGGGTGCGGAGCTCGGGAATCAGCCAGCTACGGGCCAGCACGCGGTCGTTGTTGGTGGTGACGCGCGGATCAGCAAACAGGTCGGCGTAGCCAAAGGCTTCGCAAAAGGTTTTCCACTGCCCGTCGCCCACCACGGCCAGAAAGATTTGCTCGTTGTCCTTGACGCTGAACACGTCGTAAATGCCCCAGGGCGAGATGCGCTCGGGCATGGGCGCGGCGGCCTTGCCGGTCACGGCGAACTGCATCATGTGCTGGGCCACCAAAAAAATGTTGTTCTCAAACAGCGCGCTTTGCACTTCCTGGCCCTTGCCGGTTTGCTGGCGCTGCATGAGTGCGGCCATGGCGCCTACCGCGCCGAAGATGCCGCCCATGATGTCGTTCACGCTTGACCCAGCGCGCAGCGGGTCGCCGGGGCGCCCGGTCATGTAGGCCAGGCCGCCCATCATTTGCACCACCTCGTCCAGCGCGGTACGGTGGTCGTAGGGGCCGGGCAGAAAGCCCTTGTGGCTCACGTAGATCAGGCGCGGGTCCAGCTTGCTCAAACTCGCGTAGTCCAAGCCCAGCTTCTGCATGGTCTCGGTCTTGAAGTTCTCGCTCACGATGTCGGCCGTGGCAATCAGCTTGAGTACGATCTCGCGGCCCCGAGAGCTTTTGAGGTCCACCGCAATGCTCTTCTTGTTGCGATTGAATAGCGGGTAAAAGCCCGCGCCGCTGCCCAGTAGCTTGCGCGTGCTGTCACCGGCCAAAGGCTCGACCTTGATGACGTCCGCCCCCAGGTCGCCCAGCGTCATGCCGCAGGTGGGGCCCATGACCATGTGGGTGAATTCGACGACGCGGATGCCGGCAAGAGGAAGGGTTCGAGCTTCGGGCTCGCTTTGCTCGGGGGTGTCGGGTGCATTGGCGCTCGTCATGGCGGGTATCTTCATAAATTACACGGTGTAGTCCAGCACCAGCACATCGTCCAGCGCCGGCTTGAGCTGCTCCACAAACGCCAAGTGATCGGGGTGCGGCAGGTAGCTGGCGCGGCCGGCCTCATCGGCGAAGGTGAGGTTGAAACAGTGGGTAAAGCCTTTGGCCAGGCCTTCGGGGCTGTTGTTGGTGCCCCACTCCAGGCTCTGCACGGCGCTGATCTTGCTTGCTAAGGCGGCAAACGCGGCCTCTATGGCTTGCACCTGTGCGGGCGCGGTGTCGGGTTTGAACTTCAGCAGCACCAGATGGCGTATGGGCATGAACTACATCCTAAATTGTCACAAATCGATTGATATTCTTCCATATAGTAATCTGCAAAGGATGGAATACAGTACCTCCATAGCCTGAGGGCATTCCCCCTCGCGCGACCCGTTTTCACTTTGTTGAACGCCCCTTCCTTTGAAAGGCCCACCATGACGACAAGCACTCCACGTACCCCAGAGCACCGCCTCCAGGTAGCGACCAGCCTGCATAGCTTCATCCAGGACAAAGTTTTGCCCGGCACCGGCATTGCACCCGAAGCCTTCTGGAAAGGGTTTGACGCCATCGTGGCCGATCTGGCCCCCAAGAACATGGCCCTGCTGGCCGAGCGCGACCGCCTGCAGACCGAGCTGGACACCTGGCACCAAGCCAATCCCGGACCGATCAGCGATATGCCTGCCTACAAGGCCTTTCTGGAAAAAATCGGCTACCTGGTCGAGAGCCCCAAAAAGGTAAAGATCACCACCAAAAACGTGGATGCCGAGTTGGCCACGCAAGCCGGCCCGCAGCTGGTGGTGCCCGTGCTCAACGCCCGCTACGCGCTCAACGCCGCCAACGCGCGCTGGGGCTCTTTGTACGACGCACTGTATGGCACGGATGTGATCAGCGAAGACAAGGGCTGCGAAAAAGTGGGGCCCAAAGGCTACAACCCCAAGCGCGGCAAGAAGGTTATTGAATACGCACGCCACGTGCTGGACCGCTGCGCACCGCTCAAAAAAGGCTCGCACGTGGGCTCCACCGGTTACGCCATCAAGGGCGGTGAGCTGGTGGTCATGCTCAAGGACGGCAGCACCTCCAAGCTGGCCGACAAGGCCCAGTTCATCGGCTTCCAAGGCGCGGCCAAAGATCCATCGTCCGTGCTGTTGCAGCACAACGGCCTGCACCTCGACATCATCATCAACCGCGCCACCCCCATCGGCAAAACCGATGCAGCCGGTGTGAGCGACTTGGTGCTGGAGGCAGCACTCTCCACCATCCTGGACCTGGAAGACTCCGTGGCCGTGGTGGATGCCGAAGACAAGGTGCTGGCCTACGGTAACTGGCTGGGCATTCTGCAAGGCACTTTGGTCGAGAGCTTTGACAAGGGTGGCAAGACGCTGACCCGTGGCCTGAACGGCGACCGCGTGTACACCGCGCCGGACGGCAAGAAGGAAGTCAAGCTGCACGGCCGCAGCCTCATGTTTGTGCGCAACGTGGGCCACCTGATGACCAACCCGGCCATCACCTACACCGCGGCCGATGGCTCCACCAAAGAGATTCCTGAGGGCATCATGGACGCCGTGGTCACCACCACCATCGCACTGCATGACCTGAAGAAGACCAAAAAGGACGCTATCCGCAACTCGCGCAAGGGCTCGGTCTACATCGTCAAGCCCAAGATGCACGGCCCCGCAGAAGTGGCGTTTGCTGCCGAGCTGTTCACCCGCGTGGAGCAGATGCTGGGCTTGCCCGACAGCACGGTCAAGCTGGGCATCATGGACGAAGAGCGCCGCACCAGCGTGAACCTGAAGGCTTGCATTGCCGCTGCCCAAAGCCGCGTGGCCTTCATCAACACCGGCTTCCTGGACCGCACCGGCGACGAGATGCACACCGCCATGCAGGCCGGCCCCATGATCCGCAAGGCGGACATGAAGAGCAGCGCCTGGATTGCGGCCTATGAGAAGAATAACGTGTTGGTGGGCTTGTCCAGCGGCCTGCGCGGCAAGGCGCAAATCGGCAAAGGCATGTGGGCCATGCCCGACCTGATGAAGGCCATGATGGAGCAGAAGATCGGCCACCCCAAAGCTGGTGCCAACACCGCCTGGGTGCCCAGCCCCACTGGCGCCACGCTGCACGCCCTGCACTACCACCAGCTGCTGGTCAGCGACGTGCAAAAGGAACTGGAAAAGACCAACTACGAGAAGGCCCGCGCAGGCATTCTCGACAACCTGTTGCAAGTGCCCGTGACCGCCACCCCCAACTGGAGCGATGCCGAGAAGCAAGCCGAGCTGGACAACAACGCCCAGGGCATTCTGGGCTACGTGGTGCGCTGGGTGGACCAGGGCGTGGGCTGCTCCAAGGTGCCCGACATCAACGACATCGGCCTCATGGAAGACCGCGCCACGCTGCGCATCAGCAGCCAGCACATGGCCAACTGGTTGCACCACGGTGTGGTGACCAAGGCACAGGTGGAAGAGACCTTCGCCCGCATGGCCGCCAAGGTGGACAAGCAAAACGCCGGCGACAAGCTCTACACCCCCATGGTGGGCAACTTCAAGGGCGCGGCCTACCAGGCGGCCACCGAGCTGGTGTTCAAGGGCCTGGAACAGCCTAGCGGCTATACAGAGCCCCTGCTGCATGCATGGCGCTTGAAGGTGAAGGCGGCGGCGTAAGCAGCCTCTCAACACGGCTGTCGCTATTGTTTCGATAGCTGCTAGCGCACATTCCATAAGGGCTGAGAGCAAAAAAAGCTCTCAGCCTTTTTTATGCCCGGCTACAAAGCCGTAACAGGAATACACAGCTCGCAGGTCATGACGCCCGTGGCCGGGTCGTAGCGGGCATCCGGTGGCATGTGCTCAAACAGGGGGCGGCCGTCGAGCGTCATACCGCTGGCTGGCAGCCAGTCGCGCAGCAGTTCGGTCCATGCCTGGCTCAATTGCGGCACCGTGCCTTCAAATGCAGCCACGGCATAGCGCCCACCCGGCAAGGTGGTCACCGACGCGGGGCTGCGGGCCACGAAATCATCCTGCACCTGCACAGCAGCGTCGTAGCGGCATTGCTCGGGGGCTGTGATGCGCGGATCGTCCAGGCCCAATCCGTAGCAAGACGCGCCTGGCAGCAACCCTTGTGCAAAGCACCACGGCAAAAAGGTGCCGGTCCAAAACTGGTTGACTGACAAGCCGTAAGGCCCGGTGTGGCGCATGTAGGCCACACGTACCGCGGGCAGGGTGGTGAGGGTGACGTGCATGGGCACCAGTGTAATTTGCTATGAAAACAGGAGCTGCCAGCGCAGATGATGTCTCGGCCCACAGCCCATTCTTCACATACTCAGTTCGCCGGCTTGGGTTTGCCTGTGCTTGCACCAGCCGGCCCCTCTTGGCCGCCAGGGCCGCCCGGACCATGCTTGGGGCGGCAAGCCAACGGCTTGCCCTCGGGGGCGAAGCAGGTGCCGGTTTCGGCACCACGGGGCGAGGTGAAGTTGCACGCAGCACCTGCGGACAGTGACTTACAGGCCGCCAGGGCTTCAGGCGGTGGCCCGCGATGCTCTTGTGGGCCGGCATGGCCCTCTGGGGATTTGGGTGGCGCTTGCTGGGCGGAGTTTTGTTGGGCAAGCGCCAGGCCGCCCCATGCAAGGGCAGCGAGACAGACAAGGCGAAGCAATGGTGGGCGCATGAGGGCTCCTCGGTTTCAGGATCAAACAACCCGGCACGCGGGCCGGTACAGAGACTGTGCAACGCAACTGTGGAGGAAGCGTGGAGGCCGCATCCGCCTTTACCGGACTTTTACTTGGCCCATGCGCAAAAGGGATGGGTAGCGAGGTTGGAGTTGAAATAGCGCGCGTCATGGGTCACTTCCTCGCCCAGCCAAGCCGGAGACTCAAACGCCTCGTCTTCCGACACCAGCTCCAGCTCGGCCACCACCAGGCCGGCGTTGTCACCGGCAAATTCGTCCACCTCCCACTGGTGCCCCGCATGCGGCACGAGGTAGCGGGTTTTCTCAATCAGCGGGCCATCGCACAGCGCCAGCAGCGCCTGGGCATCCGCCACCGGAATCGGGTACTCAAACTCGGCGCGGGTAGCCCCAACGCTCTGGCCTTTGATGGTCAGAAAGGCAGCATCTCCCGCAATGCGAACCCGCACCGTGCGCACCTTATCGCGGTTGAGGTAGCCCTGCCGGTACAACACACCGCTGCCATTGCGCCAGGCGTCGCCCGTTACCAAGAATTTGCGTTCAATCTCTACAGCCACCGTGTTCTCCTGTTCTGTCATGCGGAGCGCGGCAAGTAGCCATCGCTACACTGCAGACCCATGCCTGCCACTTCTGCCCCCGCCGTCAACCCCACAGTGTGCCCCTTGTGCGGCCAAGCCAACCAGTGCGCGATGGAATTGGAGAAAGCCACCGGCCAGCCCCAAGGGCCGTGCTGGTGCACGCAGGTGGATTTCAGTGCCGATCTACTGAGCCGCATCCCCGCGCAAGCCCGCGGCCAGGCCTGTGTCTGCGCGGCCTGCGCCGGCACCGGGCGTGAGGTCTTGCAGCCCGAGTAGCACCACCCGGTCGCGCCCGCTGCGCTTGCCTTGGTACAGCGCCTCGTCGGCACGGCGCAGCACATCCTCATGAGACGCGTCCTGCAGCAGGATGCCGGAAACACCCCAACTCGCCGTAACCGGGATGCGGGTATTCACCTCCGCCATCACCACGGTCCGGTTCAACGCCTCACGCAAACGCGCCGCCAGGGCCACGCCATCGGTTTCGGCGTGCGCGGACGGCATCAGCACCAAAAACTCTTCGCCGCCCATGCGCGCCACGTGCTCGGAGGCCCGGGCATGGCTTTTCAGCACCTCGGCCACCGCGATCAGCACCCGGTCGCCGGCGTCGTGGCCATACTGGTCGTTCACCCGTTTGAAGTGGTCCACATCCAGCGAGATGACCGCAAACGGATCGCCATAGCGTTTGCCGCGCATCCACTCCTTTTGCAGCGCGGTCTGCATCCCGCGCCGGTTGAGCAAACCGGTCAGCGGGTCCTGTGTAGCCAGGCGGTGCAGGTTGTGGTGCATGCGCAGGCCCAGCAAAAACAGGAACAAGAAGTTAAACACCGCCGCCGACACCAGCGTCACCGTCCAGGTGATCGCTTGCGGCATGCCGCTGCCTTCAACCACCACCACATGCCCTTGCAGGGCAGATACGCCCAACTCCACATTGATGAGCAGCATGGCCGCCAAGGGCACCGCCGCCATCAGCGTGAAGCGCAACCCGAACTCCCTGCGCAAGGGCCGCCAGCAGCTCCACACCGCGCCCAGCAAAATGGCCCCGGCCAAACCGGCCCCGAGGGCGACGCGGGCCGATGTGTCATCCGGCCCCACCCACACGAACATGGCGCTGCCCAACAGCACCGTCAGGGCGTGCTCCAGGTCTCGGGGGCGGATTTGCAAAAACACCTCCACACCACGCCGGGCCAACACCAGGCTGAGCATATTGAGCATGCTGGAGAAAGTGTGCGTCCACCACACCGGCCCGTCCGGCCGCCAGCTGATAAGCAAAATGGCCACCCCGGCCGCCAATGCATACGCCAGGTAATGCAGCACCGCCCGGCGCTCGGCCACCAGAATCCGGGCACACAAGGCCCACAAAGCTGCATACAAAAAGAGCTGGATACCGACGAGATGAGGAAGATTCATGGCCGGACTCCGCCGCGCTACTCGACCTGGTGCAAAGCCGCGAGGTTGATGAGCGCAGAAATCACATCCGGCTTGAAACCCACCCGGTTGGTGGAGCCATCCGAATACCCCCCATTGAGGATCAGCGTGCGGATGTACTCCACACAATCCCGGTGGCCCCAGAACTTTTCAATCGCCAGCGCTATGCGGATATGGTGCTCCGCAATGATGGCCATTTCATGGTCAATGCGGGCCTGCAGGGGGCGCTCGTTCAGGGGCAGGGGGCGCGTGTCCAAATCCTCGTCCTCCCACTGCAAGGAGGGGAAACCGGTTTCGGTAAAACGGGAGTCTTTAGGGTCAGTCACCGGGGGCACGCGTGTGTGGGATAGCCCACACTCTACTCCAAGCCCCGCCGCATTACATCGGCGTATTCCGGCGGCACAATGGGGATATGAGCAGCCTCCCTCCCTTCATCGCCCCCACCCGTTTCACCGATCCGGCCCAAGCCCTGGCCCAAGTGCACGTCATTTACGACCAAAGCATCGCCCACCTGCGCCAAGCCATGCAGCGCTTTGTGGCCGGTGAAGAGTTGGGCGGCCATGTGCGGGCCTGCTACCCGCTGGTGCGCATCCACACCGACACCGTGTCGCGCAAAGCGGCGGCCGACATTGCCTGCCTGAGCTACGGCTTTGTAGCCGGCCCCGGCCGGTTTGAAACCACGCTCACCCGGCCGGACCTGTACCACCACTACTACCTGGAGCAGTTCCGCCTGCTGCTGCAAAACCATGGCGGCGAGATTGAGGTGGCCACCAGCAACCAGCCAATTCCGGTGCACTTTTCGTTCGCCGAGCACGATCATGTGGAGGGCCAAATGAGCAGCGAACGCCGCACCCTGATGCGCGATGTGTTCGACCTGCCCGATCTGGCCGCGATGGACGATGGCATTGCCAACGGCACCTACCAGCCCCGCCCCGGCGAGCCTCTGCCGCTCTCGCTGTTCACCGCGCCGCGCATGGACTACTCGCTGCACCGCCTGCGCCACTACACCGGCACGGGGCCCGAGCACTTCCAGAACTTTGTGCTCTTCACCAACTACCAGTTCTACATTGACGAGTTCATCGCGCTGGGCCGCAAGGCGATGCAAGACCCGGACAGCGAGTACATCGCCTTTGTGGAGCCCGGCAACATGGTGACGCGCCGAGTCGGCCTGCCTGCCGAGGCGGCAGACGCTCTGGGCAAAGAACCACCCCGCCTGCCCCAGATGCCCGGCTACCACTTGGTGCGGGCGGACAACGCCGGCATCACCATGGTGAACATCGGCGTGGGCCCGGCCAACGCCAAAAACATCACCGACCACATTGCCGTGCTGCGTCCGCATGCCTGGATCATGCTGGGCCACTGCGCCGGCCTGCGCAACAGCCAGCAGCTGGGCGACTATGTGCTCGCCCACGGCTATGTGCGCGAAGACCATGTGCTGGACGAAGAGCTGCCGCTGTGGGTGCCGATTCCGGCGCTGGCAGAAATTCAGGTCGCGCTGGAGCAAGCCGTGGCGGATGTCACTCAGGTCAGCGGTGCGGCGCTCAAAAGCATCATGCGCACCGGCACCGTGGCCAGCACCGACAACCGCAACTGGGAGCTGCTGCCCGACAACCAGCCCCAGCGCCGCTTCAGCCAAAGCCGCGCCGTGGCGCTGGACATGGAAAGCGCCACCATCGCCGCCAACGGTTTCCGCTTTCGGGTCCCGTACGGCACTTTGCTGTGCGTGAGCGACAAACCACTGCATGGCGAAATCAAACTGCCCGGCATGGCCAACCACTTCTACCGCGAGCGGGTGGACCAGCACCTGCGCATCGGTATCCGCGCCCTGGAGTTGTTGCGCTCGCAGGGTATTGACCAGTTGCACAGCCGCAAGCTGCGCAGCTTTGCCGAAGTGGCTTTTCAGTGAAGGCATCTATGAACCAGACTTTTTTTCAGGTCGAGCACCTGCACAAGCGCTACGGCGATGCCGAGGTCGTCAAAGACCTGAGCTTCAGCATCGCACCGGGCGAATGCTTGGGCGTCATCGGGCCGAACGGTGCGGGCAAAACCACCACCATCCGCATGTGCCTGGGCCATACCCTGCCGGACGGTGGCAGCATCACCGCGATGGGCCTGCCCATGCCCCATGAGGCCATGGCCATCAAGGCCCAGCTGGGCGTGGTCACGCAATTCGATACGCTGGACCCGGACTTCAGCTGCGCAGAAAACCTGCTGGTGTACGGCCGCTACTTCGGCATGAAGGACGCTGCCATCAAGGCGCGCATTCCGCAACTGCTGGAATTCGCGGCACTCACCCACAAGGCAGACGCCAAACCGGGCGAGCTCTCCGGCGGTATGCGCCGGCGCCTGAGCCTGGCCCGCGCGTTGGTGAATGACCCCAAGTTGTTGCTGCTGGACGAGCCCACCACCGGCCTGGACCCACAAGCCCGCCACCTCATGTGGGAGCGGCTGCAGGTGTTGCTGCAGCAAGGCAAGTCGATTCTGCTCACCACCCACTTCATGGACGAAGCCGAACGCCTGTGCAACCGCCTGCTGGTGCTTGACCATGGACAAAAAATTGCAGAGGGCACGCCACGCGACCTGATTGCGGCCCACCTGGAGCCGGATGTGGTGGAGGTATTTGGAGTCGGCGCACATGCCTTGGTGGACAGCCCTTTGCGCGCCCTGGCCGCGCGCGTGGAAGTCAGCGGCGAGACCGTGTTTTTCTACACCCAGGATTCCGCGCAGCTGTTGCAAGCACTGTCC
>Ga0228698_1000847_pt1 | contig 18133 bp, 18 predicted proteins | sample McNCre117_Aug_MG_FD_178015 | JGI IMG/M metagenome (GOLD analysis project Ga0228698, IMG submission 178015) | Freshwater microbial communities from McNutts Creek, Athens, Georgia, United States - 1-17_Aug_MG | ecosystem: Environmental > Aquatic > Freshwater > Creek | place: USA: Georgia...
GCCACCGGCGCGGCGCTCGAAGTGCAGCGTGTCGCACCAGTCGATCAGCATGAAGACCGACTGCAGCAGGTGGTAGCCGTCAGAGCGGCGTCCGGTGACGTGCAGGAACAGGTTGAGCTTGGCCGGCGCGGGGACGTCGAGCAGTTGGCGCGGTGACATGTCTATCTATGCGGAGGATTGGCGCGTGCAGTGCGCCGGGATTCATTGATCGAGGATCAGGCGCAGGCTGGCATCGGGCAAGGGCTGGTGGCGCCGCGCGCGTAGCCGTCCGCTGCCGGTATCGCTCAGGTCCACGCTCCAGCCGTCGGCCTCGGTGGCTTCGCCGTGCAGCCAGTCGAACAGCGCGGCGACGGGCACGGCGGTGCCGGTCAGTCCGGCGGTCAGGCTTGCGAGGTCGGGGTAGGACTGGCTGGAGTTGGAACGCAGCAGCTCGGCGCTGCCGGGCTGCCAGCGCGCGGTCGCCACCAGGGTGCCCAGCGGCGACAGCAGACTCAGCTCGCCCGCCTGGGCGTTGCCGCGCAACTCGAAGGCGGCATGGAAGGCCTGGGGCGGATCGCTTGCGATCTGCAGCGACAGCCGGCCGCTCCAGTGCGCCATGGCTTGTTCGCCACCGAGGCTCGCCGTAGGCTCGGAACGGGGGGGGGTGACGCTGGCGCAGCCGGCGTTCAGCACCAGGGCCAGCAGCACGCTGGACCAGCCGACGGCACGGCGGCGCGCGTGGGCGGCGGACTTCATGGCCGGGATCGCAGCCGCTCGATGGTGCGTTGCAGGGTTTCCTTGTCGCCCTGCAGCTGCAGCGCTTCCTGCCAGAGCTGGATCGCGCCGTTCTGGTCACCCGCGCTCCACAGCACCTCGCCGAGGTGGGCGGCGATCTCGGTGTCGGGGCGGCTGGCGTAGGCGGCTTGCAGCACGCGCCGGGCTTCGTCCAGGTTGCCGAGCCGGAATTCGACCCAGCCCAGGCTGTCCTGGATGAAGGGGTCGTCGGGCGCCAGTGCCAGTGCGCGCAGGATCAGCTCGCGTGCCTGAGGCAAGTCCTGACCACGGTCGGCCAGCGCGTAGCCGAGGGCGTTGTAGGCATGCGCGTAGTCCGGAAAGCGCACGATCAGGTCGCGCAGCAGGCGCTCCATCTGGTCGAAGCGTCCGGCCTTCTCGGCCGTCATGGCTTGTTCATAGGCCAGGTCGGGATCCTGTGGAAAACGCCGGGCCGCGTCGCCATAGACCTGCAGCGCCTCGTCGTAGCGGCCGAGGTCGCGCAGCAGCTGCGCCTCGGCGATCAGCTTGCGCCGGGCGGCGGCGGCATTGGTCGCGGGCAGATCATGCAGCAGTGCGCGCGCCTCGTCCACGCGCCCGGCGCGCGCCAGCAGCATGGTGCGGCGCAGCTGGATCGCTTCGCGTGCCTCGCCATCCTCGATGCGGTCCAGCCAGGCGAGGGCATCGTCCACGCGGCCCTGGCGTTCGGCGAGCTGGGACAGCAGCAGTCGGGCCTGGGTACGTCCGCGCAGGCCGGCTTCGGGCTCCGCGGCGGGCAGGGTCAGGTATTTTTCCAGTGCGGCGCTGGCCTCGTCGATGCGACCGAGCTGCAGCTGCAGCAGGCCTTGCAGCAGCCAGGGTTCGGCCTGTGCGGGTGTCTGGCGCGTCAGGAGCTTGAGCTGGCCCTGGGCTTCGACGTAGCGCCGCTGTTCGATCAGCAGGCGCGTGAATTCCAGCCGCAGCGGACGCTGGGTGGCGGCCTCCTGTTTGTCGAGCAGGCGCTGCAGCAGCGCGTCGGCACCGTTCTGGCGCTGTTCGACCAGCGCGAGCCCAAGCCACGCCGGCAGCAGCGATTTCTCGTCGAGTGTATGGGCGTGCTCGGCGGATTCGAGCGCTTCGGCCGGCTGGCCGGCGGCGAGCTGCAGCCGGCCCAGGCTGGTCCAGGCCGCCGCCGCGTTGGCGCCGGTCTTGGCCGCATCCTGCAGCACCGGCGCCACGGCCTTGAGCGTGGCATCCTTGTCGCTCAGGCGCACGAGCAGCTGCGGCAGGGCCTGGAGCAGATCGTTGCGTTGACTGGCGGGCGTCAGACGCAGCAGCGCGCGCAGCGGCGGGCCGAGTTCGGCCGGGCGATTCAGCGCCAGCAGGATCTGGACCTGATAGCGCTGGGCCTCGATCGAGCGCGGCAGGGCCTCGATCCAGGCTCGTGCCGCCAGCAGCGCCGATTCGCCCGAGCGTGCCTGCAGCGCGATGTCGGTCGCGCGCCGGAACAGTTCGGGCCGGCGCGTCTTGCGCGCCGCGTCGAGCAGCAGCGAGAAGCCGGCGCCGGGCTCGCCTTGCGTCACCTGCAGCTCGCCGATCAGCAGCTGGTAGAACATCGGGGCATTGAGTTCTGAATTCGCGCGTGGTGGGGCAGGCTTGGCCTCGTCCGTGGGCAGGGGCTGGCTGTTGGCGGCGCTGGCGCCGCAGACGGCCAGCGTCAGGGCGCAGGCCAGTGCCCGCTGGCGCCAGGGCGCGGCGCGCTCGGTACAGGCATGATCCGCAGGGGCACTCTGGGGCTGGGGCAGGGGGCAATCCATCGCCGCATGATAATTGAAGCCCAGCCCTAACGCGTCCCTCGTCCATGCCAGAACTGCCCGAAGTAGAAGTCACGCGCCGCAGCCTTGCCGGGCGCATCGCTGGCGCGCGCATTGAGCGCGCCAGCCTGGGCAAGCCGCTGCGCTGGCCGCTCGGGCTGGAGCCGGCTGAATTGCACGATCGCACCGTGCTGCGGGTGCGCCGGCGCGGCAAGTACCTGCTGCTCGATCTCGACCGTGGCCTGTTGCTGATTCACCTCGGCATGTCGGGCAGCCTGGCGTTCGCGTCCGGCCTGCCGGCGCCGGGGCCGCACGATCACTTCGATCTGGAAACCAACCATGGCCGGTTGCGCCTGCACGATCCGCGCCGTTTCGGCGCCGTGGTCTGGGCCGAGTCCGAGCACGACCCCCGCGCGCGCAAGCTGCTGGGCAAGCTCGGCGTCGAGCCGTTGGAAGATGATTTTGATGCCGGGCAGTTCTGGCACGCGCTGCGCCGACGCCGCGCGAGCATCAAGCAGGTGCTGCTGGCGAGCGACATCGTGGTCGGGGTTGGCAACATCTACGCCTCGGAGGCGCTGTTCGCCGCTGGGATTCATCCGGCGCTGAGCGCGGCGCAGCTGAGCCAGCCGCGCGCCGCGCGTCTGCACCAGATGATCCGCGAGGTGCTCGCGCGTGCGCTCGAACGCGGCGGCAGCACGCTGCGTGATTTCTCCAGCGCCGATGGCCAGTCCGGCCATTTCCAGCTCGAAGCCAGGGTCTATGACCGCGCGGGCCAGCCCTGCCGCGTCTGCGGCACGGCGATTGCGTCCTTGCGCCAGGGCCAGCGCTCGACCTTCTTCTGTCCCCGCTGCCAGACGCTCTGAGTCTTTTCTCCCGTATTCATGTCTTCCAGTCCCGTTTCCTCCACCTCCGTTTCCGAATTCTTTCCGCGCCTGGTCGATTGGCAGCGCCGTCACGGCCGCAGCGGCCTGCCGTGGCAGGGAACGCGCGATCCCTACCGGGTCTGGCTGTCGGAAATCATGCTGCAGCAGACCCAGGTCGCGACCGTGCTGGGCTACTACCCGCGCTTTATCGAGCGCTTTCCCGACGTGCGGGCGCTGGCGGCCGCGCCGCAGGAAGACGTGCTCGCGCTCTGGAGCGGGCTGGGCTACTACAGCCGCGCGCGCAACCTGCATCGCTGCGCCCAGGCCGTGGTCGCAGACTGGAGCGGGGATTTTCCGGCCAGCGCGCAGCAGCTGCAGACCCTGCCCGGCATCGGCCGCTCGACCGCCGCGGCGATCGCGGCCTTCTGCTTCGGTGAGCGGATCTCGATCCTCGACGGCAACGTCAGACGGGTGCTGTCGCGCCTGCTGGCCTTCGAGGGCGATCTGGCCGTCGCGGCGCAGGAGCGCCGGCTCTGGGGCCTGGCGCAGGACCTGCTGCCGCCGGCGCCCTCGGGCGACGAGATGGTGGCCTGGACCCAGGGCCTGATGGACCTCGGCTCCAGCCTGTGCGCGCGCAGCCGACCCGATTGCGCTGTCTGTCCCGGCGCGGATCTGTGCCAGGCCCGTGCTCAGGGCCGCAGCGTCGAGTTTCCGGTCCGGACCCGCAAGCTCAAGCGCAGCACGGTCGAGTGGTGGTGGTTGATCCTGCGCCGCGGCGATGGCGCGATCTGGCTGGAGCGACGCCCCGACAACGGCATCTGGGCCGGCCTCTACAGCCTGCCGACCTACACGGCGCGCGCCGAAGGGCTGGCCGCATTCGGTGGCGAGGCCGCGCTGCTGCGCGAGCATGACACCGTGCGCCACGCGCTGACGCACCGCGACCTGGTGCTGCGCCCGTTGGAAATCGATGCCTCGCTGGAGCGACTGCAGGAGTCCTCGGTCCCGGCCGCGCCCGGACTCTGGGTGTGCCGCCGTGCCGGACTCGACATCGGCCTGCCGGCGCCGCTGCGCACCTTGCTGGAGCGCCTGCTGCCGGCCTGAGCCGGCTTCAATATTTGGCGGGCTTGAGGGCGTCGAGTTCGCGGTGGCGGCGCTGCACCGCCCACTTGGCGCTGAAATGCTGGCCCAGCTCCTCGACCAGATAGACCGAGCGGTGCTGGCCGCCGGTGCAGCCGATGCCGACCGTGACATAGCTGCGGTGGTCCCGCACCATCGCCGGCAGCCAGTGGTTCAGGAAGTTGGTGATCTGCACCTGCATGTCCTGCACCGCCGGCTCCAGGCTCAGGAAGTCGGCCACCGGGCCATCCAGCCCGGTCAGTGGCCTCAGCTCGGGTTCGTAGTGCGGATTGGGCAGCATGCGCACGTCGAACACGAAATCGGCATCCATCGGGATACCGCGCTTGAACGCGAACGACTCGAACACCAGGGTCAGCCGGGACGGGTCGTGGTCGAGCAGCTTCTTGACCTCGCTGCGCAGGTGCGAGGCCCGGCGCATGCTGGTGTCGATCACGAGCGCGCGCTCGCGCAGATCGGCCAGCAGCTCGCGCTCCAGCTCGATCGCTTCGATCAGGGCATGACTCTGGTCCGGCGTGTTCTTGAGCGACAGCGGATGCATGCGCCGGGTTTCTGAGAAGCGGCGCACCAGCGCGTCGTTGGTCGCATCGAGGAACAGGATGATCAGCGGCTGGCCGCCTTGCCGGATCTTGCGGATGTGCGCGGGCAGGCCGGGCAGGGCGTTGGCGCTGCGCACGTCGATCGCGACCGCGACCCGTTCGGTCCGGTGTTCCTGCGCCACCGCGACAAAGGATTCGAGCAGTTCGGGCGGCAGGTTATCGACGCAGTAAAAGCCCGAGTCCTCCAGCGCGTGCAGCGCGACCGACTTGCCCGAGCCCGACATGCCGGTGATCACCACCAGCTGCATCTGGAATCTTGGCGTGTTCATGGTCGGAGCATCTCCCGTGCGTGGGCCAGCGAGGCTTTGGACAGCCGCTCGCCGCCGAGCATGCGCGCGAGTTCCTCGACCCGGGCCTCGGCATCGACCGGACGCACCTCGCTTGCCGTGCCTTGCGCGTCCTGCTTCTTCGCGACCAGCAGGTGCTGGTCGGCGCTGGCCGCCACCTGCGGCAGGTGGGTCACCGCGAGCACCTGACGGTCCTGGCCGAGCTGGCGCATCAGCCGGCCGACAGTCTGCGCGACCGCGCCGCCGATGCCGCTATCGACCTCGTCGAAGACCAGTGTCGGCGCGTGGCCCAGCCGGCTGGTGGTGACCGAGATCGCCAGCGCGATGCGCGACAGCTCGCCGCCCGAGGCCACCTTGCCGACCGGGCGCGGCGTGCTGCCCGGGTGGCCGGCGACCAGGAACTCGACATTTTCCAGCCCGTGCGCCTGTGGCTCGGGCAAGGGCGTCAGGCGTGCCTCGAAGCGCCCGCCCGCCATGCCCAGGCCTTGCATCGCAGCCGTGATTTCCTCGGATAGCCGATCCACCGCCTGTGTGCGCGCACCGCTGATCCGTCTGGCGGCCTGCAGCAAGGCCTGGTGCGTGGCGCGCTCGGCCTGCTGCAGACCGTCGAGGTCGCTGCTGCGGTCAAGCTCGGCGAGTTCGCGCGTCCATTGCGCCAGCCGGGCCGGCAGTTCCTCGGGCTGGAGCCGGAAGCGCCGCGCCAGCGACAGCCACTGGCCCAGGCGCTGGTCCAGTGCTTCGAGCGTGGCCGGATCAAGTTCTGTGTGATCGGCGTGGTGCTGCAGGTCGTGGCAGGCATCCTCGATCTGCGCCAGCGCGCCTTGCAGCACGTCGGCGATCTCGCCAAAGCGTGGCTCGATGTGCTGCTGCTCCTGCAGCGTCTGCAAGGCGCGGTGCAGCAGCCGCGTGGCGCAGCCATCGTCCTCGTCGAGCACCTGCAGCGCGGTCAGCGCGGCATCGATCAAGCCTTGTGCATGAGCCAGGCGGCCGTGCTGCAGGTTCAGCTCGGCCCATTCGTCCTCGGCCGGTGCCAGCTTGTCGAGTTCGCCGATCTGCCACTGGAGGCGCTCGCGCTCCTGCTGCAGCGTGGCCTGGCGCTGGCGCGCCTGTTCGAGCGTGCGCAGCGCCTCGCGCCAGTCGTTCCAGAATCCACGCAGTTCAGCTGACGGGATGCGGCCGTAGTCGTCGAGCAGTTGGCGCACCGAGTCGGGCCGGGTCAGGCTCTGCCAGGCATGCTGGCCATGGATATCGACCAGCTCGTCGGCCAGGGCCTTGAGCTGCGCCAGTGTCGCGGCGCCGCCGTTGATCCAGGCGCGGCTGCGGCCCTGGCGGTCGATGGTGCGCTTGAGCAGCAGCGGCTCGCCGGGCTCGGCGGCAAAGCCGTTGTCCTCCAGCCAGGCCCGTGCCGGGTCCGAGGCATCGAACTCGGCCGCGATCTCGCAGCGTGGTGCGCCCTCGCGCACCACGCCGGCGTCGGCGCGCGCGCCGAGCGCGAACTGCAGCGCGTCGATCAGGATGGACTTGCCGGCGCCGGTTTCGCCGGTCAGCACGGTGAAGCCGGTGCTCAGGTCGAGGTCGAGTTCGCGCACGATCACGAAATCGCGCAGCGTCAGGTGTCGCCAGCTCATGCGGTCATGCCCTCGTTCCAGTGCAGCTTCTTGCGCAGGGTGTCGAAATAGCTCCAGCCCTTGGAATGCAGCAGGCAGAGCGTGTAGGGCGCGCGCCGCACCGTGATGCGGTCGCCGCGCAGCAGGCTGGTGAAGGTCTGCATGTCGAAGTTGGCGCTGGCATCGCGCCCGTTGACCAGTTCGAGCGCGATCTCGCCGCCGGCCGGCAGCACGATCGGCCGGTTCGAGAGCGTGTGCGGCGCGATCGGCGCCATGATCCAGCCGTCGATCGCCGGGTGCAGCAGCGAGCCGCCGACCGACAGCGTGTAGGCGGTCGAGCCGGTCGGCGAGGCGATGATCAGGCCGTCGGCGCGCTGGTTGGCGACGAAGCGGCCATCGACCTCGACCCGCAGCTCGATCATGCTCGGCGCGCTGCCACGGTTGACCACCACGTCATTGATCGCGACCGTGTCGAACACGCAGTCGCCGTCGCGCCAGACGCTGGCGTGGATCAGGCTGCGGTGGTCTTCCTCGTATTCGCCGCGCAGGATCGGGCGCAGGTGGGTTTCGAAGTCGGCGAACGGGATGTCGGTGATGAAGCCGAGCCGCCCCTGGTTGATGCCGACCACCGGCACGCCGAAGCGCGCGAGCTTGCGCCCGATGCCGAGCATGGTGCCGTCGCCGCCGGTCACGAGTGCGAGGTCGCACTGCGCGCCGATCGCGCTGGCCGTCAGGCTGTTGTAATGGGTCAGCCCGGTGTTGAGCGCGGTGTCGCGCTCGATCGAGACCTCGCAGCCCATCGAGTGCAGGAAATGCGCCATCCGCTCGAGGGCGTCGCGCGAGCCGATGGCCTGGTACTTGCCGACCAAGGCCACGTGACGGAAGCGGGACTTGCCGGCCCGGCCGGTCTCGGATGCCGGGCTTGATGTAGGCAGATTCATCCTCAAATTACATCACAAGCTTTTTTAAAATGGTCCGCATGTTAGACGACCGCTCCAAACTGCTGCTCAAGACCCTGGTCGAGCGCTACATCGCCGACGGCGAGCCAGTGGGGTCGCGCACGCTCTCGCGCGCACCCGGGCTGGATCTGTCGCCGGCAACGATACGCAACGTGATGAGCGACCTGGAGGACCTCGGACTGATCGCGAGTCCCCACACCTCGGCCGGCCGCATCCCGACCGCGCGCGGCTACCGTCTGTTCGTCGATACCATGCTGACGGTGCGGCGCGACCAGATCCCGACCGTCACCGGCCTGCATGGCTCGGGCATCGCCGCCGAGCAGCCGCGCCAGGTGTTGAGCCAGGCTGCCCACCTGCTGTCGAGCCTGTCGCAGTTCGTTGGCGTGGTCATGACGCCGCGCCGCCCCTCGGTGTTCCGCCACATCGAGTTCCTGGCCCTGTCGGAGCGGCGCGTGCTGGTGATCCTGGTTTCGCCCGATGGCGACGTGCAGAACCGCGTCATCCATGCCCAGGCCGAATACAGCCAGTCCCAACTCCAGGAGGCGGCCAACTTCCTGAATGCCAATTATTCGGGCCTGACCATGGACGAGGTGCGCGTGCGCCTCAGGACCGAGGTCGAGGCGCTGCGCGGCGAAATCAGCTCGCTGATGGTCAGGGCGGTGGATGCCGGCAGCGAGGCCATGGGGCGCGATGATGTGGTTGTCGCTGGCGAGCGCAACCTGCTGTCGGTCAGCGAGTTCACGCACGACATGGGCCATCTGCGCAAGATGTTCGACCTGTTCGAGCAGAAGACTCAGCTGATGCGTCTGCTCGAAGTCTCGAACCAGGCCGAGGGCGTGCGCATCTTCATCGGTGGCGAAAGCCAGGTCGTGCCGTTCGAGGAGTTGTCGGTCGTCAGCGCCCCCTACGCGGTCAACGGCGAAGTGGTCGGCACCCTGGGCGTGATCGGCCCGCAGCGCATGGCCTACGACCGCATGATCCAGATCGTGGACATCACGGCGAAATTGGTCAGCAACGCGCTGAGCCATGGCGGTAAAGGCTAGGCTAGAATGCGAACCCTGGTTCGGGGCGTTAGCTCAGTTGGTCAGAGCAGAGGACTCATAATCCTTTGGTCGTAGGTTCAAGTCCTACACGCCCTACCAATCAAATCGAGCACTTGGCGCAGTGATGCCCAGGTGCTTTTCTTCGTCGGCTTGGCTCAGCGCAGCGGCTTGATTCGCTCGCCGATCCGTGCCCTGACATAGCGTTCGGTCATCTGCCGGTTCTTGTGGGCCAGCAGCTTTTGAGAGTGCGCCAGGTCGCCGGTATCGGTCGCGGCCTTGGCCCGGATATCCCGGAACTGGAAGCTGACGCCGGCTTCCTCGCGGGCCTTGTCAAAGCGCGAGCGCAGCGCGTCCCTGGTCAGGGGTTGCCCGTTCTCGTTCCTGATCAGGCAGTCGCCGCCATCCTTCGTCGGTCGTTCGCTGATCCTGGTGATCACGTCCTCCAGTTCGCCGGTGATCTCGATGCCCAGGCGCATGCCGGTCTTGTTCTGCACGATCCACAGCGCGCCGTCCCGGATGTCCGAGCGCTTGATCTTCAGCACGTCTGCCGGTCGTTGGCCGGTCAGCAACGCCAGGTCCATGGCGTCGATCACCGTGAAGTGCGCCTTGTCCCTGACCTTGGCGAATTCCTCGTCTGTGACGTACCGGCTGCGCCCGGTTTCACGATGGCCCTTGACCCCTTGGCATGGGTTCGGCGCGTTCGTGTAGCCCCATTCCCTGGCCTTGTTGAAGACATGGGAGAGCAGCGCCTTTTCGCGGTTGGCGCGCACCTTGGCGGTTTGTCCTCGGATGTCCAGGTATTCGCGGACATGGGCTGGCTCGATGGCCTCAATCGGCATTTCCGAGAACACCTTCAAGAGGTTCGCCAGTTCCTTTTCGTTGTCGTGCCTGGTCGCCGGGGCTTTGGTCGGCATCACCTCTCTGGTGTATCGCCTTGCCACGGCAGCAAACAGCCTGCTCGATTCGTCTTCCATTACACCCTCATGCTTGGCCCATAGGCGCAGTGCTTCGGCTCGATCGCTTGATAGCTTCGTCCAGGCGCGGGGAAGTGTCCCGCTGACGTGATACCAGACGTTGCCCTTACGGTGAAAGCGTTGCGGATCGTCGAGGTTGGATTCCCTTCTGCGGCCCATCATGCACTCCGCAACGCCGCGAAGTTCGGCCGGTAGGTCGCTTCCTCGGGCACCCCGCAACCGAGCATCTTCTCGGCGTACTTGCGGGCCACGACGGGCCGCCTGTTGCCGTTGACCTCGAACCGCCACCCCTTCGTGCGCAGCCAGGAGACTTGACGTGCCGGGGTCTTGAACCCGGTTAGCGTCTCAAGCTCGTCGGTCGTGAGGAAGAAGGCCGATTCCACGGCGATCAGCCTTGGGCCGGTTGCTTCCGCATGGGAGCGGGCGCCGTATGCCCCCGACGCTCGCGAGCGCAGATCCTGGGATGGCATATCGCGCGGCGCGGGCATCATGCGGCCTCCTTGGCGTGGCAGTGCTCCATGGACCTGGCGTGCCGATCCCCCTGGTGATGGCTGAAGACTTCGGGTTTCATTTTTTGATTACAAGGACGTTGCCGGGACGTTGCTCCGGCGTCGGCTTCCCGTTTCAGGAAGCGCCGGAGCTTGGGTCGATGGACCCATCTGGTCGGCGGTTCACCTTCTGCCGAAGGGGCCGGCGTACAGTTATTGACATAAATCCAAGTGCTCGCGGCTGCGCCGCTACGCTCGAAAAACTCACGCGCCGCTGCCACTGCCACTTCGATATCTCGATGGCCGATCAGCCATTCGGCGCGTTCAGATTCCACGCTGAACACCGTGCGCTGTGCTGCTGGCATCGCACCTGGCTGCGCGGCGTGAAGGCGTGTCTTGAGGCATTCCAGCCCCTCGGCCACGATGCCGACCGGGCGCGGCGGCATGGCCTCGCCATAGCGGCCACATTCCCCGGTTTGCTCGCGCAGCAAGCGGATGCGCAGGCAGGTGCGCGGCGTGTTGACGCCGCCCTGCGCGGCCTGATACCGCTTCCAGGCCGTGGCCTGCATCCCGGGTTCGACCTTCTCGGCGTTGATCGCGTGCATCGCCTCGCGCAGGGCCGCTGGCGCGTCGTCTTTCACGTTCTCGGGGTGCAGCCGGCGCAACTCACGCCACACGCTGACCGGAGCGCCGCCGATCTGCTGGAATTGCCGGATGCGCCACGTTGACGCCCAGGCCTCGACCCGCTGGGCACTGGTGACGGCATCCAGACCGAGCAAGTCCTCGCCGACGCCATGACCGTCGATGTTCTTGCTCACATATTTGGCGACGTATCCGACCGCGCTGCCTTTGCTCCAGTCGATGGCCTTGAAGTCGCAGCGGTGTTGCTCGGCCCCTCGCTCGTCTGGCGATTCGTTCAGCAGGAAGTAGCGGCGTACCAGGCGCGTCATTTCCTGGGCGGCGTCTTGTCCCTTGTCGGTCGTGGCGGGCATGAACACCAGGCAATGCCAATGCGGGGTAGCGTCGTGCTGGGGTTCTGCGACCCGCACGCCGTACCAGCGCAGGCCTGCGCGGAGTAGGGCGGCGCGGCAGCGGCTCCATTGCCTCGACAAGTAGCGCTGAGCCTCGTTGGGCGTTGATCCGTCGTATTTCGGGTTGTTGAACACCCGACCATCTGCGCGCGTGGACTTCTTGTGGAAGCGGCTGGGGCAGGTCATGGTGACCATGTACGCGATGTCGCCTCGCTCCTTGGCGATCAGCTCGAACCCGGCCACGCGCGTCAGCAGCTCCATGCGGCGAATCGGCTTGTTGGCCGTGCTGGTCGCGGCCAGCGCTGCCAAGGTGTACGCCTGGCCCTGGTCGTTCACAGCGGTGACGGACTCCAGCAAGGCGGCATTGCGCCTGTTTTGCGCCAAGCGCCGCTGCACCGTGTCATCGCTTGCATAGGCATCCGCCGTCTTGCCCACCAGGCCAATGCTGATCGCGCAAGATTCGACCGTGCGCGCATGCAACTTGCGGTACGCGCGCCGCCACCACTTGGCGCACTGGATGCGCCTGATCGCGCCCTCACGGCGTTTCTTGCCCTTGACCTGCCACAGGTCCAATAGACCGCGCTCGCGCAGCAGCTGACGGCAGTAGAAGGACTGCAGCCGTTCGACCGTTGCAGGGCTTCGGCCGTCACAGATCACGGCGACTCGCTCCAGGCGGCGGATGAAGTCGCGGGCGGTGTTGTCTGCCTGGTTGCAGATCTCGGTGTCGCTCGCATTCGGCGATATGCCGCCGCGCGCCGAATCTGCCAGCGTTCGCACTCGCTCAAGCAGCTCCAGGTTCCCTGTCCGGCTGTCGTCGTCGTGCTCCTTGGCCCAGCTCGATAGCAGGCGGTCTTGCCAGGATCTGGGGAAGGCGCCCACGATGTCAGCAGCCCATTCGGTATCGGTGCGGCGATCAATGTACATGGCGCGGCCCCTTCAAAGATCGCCCCAGGGCCACAGGAAGGCAAGCTCGAACGGGGAGAGGAACAGGAAGATCCCCTCGTGGTTGATGTTGAACCCGACCCATTGACCATCGGTGGTTTCGACAATGCGAAAAATCAGCGCGAGCTTGAACATGGTCAGATCGCCTGGTGGTGGTCTTGCTTGAAACCCGCCTGGCTGGTGCGCTCGCCAGCCAGGTTCGTCACGGCCTGGCGTGACGGGGTTCCCTCCCCCCCCACTCGCACATTCGTGCTCGCGGGTACCCCGGTCGGCGCCTTGTGGCGCCCCGTCAGATAGGCTGACGGGCGCGCGAATGCCGCTTGTTGATCAGGAAAGCACATGCCGGCGTTTCCTCAACCGATCATGGCTTGGAGCACCTCCGTGGGTTCGGCGCGCCCCTTGCGTCGCGCCTGGGCACCCTTGTCGCCGTCGATGACGGCCAGTTGCACATCGGTCATCGCAGCTTGCAGCAGCTCGCCGACAGTCTTCCAGTTGCCAGTGACCTTGCTAGGTTCATCGAACAGGAATCCACGCTTCGGCTGGGTGTCTTGCTGCTGTGCGCCATCGGCAGTCGGCAGCAGATCGCGCCCCATCAGGCGGGCGTACAGCAGGCCGTTTTCTGCCAAGCGGCGCAGGGTTGCGATGGCCTGGGCCTGGGAAAGATTGGACGGCCCTTCACTCAGGAATCCGGTCGTGATCTTCTTTTCCGAGGTCTTGGAAATCGCGGCCTCGTTTTCCTCGATGCAGTCGAACACCCGGTCGATTTGCTCGGTTTCCAGGCTCGGCGTGATGCGCATGAACTGCAAGTTGACCTTCTGCGCACGCTGCGGTTTTCCCGGTTCCCCCTCGGGGGAACCGTCGGTTTCCTCAGTGGCGCCAGCGATGTCACCGACGACACCAGCGGGAAACACGTCGCCCCGGGCCTTGGCCTTGGCGCCCGGTGCATGTTCGTCGTGGAAGTTGTAGCCCTCGCCCTCGTAGAACTCCCGCAGGTCTTCGATGAACTGGCTGTCGGGGACATAGTTGCCCGTCTCGAAGCGCTTGAGCTTGTGGGCGGGTAGGGTGGACTTCTCGGCCGCTTGCGACTGGCTCAGTCCGAGGAAATTGCGAGCGGCACGAGACTCGTTAGGGGAAAGCGCGAGGCTGGAAAAGTCGATCACTTTAGAAACGTCCATAGGTTACCAATGCAGAAAAATCTCTGCATTGGTAACTCTACTGATGGTTTCCAAAAAAGTCAATCAGATTTTTTCGTAACCTTTTCTGGTGGGGCAATGTGTCCTTGCCGATCCAGGAAGGCTTCTATGTTTGTTCGAAAGCTACTTAGGTCCGGCATGGCACCAGTGGTGCTGGCGACTTTGGTTTGCGAGATCATCTCGCGCGTCACTCCGACTATCAGATCTGCTTTCAGTAAGAGTTGTCGCACCGTTTCTTCTCCATGCCGAGCTACTGCCAATGCATGAATCAGGGTCAGGACCGACTCTGACTCGTTCTTGGCGAGAAGAGGTATGAGGGTCACTACTCTGGCGTTTCGAGTATGTTCGTCTTCTGGGATGGTTTCCGAAATGAACGGATTTTCCGTCCCGAAAAGAAGCATGTTCGGCGAGACCTTCAAGGCTTGGCAAAGCTCGCGTAGCTCACGGGCACCAGGCATGTTGCGGCCCGTCTCGTATGCCTTGATCGCAGACAGAGATAAGCCGCTTCGCTGAGAGAGTGCGCTCTGGGTGAATCCTTGCTCTGTGCGTGCCTTGATCAGCCCGCTGGCGAAGGTTATTGGTTCTGGTAGAGGGGGAAGTGCTGCGCTAGTCACTGTGTGGCACCGTCAGTAGGTCCAGGCATTGCGGTTTGCGATCAGCGCCCCTTAGAGATTTCACCGGCGACGGCTTCAGCGAAGCGCCGTACTTCCTCAAACTTCAGCCCCTTCGTTGGGACCGCGATGCTTGCGCCGGAGTCGGACGTTACTTCCAGTTGCCCCGGCTTGATCAAGTAGTACAGCGAACCGAGTACCAGCGCCAACGCAGCCGCAAGGGCTTTCCCCTCGGTGTTTGGGGCAGCGACAGTGCCCAGCATGGCCAGCGCCGCAAGGCCCAGCAGTGCCGGGTACTTTTTCGTTGCCACGGAGATTGCCGAAACCTTGGGCAGGTGGATCGACCTGTAAACGGCCCCTCCACCATTCTTTGCCTCGTACTTGATCCGCAAGTTCGTCAGAGTGAGTGACTCATCCTGTGATGCCATGACCACGTGTTCGCCTTGAAGCATGCCTTGCTGTGCCATCCGATCCTTCCGGTTGTTTGTGGGCACAAGTCTACGCGCAGCATGCCAAGTGGCGCATCTAGTATGACCGGGCTTGCTACCCTTCTACAAAAGTCATCAACCAGCAGTGCTGTCGCAGCGCTCGACGGCGGCTGGTTTGCGCCTTTTTGTAGATGGTTTCTGACCGTAAGTTCTTGATCCTGAAGGGTATGGTTCCAGACTCATAATCCTTTGGTCGTAGGTTCAAGTCCTACACGCCCTACCATTCAAATCAAGAACTTGGCCCGGCCTTTGCGCTGGGCTTTTCTACAATCCGGCCTGCTTTTCTACAAAAGCACGGCGACAGCCCGGCTTTACTCAGCGCAGCGGCTTGATTCGCTCGCCGATCCGTGCCCTGACATAGCGTTCGGTCATCCAGCACATCATTGGCAAGCTGTTTGCTGCCGTGGCAAGCTTCCCTGGATTCAATCTACAAGCAAAAAAACGAAAGCCCCGTTTAATGGGGCCTTCAGGTGTCAGAAAAAGTGCTTACTTCTTGGCGGGCTCTGCCGGTGTAGCTGGTGCCGCAGGGGTGGCCGGTGTCGCGGCGGCGGCCTTGTGCTCGGACTTCTTCCCATGCCGGGCCTTCATGGCTTCCTTGTGTTCGGCCTTCTTGTCCTTCATGGCCTCGTCCTCATGCTTGGCCGCAGGCACAGGCTTGGCGGCATCGACCGCCTTGGCCTCGGCGGGTGCGGTTTTGGCCGGAGCTGCCGCCGGCGCGGCGGCCGGGCTGGCGGGCGCCTGGGCGTGCGCGCTCAGGGACAGGGCGGCGGCCGACAGCAGAGCGAACAGGGACAGCTTCTTCATGGTGATTACCTCTTGCGGATGGTCAAGAACATCCTTGACAAGCTCTATGCTGATCGCGCCGACTTACCGCAGAGTTAAGGTTAACGTCTGGTTACGCCCGCAATGATTTGCTACAGCCGCCCTTTTATTTGATGATGTCGCCCAGGCACAGGTACTTGATCTCGACATAGTCGTCGATGCCGAAATGCGAGCCCTCCCGGCCCAGGCCCGACTGCTTGACGCCGCCAAAGGGCACATGCTCGGTCGCCAGGATGCCGACGTTGACGCCGACCATGCCGTATTCCAGCGCCTCGCCGACACGGAAGATGCGGCCGATGTCGCGGCTGTAGAAGTAGCTCGCGAGGCCGGACTCGGTGTCGTTCGCCACAGCTATCGCTTCCTGCTCGGTCTGGAAGCGGAACACCGGCGCGAAGGGACCGAAGGTTTCCTCGCGCGCGCACAGCATGTCGGGCGTGGCGTCGGCGACCACGGTCGGCTCGAAGAACTGGCCTGGCAGGCGCTTGCCGCCCGTGACCAGACGCGCGCCCCGCGCAATCGCATCGTCCAGGTGTTGCTGGACCTTGCGCAGCGCGGCTTCCTCGATCAGCGGTCCCTGGTTGACGCCTTCTTCGAAGCCGTTGCCGACCCTGGCTGTCGCGACCTTGGCGGCAAACTTGGTGACGAATTCTTCGTACACGCCGTCCTGGACGTAGAAGCGGTTGGTGCAGACACAGGTCTGGCCGGCGTTGCGGTACTTGCTCGCGAACGCGCCTTCGACTGCGGAGTCGATGTCGGCATCGTCAAACACGATGAAGGGTGCGTTGCCGCCGAGTTCGAGCGAGAGTTTCTTGACCGTCGGCGCGCACTGCGCCATCAGGATGCGGCCGACTTCGGTCGAGCCGGTGAAGCTCAGGTGGCGTACCACGGGGCTGGAGCACAGCGCCTGGCCGACCGCGATCGAATTGGCGGCATCTGCGGTCACGACGTTGAGCACGCCGGCTGGTATGCCGGCGCGCAGCGCCAGCTCGGCGGCCGCCAGTGCGGTCAGCGGCGTGAGTTCGGCCGGCTTGATCACCACCGGGCAGCCGGCCGCCAGCGCTGGCGCGACCTTGCGCGTGATCATCGCGAGCGGGAAGTTCCAGGGCGTGATCGCGGCGCAGACGCCGATCGGCTGCTTGAGCACCAGCAGGCGCCGGTTGTTGTCGAACTGCGGCAGGGTCTCGCCGTTGACGCGCTTGGCTTCCTCGGCAAACCATTCGACGAAGCTTGCGCCGTAGGCAACTTCGCCCCTGGCTTCGGGCAGTGGCTTGCCCTGCTCGGCAGTCATCAGTGTCGCGAGGTCGTCCTGATTCGCCAGCAGCAGGTCGTACCAGCGGCGCAGGATGAGGCTGCGCTCCTTGGCAGTCTTGTTTTTCCAGGCGGTCCAGGCGACATTGGCCGCCGCGATCGCGGCTTCGGCATCGGCGGGTCCGAGATTGGCCACGTCGGCCAGCTTGTGGCCGGTGGCCGGATCATGGACATCGAAGCGGCTGCTGCCCGCGACCCACTGGCCGTTGATGAGGCCGTCGGTCTTGAGCAGGGTCGAATCCTTGAGCAGGGTGAGTGGCGAATCGATCATGTCGTGGCTCCGTATGGGGATGTGCCGATTGTCTCGCGTCAAGGTGATGCCTTGCCGCTGGAGCAGGCACGACCCCAGGCAGGCTTGAGTCCGACCATCTGCTCCTGCGCGATGACATGACCGGCCGCCGCCGCGCGGGCGAGCCAGACCAGGGCAGTCTTTTCATCGGGGGGACCGCAGCGGCCGGCCAGGGCCAGCCAGGCCAGCCATTGCATCGAGTCGGCGTGCCGGCGCTTGGCGGCCTGCTCGAACCAGTACCAGGCGCCGCCATATTGGGCCGCCGCCAGGAAGCGATGCCCGAGATCATTCTGGGCCGTGGCGCTGCCGGCATCGGCGGTCAGCACCAGTTTCCAGTCCGTGCCCGACAGCGGCAGGCAGCTCTCGGCGGCCACCGATTGCAGCACCAGCATGGTGCGGCCGTGGCTGTCATCGGGCGCGCGCGGCAGGCTGCCGTCGGCCAGGCGGCGCCACAGGGTTCGCTTGCTCTTTCCGGTCAACGTGACGGCGGCCATCAGGCTGATCGCTTCCATCTTGGGATGTCATGTCATTGTGTTTGGCACGATTCTAGGTTGTGCCAGGATTTTTGGCACTTTCCCGTGAGCGGAAGGAGGTCGAAAGTGGCGGATTTTATCTATCGGATCCCGGATGGGGCTGGAAGAATGGCCTCGCACATTCAGTGCTTTGGCTTGATGCCTTGACCTTGTCTGGGAGGACGTTGCGATGAAGACTCTTAAGCACCGCGCGCAACGCGGTTTCACTTTGATCGAGTTGATGATCGTGGTAGCGATCATCGGTATCTTGGCGGCGATAGCGATTCCGCAGTATCAGGATTATGTCGCTAGAACTAAATGGCAAGACAACATTTCGAAGATCGACTCGACCAAGCTTGCGATCGCTGAATGCTTGCAGCAAAACAATGGTAGTTTGGCAGCCTGTGATACCGTTGCCGAACTGACAGCAACCGTCGGTT
>Ga0228698_1000848_pt1 | contig 18118 bp, 19 predicted proteins | sample McNCre117_Aug_MG_FD_178015 | JGI IMG/M metagenome (GOLD analysis project Ga0228698, IMG submission 178015) | Freshwater microbial communities from McNutts Creek, Athens, Georgia, United States - 1-17_Aug_MG | ecosystem: Environmental > Aquatic > Freshwater > Creek | place: USA: Georgia...
TTATGTCAACCAACTACCCGACAAGCTCAAAGTTTACAAGTTTATCTGGCGCGAAAAATAATCGCTAGCGCCCCAGTGTTTTATCTATAAAATCTTTAATTATCGACACGATCTGATCGCGGCTCGGTGAAATAGCGCCACCAGCAGCGCTCAGGTCGTGTTCGGCATTTTGTACTAAAACAACCGAGTTCTCAACACCATTCTTGGTAAGAAGCTTAGCGTAGTTCGTGGACTGAACAGGGTAGACGACACTATCTTTTGTCCCATACAGCAATAACATGGGCGCCGCCTTAGAGCTTATATAGGTTGTTGGCGACCCAATAAGCGGATTATTATTTTGCATTAAGTTCTTAATATTACCCACGCTGTTCGGATGCAAAGTGCCGCCAAAGTCGTAAACGCCACCAATACCAACAACGGCTTGCACCGTAGAACTAGTTGTCGTATACAGACCATTGCCGAACGTACTCAAATCACTGTTTGTACCCGCAAGAGCCGCCAAGTTTGCACCCGCGCTAAACCCAGCAAGGGCAATCTTGTCTGCATCAATAGCAAAGCGTACGGCATTTGCCCGCATAAACCGCACTGCGCACAGTACGTCTTGTTGCGGTTTTGGATATTGATACTGTGGGGTCAGGCTATAATCAATTGATGCGAGTGCATACCCCCTGCCGCGCAATCCCTCGAACAGCCCCCGTACTTCTTGATCGCTATCTTTATTGTTCATGCGCCAGCCACCGCCATGCACAAAAATCACTAGGGACACCTTTTTGCTCGAACCATCTGTTGGCGCATAGAAATCGAGCTTTTGATTGTTGCAATACACTACGTTTTCTTTTTCGGTACCGCGGGGGATTCGTTCTTCTATAAGCGATGTCTGTAGTGCAGGTTCGTTTGTCCGCAGCACTAACTTATTGGCGTTATACCAAATAAAACAGCCGAATGCCGCAATAAACAGCACTGTAAAAACGCCCACCAAAAAATATTGCGTTGATTTTTTCATCGTTTTTTACGGCTTTTGTGCGTATACCAAACAACACCCATTACATTGCGCGTAGCTACCGGGCCGTACTGTCGGCTATCGGTACTATAATCTTTGTTATCTCCCTGTAAAAAAAGCGAGTCGGGCAGGTGAGTCGTCACTCGTTTTATTACCTCCCTACCCTGCACTTTTGCAATCACCACATCACCGACTGTTGGCTTTTTTGCACGAGCAACCACAATATCACCGTCACATAGTGCCGGCTCCATGCTTGCTCCAACAATACGGCGAACTCGAATCATAACAATTTAGTTTTTAGATTGTGCAAACATATCTGCAATATGTGCAACCTGGTGCATAAGCTCGCCGCAGTCGGCATGATTAACTGTTTGCTTTACCTTACTTGCCTGCTTAATTGCCGTCCAAAAGGTAGTGTGCAAATCGGGGAACTTATCGAGGTGCTCGGGCTTAAAGTAATCGCTCCACAGCAAATACAGCTGATCTTTTACTTTTTGGGCATGTTCTTCTTTGATTTGTACGGCCCGCACGAAGTTATTGTGCTTTTCGGGGTTGTCTATATCGCCTAAAGCTTCTATTTTTTCTATCATACGCTGGCAGGTTGCCGCGGCACTCACCATCGAATCTGTTTCGTAAATACCACAAGGCAAATCACAGTGCGCATACACTGGTTTAATGAGCTTCTTTAACATAAAAAACACCCCCAAAGTTATGGGGGTAGTATAGCAAATTTACTGCTTGTTCGCTTGTTCGGTGCGCCACTTATCGATTTCGGCGTGGTGCCCGCTTAGTAGCACCTCTGGTACGCGCATGCCCCTAAACTCTTCGGGACGCGTATACTGTGGGAATTCCCTGTTATCGCCATCACTAAAGCTCTCTATTTCGGCACTTTTTTCGCCGCCCAACACACCAGGAATTAAGCGCACAATACTATCAACTACCGCCATGGCAGCAATTTCGCCACCCGTAAGCACGTAGTGGCCAATACAAATCTGCTCGTCAACAATACTCGTAATGCGTTCGTCATAGCCCTCGTAGCGGCCACAGATAATGATGAGGTCGTTATTTGCGCTCGCAAGGCGCTGGGCATCTTTTTGTGAATAATCGTAGCCACGGGGCGTCATAAGCAGCACCTTGGCATTTGGTGCGCTCTGCTTGCAGTATGCAACCGCAGCAAACAGGGGCTCTGGCTTAAGCAGCATGCCGTCACCACCACCATAAGGAGTGTCATCAACTGTTTTGCGCGGCCCTAGGCCAAACTGTCGCAAATCGACTGTTTCGAGCTTAGCCAGCTCTTTGTCTTGCGCCTTCCACAACATGCTACTGCCAAAAACACCAGTCAGCATATCGGGGAACAGTGTAATCACTTGTATTTTCATCTCCCTGATTATACCCCATAAAACTAAAACCATCCGCCAATTGACGGATGGTTTTATCACATAAAGCTCCCATTCGCTGATTTTTGCAAATGGCTCGCACGAGCTTTTTGTTATTGGTTTTGAGATTTGAAGTCGCAAACCGACTTAATTTGATTATACTTCTAGGTCGTCGAGCTCTTCAAGCTCTTTGCGTGTCTGATTTACAACACTGCTGTGGCTAGACTTGCTTTTGGATTCAACATCTGTCGAAGTATCATCATCGCTACTTCTTGTATCGTCATCATCACTCTGGCGGCTACCAGAGCCAACGCCGTTGTCTACAATCTTAAGGTTGTAGCGAGCTTCGTTCTTGGTGCCAAGTGCACGTAGCAAGCTACGAATACTCTGGGCGGTAGCGCCCCTTTTGCCAATCACGCGGCCGAGATCTTCTGGATCAACGGTGAGCTCGAGCAAAACACCCTTTTCGTCAATGCGGCGCTCGATGCTAACAGCATCGGGGTTGCCAACAAGTGATTTTACAATAAACTCGACAAACTGTTCGTCGATGGTAGTCATACTGATTCTCCTGATTATCTGATAGTCCTTTAAGTATACAACAAAAAAGCCCGAGCGGTTTGGCTCGGGCTTTTTAAGAATCTGAGTGTCAGCTTAAGCTTCGGCTGCGACTTCTTCGGTCGCTGCTTCTGCTTCTACGGCAGGAGCTTCTTCTGCAACAACTTCTGGAGCAGGTTGGTTTTTGCGCAACTTGTCAGCGTTCTTTACAGTCTTTTGCTTCTTGGTATCAGCAAGTTCTACCCATTCAGGAAGTTTTACACCTTGGCCTTTTAGTAAAAGCGCAACTCGAGGAGATGGCTGTGCGCCATTGCTCAAGTAAAATGCAGCTTTCTCGGTATCGAGGTTAGCTTCTTTGGTGTGTGGATTGTAGCTACCGAGTCCAGCGACAACACGTCCACTCGTAGGAGTTACGCGGCTGTCCTGAACCACAACACGAAATTGTGCGTGTCCCTTACGGCCGGTGCGTTGCATACGTATTGCGAGCATAGAGTGGTTTCTAGTCTTTCTTCCCTTAAACTTTGTAATTATATTCCGAGGGGTTATTGTATCTGTTTTTCAGATAAAAGTCAAACGAGTAACTCCCCTTATTTAATATAGGCGCCCAGTGCGGCTTCAGCAGCGCGTTGCTGAGCCATCTGCTTGCTTGGGCCAACGCCCTCGCCCTTTAAGACACTATCGACAAAAACACCTACCGTGAAGGTTTTTTCGTGGTCTGGGCCTTCTTCGCTGAGCACCTTGTAGTGCGGCGTTGCGCCGTCAGCACTCTGAGCAAGCTCTTGCAGGCGTGATTTTGCGTCCATCCACGATCCGGTCTTTAATATGGCATCGAGTGTCGACAAAATATTGGCCGTAATAAAGTCTTTGGCAGCATCATAGCCCTTATCTAGGTACATTGCGCCAATCACTGCCTCGAAGCAGTTCGCCAAAATCTGTTGGCGAGCACGTTCGCTGCCGCGCTTTTCACCCCGAGAAAGCCGCAAATATTCGTTAAAGCCAAGGCGTTCGCCAGCCGCACTGATACTTTCGGTGCGCACCAGGGCACTGCGCCAGTTCGTTAAAATACCTTCTGGTTCGCTATAATTACGATACAAAAATTCTGTTACTACGAGTTCGAGCACCGCATCACCCAAAAACTCCAGGCGCTCGTTATGCTCGTTAACGGTCTTTTTGTGCTCGTTAAGATACGAACGATGCGTAAACGCAGTCAGTAGTATGTCGAGGTTATTAAAGGCCCCGCCAAGTTTTTCTTTGGCGAGTTTCTGATAAATACTAAAGTCCTGCATCTCGAATTTTCTTTAATCCTAATAATATTATTTTTCCAATGTCTTCATATTCAATACGGTCAAGCGCCTCTGTTGCGGGCAGCCAGTCAATACCGTTCATCCAATCTTCTTTTTTAAGATTATTTGTATCGCCCTGCGCCTGTACCAAATAAATCTGCGTGCTCATTAAAACAAGACTATTCTGGCGGCGATAACGAAAGTTAATCTTACCCAACCAGCTCATTACCTTCATTTTTTGCAAGCCTGTTTCTTCGCGGATTTCGCGCTCGGCGGTATCGCGTGGGCTTTCGCCTTCTTCTATGTGGCCTTTTGGTATTGTCCAGCGATCTTTTGCATCCTGAATCAGCAAGATCTCAATCTCTTTGGTCTGCTCGCTACGACGCCACACAATTCCACCGGCAGTTGGCTCGCGCACTACTTCGTTAATAGCGGGTTTCCTACGGGTGAGGTAGTTTTTAAACCCTTGAATGGGTTTCGGTCTCTTCATTAAGCCTAGTCTTTCTTCTTGGATTCGAGCTTCACTGTACCGCTGTCACCTTCTATGTGTCGCAGTGCAGTCCCAAGTACGCCATTGACGAACTTGGAGGAGTTTTCGCTGCCGAATGCCTTTGCAAGCTCGACAGCTTCGTTGATGACGACCTTGGGTGGCACGTCGTTTTCGTACGTTAGTTCATAAAGTCCCATGCGCAAAACAATGCGATCGATACGGGCAATCTGTGCCAATGGCCACTCGGGCGCAATTGGCTGCAGTACTGCATCAAGTTCTTCGGCCTTACCAGCGACACCATTAACTAATGAGACGATGAAATCTTTATCGTCTATGGTTTCGCTATAGCGAGCAATATTACGATCCAGCACTTCTGTTAAATCAAGGCTCACATCCCCGCACTCAGCGCGAAAATCCTGCTCGTACAGTGTCTGTAGAGCAACGATTCTTCCAAGGTGACGATTTGATGCCATAAACTTCTCGTGCCTTTTCTCTTAAAAGTAAGAGTTAATCTGTAAAATAGCTGCTATTCGTTAGCGGCTTCTGCTTTAACTTTACCACTTTCGCGGCGTGTCGTATAAGCACGTACTGGTGACTTTGCATTTACGCTGCGGGCCAACTTGACTACAAGATGACTGCGGCGAGTACCGGTACGGCGTGGTGTTGTGCGTTTTTTTGGCTTACCCAAGGTACAAACTCCTGTTAGCTCGTTCTTAACAATTATTAAATCTAGGTTATTATAGCAGTTTTGTGCCCTTATACTCAATATCTAAGTATTATTATGCAAGTATGTTGACAAAAAGTAATGCTTATGCTATTATGTAGACATCATGAATTCACACAACCAATACCCAAAACAAACAATTAACCACGAATCACTCCGTAACGACTTTTTAGAGCGTAAGGGTGTTAAGCTTACCCGTCGCGGTAAAATCGTACTTGGTAGCGCGGCCTTAATTGCCACAGGTGCAACCTTATTTGGCGGCGCGAAAGCCGTCGAAGCTGGTGTTAATGCCATCCAAAACCATACTGCTGTTTCCACCGAAACACATAGCGATGGCGCTACCAAAGTTGGCTTTACCTTCAGTAAGGAGGTGTCAAATGGTAGCACTGTGATAGATACTATTCGAGAAATTGCTAATGTCCATAGCTTGAATGTAAACCCTACTGAACTTGGTCAAGAAGCGTCATATAATCAATCTAGTGAACAAGGTTCTGGCTATGTAGCACAGCCTGGTGATGAGGTTATAGTCAACACTGATACCAATAACGAGGTAACATCTGTTGAGATTGTTACGAACCAAGAACGCAACGCCGAAGCAGATGACTAATATTGCTCGACCGCTCTTATCTTAAACAACGAAATTCAGAATCTTGCCAGGAACGTAAATCACTTTACGGACGTCGCCGGTTACATAACTGGCGACGTTTTCGCGTGTACGGGCTTCGGCTTCGATAGTTTCTTGGGTTGCATCATGTGGCACCTCTACCTCACCACGCAATTTGCCATTCACCTGGATGGCAATTTTTATAACATGCTGTACTAAATATGATTCGTCATGCACTGGCCAACCGCTCACATGCACTGAACCTTCGTGGCCTAAGTCGGCCCACAACTCTTCGGTAACGTGCGGCGCAAATGGCGCGAGCAACTGGGTGAGCGTAGAAAGCGCTACCTGCCAGCTATTACGAGCAGCAAACCCATAGTTCTTTTCGATCGTATATAGTTCGTTCGTAAACTGCATCAGTGCCGCAATGGCGGTGTTATAACCCATTGCATCGATATCTTTAGAAACTTTTTTGATAGCGGTATGGGTGGCAGTCATCAATTGGCCTTCGGCGTCGGTATTATGTGGCAGCTCTGGGGTATCGAGAAACTTTTGGCTCAGCGTCCAAACGCGCTGCAAGAATCGGAACACACCCGCCAGACCCTCGTTACTCCACGGAGTCGACATGTCAAATGGTGCCAAAAACAGCGTAATCATACGCAAGGCATCAGCACCGTAGCCTTGATCGATAATTTCTTCGGGGCTAATGCTATTACCTTTGCTCTTGCTAATCTTTGAGCCATCGGCTGCGAGCAACATGCCCTGGTTGCGGAGTGCCTTAAACGGTTCGCCAAAATGAATCAGCCCCGCGTCCCGCATAACCTTCGTCCACATGCGGGCGTATAACAGATGCATTACGGCGTGCTCTGCCCCGCCAACATACATATCTACGGGCAGCCAGTAATCTGATTTCGCTTTATCAAACGGCGCACTGGCATTATTTGGGTCGGCAAAACGCAAGAAATACCAGCTGCTACAAGCAAAGCCGTCCATGGTGTCGGTTTCGCGCTCGGCAGGACCGCCACAGGTTGGGCAGGTTGTGTGTACCCAATCAGTCGCAAGGGCGAGCGGTGAGCGGCCATCGCCACTTGGTTGGAACTTTTCAAGGATAGGAAGCTCGAGCGGTAATTGGTCTTTTGGCACGGGCACAATGCCGTCTTTTGCACAGTGAACCACTGGAATCGGAGCGCCCCAATAACGCTGACGGCTAATAAGCCAATCACGTATTTTGTAGTTCACCTGCTCCTTAGCAACGTTCTGCTGTGCTAAATCGGCAACAATTTTTTCACGGGCGGCGCTACTTTGCATGCCATCATACGCGCCCGAATGAACCATGGTGCCTTCGCCACTAAAACATCCCTGCACCGGTTCGGCTGGCTGCACAACTTCTGTAATAGGCAAGTTAAACGTGGTGGCAAATTCGTTGTCGCGCTCGTCATGAGCAGGCACGGCCATAATGGCGCCCGTACCATAGCCCATCAGTACATAATCGGCGACCCAAATAGGAATTTCGGTATTCGTGACAGGGTTGATTGCGTAAGCACCTGTAAAAATACCTGTTTTTTCTTTGGCGGCGCCTTCTTGGCGTTCGATTTCGTTCTTGCGGCTTACTTCATCTACATACGCATCGACAGCCGCTTTTTGATCGGGAGTAGTAATTTTAGAGACGAGTGGATGTTCGGGTGCAATCACCATAAAAGTAGCACCAAATAAGGTGTCCGGACGGGTCGTAAACACCTCGATACTATCTTCGCGGTTCGAAATACGAAACGTTACTTTTGCGCCCTTGCTCTTGCCAATCCAGTTGCGCTGCATCGTTTTGATGCCTTCGGGCCAATCGACATCATCTAAATCTTCAATTAATTGATCGGCGTAATCGGTGATCTTAAAAAACCACTGCTTGAGGTTCTTTTTAACAACCAAATTACCACATCGCCAACAACGCCCGGCTTCAACTTGCTCATTTGCGAGCACTGTCTTATCGGTATCACACCACCATTGTGGGCTTTCTTGCTGATACGCCAAACCGCGTTCAAGTAGCAGCAAAAAGAACCACTGCGTCCACTTGTAGTAGGCAGGATCAGACGAGCCAAATTCGCGCGACCAATCAATAGAAAGCCCCAGTTTTTTGCATTGGGTACGGAAGTTATCTGTATTCTGTTTGGTAGTAATCTGCGGAGCAACACCCGTTTTAATTGCGTAGTTTTCGCCTGGCAAACCAAAGCTATCCCAGCCCATTGGGTGGAGTACATTGTAGCCCTGCATACGCTTAAGGCGCGCGGCGACATCGGTGATAGTAAAGTTGCGTGTATGCCCGATATGGAGCCCAACACCACTCGGATACGGGAAGAAAGAAAGCGCGTAATATTTAGGCTTCTCTGCAGCATCAACGGCTTTATAAATACCTGATTCTGCCCAAATAGCCTGCCACTTTGGCTCGATTTCTTTCGGGTTGTATCGCTTCATTGTCTAGCTATTATACCGTATTGCCTCAAGAACACAGATATGAACTCATATTGGTAGGACAACTTATACTGCGTCGGCAAATTGAGCGCGTTTTTTAGCAAGCCAAACGTCATTTTGACGAACCAATAATGTCACATCCGACGGGTCTGCTAATAATGATTTGATTGCTTCTTCGCTAAAGACACCGTTTTGGGAGCCTTTTACTAAAACGAGGCCACCATCTTTTAAATTATCGGCAATCATACTGCCGGCCTCGTATGGGCTTTTAGCACGCAACACGGTACAGCCGTTGGCTTCGGCAATTGGTGCAATATAGTCATTAGCATCCTTGCCAAGCGTTACCAACACATCCAGCTTGTGCATATCACATAGCCTACCTATTGCCTCGTGCGACGCTTGTGATGTTTCGCCCAGCTCGTTCATCATACCCAGGAGCGCAATGCGCTGCGGCGCTTCTTTTGCATAAAGCGTTTCGAGTGCAGCAGCCACGGCAAGCGGGCTCGCATTATAACTATCATCAATAATGGTGCTGTTTTTGATACCGCGCAGTATTTGCATGCGCCCTGCGGGTGCCGTAATTTTACCAAGCCCCGTCTGCGTTACCTCTGGCAACATACCAAGCTTGTCGGCCACTGCTACGGCGGCTACGACAGCTTTAATACTATGGGCTGCGATTAGTTCTACAAGACCATTCACGTTAAGACCATTGGGAACCTGTACGCTTATCTTATGGCCCGTAGCAGTCTGCTGCACTGCGTACACATAATCCGTATCATGCAAACCATAGGTAACATGCGGAGCATCTTTTTTAAGATAACGAGCGATGAAAGCGGCATCGACATCATCGGCATTGATAATCAAAAATTTACTGAATTCCGATATTGACAATTCTTCTTTGGCGACCGCATCGAGTGTTCCAAAATATTCCATGTGTTCATCGCTGACCGCCGTGAGTACCGCGATATCGGGTTGCACAATATCTTGAAACGCAAGGATCTCACCTGGCGTATCAGTGCCAAGCTCGATAACAACAACATCATACGGAAACTGGCCATGAATCATCTTCTTAGCAGCAATCCAGGCGCCTAACCACGCAAAAGGGTTATTGAGCGATGGCAACGGCCGACCCAAAAAGATAAATGGCACACTGATGGGCGTATTGTAGTTGCCGTGTTGTACCTGAACTCGAAAGCCTTCGGATAAAATTGTTGCGATAGCAAGTTTTGTACTCGTTTTACCAACACTGCCAACCACCGCGACAACTTTTGGCTTATGTACCTTAATGATATGCCTCATTTGGCGCACAAAGATGTTCGTTATAGTTTGTTTTGCAGATGACTGTAGAGACATTACCGCTTATTGTAGCAGTTTTTAGCCTTAAGCGGGATGTACTGAGCAAATATGTGATGAATCAGACGAAAGCCACTCACAACCGTAACTACTCGCAAGCTCAGTTGCTGCATCAGGACCCCAAGAACCCTTATCGTAAAAATGAAGTTGGCTGTCATCCTGCTGCCACACATCAATAATTGGCTCAAGTACCTCCCAGCAGCGCAATACTTCTGCACTAGTGGCGAACAAGCTTTGGTCGCCAAGAATAGCATCAACAAGCACGCGCTCATACGCGTCAGGCTGCGTACCGTCAAAGGCAGTTTGATAGCAGAAGTCCATGTTCACCGTTTGTAGTTCATCATTAAATCCGGGTTTTTTAGCTTGCAGGCGGATACCAATGCCCTCATTCGGCTGAATGCGAATCGTCAGTAGATTAGGTTCCACCTTACGGCGCGTACGATCACGAAAAACAAGTGTAATTTCGGTCATTTTATCTGCGAGCGCCTTACCAGTACGCACCAATACGGGCACTCCACCCCACCGTGAATTTGCAACTTCAAAGTGTAGGGCTGCAAAGGTTTCTACGTTAGATTCTGGGTTGTCCGTTTCTTCGCGGTAGCCCTTATATTGCCCACGCACCGCAATCTCATCAACATGGCTAAATTTGATGGGGCGGATTGCCTCTAAAATAGCAAGTTTTTCCGCATGAATGTTTTCAGAGTTCAATGGTTGCGGAACCTCCATCATCGTAAGAGCCATCAGCTGCAGTAAGTGGCTTTGCACCAAATCACGGAGAGCGCCCATACCCTCATAAAAGTTTGCTCGGCCTTCGATATCAATAGTCTCAGCAGCCGTAATTTGGATATGATCGATGAATTGTCTACCCCATAAATCTTCTATGATTGGGTTATTGAAACGGAATGCTAGGATATTTTGAGCTGTTTCTTTAGCGAGATAGTGATCAATACGATATACCTGGTGTTCCTTAAAATGTTCCGCGATGTGACTCACGAGTTCTTTGGCACTTGCTAAATTGGTACCAAACGGCTTTTCAACCAAAATCCGACGAGAGGCGCCTTCTTCTTCGTTATCCAGACCAACATTACCAAGACAAGAAATAACTGACGTAAAAATATTGGGTGGAATAGCGAGATAGAACAAACGGTTGTGCCGTTTCTGTGTATATTGATCAATGCCGTCTAGTACGTCTTTAAGCCGATGAAAATCATCCTGGTTTGTGCTATCCATAACAATCATTTGCATACGCTGTTTTAGTTGCTCCAGAGCAGCCTCATCAATATTTTGACCATGATGAGATAATGAGCCCCTTGCCTTCTCGATAATCGAATCAACGGTCGAGCTCTCGTCGCGTGCCACACATACAACGCTAAAATCCTGTGGTAAATATCCGCCCTTAAGTAAGTGATACAGCGCCGGCAAAAGCTTTTTTTGAGCTAAATTACCTGTCGAGCCAAAGATGACAAGAGCGGTTGCGGGTGGTGTGTTCTGGCTTTCGTCCATATATAATTCCTAATTCTTGTTAATGGCATGGCCACCAAATTTATTTCTCATTGCAGCAAGTAATTGCGTTGCATACGATACGTTGCCCTGTTGGCTCTCAACACGAACGCGAAGCGCATCTGCGAGTACCGGCATTTGAATATCCCTTGCCTGTGCAGCATCAAGCGTCCAGCGGCCCTCGCCAGAATCAGCAACATAACCATCTACGCCTTCAAGTTCTGGGTTTTCCTGCATAATTTCAAGGACTAGTTTGTTAAGTGTTGATTCGATAATACTACCGTGCTGCCACACTTCGGCAACCGCTGGCAATGGCACATCCTGAAGCGGACCCTGCTTTAAGAGATGGTATCCTTCCGCCAAAGCTTGCATAATACCGTACTCGACACCATTGTGAATCATTTTTACATAATGCCCGTAACCCGTTGGACCCATATACCCATAAATACCCCCTGGCAGCGCAAGTGCATCAAGCGCGGGCTGAATACGTTCATAATTTTCATATGACCCACCCACCATCAGACTAAAGCCATGTTCGAGCCCCATCACACCACCGCTCGTACCAATATCAATCAAATCAATACCTTTTTCGGCAAGGATTCCGGCATGATACATAGTGCCTTCGTAATTCGTATTACCACCATCAATGACCACCGCCCCTGCTGGCAAAATTGCTGCAAACTGATCTATTTCACTTTTAACAAAATCAGACGGAATCATCAGCCAAATAATCGGCTGATCACCAAGTTTTGCGACAACGTCTTCGCGACTCTCGGCAGGTATTGCCCCCGCTTCGGCGGCACGAGCAACCGCATCGGTATTAACATCAAACGCAACAACCTCATTGCCAGCCCCTACAAGCTTAACGACAATTTGATATCCCATTTTTCCTAAACCAACAAAGCCGATTTTCATATATTCTCCTCGTTAAATAATATATTGTACTGTTTTGCGTTCTTTATAAGTTGTGATGGATGTGAAATTGCATCATGCTGTTCTTCAATGGCGGCGACTGCCAGCAGTTTATCGTGACCAGCGGCATAAACATATGCATAGTCAATATTTTCAAAAAATGCCGGGGCAATACTAATGCGCTCAAATAATTCAGTCTGATAGTCAACAACCAATGCTGCCTGTGATGTTGCAGCTTCGGTATTTGGTAGGATACCAGCTGTGTGATTGTCCGGTCCGACACCAAGTACTGCAACAATGTGATTATTGCTATCCATGGCGCTTTGTAGATTTTGTTCAAATAGCTCGGCTGTAGCGCGCCTATCAAGCGCTGATGGCTGCACCGTTTCAATAAATTGATTAGCACAATTCATTACACCTAAATCCTTCAACAGTTTCGCATTAGAGTCCGCTGTATCATACGGAACGTATCGCTCATCGGCTAATAGCACCGTACAGTTAGCACGTGCTTCGGCGGCTAGTCGCCTAAGCGACTCCACGCCCACTTGAGCACTACTCCCGCCGCTTAAGAGTACCATTGTTTTTTCTTGTGCAAAATCAGCCAATGTAGCTGCAATAGTCTGAGCCGCGTCTGATTGGGTACAATGAGTCATTGAAAATAGTATACCTGTTTTTAGTTATAATTTCATTAACGCTCTTGCTTATAAAACGTTTCATATTTTTATCATTCCCCACTAACTATACATTGTATAGTTACTATTGTCTATTCGATTTATACGAGTTATAATTCAATCTGTTTTACGGGACATTAGTACAGTTGAGACGCCTGTGGCTAAATAAAACTATGCGCTCAGCGCGTTAGCCCAAGGTTACCCACCGCAGAATCAGCTCCCGTACATCGCACCACTACATCTTGGGGCATTAGCGCAGTTGGCTAGCGCGCTTCCATGGCATGGAAGAGGTCAAGGGTTCGAATCCCTTATGCTCCACCAAATAAAACGCCCCAGCTTGTCTGGGGTATTTTATTTGGTTCAGTTTCATGGGATTCGAACGACAACCGCCGGTGGCGGTTGGCCGCCCTTTAGCCGCGTAAGTGTGAGGAATGCCTGCGGCAATCCGCAAGACCGGAAGCCTGGATTGCGAACGCAACCAAGCTGAGGTGGGGTCGACCAATTCGCCGAAGGCAAATATGGGTGACTGCGGTAGCAAAAGTAATGTTCTTTTGCCCGCAAGGTCGAATCCCTTATTACAAATTCTTTCCATATAAAAATCGCGCGAGCCCACCCGCGGCTTTAGGGTATTTTTGTTTGATGGTATTTGTTTTAAAGCCGCTGTTCGCGCGATATTTATAGGCTATTTATACCGCTTATTCTTACACTAGTCAAGCATTGCTAGGAGTTTTTGCTCGTCAATCACTTCGGTGCCAAACTTTTCGGCTTTGGCAAGTTTGCTTGCGCCAACACTACCGCCCGCAACCAAATAGGTGGTCCCCTTGCCTACGCTACTTTGAAACGTACCACCAAGGGCCCGAATTTTATCAGCTGCTTGTTCGCGGCTCATGCTTGCTAGTGACCCAGTAATAACAAAACTCTTACCCGTGAGCGGACCTGTTTGGGGTGCTAAAAGCTCTTGTGGCACGACACCATGGCTCGCAAACTTGCTAAGCAAGCGTTGATTTTCTTCGTCGGCAAACCAAGCAGCAATTGATTCTGCAACAACCTCGCCCACACCGTCAACAGCGCTTAACGCTTCTATGTTAGCAGCGCTGAGTGCATCAAGTGAGCGGAAGGCGTTAGCAAGATCTATCGCCGTCTGTGCGCCTACGTGACGTATGCCAAGCGCAAACAAAAACTTTGCAAGTGGCGGATTCTTTTTTGCAGCAATTGCGTCAACTAAATTCTGCGCGCTCAAGTCTGCAAATCTATCCAAGCCTAGGAGTTGCTCTTTTTTAACACCGTATAAATCGGCGGCGTCACTAATTAAGCCGGCATCAATAAGTGCAATGACGTTTTTTTCGCCCATGCCATCGATATCAAGCGCACCCTTACTTGCAAAGTGCTGAATATGGCGCCAGGTACGTGCCGGGCAACTATTATTAGCACACCGCCACACGACTTCACCCTCTGGCTTAACCAGCGGTTGGTCACAATCTGGACAATTAAGCGGCATGACAAACGCACGCTCACTACCACTACGCAGTGCGACAATCGGCTCAACAACTTCTGGGATAATATCGCCTGCTTTATGGATGATAATTGTATCACCAATAAGTATGCCTTTGCGTATAATTTCGTCCTCGTTATGAAGTGTGGCCATCTGCACCGTACTGCCCGCAACAACCACCGGATCAAGCACCGCAACCGGCGTGGCCGCACCGGTACGTCCAATACTAATAAAAATATCTTTTAGTTTTGTGGTGGCTTGCTCGGCAGGATATTTAAAAGCAATGGCGCCACGTGGATTTTTACCAACCACACCCAAACGCTCATACAGTGCACGGTCGTTAATCTTCACCACTAAACCATCAGTATTAAATGGTAAATTATGACGCTTGTCTCGCCACTGCTCGCTAAAAGCAATGATGTCTTGGTATGAACCAAGGAGCGTCGCACCCGTGTTCACTAAAAAGCCAAGCTCGTGCATCGTGCTGTACGCAGCTGCCTGCGACTGAATATCTGCAGAATTATCACGCAAAATATCGTATGCCCTAAAATACAACTTGCGGCCGGCAACTACCGACGGATCAAGTTGGCGAATTGTACCCGCCGCAAGATTGCGCGGATTCGCATAGGTTTTTTCGCCTGCTTGTTCGAGCGATGTATTAAGAATTTCGAAATCTTTTTTATACATGACAATTTCGCCACGTACTTCAGTCCGGCCGTTATTACAAAGTGTATCGCCACGCAGTGCGAGCGGGACACTGCCGATTGTTTTTACATTGCTCGTCACATCCTCGCCGATAAATCCATCACCACGCGTTACTGCGCGCGCCAACAGACCGTCTTCGTAAATGAGCGAGCACGCTAAGCCATCCATCTTTATATCAGCCCAAAATGTAGCCTGTGACACTGCGTCATCAAGCTTTGTGATGCGTTCGAGCCAGGCCTGAACTTCTTCGGCGCTAAAAACATCGTTAAGACTAAGCATGCGCGTCTGGTGTGCCACCTTTTCGAACCCATCCACCGCCACTCCGCCGACGCGCTGTGTTGGCGAATCAGGAACAATCAGATTGGGGTGTTCGGCTTCTATGGCTTTTAGCTCACGGAACAATCCATCATACACCGCATCGCTCACCGTTGGCTTATCTAATACGTAATACTCGTACGAATATTCATTTAGTTGGGCACGTAATGCTTTTGCTCGTTCACTCGCGTTCACAACAAGCTCCGATAAAGCTCATACAAATAAACCTGGCAGTACATAAAAATCACAAATAAAATAACGTACAAAATATACGGCGCACTGGCGGGTACTAAAAGTGCAAACGGCAGCACGAGCAGCATGACAGCCACTATGACCATAAGCCCTAAAAATATAAGCTTGCGCATAATGCTCAAACGACGTTTTTTGGTCACTGCTAAGGCTGACTTAAGTGCTTGCATGGGGCGTGTTTGTGGCAACGATGCTATGTAGTACGCGGGCCAAAACATCGTAAACAAAAGTGCTGACACAAATAGGAGTGCAATAGCGATGGTAGTTATAATCAGTACCTCAACCTGCGCGCCACCAGTCTGCAGAACAACAGCCAAAACGCTACTACCCAGAACAGCCGGTAGCAACGTAAACATCAATACAATACTCACGAGCAAAACAGGTATGATTTGGGCCGAGCCTTGATAAAATGCATCGCGAATAGTGATGGCCTTAAGCGCCTGTAATTTGCGCAGTGCCCATACAAAAGCAAGCGAAGCAATAACAAACAGGAGCATCTGCAAAAGCGCCGTGGCGTCAGACTGCCCGCCGCCGTAAGTGGTCGAAAACGCATCAATAATTGCAGCGGTGGCTTGGCTCATGCGGGATGTCGATGTATCTATTTGCGACTGTAGTACATCGCTAACGCTCAACCCCATTACGAACACAAAGTATAGGACCGCATACATGGCGGTAATGCCTAGTAGTGGCCGCCAGAAAGTTGATACTTCGAGCCATGAGCGCTTAATAAGTGCCATGATACTCGGCACCTTTGTTGGTTGCGCCTTTGGCGTCTTATTATCCTTTTTATGGGATACCTGCTTATTTTTGAGCGTCGTCTTTTTAGCCATATTATGCCTTTGTGTTCATTTCGCGCAGCGCTTTAATGCGATCCGCAACAGGCGGGTGGGTGCTAAATAAATTGCTAAACGATTTGCCATTAAGCGGATTTGCGAAAAAGAGGTGCGCGGTTGATGGATTCTGTTTCTGCATCGCAGAACCGTGTGATGCAATCTTTTCAAGTGCACTGGCTAAGCCTTCTGGGTAGCGCGTTGTTAGCGCACCGGTGGCGTCAGCTAAATATTCACGCTTGCGCGAAATAGCTAACTGAATCAGTGATGCGACCAGCGGCGCCAGAACAATTGCCACAATCGCCAGTACCATGACAATCGGGCTATTATTATCGTTGTCTTCGTCACGCCCACCCCAAAACATCATGCGCAAAACCGTATCGCTAATAATTGATACTGCAGCCACCAGGCCAAAAGCTATCATCGAAACTCTAATGTCGTAGTTTTGAATATGACCCAGCTCGTGCGCCAACACACCCTGTAGTTCGTTATCATCCATGACTTCTAGCAGCCCTGTCGTTACCGCAACCGCCGCGTGCGCCGGGTCACGCCCCGTAGCAAAGGCATTCAGCGACGCATCTTGCATGATATATACGCGTGGCATCGGCAAGCCAACGGTGATAGAAAGGTTTTCGACGATGCGCCACAAACGTGCATCATCAGATTTCTGAATTTGCTTGGCATTATTAACCATCAATGCCAGCTTGTCAGATGCGTAATAGCTCCAAAATGCGTAGCCCGTCGCAAAAATAATCGCAAATGTAGTAATAGAATAATTTTTAAAATACAGACCCACTATATACGCAACAACGCCAACCAGAACAAAGAATCCAAACATTAGTAATATAGTCTTGCGCTTGTTGGCGTCGATTTGCGAATACATAGTGAGTACTAGAACTTAACTTCGGTTGGCTTTTGAATAGCCGCTTGTTCTGATGCGTCTGCCTCGAAAAATTCACGTGATGTGAAACCGAGCATGCCTGCAAAAATAGTGTTTGGGAATACCTTAATTTTGATATTCAAATCCCGGGCTGAACCGTTGTAAAAGCGGCGTGATGCCTGAATTTTATCTTCGGTGTCTATGAGTTCCGTCTGTAAATCCTGGAAGTTCTGATTTGCCTTTAGGTCTGGGTAAGCCTCGGCAACAGCGAACAAGCTTTTGAGCGTACCGCTCAGGGCGTTTTCGGCTTTGGCTGATTCGGCGGGACCTTGAGCGCCTAGTGCATTAGCGCGAGCTTCTGTTACTTGCTCGAACACACCTGCCTCATGCTTTGCATAACCCTGCACGGTGCTAACGAGATTTGGGATCAAGTCATATCGGCGTTTTAGCTGAACAGTGATATCACTCCAGGCTTCGTCTACGCGAATATTAAGCCTGACGAGTCCGTTATATGTTGCAATAAGGTACACTGCCAACAATAGGACAACTCCAAGTATGATCCATAAAATAGTCATGCACTACTCCTTTAGCTTATGCATATAGTATACACTGCCTGGCATGAAAAAATCCCCATATTACTGGGGATTTTTAGTTGGTGGGCGAGGAGGGACTTGAACCCTCAATCCTTGTGGGAACAACATTTTAAGTGTTGCGCG
>Ga0228698_1000849_pt1 | contig 18115 bp, 13 predicted proteins | sample McNCre117_Aug_MG_FD_178015 | JGI IMG/M metagenome (GOLD analysis project Ga0228698, IMG submission 178015) | Freshwater microbial communities from McNutts Creek, Athens, Georgia, United States - 1-17_Aug_MG | ecosystem: Environmental > Aquatic > Freshwater > Creek | place: USA: Georgia...
GACGACGCCATCGCCACGCTCGAATCCGACAAGGCCACCATGGACGTGCCCTCGTCGGTCGCCGGCGTGGTCAAGGAAGTCAAGGTCGCCCTGGGTGACCGCGTCGCCGAAGGCCGCCTGCTGATCGTCGTCGAGACGGCCGAGGCGGCAACGGCGGCTCCGGCCGCCGCCGCAGAGCCGGCCGCCCCCAAAGTGGCCCCCCAAGCGGCCCCCGCAGCGGCACCGGCCGCGGCCAGCCACGCCGGCTCCGCCGATGTCGAGTACGACCTGGTCGTGCTCGGCGCCGGCCCCGGCGGCTACTCCGCGGCCTTCCGCGCCGCCGACCTGGGTCTCAAGACCGTCATCGTCGAGCGCTACGCCACGCTCGGCGGCGTGTGCCTGAACGTCGGCTGCATCCCGTCGAAGGCGCTGCTGCACGTCGCGGCCGTGATGGACGAGGTGGCGCACCTGGGCGACCTCGGCGTCGAGTTTGGCGCCCCCAAGCTCGACATCGACAAGCTGCGTGGCCACAAGGAAAAGGTCATCGGCAAGCTCACCGGCGGCCTGGCGGCGATGGCCAAGATGCGCAAGGTCACCACCGTGCGCGGCTACGGCGTCTTCCTCGACCCGTACCACGTCCAGGTCGAAGAGACCACCGGCACGGGCCAGGACAAGACCGGCACGACCAAGGTCGTCAAGTTCAAGAGCGCCATCATCGCCGCGGGCTCCCAGGCCGTGCGCCTGCCGTTCTTCCCCAACGATGAACGCATCGTCGACAGCACCGGCGCCCTGGCGCTCAAGGCGGTGCCCAAGAAGATGCTCATCGTCGGCGGCGGCATCATCGGCCTGGAAATGGGCACGGTGTACAGCACGCTGGGTGCGCGGCTGGACGTCGTCGAAATGCTCGACGGCCTGATGCAGGGCGCCGACCGCGACCTCGTCAAGGTCTGGCAGAAGATGAACGCCCACCGCTTCGACAACATCCTGCTCAAGACCAAAACGGTCGGAGCGGAGGCCACCCCGGACGGCATCAAGGTGCAGTTCGAAGGCCTGGATGGCACGAAGAGTGAAGGCCTCTACGACCTGGTGCTGCAGGCCGTGGGCCGCACGCCCAACGGCAAGAAGATCGCAGCGGACAAGGCCGGCGTGGCCGTGACCGACCGCGGCTTCATCCCGGTGGACGTGCAGATGCGCACCAACGTGCCGAACATCTTCGCCATCGGCGACCTGGTCGGCCAGCCCATGCTCGCCCACAAGGCGGTGCACGAGGCGCATGTGGCCGCCGAAGTCATCGCTGGCGAGCTCAAGGGCGACGCGGCTCTGGCCAAGGCCCAGTTCGACGCCCGCGTCATTCCGTCGGTGGCCTACACCGATCCGGAAGTGGCCTGGGTGGGCCTGACCGAGGACCAGGCCAAGGCGCAGGGCATCAAGGTCAAGAAGGGCCTGTTCCCCTGGACGGCCTCGGGCCGCGCGATCGCCAACGGCCGCGACGAAGGCTTCACCAAGCTGCTCTTCGACGACAGCCCCGAGGCTCACGGCCACGGCAAGATCCTCGGCGGCGGCATCGTCGGCACGCATGCCGGCGACATGATCGGCGAGATCGCGCTGGCCATCGAGATGGGCGCCGACGCGGTGGACATCGGCAAGACCATCCACCCGCACCCCACGCTGGGCGAGAGCATCGGCATGGCGGCGGAAGTGGCGCACGGCTCCTGCACGGATCTGCCGCCGCAGAAGAAGTGAGCTGAAGCCGTCATACCCGCGCAGGCGGGTATCCAGACGAAGAAGCCCGATCGGTGCGAGCCGGTCGGGCTTTTTTGCGACCATCCGTTACTGAATGGGTGGACCAGGTTGGTGCATCAATCCTGAATATGCACCGGACTCGTGCATTTTTGACCCGTGGGAGGCGGGGAGGGATGTTGTTCTGATGCCCGCGCGCGCAATGGCGGCGGACCTTCATGGCGGTTTCACACGGCGGGGTGAAACTGGTGTCACAATCCGCCCCCCTTCGAGGAGGCGCCCAGAGCGGTGTCTCCCGCGTCCAGCGGTCCTGTGCCGCCGTACCGATAATTAACATGTCACCCACCGCCCTTTTCAATTCCGCCCCGAACACTGTTTCTCCGCTGACCCTGTCGGGCAGTAATGGATATTCGATTCAGGGTGATCGCGTGATTCTCTCCGTGTCCGAAATTGCCAATCATCGCAATTTCGATAGTATGAGCGGCAGCCTGTCGCTGGAATTGTGGGCATTGAATCGCCCCTATGCCGGCGGAGAGTTTGACGGGGTGGCGCTGGCGGGCGTGCAGATTGGCTGTGTGCAGGGCCAGCATCGGCTGGTGAATGGCTCGTATGACCTGCCGTTCACCGCGCCGGGCGCCGGCACCTGGACCCTGACGTTGATGCTGCGCGAGTGGGAAGGCCAGGGTTTCGTGACGCGTGACCACGTGCAATTCGCGCAGCCTTATGAGGTCAAGCCGCCTGCCGTGGCAGAGGCCACGGTGCAGGCCCCGGCCCTGGCCCGAAATGTGATCACGATGGACTTCGGTGCGCCGCAGCCGCGCGATGAGGCCGTGGCCCGGCCGGTCGCGAAGGCCGTCGACAAGGTGGCTGCGGCCGTGACCGTGACCAAGCCTGCGGCGGCGGTGGTGGCGGCACCGGCGGCGGCGGTGGACCGGCGCGTCTCGCTCAATGAGGCCAGCCGCGCCGAGATCGCGGCGATCAAGGGGGTGTCGAAGAAGCTGGCCGATGCCATCGTCGCGGCGCGGCCCCTCATTTCGATGCGTGAGCTGTTGGCGGTCAAGGGCATGGACCCGAGGCTGCTGAACCAGCTGCGCCAGCTGGTGCGCCTGTGAGCCCCTGGGGCCGGCGCGCTGCGCCGGCCGATGGCCTGACCTGCCCGGGCGCGGCTCAGCGCGGGCTGAGCTTGATCGAGCGGGCCATGGCCTGGAACTTGGCGATCTCTTGCCGGTAGAACGTGGCCGTCTGCTCCAGCGGTGCGGGCGGCAGGGCCTGCACGCCGGAGGGCTCCAGCACCTTGGCGGTTTCCGGTGAGGCGATGCCCTGCTGTGCGGCCTTGAGCAGCACGCGGGCGGCGGCCTCGGGCACGTCGGCGCGCACCAGCACCGCGGCCCAGACGGCCTGCAGCAGCTCCTCCTTGTGCGGAACCTGGGACTCCGCCGTGGTGCCGACCTTCGGCAGCGTCGGCATGCGGTGGCTGTCCATGATGGTCAGTGCCTTGAGCCGGCCACTTTCGAGCATCTGCGTAGGCAGGCCCAGGTTGGGCAGCACGGCGAAGTCGATCTGCTGGCCCGCCAGGTCCTGCACCAGCGGTGTGGTGCCCTTGTAGGGCACGTGCAGCAGCTTCAGGCCGGCGAGCTGGCCGAAGTACTCGGCGACGATGTGGTACATCGAGCCGTGGCCGATGCTGCCGAACGAGATCGGCGTGGCCTCGTTCTTGCGCGCCAGGGCGACCAGCTCGTCGATCGAGTTGGCGGGCAGGTCCTTGCGGGCGAAGACGACCAGCGGGTTGCTGGAGATCGGCGCCAGCATCCGCAGCTGCTCGGGGCGGTAGCCGGCCGACTGCATCGACAGCGGCGCGAGGATGACCTCGTTGGGCGAGCCGACCATGATCGTGTGGCCGTCCGCCGGTGCCGCCAGCAGGCGCTGCACGCCCAGCGAGCCGCCGGCGCCGCTGACGTTTTCCACCACCACCGGTTGGCCGAGGGCCTTGCTCATCGCGGGCTGCAGGGCGCGCGCCAGCGCGTCGGCACCGCCGCCGGCGGGGTAGGGCACCAGCAGCGTGATCGGCCGGCTCGGGAAGGCGGGGCTCTGCGCCTGGGCGCTCGGGCTGAGCGCCAGCAGGGCCGGCGCCAGCAGCGCCGCCGCGAGGGCGCCGCAACGGGGCAGGCGCGCCATCAGCGCGCGGCGACTCAAGGGGGCAGGGGAACGGGTCATCGGTGCAGCGAAGGGGTTGAACAAGGGGCAGGTCGGTGGGGCGCGCCACTATAGGAATCGGGCGCCCGCCCATCCAATACCGTCTGAGGCGGGAGGCGATGCCCCGCAGGTATGGGGCGCGGGCGCCGCCCCGGGTTTCTGCGCACAGGCCGACTCTTGGGGCTTTGGCAAGATTGACAATTGATGAAGCGCCGGGAAGCCGGCGCGCGTCCCTGCAACGCCCGATCTGGATGGAGGATCCCCAACATGAACCCAATGCCCCTGCTTCGCCCGACCGCCGCCGCCTGCGGCCTGGCCGCTGCCGCGCTGATGACCGGCTGCGCCGGCACGCCCTCGGCGGGCGCCGCGCCGGCCTTCACGCTGACCAGCCCGGACATCGCCGCCGGCAGCACGATCGACAACGCCTACGTGCTCAACGGTTTCGGCTGCAAGGGTCAGAACGTGTCGCCGGCGCTGATGTGGTCGAACGCGCCCGCGGGCACCCAGTCCTTCGCGGTGCAGGTCTATGACCCCGACGCGCCCACCGGCAGCGGCTTCTGGCACTGGACGGTCTACAACATCCCGGCGAACGTCACCTCCCTGGCGCGCGGCGCGGGCAACTCGGCGGCCGGCCTGCCGGCGGGCGCCAACGGCGGGCACAGCGACTTCTTCGACACCGGCGCCACCGGCGCGAACGGCAACTGGGGCGGCCCCTGCCCGCCGGTGGGCGACAAGCCGCACCGCTACATCTTCACCGTCTTCGCGCTGGGCGTGCCCAACCTGCACGCCGCCGCCGGCATCCCCAAGACGGGCTCCGCCGCGCTGCACGGCTTCGTCCTGAACAAGGGCCTGGGCGCCGGGCTGCTGGGCAAGGCGTCGTTCACGGCGTATTACGGGCGCTGAGGCACGGAGGGCAGGGCGGCGCGCTGGCGGCGCTCAGAGCCAGCGCCGCAGGCTGAGCTGCCAGACGACCGTCTGCGCCGCGGCGCCAAAGTCGCTGCGCGGGCCGCCGCTGGCATGCTGCCATTGCAGCGCGAGGTCGACGCGATCGCCGCGCTGGCGCAGCTCGATCCAGCCCAGCCGGCTGTCGTCGTCGGGGTTGAAGCGCAGCATCGCGTTCAGGTCCAGGTGCGGCGCGAGGGCGTCCGGCCAGCGGGCGTAGACGGCCCAGAGCCGGCGCGTGGTCAGCTCCTGGGCGTTGGCGGTCCAGCGGCGGTAGGCGGCGTAGGTGGCTGGATCGCCCTGCTGCAGCGCCTGCCAGGCGGCGGTGTCGGGGGCGGCGCTGTTTTGCGCGATCTCCAGCGTCAGCGAGAGCTTGCTGGGCGCCGTCCAGGTCAGGCCCGTGCTCAATCGCTGGTTGAACCGCGGGTGGCCCTGTGGCGGCTCGGTGGCCCCCAGCGCCTGGGCGAGCTGGCTGCGGCTGCGTCCGCCCGTCCATTCGGCGAAGGCGGTGGTGGCGTCCCCCAGCAGGGCCGAGAGATTCAGCCCGGCCTGCGGGCCCTGGCCTTCCTGCGCGAGCAGCAGGGCCTGCGCGCTGAAGCGCTCGCTCCAGGCGCCGCCCCGGTTCGGGCTCCAGGCCAGCAGCGCGCGGTGGCGGGCGTTGCTGGCGCCGGTGTCGAGGGCGAAGGCCGCGTCGCTGGGCTGCGGGTCGGCGCTCAGGCGCGGCGCGAGCACCCCCGTCAGCGCGCCGGCCTCGCTGAGGTGGCGGCTGCGCAGCATCACGGCGCCCTGGCGGTTGTGCTTCAGGCTGGCGGGGTCGGCCGAGACCTGCGAGCGCAGCGAGCCGGCGCGGAAGACATCCGTGGGGTTGTAGCCGGTGGCCACGCCGTAGACGGCGCGCACCCGGCCGAGGTCATGGGTCTGCGCCGCATCGGGCTGCCAGCTGGCGTAGGCCTCCTGCAGGGTGTGGAGGGTGTGCCGGTCATGGCCCCGCTGCGCCGGCCAGTCGAGGTCGAGCCGGTTCGCGGCGACGACGCGCCAGCCGGGCGCCAGCGCGGTGTCGAGCTGCAGGGCCAGGCTCAGGCGTTGGCTGCCAACGGTTCCACCGCCCATCCAGTCGGCCCGCCGGGCCTGGCCGGCCGCCGCTTCGATGTGGCCCTGCCAGTCGCGGGACGGCGCCGCCGTGGGCGCGGGCGTGCGGTCGGCGAGCTGCAGGGCGTCGAGGTCGTCGGGCTGGGCGGCTGCCGCCAGGCCGGCCCCGGCGAGCAGCAGCAACGCGCACACCCGGGACGATGGGCGACGGTGGCGCCTCACGGCTTGAACTGAGGCAGGTACTCGCGCTGCAACCAGGCGTCCGGCACCTCGCGCGGCGCCCAGTCCGAGTAGCGCATCACCGTGACCCAGCCGGGGTCGAGCCCGTCGATGATCACCGTTTCGGTTGGGCGCTCCTGGCCGAGCTGGCGCTGCCAGCGGCGGAAGTAGGCGGTCTTGAGCAGCTGGCCGCTGGCGGCGAGGTAGCGGGCCTTCAGCGGCTGGCTGGTCGCCGCGTCCACCCAGAGCTCGATGAGCGGGTAGCTGGCCTCGGCCACCGTGGCCTGCAGGCGCAGCCGGTGGCAGCGGCGTGGGCGGCGCTCGCCGTCGGTGATCTCCTCTTCGGTGACCCACTCGGCGTGGTGCTCGCGCGAGAGGTTGACGGTCACCACATCGCCGTTGGAGGCCTGGCCGAGCAGGCGCTGCTGGGGGGACAGGCGGATGCTGGCCTTGCTGGCGGGGTCGTAGAACCAGAGGTCGCGCCCCGCGTAGAGCATCAGCTTGCCGGCGTCGCGCGCCGGGGCGACGAAGCGCACGAGGCTGCGGAAGGGCCCGCGGTCCGGGTCGGCCTTGGCGAGGATGGCCAGCGTCAGGCTGTCGGTCTGCTGGCCGTTGCGGTACTCGGTGAGCGTGTTGGTCAGGCCGAAGGGCGCGTCCGGGTTGCGCAGCGCATCGCTGGCCGCGAGCAGGGCCTGGGCGCTGGGCGCGGCGGAGGCGGCCGCCGTGGCCGTGGCCAGTGGAAGCAGGGGCCATGCGGCGAGTCCGCGCAGGACCTGGCGGCGGGAAAGCGCCGATGCCATGGAAGCCATCGATGAAGTCATGTCGTCTCCTCAGGCGTGCCGCAGCGCATCGACGATCTGCAGCCGCGCGGCGCGCCGCGCCGGCCACCAGGCAGACAGGCCGGCCACCGCGATCAGCCCGGCGGCGCTGCCGGCCAGCATCGACCCGGCGCCCCAGACGCGCACCTGCAGCGGGTAGGCGTAGACGTAGCCAGGCGGCGTCCAGCTCAGGCCGCTGCGGTTGATCAGCGCGGCCAGCCCCAGCGCGGCCAGCGTGCCGAGCGCCGTGCCGGCCAGGCCGAGCAGCAGGCCCTCGGTGACGAAGAGCCGGCGGATGCCGCGCTGGCGCAGCCCGAGGGCGCGCAGCGTGCCGATCTCGGTGGTGCGCTCCAGCACCGCCATGCTCATGGTGTTGCCCACCGTGAAGAGCACGATCACGCCGATCAGCGTGGCCATGAAGCCGAACACCGAGTCGAAGAATTCGAGGGTCTGGCCGTACACCGGTGCCAGGGTCTGGAAGTCCACCAGCGCCAGGTCGCGCGGCGTCCACTCCCCGTCGAGCAGCTGCTGCAGCCGCGCGCGCGCCGCGGGCATCTGCGCCGTGTGATGCAGCTGCAGCTGGATCGCGGTGACCTGCGGCTCAGCCGCGCCGTAGACCAGCCGCTGCGCCTGCGCCAGGTGCAGGACGGTGAAGCTGTCGTCGAACTCCTTGAGGCCGAAGTTCTCCGCCTTCACCACGTTCAGGCCCACCACGTTGGGGGCGCCCTGGACGGTGGCGGCCAGCATCTCGATGCGGGTGCTGCCCGGTGTCGACGCTGCGGCGGCGGGCCGGGCCTCCTGGGCGGAGAGCGCGGCGATGTCCGCCGGGAGGGCGGGGCTGGAGGCCGTGGGGGCCGCGGTGACCGCAGTGACCGCACGGGCGGGCGCCGGGCAGGGCTGCACGCCCAGTTCGCGGCAGAGCTGGAGCTTGCGCGCCACGCCGGTGCCGATCACCACCGAGTCGGCGGGGGTGCCCCGCAGCGACATCGGCGGGGCGTAGCTGGCGGCGCCGTAGTCGTCCCAGTCGCGCAGCACGGCCTGCTCCTCGGCGACCACGCCCACCGACGCGACGTTGGTGGAGTGTGCCGCCGAGAAGTGCCCGGCGATGCCGCCGAGCTGCAGCTTGGGCGTCACCACCGTGAGCAGCGGCGCCAGCACCGGGTCGCGGCGGATCTGCTCGATCAGGCGCGGGTAGTCGGCGATGCCATAGGCCGCCGGGTTGCCGCTGCCGTAGAGGAAGTGGTCGCGCCGCTGCAGCTGCAGGTGGCCGTGCAGCTGCACGTAGCCGGTCTCCATCGCGGACATCGTGTTGCCGGCGTAGCCGCCGAAGAGCAGCGTGGCGCTCAGGCCGATCACCATCGCCAGCAGCGTGGCCAGCGAGCGGCGGCGGTTGCGCAGCAGGTTGCGCAGGGCCAAATCGACGGTGTTCATGCTGCGACCTCCCCGGCAGAACGTTCCACCGCGGTGACGCGCCCGTCGCGCAGGAAGACGCGGTCGTCCGCGGCGGCCAGCAGCTGCGGGTCGTGCGAGGAGAAGAGGAAGGCCACGCCCTGCTCGCGCTGCAGCCGGCGCATCAGCGCGAGGATGGCCGCGCCGGTCTCGCTGTCGAGGTTCGCGGTGGGCTCGTCGGCCAGCACCAGCGCCGGTCCGGCGGCCAGGGCGCGGGCGATGGCCACGCGCTGGCGCTGCCCGCCGGAGAGCTGGCCGGGGCGGCGGTCGCCCAAATCCACGGGGTCGGTCAGGCCCACAGCGGCCAGCAGCTCACGCACCCGCTCGCGCCGCCGCGCAGCGGGCGTGCCGATCAGCCGCAGCGGCACCTCGACGTTCTCCGCCGCCGTCAGCACCGGCAGCAGGTTGAAGTGCTGGAAGACGAAGCCGAGGTGGCGGGCGCGGAAGTCCGCCAGCGCGTCGTCGCCGAGCCGGTTGAGCCGCTGGCCGGCAACCTCGACCTCGCCGGCGTCGGGTCGGTCGAGGCCGCCGATGAGGTTCAGCAGCGTGGTTTTGCCGCTGCCCGAGGGGCCGCAGAGGACGGTGAAACCATCGGGGCGGATCGTCAGGTCGATGCCGCGCAGGGCGGGCACGCCCACGCTGTCCAGGGGGTAGGTGCGGCTGACCTGCCGCAGGAGGATCGGGTCCATGGGGTTTGGCGGTGAGGGAAGGGACGGGTAGAGTGGCTGTCGTTGTGCGCCAGTGTTCCGCGCGGCCGCCTGCCGGTATTGAACGATTCCGACACCGCTCGTCGCGCCCCGATCTCCCCCTGCCCGGCCATGTTCACCCCGATCCTCGACCGCGCCCTGGCGGCCCCGCCCGCGTCGGCGGCCACCGTTGCCCAGCGCTCACCGCGCAGCGTGCTGCTGCCGCCGCGGCTGTCGCTGGCCTCCTGCGTGCGCGGGCACATCGTGCGCCGAACGGTCGGCCTGCCGCTGGCGGCCGAGCAGCGCGACAACCACTTCCCGGCCTCGCTGCTGTGCGCGATCAACTGGTTTTTCGAGGGCGAGGCCGAGCTGCGGCGGCGCGGCGAGCAGACGCTGTGCGAGGCGACGCCGCGGCTGTGCGTGATCGGCCCGCACCGCGTGCCGGTGGTCAGCCACAACCCCGGCGCGGTCGATGCGCTGATGGTGGTGCTCACGCCGATGGCGGTGGAGGCGCTCACCGGCGTGTCGATGGCCGACCTGGTGGATCGCGTGCTGCCCTTCGAGCAGGTTTTTGGCGCCGAGTGGCAGGCCATGGCGAAGGCGGTGTTCGACGCGCCGGACGACGCCGAGCGCATCCGCGTGGTGGAGGACTTCCTGGAGCCGCGCTGGCTTGGCCTGCGCGACCAGTCGATCCCGCGGGTCACGCGGTACCGCTTCTGGGCCGAGACCCTGGCGCTGCGCGCGGCGCAATCCGGCGTGGGCAGCAGCCTGCGGCAGGTGGAGCGGCGCATCAAGCGCTGGACCGGCCAGCCGCCGTGCGACCTGCGGCGCATGCTGCGCGCCGAGGAGTCCTTCTACCGCTGCGTGGCGGCCCACCAGCAGGGCGAGATGGACTGGGCCGGCGCGGCGCTGGACAGCGGCTACGCCGACCAGGCCCACCTCTGCCGCGAGGTGCGCCGCATCACCGGCCTGAGCCCGGCCGCGCTGCTGGCGGCGGTGGAGCGCGACGAGGCCTTCTGGCCCTATCGGCTGGTGGATTGAGGGCCGCTGGGTAGGGCGCCGAGGGCCGCCGCGCCTGCCGCATTCGCTGCACTCGCCGCATTCGCCGCGAGCCGGGCGCGGTACTCGCCGGGCGTGACCCCGGCCTGCGCCTTGAACGCGCGGCTGAAGTTGGACACGTCGGTGTAGCCCAGCCGGTGGGCCACCGCCGCCAAGGTCGGACCGTGGGCGGTCAGCAGCTCGCAGGCCTTGGCGTGGCGCACCTCGCGGGCGATGGGGCCGAAGCCGCCGCCCTCGGCCGCCAGCAGGCGCGACAGCGTGCGCTCGGACACGCCGAGCAGCGCGGCCGCCTCGGCCTGGGTGGGCTGGCGCTCCTCGGTGGCGTAGACCAGCCAGCGCAGCCAGGCGCCCAGGCCGCGCAGCGCCTTGAGCTCGCGCAGGCGCTCGGCGCAGCGGCGCTCGGCCTCGCCCATCGCGGCGTCGTCGGCCATGGGCAGGCGGGCGTCGGCCACTTCGAGGCTCAGGCGCAGGTCGGCCTCGGGCGTGCCGCCCAGGCCGAAGCTCAGCACCGCGCCGCTGAGCGCACGGTACTGCGCCGCGTGCGGCGGCGCTGGCCAGGTCAGGCGCAGCTGGCAGGGCGTGGCCGCCTCCTGGCGGATGAAGCGCATCAGCCGGTGCGCGGCCACCACCACCGCCTCCAGCACCATCACCGCGACGTCGTAGGGCATCGGGTGCGCCAGGCTGAAGCGTGCGCGCAGGCCGCTGGCGTCGGCCCCCACCTGCAGGCGCACCGCGGGCGTGACCAGCGCGAAGAAGGGCGCCAGCCGCACGAAGCCGTCGTGCAGGCTGCGCGCGTTCAGCAGCATCTGGCCGACCAGGTCGACGCGGCCCAGGTTGATCGACAGCCCCATCAGCACGCCCAGGTCGCTGCGCTGGCTGCGTTGCGCCAGGGCCTGCAGTGCGGCGATCTGCTCGGCGCGGGTCAGCCAGGCCTCGCGGGCGTCCAGACGGGGGCGCTCGATGCCGGCTTCCTGCAGCGCGGCGGCGCTGTCGGCGGCGCTCAGCCCCTCGGCCTCCAGGCGCTGCAGCAGCGCCGCGAGGTAGCGCGCCGGCACCTGCGCGACCGGGGCATCACGCCTCATGGCACCCCCCAGGGTTTACCCGAGAGCGCGATACTTGGCGGAGAATGACCATGGGTTGGCTGAAAATGACCATCGAGTATAGAACCCGGGCGGGAGAATGACCGCATGACTGAGCAGACCCTTCAGCAGCAGCGGCCCTGGCTGAACCGTTACCCGGACGGCGTGCCCGTTCACCTCGCGCTGGACCGCTTTGCCTCGCTGGGCGACCTGCTCGACGAGAGCTTCCGCCAGCACGCCGCGCTGCCGGCGATGCGCTTCATGGGCCGCGACTGGAGCTTCGGCGAGCTGGACCGCCTGTCGCTGCGCTTTGCCGCCTTCACGCAGTCACTCGGCCTGAAGCCCGGCGATCGCGTCGCGGTGATGCTGCCCAACGTGCCGCAGTACCCGGTGGTGGTCTGCGGGCTGATCCGCGCCGGGCTGGTGGTGGTCAACGTCAACCCGCTGTACACCGCGCCGGAGCTGGCGCACCAGCTGCAGGACGCGGGCGCGAAGCTGCTGGTGGTGCTGGAGAACTTCGCGGCGGTGGCCGAGCAGGTGCTGCCGCAGCTGCCGGGCCTGCAGGTGCTGCTGACGGGCGTGGGCGACCTGCTTGGCCTCGTCAAGGGCACGCTGGTCAACGCGGTGCTGCGCCACGTGCGCAAGCAGGTGCCTGCCTACCACCTGCCCGGCGCGCTGCGCTTCGACGACGCGCTGGCGCGTGGGCGCCGCATGCCCTTTGCCGCACCGACCCTCGGGCCGGACACGCTGGCGGTGCTGCAGTACACCGGCGGCACCACCGGCGTCAGCAAGGGGGCGATGCTGCTGCACCGCAACCTGCTGGCCAACGTGGAGCAGTGCGCCGCCTGGTTCGAGCCGGCGCGGCGCACGCTGATCGGCCAGCAGTTCACCATCGTCTGCGCGCTGCCGCTGTACCACGTCTTCGCCTTCACCGCCTGCCTGCTGCTGGGCCTGCGCGTGGGCGGCTGCAACATCCTGATCGCCAACCCGCGCGACCTGGCCGGCACGCTCAAGGAGCTGTCCCAGCAGGTGTTCCACTTCTTCCCGGCGGTCAACACGCTGTACCAGGCGCTGGCCGACCACCCGGACTGCGCCACCGTCAACTGGCGCCACCTGCGCGTCAGCGTGGGCGGCGGCATGGCGGTGCAGCAGGTGACGGCCGAGCGCTGGAAGGCGGTGACCGGCAGCGGCATCTGCATGGGCTACGGCTTGTCGGAAACCTCGCCGGTGGTGTCCTGCAGCGCGGTGGACATGACCGACTTCGACGGCACGATCGGCCTGCCGCTGCCCGACACCGAGCTGGCGATCTTCGACGACGAGGGCCGCCGCCTGGGCACCGGCCAGATCGGCGAGATCGCGGTCCGCGGCCCGCAGGTGATGGCCGGCTACTGGCGCCGCCCGGACGAGACCGCCATCGTGCTGCGCGGCGACGGCTTCTTCCTCACCGGCGACATCGGCCTGATGGAGGCCGACGGGCGCTTTCGCATCGTCGACCGCAAGAAGGACATGGTGCTGGTCAGCGGCTTCAACGTCTACCCGACCGAGGTCGAGGAAGTCGTCAGCCAGCTGGCCGGCGTGCTGGAGTGCGCCGTCACCGGGGTGCCCGACGCCAGGAGCGGCGAGGCCGTCAAGCTGGTGGTGGTGCGCCGCGACCCGGCGCTCACCGAGGCGGCGGTGCGCGACTGGTGCCACGACCGCCTGACCGCCTACAAGCGCCCGCGCATCGTGGAGTTCCGCGACAGCCTGCCCAAGACGAATGTGGGCAAGGTGCTGCGCCGGGCGCTGCGCGAGGCGGCCTGAGTTCGCAGCTTCTGTGACTTGCTGCGGCAACACGTTGACCCCTCCGGGCGCCTGCGCGTAGAGTGAAAAAACGATCGTCACTCAAGTCGATCAATACGCCAGGAGGACAGGATGAGCGATAGCCCCGAGCGGACCGGCCCTGAGGGGGGGCCGCCGCTGCCAGCCGACCGGATGGAGGAGCTGGAGCGCACCTGCTTCGTCATCATGCCCTTCGGCAAGAAGAAGGTGGGCGACCGGGAGGTGGACTTCACGGCGCTGTACCACGAGGTCTTCGAGCCGGCGATTCAGGCCGCCCGCACGCCCGAAGGCCTGCCGCTGCTGGCCGCACGCACCGACATGGATGCGTTCTCCGGGTCGATCAACCAGGAGATGTTCGAGTACATCCTGTACAGCCGCATGGCCTTCGCGGACATCAGCGGCTTCAACCCGAACGTGTTCTACGAGATCGGCGTGCGCCACAGCTCGCAGGAGTCGGGCACGGTGATGTTCCGGCAGAAGGGCCACGCGATCCCCTTCGACATCACGACGATCAAGGTCTTCGAGTACGACGATCTGGGCGAGGCCGGCAAGGACGCGTCGCGCGGCGTGATCAGCCAGGTGCTGACCGACTCGCTGCGCCGCAACCGGCTCGACAGCCCGGTTCGCCTGGCGCTGCGGGCGCAGTGGGGCGGGCGGCCGGCCACACCGAAGGCCACAGCCCCGGCAGCGAAGGCCGCCGTCGGAGCGACGGTGGCTGCGGCCGAGCAGGCGGCGCCGCAGCCGGCGGTGGCCGCGGTGCCACTGGCGACGGGCGAGCAGTGGCGGCGCGAGGAGGTGGAGCGCTTCCTGCGTGACGCCGAGGATGCGCTGCGTTTTGCCGACCTGGCGCAGGCGGCGATGCATTACTGGGGTGCGCTGCGCTTCGACCCGCTGAACCTGATCGCGCGCATGCGCCTGGGGCTGATCCTCAAGCGCCAGGGGCGGGTGCATGAGGCGCTGGAGGAGTTCGTCACGCTGACCAAGCTGGCGCCGAACTACGCCGAGGCCTGGAAGGAAAAGGGCGTGATCGAGGGGCTGATCGCGCGCAGCTACAAGACCGACAAGCGGCCGGACTGGCTGCCCGACGGCTTCGGCTCGCTGGAACGCGCCGGCCACCTCAACCCGCAGGACTTCGACACCTGGTCGTCCCTGGGCGGGGTGCTGAAGAACGTGCGCAAGCAGCCCGGCGCGGCGCTGGCGATGTACCAGAAGGCGGCCCAGGTGTCCGACGGTCACCCTTACCCGCTGCTGAACGCGCTCCGTCTGGAGGCGCAGGAAAAGGGCACGCTCGATCTGCTGGCCCCCGCGGTGCAGGAGGCGCTGGCCAAGGCGCGGGCGCTGCGGCTGGGGCAGACGCTGGCTGTGCCGCCCGCGGACACGCCCTGGTGCTTCTTCGACCTGGCCGAGATCGCGCTCTACCAGGTCGACGCGCCGGCCTTCCTGGACGCGGTGGACGCCGGGGTGCGCGCCTGCGTGCAGGGCTGGCAGCTCGACACCTTCCTGAAGTCGCTGCAGGCGCTGGCGGGCAACGCCGGCATCCAGGGCCTGCCGCGCGACGCGCTGGCCGCTGGCATCGCGCGGCTGGAAGCGGCCCTGGCCGCGAAGGCCTGAGCCACCGACGGCGGGCGATCAGCCCGGCGTCGGGGCGCCCGCGCTGGCGCCGCCTGCCGGCGCGCCGCCAGGGCGGCTGGTCATCGCGTCGGCCCAGGCGGCGTTTTCCTTCATCAGCAGCTTTTCGACCCGCTCGACCAGCAGGCCGAAGCGGTCCTCGCCCGCGTAGGGCCCGCACTGGGTGGCGTACATGAACTTCTCGTGCTTGAGCTGCTCGGCGGTGCTGCGGTACTGGACCCAGTTCTCCTGGAACTTGAACAGCCCCATCGTGCCGGCCACCAGCGCCACCGCGATGCCGAGCACCGCGACGATCGGCTGCGACAGCGGCCCCGGCACGCCCAGGCTGGCCAGCGCCGGAATGAGCGCCGCGGCGGCGATCTCGATCATCCGCAGCCACTTGTAGCAGCTCTGGTTCCAGGCCGCCTTGCCCTCGAGCCAGTGGCACTGATCGTCGAGCCGGTCGCTGATGTATTGCTGGTCGTTCATCGGATCCTCCTGTGGGCCGGCAGCCTAGCGTGAATCGCTGGGTGTCCGACGGCCGTCGGGGCGGGATCTTGCGACGAATTTGCGGGTTTTTGGGCTTCGCGTCCGCTCGATCGCGGCCTCTGCCGCCGACAGGACCGTGGCGCCGCGGCTCAGTGCCGGCGAACGATCTTGATCTTCTGCCAGAACGCGCGCTTGACGATGGCGACCAGGCAGGGCCGGCTGGTGGCGGTGGCGGCCATCTGTCCCGCACCGGGGCGGACCTCGCGCACCGGCCACATCAACAAGCCGCTGTGCAGCGTCAGCACCCGGCTGGCGGTCTCGACGCTCACGCCCAGCGTGGGCTGCTGGTTCATCGCGTAGATCAGCACCTGCTCGCGCGGCCAGCGGATCGCCCGCCCGGTGACGGCCACCTCGTCTTGCTGCATCTTCTCGGACCACTCCTGCGCGGAGTCGATCGCCATCACCGCCAGCTTCTTGCCGGGAATCGGGCACTGAGCGTGCGAGCGAGAGGCCAGCACCCGCACCGCCTGCACGGCGCTGCGGCCTGCGTTGCGCGAGCTGGCCGCGGAGGGTGCCGACGCGGCTGCGGGGGGCGATGCTGCGGCGGCCAGCGCCGTTGGCGCCTTGGCGGTGACCGCCGATGCCCCCGGAGCCGGCGCCTTGGGCGCCGCCTGACTGGCCGCCGGAGTCGGGGCCTGGGGCTTGGCCGCGAACAGCCAGCCCGGTGCCGCCGTGAGGCAGGCCGCCACGAGCCAGGGGGTGGCATCGGCGCGGGCGCAGCGCAGGGCACGGTCAGGGCGGGTCGTCGTCGGCACGGGAACATCTCCTTCGGCGGCTGCGGTCAGCCGTACGGTGCGCGATTTTGACCGGATTGGGGCGTGATTTTGGAAGCGTCACTGCAATCGGTGCAAACCCTGGCTGGTACGACCTCCCGTGTTCAGGGCAGAAATGCCCGACAGCGGTGCGAGCTGAAAGTTCAAGTCGCTGCGGTGGCCCGTGACGTCAATGCCCTGCCCATCGATCACCGAATCGATCACTGGGTAGCCGCCACAGGCCTCGCCGCGCTGGCAAATGTAGCCGTCATTGTCGAGGTCGGTGCCGGCGACGATCCCCAGCGTGCCCGCGGCGACGCCGGTGGCGCGCCAGCTGTAGCCTGTGGCGGTGGGCGTCGCGGTGACCTGCTGCAAGACGGTGCCGGTGAGCGCATCGGTCAGCAGCACATAGACCGGCCCGAAGCCGCCCAGGCGCACCGCGCCGCCGGGCTTTCTGACCGCCACGGGGATCACGAAGCTGCGGCTGGGGCTGAGCGTCACGGTGATGGTCAGGTAGCTGCTGGTCGCGGTGAGCTTCGTGCGGTCGATGGTGACGTCGTAGGTCGGCAGCCGCGTGCTGCTGTCGGTCGAGCGCAGCTTGAGCGTCATCGCGGCGCTGCTGCTGACCACGCTGGTCACCGCCTCGCTGCTGCTGCCGCTGTAGACCAGCGAGAGCACGGCGCTGGTTTGCAGGCTGCCGAAGTCCAGCGAGGCGGGGGACGCGACGACGGCGCCGGCTGGTGCCGGTGGGGTCACGCCGGTGCTGGAGATCGCTGCGGTGACGGCCTTGTCCGCGTTGATCAGCCCGTAGCCGAAGTTGGTGTCGAAGCCGCTGGCGCCGAGGTCGTCGGTGAGGCTGGCGTTCGCCAGCAGCGCATCGATCTGGGCCACCGTGATGTCCTTGTTGACGTAGCGCATCAGCGCCATCACCCCGGCCACGTGCGGCGAGGCCATCGAGGTGCCCTGCAGGTAGCCCAGCGTGGACACGCGCTTGCCGGCGCTCGTGATGGAGGCCATCGCGCTGAAGATGCCGTCGGGCTGGCCGTTGCCGGTGGTCGACAAGCCGGTGTTGCCACCCGGGGCGGCCACCTTCAGCGCCGTGCCGGTGTTGGAGTAGGGGGCGCGGGTCTTGTCGGCCTGCGTGGCGCCCACGGCGATCACGCCCGTGCAGTTGGCCGGCTGGCCGACGCTGGCGACGCCGTCGTTGCCGGCGGCGGCCACGACGATGACCCCGGCGTTGCGGGCCGCGGTGATGGCGTTCTGGAAGCTGGTGGAGCAGGCGCCGCTGCCGCCCAGGCTGAGGTTGATCACGTCGGCGCGGCGCGCCGGCAGGGCGCCCGAGCTGTTGGTCAGGCCCGCGGCGTACAGGATTGCGTTGACGGTGTCCGACGTGGTGGCGCTGGACTTGGTTCCGAAGACGTTGATCGGCAGGATCTGCGCCATCGGTGCCACGCCGGCCACGCCCGAGCCGTCGAAGGTGGCCGCGGCGATCGTGCCGGCCACGTGGGTGCCGTGGAACACCCAGTCGGTGGAGCTGCTGACGTCATCGCCCGAGTCCAGCGCCGGGCAGGCGCTCGTCGTGATGCAGCGGCCCTTGCTCGCCAGCTGCGGGGCGATGTCCGGGTGGTCGAGCGCGACGCCGGAGTCGATCACCGCGACGATCGGGCGCTGCGTCGGTTGCGTGCTCAGCGCGGCGATGCGGTTGATCGCCGCGGGCAGCTGGATCTGCTCGTAGTGCCACTTCTGGTCGTTGTAGTAGCGGTCGTTGGGCGGGAACGTGCCGATCGTCGCGGTCGGGCGCATCTCCCAGTCGGGCTCGACGTAGGCGTAGGCGCCGGTGGCGCGCAGGGCCTTGGCGTAGCGCAGCGTGCTGGCCAGCGTGGCGATGCGCGCTTCGGGGCTGTCCGCCGCGGCGGCGGTGACGTCGGTGACCCCTGCGGCGTTGGCCGCGTTGGCTGCGTTGACCGCGTTGACGGCAGGGGAAGCGCTCGCCTTGGCGCTGCGGCCGTGGCCGGTCAGCGCCTCCAGGCCCGTGCGGCGCGGGCCGGTGGCGCCGGGCAGGTGCAGCCGGTGCGGGCCCTGGCCCTGCGGCACTTCGTGGCGCACGCCCGCGCGGCCGAGCAGGCTGAGGTGCG
>Ga0228698_1000850_pt1 | contig 18098 bp, 17 predicted proteins | sample McNCre117_Aug_MG_FD_178015 | JGI IMG/M metagenome (GOLD analysis project Ga0228698, IMG submission 178015) | Freshwater microbial communities from McNutts Creek, Athens, Georgia, United States - 1-17_Aug_MG | ecosystem: Environmental > Aquatic > Freshwater > Creek | place: USA: Georgia...
TTGTTCGCCGGCACGGGCGGCTTCAACAGCGGCGTTCAGCGCCAGGATGTTGGTCTGGAAGGCGATGCCGTCGATGGTGCCGATGATGTCGGCGATGCGCTTGGACGAGTGGTTGATCTCGTCCATGGTGCTGACGACCTGGCTGACGACTTCACCACCGCGCTGGGCCACGCTGGAGGCACTGGCGGCCAGCTGGTTGGCTTGCGAGGCGGCATCGGCGCTTTGACGCACATTGCCGGTCAGTTGCTCCATCGAGCTGGCGGTCTGCTGCAGGCTGGAGGCGGCCTGCTCGGTGCGGTGGCTCAGATCGGCGTTGCCCGAGGCCACTTCGGCACTGGCCACCTGGATGGATTCGGCGGCCTGACGCACCTGGCCCACGATGTTGCGCAGGGCGTTGCGCATGGTGGCCAAAGACTTCTGCACATCGCCGATTTCGTCGTCGCGGTGGGTATCGACCTCGACTTCCAGGTCGCCTTCACCCACGCGCTGGGCCACGGCGGCCAGATCGTTCATCGGGCGGCAGATGGAGCGCACCAGGTACACCGTGCCCAGGGCCATGCCCACGACGATGCTGGCCATGACCGCGATGACGACCCACACGGTGCGCATGCGGTCGTTGCCGGCCTGCTCGCGCACCAGATCGGCATAGTCCTGCTGGAGCTTCACGTAGGCAGCCTGGGCGCCCAGGTAGGCGGCGATGGCCGGTTGCACCTTGCCGGTGAGCGCCGCCTTGGCACCCTCGGCGTCGCCTTCGGACTTGAGCTTGCGCGCGGCGGTGCGGGCATCGATGTAGGCCTTGCGGGCGTCGGCGATGCGGGTCAGGGCGGATTTTTCTTCGTCAGTTTTGGCGTCGCCTTCAATGCGCTTCTGGATCTCGTTGATCTTGGCCGTGGTGGCGTCGATTTCGGGTTTCATCGCCACTTCAACGGCCGGATCGCTGCTGAGCACGCTGGCCACGACACGTGCCACATTGGCGGTGGTCAGGCCCTGCCAGGTCGCGGCGTCAAAGAGCTTGTCTTCCTGCGCGTTGAGCACGAAGGTGGTTTCGGCAATCTGATGACTGGTGCGCAGGCCGACAGCCGTCGCCATCACGGCCAGGATGACGCTCATGGCCAGGGTGGGGATCCAAAGACGGGTGGAGATCTTCAATGACATGATGGGGCGCGCTTTCAGGCCTGTTGCGTCGGTTCTACCCAGCTACCGTGCGACGGGCGAATAGTCGTTCAAAAGGGGGCGTTGCGTGGCAGCCTCAGGCTTCGAAGCTGTCCATCAGGCCCATGTCCGTGCTGCTCATCAGGGCCTCGATGTCCATCAGGATCAGCATGCGATCGGCCACGCTGCCAATGCCCGTGATGTAGCCGGTGTCGATGGTGGCGTTCATGGCCGGTGCAGGCCGGATGGCGTCGCCGGTCAGCTCCAGCACGTCCGACACCGAATCCACCACCGCGCCCACCACACGGCCCCGGACATTGAGCACGATGACCACGGTGAAGTGGTTGTACTCGGCGGTTTCGCAGCCCAGCTTCAGGCGCAGGTCGATGATGGGCACGATGACACCGCGCAGGTTCACCACGCCCTTGAGGAAGCTGGGCGCGTTGGCGATGCGGGTGGGTTGCTCGTACGAGCGGATCTCCTGCACACGCAGGATGTCGATGCCGTATTCCTCTTCTCCCAAGCGGAAGGTGAGGTATTCGCCGTGGGCTGCGGTGGCTGCAGCGCCACCACGGGTGCCTGCGGCCTGGATGGCGCGGTTGGCCTCGTGGCGGGCCACCTGGGCGGCGTCGGTGATCATGTCCATGGTGCTTTGACTCCGGTGGGTGCGGGCTGCGGCGGCGGGATGCCGCCATAGGTTTATCGGCCGATTGCGGTGGCGATGTAGGGTGACTTGCGGTGAAGCGGGTGAGCGATCAGACCTGGAAGCGGCCCACCACCGTGGCCAGCCTGCCCGCCTGTTCACGCAGGCTTTCGGCGGCGGCGGCGCTTTGCTCGACCAGGGCGGCGTTCTGCTGGGTCATCTGGTCCAGGGAGTTGACCGAACCGTTGACCTGGCCGATGCCGTTGCTTTGCTCGGCCGCTGCATGGGTGATTTCCTGAATGATGTCGTTGACCTGGCGCACCGACTGCACGATCTCGGTCATGGTCTGGCCGGCTTCATGCACCAGGCGCGTGCCACCGTCGACCTTTTCAACCGAGGCGCCGATCAGGGTCTTGATCTCGCGGGCGGCTTCAGCGCTGCGTTGGGCCAGGCTGCGCACCTCGCTGGCCACCACGGCAAAGCCGCGGCCCTGCTCGCCGGCACGGGCGGCTTCCACGGCCGCGTTCAGCGCCAGGATGTTGGTCTGGAAGGCGATGCCGTCGATGGTGCCGATGATGTCGGCAATGCGTCGCGAAGCGGTGTTGATGTCGCCCATGGTCTGCACCACCTGGGCCACCACATCACCACCACGCTGGGCCACCTGGCTGGCCGAGTGGGCCATCTGGCTGGCCTGCTGGGCCGAGCTGGCGCTGTGCTGCACGCTGTCGGTGAGCTGGTGCATGCTGCCGGCGGTCGCCTGCAGGCTGGAGGCGGCCTGCTCGGTGCGCTGGCTCAGATCGGCATTGCCCGAGGCCACTTCGGTAGAGGCCACCTGGATGCTCCCCGAGGCGTCGCGCACCTCGCCCACCAGACTGGCCAACTGGGTTTGCATGTGGGCCAGGGCCCGCAACAGGTCGGCGGCTTCGTCTTGCCCATCGGTGTGGATGGGGCGGCTCAGATCACCTTCGGCAATGGCCAGCGCGGCATCGCGGGCATGCAGCATGGGCGCGGTGATCGAGTTCGAGTTCATCAGCGTGAGCGGGGCCACGATGATCATCACCAGCACCAGTACCGCGCCAAAGGCCCAGGCGGTCCAGCGCATCTGTTCGGCAAAGCGCTCTTGGGTCTTGGCTGCTTCACCGGTGATGATCTTGTCGATGGCCACCACATTGGCCTCCACCGCCTCGACGTGGGTCTTGGCCTTGGCCAGCATCTTGTCGGCGGCCAGTGCGGTGTCGTAGGCGCCACTTTGCATCTGCTCGATGACCTTGGTGGTTGACGCGACATAGGCGTCCAGCTCCTTGAGCGAGGCGCGCGAGACCACGTTGTCTTCATCCTCCTCGCCTTCCAGCAACTGGTTGAAGCCCTTGCGGGCGCGGGCGATGGCGCCGTTCCAGGCTTCGCGGTTCTTGGCAATGGCTTCAGGCTTTTCGTACTGGATCACCATGTCCTTTTCGTAGCGCCGCACATCGCCCATGGCGGTGCGGATGTCGGCCACGTTGCGCAGCTCCTTCATCGAGTCCTGCATGAACAGGGCGTTGAGGTCAGCCAGGCGGTGGCCGCCTACGAAGGCGGTGGCGCCCACCAGTGCAAACAGGCCCAGGACAGCGGCAATGGCGCCTTGCATGCGCAGGCGAATGGAGAACTTCCGCATCCAGGTCATGTTGAACATGGGCTTCTCGTTTCAGGGGCTGAGGTCGGGGTTCACGTCGGGTGGGTGGGCTTCAAAAACTTTCCCAGTCTTGCGATTCGGCAACGGCGGCTACCTGTGGAGCCGGCGCTGCGGTGCGGGGAGCGGGCTTGGTTGCCGCGACCACGCGCTGGCGTGCGGCGGGGGCCGGTGCACGGGCGGGGCTGTGGTGGCTGGCGCCACCGATCTGGAAGCGGCTGACCACTTCAGACAGGCGGCTGGCCTGGTCGCGCAGGCTTTCGGCGGCGGCGGCCGATTGCTCGACCAGTGCGGCGTTCTGCTGGGTCATCTGATCAAGGCTGTTGACGGCGCCGTTGACCTGGTCGATGCCACCGGATTGCTCACGCGAGGCGGCGGTGATCTCGCCGATGATGTCGGTGACGCGCTGCACGCTGGCCACGATCTCGCCCATGGTGCTGCCGGCGTCCTGCACCAGGCGGGCACCGGTGTCGACTTTCTCAACGCTGGTGGAGATCAGGCTCTTGATTTCGCGGGCGGCCTCGGCGCTGCGCTGGGCCAGGCTGCGCACCTCGCCGGCCACCACGGCAAAACCGCGGCCTTGTTCGCCGGCGCGGGCGGCTTCAACAGCGGCGTTCAGCGCCAGGATGTTGGTCTGGAAGGCGATGCCGTCGATGGTGCCGATGATGTCGGCGATGCGCTTGGACGAATGGTTGATCTCGTCCATGGTGCTGACGACCTGGCTGACGACTTCACCACCGCGCTGGGCCACGCTGGAGGCGCTGGCGGCCAGTTGGTTGGCCTGCGAGGCAGCATCGCTGGTTTGCCGCACATTGCCGGTGAGCTGCTCCATCGAGCTGGCGGTCTGCTGCAGGCTGGAGGCGGCCTGCTCGGTGCGGTGGCTCAGATCGGTGTTGCCCGATGCCACCTCTGCACTGGCCACCTGGATGGAGTCGGCCGATTCGCGCACCTGGCCCACGATGGCACGCAGGCCGTCCTGCATGGCCGTCAAGGCCCGCAGCAGGTGGGCAGTTTCGTCATCGCCATCGCTGTCGATGTGGTTGGTGAGATCGCCGGTGGCGATGCGTTCAGCCACACGCTGGGCCTGTGCAATCGGGCTGCAGATCGCGGCCATGTTGCTCAGCGTCAGCGGAATCATCACCAGCGCGGCCACCAGCATCACGCCACCAAAGACCAGGTAGGCCTGGCGGGTGGTGGCATGGCGGCTTTCGTTGGTTTCCTTGGTGTCGGCAGCCAACAGCTCGGCCATCTGAGCCAACTTCACTTCGGCATCGTGCACGGCCTTCTTCGCATTGCCCAGGGCCGCGTTGATGGCCCACACTTCGTTGGCCCTGCCCTCGTCAGCATCCTTGAAGACAGCCTTGGTGGCTTCGGCGTATTGGCCAAGCGACGCGGTGAACTCCTTGGTTACCGTGACCAGTTTGGGTTGGTCTTCGGGTGACAGCTTCACCAACTGCGCCTGGGCCACTTCCAGGGCGGCCTGCCACTTGCCGCGAAATTCGTTGCGCTTGGCGGCGTCGTTGCTGTTGATGACCAGGTCTTTTTCGTAGCGGCGCAAGTCGCCCATGGCACCGCGCAGGTTGCTCATCGCCAGCGCCTCGACCTGGTTGTGCTGTTCCAGGTCATCACCAGCCGCTTCAAGCCGGTGCAGGCCGCTCCATCCGGTAGCACCCAATGCCACCAGCAGTGCGACGATCATGCCCACCGCGCCCAGCATGCGGGTGCGGATGGTGAATTGGCGAAGCAGGCTGGCGATGTTCATGATCTTGTCTCTCTCACGTGCCCTCCGGGTTCAGGGGCATCGGTCTTGCTGTGGTGTGTCTGGGTTCGGGCTGGATGCCGGTCAGGGCTGTTCGGGCTCAGCTTGGACGAAAAAGCCAGGGTCTGCGTGACCGCTGGCTTTCAGCTTGGGTGTGTTCAGTGGCGGCTTCTGCGTACCAGCGATCCGATGTCCAGGATCAGCGCCACCCGGCCATCGCCCATGATGGTGGCGCCTGACACATCGGGCACCTTGCGGTAATTGGCTTCGAGGTTCTTGACCACCACCTGCTGCTGGCCCAGCAATTCATCAACCAGCAGGGCCACGCGGGCCCCGTCGGCCTCGACCACCACCATGATGTTGCTGACGTGTTCAAAGTCGAAGCGGGGCACTTCGAAGACCTTTTCCAGGTCGATCACCGGCATGTACTCCTGCCGCACCTCCACCACGCGGCCACTGCCGCCGATGGTCTTGATCATGTCGGGCTTGACCTGGAACGATTCGACCACCGAGCCCAGCGGCAGGATGTAGCACTCTTCGCCCACGCCCACGCTCATGCCGTCCATGATGGCCAGGGTCAGCGGCAGGCGCACCTTGACGCTCATGCCATAACCTTCGGCCGAGTCGATGTCGACGGTGCCGCCCAGGGCGGTGATGTTCTTCTTGACCACGTCCATGCCCACGCCGCGGCCCGACACATCGGTGACGACTTCGGCGGTGGAAAAACCCGGCGCAAAGATCAGGTTCCACACCTCGTTGTCGCTGAGCGAATCGGGGGCGTCGATGCCCTTCTCGCGGGCCTTGGTGAGCAGCTTCTGGCGGCTCAGACCCTTGCCGTCGTCGCGCACCTCGATCACGATGGAGCCGCCCTGGTGGCTGGCCACCAGGGTGAGCGTGCCGTGCTCGGGCTTGCCCTTGGCCAGGCGCTCGGCGGGCAGCTCGATGCCATGGTCGCAGCTGTTGCGCACCAGGTGGGTGAGGGGGTCGGTGATCTTCTCGACCATGCCCTTGTCCAGCTCGGTGCTTTCGCCCAGGGTGACCAGCTCGACCTTCTTGCCCAGCTTGCTGGCCAGATCGCGCAGCATGCGGGGGAAGCGGTTGAACACCATGGACATCGGAATCATGCGGATCGACATCACCGCTTCCTGCAGGTCGCGGGTGTTGCGCTCCAGATCGGCCAGGCCCGAGCTCATCTGCTGGTTCAGGCCGGCGTCCATGCTCTTGCTGTTTTGCGCCAGCATGGCCTGGGTGATCACCAGTTCGCCCACCAGGTTGATCAGCTGGTCGACCTTTTCAACCGACACACGCAGCGTGGCCGATTCGAGTGCCGCACCGGCCTTGTTCTCGGCCTTGGCCGCCGGCTTGGCGGGCGCCGGGCGAGCTGCTGGCACGATCTCGGTCAGCGGTGCGCTGGCAGCAGGCGCCGGGGCGTCGGCGGGCGGCGCAGCATCGGCACCCGGCGCGCCGGGCGCCGAATCAAAGAAGCCGTAGCCCAGATCGGGGGCCGGTGCCGCAGCGGGCTCGTCGGCGGGCGCGCCGGGCGCGCCCTCGTGGAAGCCATAGCCTGCACCCAGCGGCGCCAGGCGCACGGATTCGCGCGACACATGGAAGGTGAACAGGTCCAGCAGATCACTGTCGGAGCTGGTGGTCACCACCTTGAAGCGGCGCACACCGTCGGCGGCCTTGCCGCCGTCCAGCGGCTCGATGGTGCCCAGGCCGACGATCTCGGTGAACAGCTCGGTGATGTTGTCGACCAGCTCGGGGTTGGCCCCTTCGGTGATGGTGAGCTCCAGCGAGCGAGGCTGTGGCACGCCAGGCACGGCAGCGGCGACCGGCGCGGCTGCAGGCACCGGGGCCGGCGCAGCGGCCTTGGGCGCCGGTGCGGCGACGCTGGCCTTGCCGGCCACATCCACCTGGCCGCCGTCGCACAAGGTACGGATGGTGACCAGCAGCTCGGTGGTGTCGGGCACGGCGTCGCCGGTGCCCTGGTGGCGCGCCAGCAAGGCCTTGAGGGCATCGCCTGCGGCCAGCAGCACGTCCACCATCTGCGTGGTGGGATTGAGTTCGTGGCGGCGCAGCTTGTCCAGCAGCGCTTCCATCTGGTGGGTCAGCTGGGCCACATCCGAGAAGCCGAAGGTGGCCGCACCGCCCTTGACCGAGTGGGCGCAACGGAAGATGGCGTTGAGCTCTTCGTCGTCCGCAGCCTCGATGTCCAGCTCCAGGAGCATCTGCTCCATCGATTCGAGGTTTTCCCCGGCTTCCTCGAAAAAGACCTGGAAGAACTGGCTCAGGTCGATGCCCGCTGCGGCGCTGGCGCTGTCGTTGCTCATCTCAGCCATGGCTGTGAATCTCCGTGTGTCGTGTTCGTTCGCCCGGTCAGGCCTTGCAGGCCGCCGGGCGTATGCCAGGTATCAGCCGCAATCAGCGGATGACCTTGCCGATCACTTCAATCAATTTGGCGGGATCAAAAGGCTTGACGAGCCAGCCCGTGGCGCCGGCCGCACGGCCCGCCATCTTCATCTGGTCGCTGGACTCGGTGGTCAGGATCAGGATGGGCGTGCCCTTGAACTTGGGGTTCTCGCGCAGCTTCTTGGTCAGCGTGATGCCGTCCATGCGGGGCATGTTCTGGTCGGTCAGCACGAGGCTGAAGTCGCGCTGCCCCGCCTTCTCCCAGGCGTCCTGTCCATCCACAGCTTCGATCACGTTGAAGCCGGCGTTCTTGAGGGTGAACGAAACCATCTGGCGCATCGAGGCCGAATCATCGACGGCAAGGATTGAGTGCATCGTGTTTCTCCGGGGTATCTGGGGGAATTTCGGTCAAGGACCAGAAAACTAAAACAGGTCGATTGACCCGGCGTCCATTTCGTCCTGGGTGACGGGGTTGGGGCGCAGCGGTGCTTCTTCGATCACTGCTTCACCGTCCTCGTCGTCACCCATGACATCCCTGGCCAGTCGGGTTGAGCAATTGCCCAAACGGCGCTGGGTATGGGCCACCAATTGCGAGGCCATGTCCTGGAACTGCAGTGCGGTGACCGCACCGGCCAGGTGCTGCATGGCCTCATGCAAACTCGATTCCGGCAATTCCGGATGCTGCGCCGCCAGCCTGGACAACTGCGTGATGTGGCTGGAGGCACCGTAAAAGTGCCCCATCAGCGTTTCGCAGGCGTCGTTCAACAGACGCTGCAGACGCTCCAGGTCGTTGTGGGCGACCAGGAGACTGTCCTGCAGGTCGGCGGCCACCACCAGGGGCACGCTTGCCTGGGCAATCTCGGGGGTCGTTTCATCATTGAGCATCGTCACTCCGCAGTTGGGCGTGGTCAGCCTGAAGGTCTGTTCTCGCAGGCATGGGGTTTTTTCGGCGGCGTGCATCGAAAGTTGAGGCCAAGATGGCCGCCGCCCTGTCGATGGCGGCCTCGCCAAGGCGGCGATGCGCGGGCTCAACGTGAACGGTGGCACTCATTTGCCATACTTGGGCATGTCTGACGCTTCCTCACCCGCTGCCAACATGCCTTCTTCGTCCACGCCCAACCGGCGTCTGCGGGTGCTGCATCTGGAAGACTCGGCCATGGATCACGACCTGGCCGTGCTGCACCTGCAACGCGCCGGCCTGCCGGTGGAGGTGCTGCGGGTGGACAGCGAAGCAGCGTTTCGCGAGGCCCTGGACACCCAGACCTGGGACGTGGTGCTGTCCGACTTCAACCTGCCGGGCTTCAATGGCCTGCGCGCCCAGGACATCCTGCGCGAGAGCGGCAAGGAGCTGCCCTTCATCCTGGTGTCGGGCGAGATCGGCGAAGACACCGCCGTGGCCGCCATGCGCAACGGCGCCAGCGATTACCTGCTGAAGAACAACCTGGCGCGCCTGGCCCCGGCCGTGGAGCACGCGATTGCCGCCAACCGCGACCGCCTGGCCCGCACCCAGGCCGATCTGGAGCTGGCCGCCAGCCGCCAGCGCCTGTCCGAGCTGGCGCAGCACCTGCAAACCAGTGTCGAGATGGAACGTGCGGCCATTGCCCGCGAGATCCACGACGACGTGGGCGGCAGCTTGACGGCCATCAAGTTTGACCTGGCCTGGATCAGCCGCCACGCCACCACGCCCGAGGTGCACCAGCGTGTGCAAAGCGCACTGGAAACCGTGGCCCATGCCGTCGAGGCCAGCCAGCGCATCATGCACAACCTGCGGCCGGCCATCCTGGAGCAAGGCCTGGTGCCCGCGCTGCAATGGATGGCCAACGCCTTTGAAAAGCGCAACGGCATCAGCTGCCAGTTCCGCACCAGCCACGAGAGCATGCAACTGCCCGTGGGGGTGCCGCTGGTGGCCTACCGGTTTGCGCAAGAGGCGCTGACCAACATCAGCAAGCACGCCCAGGCCAGCAAGGTGATGGTGGACCTGTCGATGAGCCGGGGCGTGTTGTCGCTGGAGGTGAGTGACAACGGCCGGGGCCTGAGCCGATCCGATCTGGCCAAGGCGCGCAGCTTTGGTCTGCGCGGGCTGCACGAGCGTGCCAGCACCGTGGGCGGCTGGGTGGATGTCTCCAGCAGCCCGCAAGGCACGGTGCTGATGCTGTCGGTGCCGATGCGCCAGGCCGGCGGCGACACCGAGCACGCCGATTTTGACCAGGACGACGACCACGATCCCTCGGCCTGGGGCGACGTGGGCCTGCCGCCCTGAGCCCGTTTCCTGTGCCCCGCTGCCCAGGCCTTTCATCCACCGACACGACGACCGCCCGATGATCAAAGTGATTTTGTGCGACGACCATGCCCTGATCCGCCGGGGCATCCGCGACACGCTGGCCGATGCCGCCGACATCGAGGTGGTGGGTGAGGCCGGTGACTATGGCGAGTTGCGCACGCTGATGCGCACACTGGGCCGCCCGGGCCGCGCCAACGATCTGGTGTGCGATGTGCTGGTGCTGGACATCAACATGCCCGGCCGCAGCGGCCTGGACGTGATGCATGTGCTCAAGGACGAAGGCTCGCCGATCAAGGTGCTGGTGGTCAGCATGTACCCCGAAGACCAGTACGCGATCCGGGCGCTGCGCGCCGGGGCCTACGGTTATGTGAACAAGGGCGGCGACCCGCAGCTGATCGTGCAGGCGGTGCGCACCGTGGCGCAGGGCCGCAAGTACGTGACGCCCGAGATCGCGCAGATGCTGGTGGAAAGCCTGACCACACCGGTCACCGAAAACGCCCACGACAAGCTCAGTGACCGTGAGCTGCAAACCCTGGTGATGATCGCCTCAGGCAAGCGCCTGTCCGACATCGCCGAAGAACTCACCCTCAGCCCCAAGACGGTCAGCGTCTACCGCGCCCGTGTGCTGGAAAAGCTGGCGCTGCAGAACAACGCCGAACTCACCGTCTACGCGATCCGAAACGGCTTGGTGGGGCAGTAGCTGCATGCTGTCGTCACCAGGCACGGGGCGAGTGTCGTAGCCGGTCAAGTCAACGCCGCGGATCCGGCTCTGCCGGTCCGCTGGCGTTGCCCCCTTGAGGGGGGCTGAGGCCGGACACAAACGGCATCCCGTTTGTGCCTGCCGAAGGGTCGGGGCTCTGACCCGACGCGGCCTGCAAGGGCGCCGAAGGCGCTACGGGGGTGGGTCAATGCAACAGTTGGTCTACGCCCAGGGTCAAGGCATCCCACGGCATCATGTGCTGGGCCAGCCAGTCCAGATCCAGGTGCATGTGGGCCACCAGGTCGCCCTGGGTTTCGAGCAGGGTGGTCACCTCAGGCAGGCCCAGGTCGCCGGCGTCGCTCATCACGCTGGCCAGGCGCAGGATGGCGCCCAGCTTGGAGAAGGGGCGGGCGGCCATGGGGTCGGCGGCGGCACGCAGGCCGGCCACCATCACCTCGGGGAATTTCCAGCGCTTGGCCAGCTCGGCGGTGACTTCGGCGTGGGTGCAGTGCAGCACTTCCAGCTCTTGCTCCATCAGGCTGTCGGGGGCGCGGGCGCGGGCTTCGGCGGTGGCGATGGCCTGGGGGTCGGTCATCAGCATCAGCAGCTCACCGGTGCGCAGCAGCATGCCGCTCAGGTAGGCCACGTCGCCGTCCATGTCGCAGGCCTTGGCCAGCACACGGGCGTGGCCGGCGGTGGCCAGGCTTTGGCGCCAGAAGCGCAGGCGGTCAAAGTCGCGCACCGGCGGAAACGCGCCGCTGACGCAGGCGGCCATGGCCAGATCACGCATGGCCTGCATGCCGATGGCAGCCGCCGCGTCCTGCAGGGTAGCGATGGCCTGCCGGGGGCTGTAGCGGGCCGAGTTGGCCAGGCGCAGCACCTTGATCGACAGGCTCTGGTCACGGCCGATCAGGTGGGCCAGCTCGCCCAGGGCCAGGTCTTCGCGGTTGAAGCTTTGCAGCAGGCGATGGGCGATTTCGGGCATGGCCGGGATGGCGGCCGCGTTGGCAAAGAATTTCTGGGTGTCTGACATGGTGGTTCAAGGCCTGGTGTGGCAGGCATCAGCGGGTTGAACAACGGCTGAGGGCGTCAGCAGATCCGAGGGGAGCGGGGGCCTGTCCCCGCCTGAGTCAGACGGGGGGCGCCTGGGTGTTTATCGTCGTGGCACGACGAGGCCTGTAGGGGGATCTGCATCGGCCAGCGGCGGGCCTGGTTGGCCGGCCGGCCTGTTCAGTGAAGTAGTTCCGTGGCCGGGGCGGTCAGCAGGCCGTGGTCGGGCACCTGGGGGGCCAGGGCCTGGATGTCCAGCCCCAGGCCCAGGACCAACAAAGGTTGCACGCGCTGCAGGGCATCCAGCGGGGCCAGGGCGTCGTCGGCGGCATCGGCCATGATGCTGGCAGCGCGCAGCACCGCGCCTTCGGCCGAGAAGGGCTGAGCCGCCAGCGGTTCAGCCGCGGTGTACAGCGCATCCACGATGGCCGTCGGGAAATGCCAGCGCACGGCCAGCTCGGCGCTCAGCTCGGCGTGCGTGCAGCCAAAGTGCAGGCGTTGCAGGGCAAACACGCTGTCGGGCGCCTGGGTGAGTGACTCGACCAGCGCGGTCAGGGGTGGGTCGACCATCAGCATCAGCAGTTCGCCGCTGCGCAGCACCATGCCGGCCACCTCGGCCATGTCGGCATCCAGTTGCAGGTGCTGGGCCAGCCAGCGTGCATAGCCAGCGGTGGCCAGGTTCTGGCGCCAGAAGCGCAGGCGGTCAAAGCCGCGCAGCACCGGAAAGGCCTGCACCAGGCAGGCGCTCATGGCCAGGCCACGCAGGGCGCCCAGGCCGATCTGGGTGGCGGCATCGTGCAGCCTGGTGACCCGCTCGGTGGGCGAGAAGCGTGCCGAGTTGGCCAGGCGAAGCAGGCGTGCGGCCAGAGCCGGATCGTGCGAGATCAGGGTGACCAGTTCCTGCACGCTGACGTCATCGCGGCCGAAGGTGTCCAACAGCCGCAAGGCCGTTTCCGGCATGGTGGGCAGTTCGATGCCCGCATTGAAGAATCGCAGGATGGCGTGGTGGCTTTGGCACATGGTGTGCAGACGGAGCTCACCCCGTTATCGGCTGCTTCAGCCGCAGCTTGAGCACATTTTTCAGTGCCTACGAAAACTGCGAAATCAGGCGTTCGAGTGCCATGGCGAAGGGGCGTTCCATCATCGGCAAGGTCAGCAGCATGCCGATCAGCCCCACCGACAGCGTGATCGGAAAGCCCACTGAAAACACGTTGATCTGCGGCGCCACCCGCGAAATCACACCCAGCACCAGGTTGATGAACAGCAGCATGCCCACCAGCGGCAGTGCGATCCACAGGCCCAGCATGAAGACTTCCTGGCCCCACACCTGCGGCTGTGTGCGACGCAAAAAGGCAAAGGGCTCGTCGCCCACGGCAAACACCTGGAAGCTGTGCACCAGGGCCGACATCAGCGCCAGGTGGCCGTTGGACAGCACGAACAGGAACGCCACCAGCGTGCCGAAGAAGCGCCCGCTGGCTGTGCCTTGCGAGGCGGTGGCCGGGTCAAAAAAGCCGGCGAAGTTCAGGCCCATCTGCAGGCCGATCAGCTCGCCGCCCATCTCGACGGCGGCAAACACCACCCGCACGGCAAAGCCCAGGGTCACGCCCACCAGCACCTGTTGCAGCACCATCATGAAGGCCTGCGGGGTGTCCAGCGGCACCACCGGCATGGTCGGCAGGGAAGGCTGGGCGCACATGGCGATGAACAAGGCCAGCCCCACCTTCACGCGCATGGGCACGGCGCGCTGGCTGAACACCGGCAGGCTGCCCAGCAGGGCCAGCGCGCGCAGAAAGGGCCACAGCAAGGGCGTGAGCCAGGCCAGGATCTGGGCCTCGGACGCGGTGAACATGGGGCCTAGCCCACCATCGACGGAATGGCCAGCAAGGTGCGCTGGATGTATTCGACCAGCATGGTCAGCATCCAGGGGCCAGCCAGCGCCAGCACCGCCACGGCGGCCACCACCTTGGGCACGAAGCTCAGGGTGGATTCATTGATCTGCGTGGCCGCCTGGAAGATGCTGACCACCAGGCCCACCACCAGCACGGTGAGCAGGACCGGGGCCGACACCAGCAGCAGCATGTACAGGCCTTGCTGGCCCAGGTGAAACGCTTGTTGGCTGTCCATGGTTTCTCGCTCTCGAATCCCTGTGTTCGGGTATGCCCAAGTGGTCGCCACGGATCCGGCTCTGCCGGTCCGTCGGCGGCGCCCCCTTGAGGTGGATCGCCGAAGGCGCTACGGGGGTGGGTGATTCATGTCGCGAAAGATGCGGCGAGTGAGCCAATGAGCAGGTTCCAGCCGTCGGCCAGCACGAACAGCATCAGCTTGAAGGGCAGGCTGACCAGCACGGGCGACAGCATCATCATGCCCAGGCTCATCAGCACGCTGGCCACGATCATGTCGATGATCAGGAAGGGGATGAAGATGAGAAAGCCGATCTGGAAGGCGCTTTTGAGCTCACTGGTCACAAAGGCGGGCACCACCACGGTGAAGGGCATGTCAGGCGCCTTCACGCCGGCGGGCACCTTGGCCAGCTTGGCAAACAGCTGCATGTCGCTCTGACGGGTTTGCTTGAGCATGAAGGCCCGCATGGGCTTGCCGGCGCGCTCCAGCGCTTCGGTGAACTCGATCTTCTGGGCCGAATAGGGTTGCCAGGCTTCGGTGTAGACCTTGTCCAGCGTGGGCGACATCACAAAGAAGGTGAGAAACAGGCTCAGGCCCACGATCACCTGGTTGGGCGGCGCCGCCTGCGTGCCCAGGGCCTGGCGCAGCAGCGACAGCACGATGACGATACGGGTGAAGCCGGTCATCATCAGCACCACGGCCGGCAGAAAGCTCAGCGCGGTGAAGAACAGCAGGGTCTGGATGGGCACCGAATAAGCCGTGCCACCACTGGCCTGGCCCACCAGCAGCGGCAGGCTGGGGCCACCAGCCGGTGCAGCCTGGGCTAAAGCTGCTGCAGATCCGACCGATAACACCGACAAGCCCAACACCTGTGCGCAGCGGCGCAAGGCGGACCAAAAAAAAGCGTGACGGGTTTCAGCGCGCATCGCCGCCCCCGATCTGGCCTGGCGAGGGCTCGGCAGCCGGGCGCTTCATCCATTGGGACAACAGGGGCGCAAACGCGGGCGTGGCAGGGACCGCGGCAGCCGCGCCGGGTGCCATGGTGTGCAAGGTGTGGATGCCGGCGGGCGACACACCCAGCACCAGCCAGTGGCGCTCGTCACCATTGCCCACCTCCACCGTCAGCAGCTTCTGGTTGGGTGCCAGCGGCAGCGTGGACACCACGCGCATCAGCCCGCCTTGCGCACCCGCGCCCAGCGGCGTGCGCTTGAGCAGCCACAGCGCAATCGGAATCAAGGCCAGGATGGCCACAAAGGCCAGCACCGGACCCACGAAGGAAACGGGGTTCATGTTCTGCTGAGGCGCCGCATGCGCTCGCTGGGGGTGATGATGTCGGTCAGGCGGATGCCGAACTTGTCGTTGACCACCACCACTTCGCCCTGGGCGATGAGGTAGCCGTTGACGAGCACGTCCATGGGCTCGCCGGCCAGCGCATCCAACTCGACCACCGAGCCCTGCGCCAGTTGCAGGATGTGCTTGATGGGAATGCGGGTGCGGCCCAGTTCAACGGTCAGCTGGACGGGGATGTCCAGGATCATGTTGAGGTCGTTGCCGGCGCCAATGGTGCCAGGCGGGCTGGCATTGAAATTGGTGAACGACGGTGTCGACACCGACTCGGCGGGCTGTGCCACCTCGCTGGCCGATTCGGGCTTGGATTCGTTCAGGGCGGCCGCCCATTCAGCGGCCATGCGATCTTCTTCGGACATGTTGGCCGAGGCGTTGTCGTCGCTCATGAGTCTTCTCCCAGCCAGCCCAGGTCGTTACCGGTCAGCATCTGATCAATCTTCACGGCGTAGCGCCCGTTCGAGACGCCGTACTGGCACTCGAACAGCGGCACACCGTCTACCTTGGCCTGTATCTTCGGCAGCAGATCCAGCTCGATGAAGTCGCCCGACTTGAAGCTGAGCAACTGCTCGACGGTGGCGTTGGCCGTGGCCAGCTCGGCCACCACCGGCAGATCGGCCGATTGCATCTGGCTGCGCAGCAGCTTGATCCAGCGGCGATCGGGTTCGGCGTCGCCCTGCATGGCCGAATACAGCACGTCGCGGATGGGTTCGAGCGTGGAGTAGGGGATGCAGAAATGCACCGTGCCCGTCGAGTCGCCCACTTCCATCGTGAAACTGGTGGCCACCACCACTTCGCTGGGCGAGGCCACGTTGCAGAACTGGGGCTGCATTTCCGAACGCTGGTATTCCAGCTCGACCGGGTAGATCCCCGCCCAGGCCTTCTTGTATTCGTTGATGATGCATTCGATCAGGCGCTCGATGACACGCTGCTCGGTGGCCGAAAAATCGCGGCCTTCAATGCGGGTGTGGTACTTGCCGTTGCCGCCATACAGGGCGTCGATCACGGCGAACACCAGTGAGGGGTCGCACACAATCAGCCCGCTGCCGCGCAAGGGCTTGACCGACACGATGTTGAAGTTGGTGGGCACCACAATCTCGCGCAGGAAGGCGCTGTACTTGATGACGCGCGCCGCACCAATGGAGACTTCGGGGCTCTTGCGGATGAGGTTGAACAGACCCAGGCGGATGTTGCGCGCAAAACGCTCGCCGATGATCTCCATCGTGGGCATGCGCCCGCGAACGATCCGCTCTTGGCTCGCAATGTTGTAGTCGCGAATGCCTTCGGTCTTGACCTCTTCGGTCTCGATCTTCTGGCTCTCGCCGGTGATGCCCTGAAGCAGCGCATCCACCTCGTCTTGCGAAAGAATCTGCTGGTTCATATCAAGCGCTGTTCAGGACAGGCCGCTGCGGGGTCACTGGATGATGAAGTTGGAGAAATGCACGGCTGCAACCGGCAGGTTGGTGGGTGCCTTCTTCTTCTTCTTTTTCTTTTTCTTGGGCGTGTCGGCCACGGCTTCTTCTTCCTCGTCCTCCTCGTCGTCGATGTCGTAGCCCAGCGGGCGCACCGAGGCGTACAGGATGGACTTGGCCAGTTTTTCCTTGCCTTCGCGGGTCAGCAACTGGGCAGCCGTCTTGTGCGAGAGCACCATCAGGATGTTGTTGCGGATGGCCGGCATGTAGTTCTTGATCTCATCGCCGGTTTTGGCGTCGACCAGCTCCAGCGTGATGCCCACTTGCGCATAGCGCTCGGATTCCTTGTCGGCCAGGTTGACCGTGAATGGATCGAGCGGCACAAAGGCCGGTGGGTGCTTGGGATCGTGTGCGTGGGCCGGGGCGGCCGGGGCGTGCTCCTCGGCCTTGGGCTTGGCGTGGCCGCCTTCTTCACCGGCGTCTTCTTCGGTGTCGGCAGGCTTTTTCTTCAGCAGCACAAAGGCTGCGCCGCCGCCGCCCAGCACCAGGGCCAGCACGGCGGCAATGATGATGATCAGCTTTTTCTTGCCACCTTTGGCAGGTGGTGCGGCTTCGGCAGTGGCAGCGGGTGCAGACATGCAGGGCTCCAGGCTTGAATACAGGCTGTAAGGCGGCTCGCACACACCGGGACGGCGTGCCACGAGCCCTTCAACCCATTATTCGGATTCCGGCCTGGGCCGATGCACCGAACAGCGGTGCAAAGCGCGGTGATCTTCAGGCGATCAGGTCAACCAGGCCCCGGTTGCCCAACTGAGGGCGCGGGGCGGCAGGCAGGGCCGTGCCAGGCTCGATGTCGCGGCCGCGGCTGCCGTTGGACTGGGCCAGTTGTCCTGCCTCGGGTTGAGGCTGGCGGCCCTGCTGCGAGGGCTGTTGCGACACGCCGCCGCCGGTCAAGGTCAGGCCGGCGTCCTGCAGCGCGCCAGCCAGGGCGGGCAGCGAGGCCTCGATCACGTCGCGTGTGGCGGCGCGCTCGGCCTGGAAGTCGACCCTGGCGCTTTGACCGTCCACGGCGATGTTGACCAGGATGGGGCCCATGTCGGCAGGATTCAGGTGCAACTGCGCGGTTTGCACACCGTCGCGGGCAAACACGGTGATCTGCGCGCCCAGGGCCGGCGCAAAGGCCGGGCTGTTCATCGGCACGGGGATGCGGGCTTCGGCCTGCGCAGCGGCCTGGCCGTTGCTGCCAGTCAAGCCGCCGGGCTGCACGCCAACGGCCAGCGGGTTGGCATTGACCAGGTTGCTGGCCACTGGCGGGGCATTGCCGGATGCACTGGCTGCGCCCACGCCTTCGATGGCACGACCGGCGCCTTCAAGGCGTTCGGCAGCATGGCCGCCGGCATCGGCTTTTTGCGGCGCCAGTCCATCAGCCAGGCGCTGCAGCGCGGTCGCTGCGTTGTCACCCGGTCGGCCCTGGCCTGGGTGGTCACGGCCTGCACCGGGATCTTGAGAAGCGGTGCCCGCGGTCTCGGGGCTGCTGCTGTGCTGGCCAGATTGAACG
>Ga0228698_1000851_pt1 | contig 18073 bp, 18 predicted proteins | sample McNCre117_Aug_MG_FD_178015 | JGI IMG/M metagenome (GOLD analysis project Ga0228698, IMG submission 178015) | Freshwater microbial communities from McNutts Creek, Athens, Georgia, United States - 1-17_Aug_MG | ecosystem: Environmental > Aquatic > Freshwater > Creek | place: USA: Georgia...
CCACAGAGATCTTCACGGGGGTGCGGATGTCCTGCCGGGCGTAGAAGCCCGGCGCCAGCACCTTCACCGCCACCAGGCCGAGCAGGCCGGCGCCGTAGCCGCGCAGCGCAAGCACCGTCTGCGCCACGTCGTGGGCGTCGATGCGGCCGTAGTGGTACAGCACCGCGATCAGCGGCTGCGGGAAGACCAGCAGCGCCACCGAGCAGGGCGCGGCCAGCAGCAGCACCAGCCGCAGGCCCCAGTCGAGCAGGTCGGAGTAGGCCTGCGTCTCGCCCGAGGCCTGGGCGGCCGAGAGCTGCGGCGTCAGCACCACACCCAGCGCGACGCCCAGCAGCGCGGTCGGGAACTCCATCAGCCGGTCGGCGTAGGTCAGCCAGGAGACCGAACCGGGTGGCAGGTGCGAGGCGATCTGCGTGTTCACCAGCAGCGACAGCTGCGCCACCGACACGCCGAGCAGCGCCGGCGCCATCTGCCGCAGCACCCGACGCACGCCCGGGTGGGCCCAGGCCAGGCGCAACGTCGCCAGACCCATCGACAGCCGAGGCATCACCCCGGCGCGGCGCAGCGCCGGAATCTGCACCGCCAGCTGGATCACGCCACCGACCATGACCCCGACCGCCAGCGCATGGATCGGCGCGTAACCGAAGGCCGACATGCGCGGCGCGAGCAACCAGGCCGCGGCGATCACCGACAGGTTCAGCAGCACCGGCGTGGCCGCCGGCACCGCAAAGCGCTTCCAGGTGTTGAGGATGCCCGCGGCCAGCGCCACCATCGACATGCAGCCGATGTAGGGGAACATCCAGCGCGTCATCACCACCGCGGCGTCGTGCGCCTCGGGGCCGAAGCCCGCCGCCATCAGCCAGACCAGCACCGGGGCGCCAAGCACACCCGCCGTGCAAGTCACCAGCAGCGCCCAAAGCAGCACGGTGGTCACCGCGTCGATCAGCGCGTGCGTGGCCGCGTCGCCCTCCTTCGCCCGCGTGGCCGCGAGGATGGGCACGAAGGCCTGCGAGAAGGCGCCTTCGGCGAAGAGCCGACGCAGCAGATTCGGAATACGGAACGCGACCTGGTAGGCGTCACTCAGCGCGGTGGCGCCGAAGGAGGCGGCGATCAGCTGCTCGCGCACCAGCCCGGTGATGCGCGAGGCCAGGGTGAGCAGGGAGACGACGGAGGCGGCGCGCAGCAGGTTCATGCGTGGCGATTATCGCGACGTGCCAGCACCGCCCCACCGCTGCGCACGGCTCGATTGAAGGCGGGGGCTTGGCGATCCGATTGAACGTGCTATACTCATCGGCTTTCCACCCGGACACCCCACACTCATGGCCACCGCTTCCAAAGCCAAGAAGAAGACGGTCCGCATTGCCTCTGGTCGCAAGCGTGCCCGTCAAGACGTCAAGCTCAACGCCGCCAACACGGCGCTGCGCTCCAAGTTCCGTACCGCCGTCAAGGGCGTGCTGAAGGCCGTTGCCACGGGCGACAAGGCCAAGGCCGGTGACACCTTCAAGGCTGCCCAGCGCGTGATCGACTCGATCGCCGACAAGGGCATCTTCCACAAGAACAAGGCCGCTCGCCTGAAGAGCCGCCTGTCGGCCAAGGTCAAGGCGCTCGCCGCGCCCGCCGCCGCCTGAAGAGCCCGTTCCGGGTGGTGAAGAAAGGCCCGCATTGCGGGCCTTTTGCTTTTCCGGGCTCCGAAACCAGCCAGCAGCACGGGGCACAGCGCCCCGGCCGTGCCCAGGTCAGGTCCGATCCACCGCGCTGGTGAAGGCGTCGGCGTAGAAATAGTCCTCCGGCAGCGCACAGGCGCCAACGAAATCGCGCCGCGCGCTGTCAACCATGATCGGCGCGCCACAGGCGTAGACCTCGTGGCCCGACAGGTCCGGGTGATCGGCCATCACGGCCCGGTGGACCAGCCCGGTGCGCCCCACCCAGGCGTCTTCGGCCGGCGCATCCGACAGCACCGGCACATAGCGCAGCCAGGGCAGTTCGGCCGCGGCGGCCTCGATCCAGTCGTTCATGTACAGGTCGGCGCGGCGTCGGCAGCCCCAGTACAGCGTGGTCGGCCGCTCGACGCTGCGCGCGCGCATGTGCTCGACGATGGCCTTGACGGGCGCAAATCCGGTGCCCGAGGCCAGCAGCACGATCGGCCGCGCGCTGTCGTCGCGCAGGTAGAAGCTGCCGTACGGCCCCTCGGCGCGCAGGATCTCCTTTTCCTTCATCGCCCCGAAGACGTGGTCGGTGAACACGCCGCCGGGCATGTGGCGCAGGTGCAGCTCCATGCGGCCATGGGCCACCTCGGGCGCGGTGGCCATCGAATAGCTGCGGCGCAGCCCGTTGGCCAGCAGCAGCTCGATGTACTGCCCGGCGTGGTACTGGAAGGGCTGGTTGGCCGGCAGCTGCAGCGTCAGCACGATGACGTCGTCGCTGCGCCGCTCGATCGTGCTCACCCGCATCGGCAGCTTGACGATCGGGTACTGTCCCACCGCTGTGACCTGGCGCGACTCGATCACGCAGTCGGTCAGCGGCGTGGCGCGGCAGGTCAGGATCGCGCCGGCCGCCTCCTCGGCCGCCGTCAGCGCCTTGTCCTGGTGCGGGCCGTGGGCGACCCGCCCTTCCAGCAACCTGCACTTGCAAGAGCCGCAGGCGCCGTCCTTGCACCCGTAGGGCAGGCCAATGCCCTGGCGGATGGCTGCCGCCAGCAGGGTTTCGTCCGATTGGGCCGAGAATTCGCGCCCGGCCGGCTGCACGATCACGGAGAAGGTCATGTCCCCAGTTTCCCGTCGAGGGTTGCGCATCAAAACCCAGCATTGTGCCCGGGCGGGCCGAAGCCCCTGCCCACACCCCACCGCCGCCCTGCGGCGTGAGCGGCTGCTCATCGTCGGCTGCGGCGACGTCGGCCTGCGCGTGGCGAGCCTGCTGCAAGGCCGCTGGCGCGTGCGCGCGGTGACGCGCCGCGCCGATGCGGCCGATGGCATCCGTGCCCGCGGCGCCACGCCGGTCTGCGCCGATCTGGACGCCCCCGCCAGCCTGCGCCGCCTGGGCGGCCTCGCGCCGCGGGTGCTGCACCTGGCTCCACCACCCAACCAGGGCACGGACGACCCCCGAACCGCCGCCCTGCTGCACGCGCTGTCGCGCAGCGGCACGACGCACACCTTGGTCTACGGCAGCACCACGGGCGTCTACGGCGATGCGCAGGGCGCGCGCTTCGACGAATCGCGTCCCGTGGCGCCAGCCACCGATCGGGCGCGCCGACGCGTCGCCGCCGAACAGCGCCTGCTCGCCTGGGGCCAGCGACCGGGTCGGCGGGCCTGCCGCCTGCGCATCCCTGGCATCTACGCCGCCGACCGACCCGGCGGCCACCCGCGCGAACGGCTGCTGCGCGGCACGCCGGCCCTGGTGGCCAGCGAGGACGTGTACACCAACCACATCCACGCCGACGATCTGGCGCGTGCCTGCGTGCTGACTCTGCTGCGCGGGGCGGCGCAGCGCAGTTACCACGTCTGCGACGACACCGACCTGACGATGGGCGACTACTTCGACCTGGTGGCCGCGCTGTCGGGCCTGCCGGCGCCGCGGCGCATCACGCGGGCGCAGGCACGGCAGGAGCTGTCGCCGATGCAACTGAGCTTCATGGGGGAGTCGCGCCGGCTGATCAACCGCCGGCTCAAGACCGAGCTGCGGCTGGCGCTGCGCCACCCGACGGTGCGCGAGGGGCTGACGGCAGGTTGAACCGCCGTCGGTTTCAGCGCCGGCGTGCGCGCGGCGGAAACGGAGGCTGACCGCGCCAGTAGCGGATCATCAGCCAGCCGCCCAGCATGCCGCCCAGGTGGGCGAAGTGGGCGATGCCGCTGCGCCCGGACAGGCCGGAAAACAGCTCGATCGCGCCGAAGACCGCGACGAAGACCTTGGCCTTCATCGGGATCGGCGGGAACAGCGGCATGATCGTGCGGTCCGGGAACATCATCCCGAAGGCCAGCAGCAGGCCGTACAACGCGCCTGAGGCGCCCAGCGTGGGCCCACCCGCCGGCACGATCAGCACAAAGAGTTGCTGCACCACCGCCCCAGCCAGCGCGCTGGCGATCAAGTAGTGGGTGTAGCGCTTGCGGCCCCAGATCACCTCGATCTCGGAGCCGAACATCCACAGGCCCAGCATGTTGAAGAACAGGTGCAGCATGTCCCCATGCAAGAAGGCATAGGTCAGCAGCTGCCAGGGCAGGAAGTGGCCCGACGCCACCGGCCACAGCGCGAGCAGGCCCTCGACCCAGGGGCCGAACAGCATCTGGACGCAGAACATCGCGACGCACGCCAGCATCAAGGCCTTGGTGATCGGGGGAAGCTGGGGCATGGAGGCGAACTCGGCGACAAGGGCCGACAGCAAAGGTCGACCCGGAAGACGAGAAAACTGCCCGGCGCCGACCGCGGTCAGCACGCTTCGGCAGCGTGGAGGTCGGCACGCCACGATCGCAGCAATGCCTGGTGCCGGAGGCCGGACTCGAACCGGCACGCCGTATGAGGGCGGTGGATTTTGAATCCACTGCGTCTACCGATTTCGCCACTCCGGCTGAGATGGCGCTGTCTTTGGCAGCGGACGATGATTATGGCATGGCGGCGTGCGTTGGACGGTTTCAACAAGAAGAGGCGCCGCCTCGAATCACCGCCCCGTGACCCTCTGCGCGGTCGGCGCCTTGCTGCGACAATCTCGCTCAGGAGGTGCCATGGCTGGCTACAAGACGGTAGAAGACGTGATCGGCGCAACGCCCCTGGTGCGCCTGCAGAGAATTCCCGGTGCCGACAACGATCGGCGCGGTAACGTGTTGCTCGCCAAGCTCGAAGGCAACAACCCAGCCGGCTCGGTCAAGGACCGCCCGGCCATCGGCATGATCCGCCAGGCCGAGGAACGCGGCGACATCCGCCCCGGCGACACGCTGATCGAAGCCACGTCGGGCAACACCGGCATTGCGCTGGCCATGGCGGCGGCGGTGCGCGGCTACCGCATGCTGCTGATCATGCCGGAGGACCTGTCGATCGAGCGCGCGCAGACCATGAAGGCCTTCGGCGCCGAGTTGATCCTGACCCCGCGTGCCGGCGGCATGGAGTACGCCCGCGATCTGGCCGAGCAGATGCAGCGCGAGGGCAAGGGCCGCGTGCTCGACCAGTTCGCCAACGCCGACAACCCACGCATCCACTACGAGAGCACCGGGCCGGAGATCTGGCGCGACACCGAGGGCCGCGTCACCCACTTCGTCAGCGCGATGGGCACCACCGGCACGATCACCGGCGTGTCGCGCTATCTGAAGGAGCAAAGCGCGGCGGTGCGGGTCGTGGGCGCCCAGCCGTCCGACGGCTCGCGCATCCCAGGCATCCGCAAGTGGCCCGAGGCCTACCTGCCCAAGATCTACGACCCGACCCTGGTGGACGAGCTCAGGCTGGTCAGCCAGGCCGACGCCGAAGACATGGCCCGCCGACTGGCCCGCGAGGAAGGCCTGTTTGCCGGGATCTCCGCGGCCGGAGCCTGCTGGGTAGCGCTGCAGCTGGCCCGCGAGGTCGAGAACGCGACGATCGTCTTCGTCGTCTGCGACCGCGGCGACCGCTACCTGTCCACCGGCGTCTTCCCGGCTTAAGCCCCGGGCAGCGACATGGGCACGAACGAGGGGAACGTGTCGGACGAGGCCAACGCGGCCAGCAGCCCCATCGAACCGCGCCCGGCGGGCTGGCCCGAAGGCTGGACCTGGTGCCCGCGCTGCGCCACGGCGTTGGACTGGCTCATCGCCCCAGAGGATTCGGGCCCGCGCCACCGGCTGCGCTGCCCCGCCTGCGACTTCACGCATTGGAACAACCCGACGCCGGTGCTCGCCGCCATCGTCGAATGCACCGACCGCAACGGTCAGGTGCTGCTGGCGCGCAACGCCGCTTGGCCGAACCGCTTCTTCGGCCTGATCACCGGGTTCATGGAAGCCGGAGAAACGCCCGAGGAGGGCATCCGCCGCGAGGTGCTGGAGGAGACGGCGTTGACGGTGACCCGGCTGTCACTGGTCGGCGTGTACGACTTCCAGCCGATGAACCAGGTCATCATCGCCTTCCACGCACAGGCTGAGGGCGAGGTCCGGCTGTCGCCCGAGCTGCTGGAGTACAAGCTCTTCGCGCCCGACCACCTGCGCTGCTGGCCCCAGGGCACCGGCCAGGCGCTGGCCCAGTGGCTGCGTCAGCGCGGCATCGAGCCCCAGTGGCTCACCCCCTGAAGGCCCCTGCGCCACAACAGGCCAGCGCACCGTTGCGGCGCGACTGAGCAGGGAGCGCACCGCTTCGGCATGCCATCCGCTGCGCGACGGTGCACCACCGGATGACGCACCACATCTAGGCATATTCCGCACGATTTCGGGCAGAAAGCACCGAAAGCGGGACAGTTTTGCCGCAGCGGGCTCACCCTTCTGCCCGCCTGGCGGCCAAGCCGGTGCGCACCCGCGTGGGAAGGCGCCCCGGATTAGCGTGATTCCGCGGATTGCGCCACAGGCTTTGTCAATGAAGCGGCGCTTTTCGGTCGATCCCCCGCGGACGCGGGGGCCGAATTCGTTCACCTGGCCCCACACCTGCAAGACAGCGGATCCCAGCCTACCGGACTGGGGATGCACACCCTGGTGCATCCAACCCCTTGCACGGACGGATCGATCGATGACGGAATGGATCAACCTCGCCTGGGTCGGCATTTGCACGGCCCTGGTGTTCTTCATGCAGGCCGGCTTCGCCCTGGTCGAAGGCGGACTGTCGCGCGCCAAGAACTCGATCAACGTGATCATGAAGGTCTACCTGGGCGCCTGCTTCATCGGCGTGCTGTTCTGGGCCGTCGGCTACGGCCTGGCCTTTGGGGCGCGCAGCGCGGGCGGCTGGATCGGCCTGAGTGACTTCGCCCCCACCGGCCAGACTTCGACCCAGGCGATGACGCTGCTCTACCAGGCGATGTTCGCCACCACCGCGGTGTCGATCGTCTCCGGCGCGGTGGCCGAGCGCATGCGTTACGGCGCCTACCTCGCCTTCGCCTGCCTGATGTCGCTGCTGATTTACCCGGTCTACGCGCACTGGGCCTGGAACCCGCTGGGCTGGCTGAAGACGCTGGGCTTCGTCGATTTCGCTGGGGACGGCGCGGTGCACACCGTCGGGGCCGCCGCCGCCGCTGCGGGCGTGTGGGTGCTTGGGCCTCGCCTGGGCCGATTCGGCCGAGACGGCGAGGTGCGTGACATCCCCGGCCACAACCTGCCGATGGTCGCGCTGGGCGGCTTCGTGCTCTGGGTGGGCTGGTTCGGCTTCAACGGCGGCAGCATCAGCGGCATCGACAGCGCCAACCTCGGCACCGTGCTGATCAACACCCACCTGGGCGCCTGTGCCGGCGGTCTGGGCGCGCTGTCCTTCATGCGACTGACGAAGCGCCCGGTGCTGCTGTCGGCCTCGATCAACGGCAGCCTCTGCGGCCTGGTGGCGATCACCGGGGGCGCCGGCACGCTCAACCCGGCCACGGCGCTGTTGACCGGCTTCGTCGGCGGCGTGCTCTGCACCTGGGGCGCGGAGCGCATCCGTGCGCTGCGCCTGGACGACGCGGTGGACGCGATCGCAGTGCACGGCATCGGTGGCGTCTGGGGCCTGCTGGCCACCGGCCTGTTCTTCGAGGGCGACTTCTTCAACCCGCAGCGCATCGGCGTGCAAGCGCTGGGTGCGGTCGTTGCGGCGGGATTCACCTTCGCAGTGGCCACCCTGTGCTTCAAGGCGCTGGCCCGGGTGATGATGCTGCGCGCACCGACTCTCAACGAACAGCGCGGCCTGGACTACACCGAACACCACGAGATCGGCTACCCCGAATTCCAGGAAGCCAGCGGCCGACTCAATCTGGAGACACAAGCATGAGCATTCCCCCGGCCTCCCTGCGCCGCCGCGCCGCCTGTGCGGTGCTGGCCCCCCTGCTGAGCGAGGAGGCCCTCGACGAGGCGCTGCAGCTGCAGCAGCGCACCCTGCGTGGCGATGGCGTGGCCGAAATCATCGCCTTCATCGATGCGGTGGCGGCGCGCAACCTGCTCGACGCTGCCACGCGCAAGCGCCTCTACCCCGCCTACTTCGAGGCACTCAAGCGCCCAGAAGCCGAGCTGCCGTTCGACCCCTGGCCCACCGCGCAGCCGCCGGCGGCCGTGGTTCCCTCGCTGGTTCGGGGGGCGCCGCCCGTGCCCCCCGTCGCCCCCCCCGCGGCGATGACCTCAGCCGCGCCGGTGGTGGCCATGGTGCCGGTCGCGACGCCCGTGGCCGCCCCGGTGCCTGCGCCTGCCGCGGAAGCCCCTGCGCCAGTTCCAGAAGCGCCGGCCGAGCAGCAGGTCTTTGCGGCGCTGATCGCCGCGCTGCAAGAAGGGGTGAAGCAGAACCACGCCCGCGACTGGGACGAGTTCCGGCAGCGCGCACTCGCGCTGCTGCCGCAGCTGCGCTCAACGCCCGCAGTGCGCGAGGTGGCGCGGCTGGCCTGGGGCAGCAGCGAACCCTCGGCCGCGCGCTGGCTGATTGCTGCGCCCGAGGCCACGCTGGCCGAGTTGGTCAACCTGACCTATGTGGCGTTGTGCGAAGCGCTGGGGCCCATCGACGCCGACCGGCTGCTGACGGAGGCGGTGCGCGAAGCACAGCGCCTCCCGGCGGCGCGGCGCTTCTCGCCGCGTCGACTGGTCTGATCGGGGGAAACGCTGCGGACAGCAGCAAGAGCGGCGGCGCGGGCCGGCCGCTCAGGTCGGCGACAGGCTGTGGAGCAGGTCGCCAGCCAGCAGTTGCTGGGCAGCGCTGCCTTCACGGCGCACCGCATGGAGCATGGCCTTGGCGACGTCGATGCGGCCCAGCTCGAGGTTGGTGCGGGCGATCTCGAGCTTGATGGTCGCCTCGCGGTAGGGATCGTCGGGCGACAACGCCGGAGCCGGCCCGGCTTCGGCGCCCCGCACCATCTGCGCGGCGGCTTGCAGCGTCTCGACGGTGCGGGCAGTTTCGACCCCCGCCTGCGACACGTCGATCAGCTTCGGGCGGCTCTGGCGACGCACGCCGTTCTCATCGAAAAAGCTGCTGGGCGTGGCCGTGGCGGCGGCGGTGGCACCCGGACGGCGACGCACCCAGACCACACCGGCCGCACCAAGCAGCGCGACAGCCGCCAAGGCGGGCCACCAGCGCAGGTCGGCGCCGCCGCGGGCGCCCTCCCCCGCAGCAGGTTGCGCGCCCGTGCTGGCCGCGGCACTCACCGCCGGGGCGGGCATGGCCGGAACGACAGGCACAGCCGGTTGCGTGGGGGCGACCACCGCAGGCACCTCGGCCGGAGCCTGGATCACCGAGCCGGTGGTCGGCGAAGTCGGCACGGCCGACGCGGCGGGCACAGCCGGTGTGGCCGTGGCCTGAGGTGGAACGGCCGGAATTGCGGGGGTGGCCGGGACAACCGGCTTGGGCTGAACCTTGGTGGCCGGGACGGTTGGCGTGGGTTCGGTCGCGGCGGCGGCCTGCGACGCAGCGGGACGAACCGCAGAGGCGGGCGTGATCGTCGGCGCAGCCGCGATCGGGGCGGATGCCGCCTTGGTCGCCGGCTTGGCAGCGGCCACGGGTGCGCCCGTCACCGGCGCAAGCGGCGCCACCGCGGTGCCCTGCTCAAGCGCCTGGAGGTGGGCGGCCACCACCGATTCGGCGGGCCCTGCCCCTTCGGCCGCAATCTCCTGGGTGGTCGGGACCACCAGCGCAACATCCCGCCGCAGGCGGTGCATGTTGCCCTGCAGGAAGGCGTTCGGATTGCGGCGCAGCATCGCCACCATCACCTGCTGGCGCGTGATGCCTGGGTCGTGCTGCACCCGGGCGGCCAGGGTCCAGAGGTTGTCTCGCATCACCGTCGCTGGCAGCAGCGTGTCGCCCGCGGCAATCGGGGCGCTGGCGGCTGGGTCCACCGCAGCGGCCGCCAGCGTCGGCGGGGCCAGGCCCATCAACGCGGACGCGGCAAGGACAGAGGTGGAGAGCAGGCGCAGGGACGGCATGGCGAAGGCGGTAGCGTAGTCAGCGGGTGGGACGGCTCAGGCCCCGCCCGGCCACGCAGGTGGCGTGACACGGACGGAACCTGTGCAGGACTCAGCGCATCAGGGTGTCCATCAAATCGATCATGAACTCGGTGTCTTCCTGGTCCTGCGCCTCCCAGGCTTTCAGGCCCAGCGCTTCGAGCACCCGGGCACCGGTTTCTGCGCCACCGCTGTGCATTTTCAACAGCAGGTCGGTGAGCACAGGCAGGTGCTCACGCATGCGGGGCCCGGCCATCAGCACATGGCGCACGACGCTGATCTGGCTGGCCACAAGAGGGCGCAGCTGTCGCTGGATCGGACCACTGAGGTCGTCGAAGGCCTCCTTCAGGAAGAAGCCGCAGTCGGCCTTGCCCTGAAGCAGCTGCTTGGCCACCAGCACGTAGCTGTTGACCTGCTGCAGCACGACGCTGTCGCGCTTGAGATCGGCCGGCTCCAGCATGATCATGCCGATCAGATTCACATCCGGATCGCGGGTAACGGCCACGCGCGAGCCGGGACGCAGATCCTCGACATGTTGCACCGCCGATTCGGCCGGCACGGCGATCACCGCCTCGTCGGGGCGATCGACGGGTGCTGCCACAGCCACGAAACCCTTTTCGCGCACCAGCATCGCCGCGTCGTAGGGATTGGCATAGATCAGATCGACCTGATCGGCTGCAATCGCCTTGCGCTGGGTGTCGAAGTCGTCGTAGAGCTCGAGGTGGATTCGCACCCCCAGCTGCCGCTGAAGCCAGGTGTTGAAGACGTACCAGCCGGCGATGTGGTCCGGCGAGAAGTCGGGGCTGACGGTCAATTGAAGCGTCATGACGTCACCTCGTCGGCTCGCATGCGCGCATAGAGATCGACGCACTCGCGCACCCGGGTGGGCGATGGCTTGCGCCGCACCGAGGTGTAGCCCACCACCTGACCCTCACGGACGTTGGCGATCGCCGTGGCGAACACCCAGTAGTAGCTGCCGTCCTTGCGCAGGTTCTTCACGTAGCCCTGCCAGGGCTCACCGCGTCCGAGCGTATCCCACAGGTCCTTGAAGGCTGCGGCGGGCATGTCCGGGTGGCGCAGGATGTGATGCGGCTGACCGATCAGCTCCTCGCGGACATAGCCTGACATGTCCACGAAGGCCTGGTTGGCGTGAGTGATCACGCCACTTGGGTCGGTGCGCGACACGATCAGCTTGCCTTCGGGATACGGCACTTCGACATCGCGCACCAGCACATGACGCACCGTGCCGTCGTGGTGGCGCATCGTGAATTCGCGCGACTCGGACTGTACCGGCGCGCCCCCGTCCATGTGTGTCATGGTGATGGTTGTAGTGGGAGCAGGGAGGGTGGGCCTGTGGGCCTCAGATGACCTTGCTGATCGCGTCGGCGGCGCGCTTGACGTCCAGGAAGATCAGACCGAGGCGGGCGTTGGGCTTGCACAGCGCGGTCAGCACGGCATCGGGGCCGGCGTGCGTCATCAGCACGTAGCCCTTGTGGCCCTTGACCAGCACCTGTTCGAGTTCGCCACGGGCCAGTTCGCGGGCGGTGCGATCACCGAGGGAAAGCATGGCGGCGCTCATGGCACCGACGCGGTCTTCGTCCATGCCGGCGGGCAGCATGGAGGCCATCATCAGACCGTCGGTCGACAGCACGGCCGACGCTTCAATGTCGGCGGTCGAGCCGTTGAGTTCACTCAGGATGGAGTTCAGCAGATCAGCGCGCATGAGAAGGGTCCTTCGTACAAGAAGAAATCAGCAGGGGGTAAAGACAGGAGCGTCGGGGGTTAATCGCGGCCGCCGTAGCGAACGCCCAGGGTCCACAGCAAGGTGGTGAAGGCTTCCTGGTTGAATCGCGGCAGGCCGCCCACCACCAGGATGAAATACTCGTTGCCGAAGTACAGCGGCCAAAAGGCAATTTCGCTGTATCCACTGGCATTGACCATGCCCCAGCCGTCGCTGCGCAGGCGCATGTTGCCGTGCAGAAGCTTCGAGTGGCGCTCGTGTACGTTCGCCAAGTCGGCGCCAAGTGCAGCCAACTCCTCTGAAGTTTCGTGTGCAAAGCCGGCGGTGCCAAGGTACAGGCCACGCTTTTCCGCGAGGATCGCACGACCTTCATCAGAAAGTTGTGCAAGCAGGGGCGGCAGCAACGATTCGATCCGATCGGGAGGGACCGAGACCGGAACCGGCAGGCCCTGCACGAAGCCGGACGACTGCAGGCGGTAGATGAACTCGAGCGCGTCCTGCTCATTTTGGCCAGTCCAATCGCGCAGCAAGTCAATCGTCAAGCGCGGCGTCTCGGCCTCACGAAGCAGACGCTGCAGGAAGCTGCGCGCCGGCTCGGGAGTGGGCCGGCTGGCCGCGTAGTAAGCCCCCGCCGGCGTGGGGTGCAGGTAAAACTCACCGGTGAGCGTGTATCGGTCCATGGAGCTAACACAGGTTCGACCGCCGTGCGCAGAGACGGGGTCAGAGGGTCGGATCGATCGACAAGAGCAGGGCCTGGATCAGCGCGGAAACGTCATCGCGGCGCCGGGCGTCCACCTCGAACACCGGAGCAGCCAAGTCCATTTCCCGCATCTGGCGGACGTACTCATCGATGGTCGGCGTCGCACGACTGTCCATTTGCGTGACGCCCACCACCAGACGAGTGCTCTCGATGAATTCCCTGAATGCAGTAACGTAGAAACGCAGATCCTCGAACGGTGCCGGCCGGGTGTTGTCAAGCAACAGCACCAGACCGATCCCGCCCTTGGTCAGGATTTCCCACATGAAGTCGAAGCGCTCCTGTCCGGGTGTGCCATACAGATGCACCTTCTCCTTCGGGCCGAACCGGATCATGCCGTAGTCCATCGCCACGGTCGTCGCAGGCTTGCGACGCGTGGTCATGTCTGAGGCGTGCTCGTCGGTTCGAATCGGCTCGATGTCGCTGATCGAAGCGATCGCGGTCGTCTTGCCGGCGCCGACCGGCCCTGTGAAGATGATCTTGTGGTCTGTATGAGCCATGGAGGTGTGTTCCGGGAGGACGCCCGTTGATCGAACGCCTGCGTTGAATCCTGATCAGCGATTGAGCCAGCCCAGCAGGCGCGTCAGAAGGCCACGGTTGCGGCCGGCCTTGCGCTGCGCCCGACGAATGTGGCTGCCGTCGTCGGTCACGAGATCCAGGGCCAGCGCGCCGTTGTAGAAGGCGATGACGTGTCGCTGGGCGATACCCAGCGTCTGGGCGGTTTCTGTGATCGAGGCCCCCCGGGCCGACCACAGTGCCGCCACGCGGGCCGCATGCGGTATGGGCGCGACTCGGGTCAGGTTGGGCCAGTACTTCAAGTACACAGGCCGGCTCAGGTCGAGGTCAATGGGCAAACGACCCGCTGCCGACAGCAGACCCGCCCGCCAGAGGGCATCGTCAAGCCGCCGTACGCCTTGCGCATGCATGGGCTGCTCATGCAGCTGAGCCTGCTCCTGGCGATTGAGCGTTCGAGTCTTGGGGCGCCGGCCCAACGTCTGCTTGAACAACGACTCCAGACGCGCCGCGTCGAATTCACACAACAGGAGGTTGCGCGTGGTGTCCACCACGATGCGCCCAGCCGAACATTCCAACTGGGTCGGCACCTGCCACTTCGCTCCGACCAGGTAGGCCTCCCGCAGCACGCTGACAAGATTGAGCTCGAAGTCGTAGCGCCGTTCGGGATCCTCGGCCAGTTGTTGGTCCGGCAAGTCTTCGGCCGATCCGCACAGCAGCGCATCATTGGCCAGCGCCGCCGAACTTGCTCCTCCCAACAGACGGCCACGAGGATCGGCCGCTTCGGGTTCGGCCGCAGCGGAAACCGGGGCATCGACGGTCGGGAGTTCAGAAGCCACACCGCTTGACGCGGGAGCTTCTGTCTCCAAAGCCGCCGACGGGAAGGCACCCGACGCATTCGCGACCTCGGGAGGCGTCGCAACGGCTTGACTGGGAGCGGCTGACACCAACGCTGGTGCCGCCTCCTGCTGCACGATTTCGCCTGCAGGCAGGGCGGAAGGCTGTTGGGCATCGACGGTAGGAGGCGGCACGACCGCCTGCGTCACCGACTGTCCGCCACCCACCGCTGAAGTGCGAGGGACGGCTGATGCAGGAACATTGCCACCGAGGAATCGACGGAAGAATCCGCCGATGCCGGCCGGCTTTTGGGGGGCCGCGGGCACCGCAGTGGATGCAGCTTGAGGCGTCGAGACTCGGCCGGACGCACGAAGGTTTGACTCCGGCGAGGGTGCCGCCACACTGTCAACGGGCCTTGTCGAAGACTGGGGAGAAGCGGCGGCGGAAGCCACAGGAGCCGACGGTGGGAGCACCTCCTGTCGGACCGGCAGGCTGGCGGCTTCTGCGACAACAGGCCGAGTCGCCTGAACCACAGAGGGAGAGACCGCCAGCTCCACGGGTGCGGCCGCAGGCGCCGCCTTCTGGGGCAATGCTTGTGTCGTGATGGGCGGGGGCGCGTCCAACTGAGCGGGCGCTGTGGCGGTTGACCGTTGAGCTCCGTCTGTGACGGCAGGAGACGGTGACGAGACCGACTCCCCAGTCGATGCGGTCGCCAACGGCGCGACGGGCTCCGCCTTGGCCGCTGCGGGACGAACCCAACGGCCAGCGTGCAATTCAGCCGCTGCCGTCAACAGCGCTGCGGGCGTCACAGGCTTTTGAACCCACACGGCCCCTTCCACCGCTTGCGGTTGCACCGACAGCGCGATGCCTGGCCGACCGGTTCGGTCGTGGAAACTCAGCCAATGCTGGCGAGATTCAAGGGTGTCAAGATCGAAGATGGCTGCGTGTGCGGAGTCCTCGGTCACCGGAGCGAAGCTGCTGCGTCCAGTACTCGTGAAGAAGAACTCCAGCACGGCCTGCGTACGCGCAGGCAGAGACAGCAGCACCACATTCAGTCGGGATTGTTGCTTGGGGGCGTCCACTTGCAAGATGCTCAAGGTCGGTTCGGCGTGGAGGTGGTTGGCGCTCGTCAGGCCCAGGCAGGAGGCAAATTGCCGTGCCGTTCCTGCAGTTGCGCACGCATGGCCTGCCGGCCTTCGTTGTCGCGGCTGTGGTGATAGATGCCCAGCAGCTCACGGGTAGCGATTTCGTTGGTTGGTTCGTTGAGGACAATGTCTTCAAGCAGGGTGCGGGCACCAGGCAAATCGCCATGGTCGAGCAGCGAAATGGCCTCTTCCACCTGTGAAGTACCCACTTGAGTTGCCACACGCTCATGACGAACCGCATGTGCACTGCCGATCACGGCTGCATCCAGAAGGGCACCCGTTCCTGCCGGAAGGAGGGCATTGCGAGACAGTCCGGTTTGCAAGTGGGCGCGAAGGAATCGCCCCTCGTCAGGCTCGATGCAGGACTCGGCGATGTCCAACATCATCTGGCGCAACGTCTCGCCCTGGGATCCAAGAGCAAGAAACAAGTCGAGCAAAGCACCAAAGGCTTTGCCGTGATGCGGCGCATGGGTCGTGTACATGATTCGACGCACATGCGCTTCAAGATCCAGCGGATCGCGCGCCACCAAAATGCTCAGGTGCCGCCACGCCGTCACCGGGTCAAGGCCGTACTCCTGGTCCAACCGGCCTGTGCGGGCATAGGTGAATACGGGATCAACCGGCCAGACTGCAATCGAGGGGAATGCGGCTTCGGACATGCTCGAAGGTGTCGTTCAGACGAGGACAGGAAAGACAGACAACAAGGGCGCCGAGAAAATCATGTAGCGCCTCACTGCTGAGTGCCTGGCGGCTTTTGCTTGATCAAATGGCCTTCGATGAGTGCCCCCGCCTGCATTTCGAGCGCGCCGTAGTGAACGTCCCCCACGATGCGCGCATTCGGGCGGACATCCACCAAGCCAGTGGCGTAGACCGTTCCGCGGATCTCCCCGTAGACGATCACATGCGACACCCGCACATCGCCTTGAACACATCCACCGTCACCGATCGTCAACGTACCTGCATCAACACGTGAAACGGACACATCACCGCTGATGTGTCCATCGATGCGCAGTCCGCCCGTGAAAATCAAATCGCCGTTGATGCGCGACTCAGCGCCAATCAGACAGTCGATGCGCTCTTCCAGCGGATCTCCGCGCTTTTTCTTACGTCCGAAAAACATGCTGCTACTTGTGTGGCGCGTCGACTGGGATTGGGCCGAACTGACTCTGTTCATGCTGGCAACTCCTATGAATCGACGCGTGGTTGGGTGGCTGAGGCGGTATGGCTGTCCGTGTCACCCGGCTTGTTTTCATGTTAGCCACAGCCCCCGCCGGAAGCGGTGGCCTGGGGCCTTGAACCCCTCGAATGCGGGAAGGACTGCCACCAAAAAATCCCGCTTATCGAAGGATCGCCCTCTGCACCGCTTCAGATCCCTTTAGCGGGACCGAGGCACGTGCCGTCAGGTGCACGAAACGAGCCTGCGCAGGCCGCGACGCTGGCCGTCCTTTGTGAGTCAGCCGCAAGCGACGCCGACACAGCGCCAGGCCCACGAACTGAGCCATCGGACCATTCTATCCAGGCAATTCGTCACGCTTTTGGACAGGCTCAGCCACTGAGCCCCTGGACGAAGGGCCCGCAGTTGAGTCGCCCAACTGTGGCAAATTCGGCAGCTGCCGGAACTGCTCAACGTCCCGGCAACTTGCCCACTACGCCCTCAACGAGGAAATCCATCAGCGCGACCTCTTCGTCGCGCATGGTTCCCTGCGCTTGGCGCACGCGTCCTTCGTTGTCGACCAACTTGCCAGAGAAGGGATGAATCCGGCCCGCTGCGATCGCACGTTCAACTTCAGTCAACTGAAAACGCAGCGCCGAAGACACCTTGCTCGAGAACGGGGCCAGTCGCACGGTGCGCTGGCGCAGCCCGCCCCAGAAAGGCTGCGAAGTCCAATTGCCAGCAATGACTGCACGCGCCACCGCGGTGTAGCGCGCGCCCCAGTCATGCACAACGCTGGTGAGTTGTGTTTGCGCCGCGATGTGCCTCAGATCGCTCTGATAACCCAACAAGTGCACCCCACGCTCTTCGGCCAACTGAGGGATCGCCGTCGAACCACAGTGGTAAGTCAGCGTATCGACCCCTTGATTGAGCAGGGATTGCGCGGCGTCTCGCTCACGCGCTGGATCAAACCAAGCGTTCAGCCACACCACTTTGACCTGAGCAGTCGGCCGAGCCGCTCGCATGCCCAAGGTGAACGCATTGATGCCCTGCACCACCTCCGGAATCGGAAAGCCAGCCACATAGCCCGCCACGCCAGACTTGCTCATCTTTCCGGCCAGCATGCCCGCAAGGTATCGCCCCTCGTAGAAGCGACCGTTGTAGGTTGCGAAGTTCGGCGCCGTCTTGAAGCCTCCCGCGTGTTCGAAGGCCACGCCAGGAAAATCCTGAGCCACCTTTAATGCAGCCTCCTGGTAACCAAAGCTGGTGGCAAAGATCAAGTGATTGCCTCGAGCCGCTAAATCTCGGAAGACCCGCTCAGCGTCCGGCCCCTCATTCACACTCTCGACGACGGTGGTGTGCACCTTGTCGCCAAGTTCCTTTTCCATTGTGAGACGCCCCAAGTCATGCTGATAGCTCCAACCAGCATTGCCCACAGGGCTGACGTACACAAAGGCGGCACGCAAGGGCAGCATGAGTGCCGGACGCGGATCTGAAGCCTTGGGCGGCACCGCAGGCGTACTGCGCGGTATCGCAGCCCAAAGGCTGGTGGGACTTGAGGCCAGAGCCGCGGCAGACATTAGCCACTGGCGCCGGAGGTTTTTGTACATGGTGGTCCTCGACATGGTTCCCGCAGAGATTGGAATCGATCGCCGAGGGGGAACGTCCCGGCAATCTGGTGAAATCCGGTTGCAAGCGTATCTAAGCAGAGCCCTCGAAGCTCGGCAATACGAGGACTCACAACCGCCCAGCAATTTTCAAACCCCCAAAGCCGAAGCCCCCGCCGCTGAGGTAGCGGAGGGGGCTTAGGGGGATAGGAGCCTGACGATGACCTACTTTCACACGCGAGTGCGCACTATCATCGGCGCTGAGGTGTTTCACGGTCCTGTT
>Ga0228698_1000852_pt1 | contig 18016 bp, 38 predicted proteins | sample McNCre117_Aug_MG_FD_178015 | JGI IMG/M metagenome (GOLD analysis project Ga0228698, IMG submission 178015) | Freshwater microbial communities from McNutts Creek, Athens, Georgia, United States - 1-17_Aug_MG | ecosystem: Environmental > Aquatic > Freshwater > Creek | place: USA: Georgia...
AATAATACATCGATCTACCGTGCTACGTGAGGTAGGCCGCTGCCTACCGAGATCAGGTTGCCGTCAGGGTCGAGGTGCAGTGCGTAGTTACGCACGTAGAAGTCGAAGTTGCGATGGTGCTGCGAATCAGGAGTGAACACGTTGAAGGGGTCGAAGGTGATCACTGGCACTTTGTCGTGCGGTGGAGCGAAGAACTGCCCTGCTACCCCCAGCATGAGCGGCCAGCCCTTATATATAAAGGTGCCCGTCGAGTGCTCCCGGGCCAGTGGGATAAGCTTGTCGTGCACGTGCTCCGGTAAGTCCGCGTGTAGCCGCGTGAAGAGATTGGGCGCGATCCACAGCGACATCTGCGTGCCCCACTCGTGGTGCGAGAGAGCGAAGGTAGGCATCCCCTGCTTGTACTCAGGCTCCGCACTGAAGTAGGTACGCTGGTAGCTGCGGCCAAGGCGCTCACCAGTTAATGTATAGCGCTGAACGGCTGCGGTGTAGTCGTACATGTCCTGTGTAATGCCCGCGGCGACCGTGACGTGCTGCGCGTCAGGACGAAACCAGAGGTACTGCTCAATGACTCTGGTCGAGATGGTCTTCGGTGCACGCTTGACGACCTTGCGGCCTGCGACGTTCCACTCCACGAAGTCGTGATCGTAGCCCAGTTCCCCCATAGCGAGTCGCTGCGGGTTGAACCACTTCTGATCCGCCTGAGGACGAAGGAAGTAGCCCGCGGGGCCATTGCGACGTGCCTCGTGGATGGTACCCGACTCCTCAGGTAGCCAAAAGCCACGATGATCCTGCTTAAGGAGCATCCAGTGCGTAGGGTCGCGAGGATACTCGGACTCCGCACTGAAGTAAAGACGAACCGACTTGGGTATGTCGATCAGGAACTTTTCCTTGAACAGTGACATGATGTCAGGGCTTCCCGTAGGCACTAGTGTATGGTAGGTCTCCTTGCGAGTGTAGAAGTCGAGCATACCCGTGAGTCCGATCCGCCAGTGCTTGCATGGGAAGTGACGCATCACTGTGTGGAATTCGTGTGGATTGTTAAAGGCGAAGCGATACCACGCGTAGATCGCGGCAGCACGCTTGGCTTCCGAACCGACTGAGAAGTTCATAGACTGAGTTTATCATACACAAAACATGACAGCAAGGGTTTAGAGGCTGAAATCTGAGTATCAATAAGTATCAGTGGATAGGTAGTAAGTAGTAGTAAGTAAGAGAAGAGAAAGTGTCTATGTCACAAAGCTTTATATGTACTTGGAGTAGGTACGTTATAGACTTTGAAAAAACAGCGGGCGACCTTTTCTACGGCCTATGTCCTCCGAGTGAATATAAAGCTTTGTGCAAAAGATTATTTTCGCAAAAACAGTTGCCCTCGTAAAAGTGAGTTATTCACACTCTTTAGTAGGTCGTTTTTGGCGTTTTTTAGTTTGCACAAAAAGTGACGAAAATGCAGCTACTCACAACAAGAGCATTAAGTAGCAGTAGCTCGTAAATCTCAGGTTTTGTGTAAATAACGTTATTGACAGATAACTTCGCTAGCTGCACTTGCACATTTTTGGTCATTTTGTGCAAAAAGTTGTTCACCTATGATGCGTCATGTTTTGTGTATAATAACGCTATTGACAGATAACTGCGGCTACTGCACTCTTGACAAACAGGCTGCGGCAGGATACTATGTATCCATGAACCCATTCACTAACATAGCTGCGGCAATGCTTGCGCTGCTCGTCGAACCCAACACCGAGAACGCGGATGCTCTGGTCGCTGCTACACAGGATGCTGCGGCACCCGATTCAGCGCTGCTGGCTGCGGCACTCCTCGAAGGGCTGCGGCAGGACGAAAAAGCTGCGGCTGCGGCATATGGACTTGTGGTTCGTGAGGCCATGCACCACATCGTCACCTACGCATCGCGCGATCCCTCGTAAAACTACGTGGTACATGGCAAACGGTTGTTCGACTGTGTACCCTCGTATCACTACTGGCCAGTATTACGCTAAGTAGTTCCCGCGTCGGAAACCCGGTAATTTCGCCAGTTGCAGCTTTATGGTAGTTGGTATATACTCTGGTTGTGCTTAGGAGGCACAACCCATGGTTATCTACGGTGTAGCTCTCTCGACTTTGCAGTCCATCGCCGAAAAGGTGGACATGAAACTTACCACGATGCACGGCGGCGAACCTGTGCAGGTCAGGCATCGACAGTACGGCATCGGCTACCGCCTAGTGCTTCGCCCCACCTCGGAAATGTACCGCGACTATAGCCCGCATGGGCGGCGGAAGAACGCGATAACGTACCACGGCCACGGGGTCTTTATGGCCCACGTCTTCGGCGAGAATGCCCTCGCCCGTGTTGAATCGTGGAAGGCTGTCTATAACGGGCGCGGAGACTTCCACATGCAGACCCGGTACGCCTTCGAATGACCCTTTTCCTTCGGGTCTACCTGTTCACCCTCGCCTGCTTCGCCATCGCCGCCATTGTTGGCGCTGTCACTCGATACAGACCCCCTCCGTAGGGGGTCTGTGTGCCCTCAGGACGGACGGTAGCACGTCGGACGGGTGGTTATACCCCCAGCTTCGCCACAGGGCAAAATTCGACACATAGCAATTCGTGTATTGCTGGCCAGTACAAGTACCGGGTTCTGAAACCCCGTAACATTACCAGTTGCAGCCCTTAGACAGATGGCCTATACTCGGACTGTGCTTAGGAGGCACAAACCCATGGAATCAGCGTTCAAAGACAGTTTGCCGATCTATCGTACTTTCAAGCAGTTCATGGCCGAAACCTTCGAGATGGACGAACTGCGCGATATGTTGGCGCATGGCATGGATGCCGGGTGGTCGTATCTCACGTACTACCACGACACAAGCGCTCTTTTCGAGCACTTCCGAGAGGAGCTTATGGGGTGGTTCCTCGGCGACCAATCCGAAACCGAGTTCTGGTACCTTCGGGAGAACGCCGAAACGATCTTCGACGATGACGGCACCCTCTCCGGGGAATTCATGTGCGCGGTAGTCTGGGCAAATGCCGAGGAGTACGCGCGGAAAGTGACGGGCTTCTATGATTAGTTCAATTGCTGAGTTTCTAATCCCGGTACAATACCGCTTCGGCGACGGGGAGGAGTATTCCTTCCCTGCTGGAATCGTACTGGTACACCGGGGCGGCAGTCGCACAATCATTGGCGACGATATCGAAGGCGCGCGGACTACCGGTTGCTCGTGCTGCTCCTCTCGGCGCGACGCGCAGGAAGTTTCAGACGTTATCGGGTACTACGATTTGCGAGGTATCATTGACAATCTTTCTTAAGATTTACATATCGTGCCTCGCTACCGCGCTTATGTACCTTTCCGTGTCGTTCCTCACCTCGTGGAGAATGCCCCGGGAAGACCTCACAGGCCGATTCTGAGCCTTCTACGGCCCCGGGGGTATCTCCGTCCACCCGGGGCCGTAGAATCGCCCTGTACGGGGTTACTTCGTAATACTGGCCAGTACAGATACCTGCTTTCGAAACCCGGTAATCCTACCAGTTGCCCTCGGACCCCGGGCGGCGTATACTCTCTTTGTGCTTAGGAGGCACACCCCATGGCGAATCGCTACGAAGTCAACGGCAAGATCATTGCTTCTCTAATGCAGGAAAACACCGGGCGCAGTGCCTTCGATTCCGGGGACTTCTACGGACGGGGCTATGAACGCCTCGCCGGAAAGAATCTTGACGAACTCCCCCTCTACTCCCTATCCTTTACCTTCGACTCCGAGGGAGAGCAGAAGTATATGGAGGCGTCGCTTTCCATGTACCACTTTTTGAAGTATCAGGATTGGTACTATGCACCTAAAATGCAGGCAGTATACCAGCGCTGGTACAATTCGGACGCCGGGGAATGGGGCGTCGAGCCGTTCTTTAAGTACCTTAAGTCGAAGGGGTGGGAAGTCGAAGGGTACGGAGGCGAGGACGAACCGTACGTGTGCAACACGTACAATGGGGAAAGCTCCTTAGATGGCCACTTTATCTTCGGATACTTCCATGCCACCTCGCCTTCGGGGCGTACCAGTTTCTCCGGGGTTATGCTCTCCACGCATAACGGGTGCGACGCCCGGTCGGGCTACTCTCGGTTCGCCTTCTTTGAGGGGTACGATTGTATCCCCACGGTGTACCGAATGACTCTCTCGTGCTCCGGTCCGCCCCCGGATTCGACAGAGCCGCGCCTTTTCGACGTGCCGCGGACGATTGTACACCACGTGTGGGAGTCGGACAACGGCGGGTACACGTGGCAGGCGCAGGGAGAGTACCCCTGTATAACAGAGGCGACGGAGGCAGAACTGCGCCCCACTGCGGACGGCGCGTACCACTGCCCCCACTGCGGTACACGGCTCCACCTCTCGGAATGGTAGCAGGCAGGGCACACGGGGTGCCCTGTTTCCTCGGGCTCAGGTACTGGCCAGTATTACGAAGTAGTTCCGGCGCTTGGACTACTTCGTAATACTGGCCAGTATCAATACCGGGTTTAGAAACCCGGTAATTCTACGTGTTGCACCTATACACGGATTGCTATATACTCTCTTTGTGCTTAGGAGGCACACCCCATGGCTCAGACAATGATTCGCGAAACCGTCGTTTACACGATTGACGAACTTAAGGAGCACGACTCCCGCGCGTACCAGAAGGCAATCGAGAAGCTTTCCGAGATGGAAGGCGCGGATTTTGAGTATCACTCGGAGTATGTTATCGAAGACGCAAAGGCAATCGGCGCTCTCTTCGGTATTGATATTCGCAACGTTTACTATAGTGGCTTTTGGTCGCAGGGCGACGGGGCGCAGTTCGTGGGTACTTACTCGTACGAGAAGGGCGGCGTGAAGGCCGTTACTAAGTACGTCGGTGGTACCGATGCGGAGGTTATCCGTATCGCTCGTGAGTTGCAGGGTATCCAGAAGGAGCACTTCTACCAGCTTCGCGCGGACGTTACGTCTTCGGGCCGCTACTCTCACGAGTACGCCACGGATATCGAAGTCACCGACGACCGCGATACGTGGGAAACCACGTACACCGTCTCCCGTGACACTGAGGACACGGTAAAAGACCTCCTGCGTGACTTCATGCGTTGGATTTATCGCCGGTTGGAGGCAGAGTACGACTACCGTACGTCCGAAGAGTACGTGGTCGAAGACGCGCGAGAGACGGAGATGGTTTTCGACGGAGAGGGGCGCATCTACTACCCATAGGGAGAGCCCGGTAGCAATACCGGGTAACCCCGTATTTTCACTGGCCAGTATACGTAAGTATTGTCGCAGTAGCACAATTCGCCCCGATAACCCGGTATTTCTACGGTTGGCGTGCACTTTTGCGGGCGATATACTCTCTTTGTGCTTAGGAGGCACACCCCATGGCAGAAGTGACTTACGAGTTTAGCACGGCGTCTTTTCCCATCTCGCGGTATACCGACCCCTCCGAGATTCTCGATTTTTGCAGGGATCGGGGTATCGACGAATCCGAGTTTTACAGCTTCAACCGCGATAAGGTGGAGATTGACGGAGATTTCATCGGGTTCAAGGTTGGCGGGTGGGACGATTTGATCGACCTTGCCTCTATTCTCGAATCGTGCGACGTAAACGAGGAGGGCGCTTATATCGCATACTGTCACGATATGGGCACCGTGTGCACCTACTCCGAGTTTTCGGACGCGTGGCAGGGCGCGTACCATAGCGCGATGGACTTCGCGCAGGAGTTCTGCGAAGAGTGCTACGATATGGATAAACTGCCTGAGTTTCTGCGGTATAACATTGATTGGGAGGGCGTTGCCAGTGACTTCCGGCACGACTATACCTTCTTGGAAAATCCCTCGGGCGGCGTCTACGTCTTCCGCAACGTCTAACACGGAGCCCGGCAGAAATGCCGGGTTTTCCCCTGTACAGTGGTACTGGCCAGTAAAAATACCGGGTTCTCAAACCCAGTAATTACAACAGTTGCCATGTATACACAGGTACTGTATACTTTCTTTGTGCTTAGGAGGCACCCCCCATGGTCTACAACTATCGCTATGTGACTCTTACGGAAGTTCCCAACGGGTTGGTTATCACCCTAACCCCGGAGGGGCGCGAAGAGATCGACTTGACCCACGATGCCCCGGGTGAGTGGCAGGTTATCAGCATGTTGGAGGAACCCCTCTGCAATGGCTGGGACTTGCTACCCGCCGAGGAAATCGGCGCGCTCACGAGTACCCAACTCATTCTGAGCAACGATGTTTTACGCGATGACAACGGGTATATCATGGCTGTCGGTGAAGTGTACTGGCATGCCAACTATCAGGTACAAGACCCATGGGAGGCGCTGCTGAGCCTTGCGGGGCTCTTCCTGCACCGAGGTGGCGAATAATGGAGGCGCTGCGACAGGACATGGAGGCGATGCTGCACAGTGCACACGCCTCCCTATGGCGGGCTACGTTGTCAGGGTACAATATCGTAGAAACGCGGTATTGGGAAGGCAAGGTGGCAGGGCTTCGGCCTCTCTCAGCTACTGGCCAGTGTAATTACTAGGTTCTAAACCCGGTAATTATAACAGTTGCTACGTATACATAGGTACTGTATACTCAGAGTGAAGGAACCAAGGCAATGGAAAAGATCATGCTGTCCTACGAGGAAGGGGAATTCGACTAATGGCACTTGGCCGAACCTGTGACTTCTGCGGCGAGAAGATGGTAAAAGGCGTTATCGAAGGTAAACTAAGCTTTGACGGTACCGTGAAGGGGCATACCGTCCACTTTCACGGCTCCCCTGTGACCGCTTATATCTGGGATGGAGGCGACCGCTCAAACCTGAAAAAAGACCCCGATATCTGCCTTACCTGTCTCGCCGTAGCCCTTCAACGTAGAGGCTAACCCCGTAGAAATACGGGGTTAGCCCCTGCACAGTGGTACTGTCCAGTGTAATTACTGGGTTCTCAAGCCTAGTAATTACAACAGTTGCTACGTATACGCAGGTACTGTATACTCAGAGTGAAGGAAACAACCATGGACACTCAGAAACTTATCGACCACCTCCGCTCTCTTATCGCCGAAAATGAGCGATACGCCGCAGTAGCCGAAGCGCAGGGCGACGATAGCGCACGCGGATTCTACAATGGGTTCGTTCTCGCCTACGGGCACATTCTGGGGAGCATCGAAGACGGAGCATACAATGCAGGGTAAAGTCCGCGTTTATCGCAACCTCACCAAGAACTGTTGGAGCATCCAGCAGGGCGGCAAAGTCATAGGGCACGCCGATGCCCTGTGGCTCCACGGTGCGAAGTTCACTGTACAGCCTGGGGGTAATGCCCGGGTTCGGCGAGAGCGTAAAAAGTTCGTGCACGCCTTCGTAGACGGTGAATTCTACGTGATGGACAAACCGCGGCAGGTAGAGCCCGAATGGATGCCGCGGGTGCGCTACAATCCGTACGAAATGACGACGTTTCAGGACAGCAGCGGCACCCCGGTACACACGGCAAACACTGTGTACATGAGCGCATCGGGCAAGGTCTTCGCCCAGTAAGATCGGCCCCCCTAACGGGGGGCCAATACCCCGTAGAAATACTGGGCTTCGGCCTATGCTGAGCTACTGGCCAGTATAATTACTAGGTTCCAAAAGCAGGTAATCATAACAGTTGCCATGTATACACGGGTGGCGTATACTCTGTATGTACTTAGGAGGTACATACCATGGTTACAGCTACGCAAGATTTGAAGAACCTTGTAGACCACCACCGGGCGCAGGTTGACCGGGCGGCGCAGACCAACGCAAAGATTCTTTGCCGAAAGCTTCGCGAGGCGGGAATTATGGTCGAATCGTGGCGCGACTACATGGGCGGCGTTGTGCTCAAAGGGGGCACCGCCGAGATGCTGGATTGGAACGACGACCTCGTGGAAACCGAGTTCCAAGACGTGGTGAACCTACATTGTTGGGATAAGCTGGACCGCATGGAGGTGCCACGGATTACAGATCGACAATGGGAGTTGTTGGTCGAGCTTTCCGAGTTCATCGACTACGCGGTTAAGAATGGCAACGCGTACACCGGAGAGTTTTCATGTATCTAAAGGACTGCGCCTTGACGCTCTATGCCTGCCGTAAGCTCCGGCAACCGTTACCGCAGGGTTTTTCTGTTGACCGCGTTGTAAATGCGAACGCGGGGCTTAGCTTGACAGCCCGTGAATGCGAAATCCATAATACCCTGTCGATCCTGCGGGGGCGGATGAAAGGCTATCCGCTTTCGGGGCGTGCCCCCATGACAGCAGCGGAGGCAGTGGACGCCCTACGGCGTTCGCCGCATTCCAGCAATGCCCGCCGCCACATGTGCACCCGATGGCTACGCCGTATCAGAAAGGAGTAGGGGGAAACCCCGTATACCTACTTGCCAGTAATGACGACTTACCCCCTCAAAAGCCCGGTAATTCTACTATGGCGGCGAATTGTGGATAGGGTATACTTACTCTGTCAGTGGTTGAGCAGGGGATTGCAAGCCCCGATACAGACCAAGTAGGTGCACTAACGCGGTTACACTGGCGGGATACAGTAGGTTAAGGTTAGACGGCTTCCCTCTCATAAAGGGAGGCGTGCAGGTTTCGAAGTCCTGCCTGTATTCTTGGTGGGATGGGGCACCGGATTAGGTGTCACTGTCCCACCAGTTCCAAGGAGAAACGACAATGCTTACATGGTCGCAAGTTTCACAGTATTTGCACGGCCCTGCCGTTGCCTTCTTTGACTGGCAGTCTAACGAAGCGTGGTTCGCTTCCGTCGTGGAGTACGTCGAATACCAGAAGACAGGTAAACAGTTCTTCTCAAACACGGTTGTGGCTTACCGTGTTGTACTCTGGAAGAACGGTGTAGAGTTGCGTATCCTCCCCGGGTTCGCCGACGCTACGGAGTGGGATTCGTACTTCTGCACCCTTGAAGAGTTCGCGGAGATGGCACCTTATGTGCTACTGAGTTCCGTTTTCAGCCGACCGAGCACAGGAGACAGAGACTATGAGCCTTAGACAGCGCTGGCCGCGGCCAGCAGAGAAACCGATGGCACCGGGCCGAGAGCACAGCGGCAGGCATGCCACCTTCCGAAAGCAGCATGTACTCTCTGAGGCGCAGCAGCAGCGGTACCTAAACCGCAAGCAGCGCCACGAAGCAGCAGCGGAGGCAGCAGCAGCGCTGCAAGAGGCAGCGGAGATGCTCGAAGACCCCGAAACTCTATAGTCAACTACCCCGTAGAAATACGGGGACTTTTTTTTACCCGGTAATTCCACTGGCCAGTAGTTTCGCACGTGGGAAATACAGGTAATTTTGCTTATGGCAGGGTACCCTGTGGGCTGATACCATGAGCCATCTTAAGTTTGGAGAACCCTACCATGGAATTCGTTTTTACTCGGGCTGATATCGGTTGCTACTTCGATTCGCACAGGGGACGCTATATCGGCGTCGAAGTTATCCTTCTCGCCGAAGAGCACGGATACGATATCGCCGATCTTCGCGCCACGCATGAGAACCTGTGCAGTACCAACGTTGGCGGTACCGTGGTTTTCGAATCCACGTTCGATGAATGGCTTGTGAACGAATGCGAATTCTATCACGAGGAGTGGGACGACGCCGAAAACTTCTTGAATGGGCTCTGTGACAATGAAGTTTGGGCAGGTTCCGGCGAATGCGGCGATTGGGGAATCTGGCCATGTGAAGCAGGGGAAGACGACTACTAAGACCCCGGAGCCCCGTAGAAATACGGGGCTTCTTCGTCACTGCATAGTTACTGGCCAGTACCAATACCTGCTTTCAAAACACAGTAATTGTACTATGGCACCATGTATGCTGGCATGCTACACTTAGACATGAAAATCAATCACGAGCGCATGTTTCCCTCTGGTGGATGGCTTCTGTCGTCTATCGTAAACGGACAGTATATCGCGCGGCGTTACTTCGGGTATACACTGCGCGAAGCTAAGGCGCAGTTTCGGGAGGAACTGAAAAATGGACATTAACACATACCACGGCTCTATTTCGGGTACTCAGGAGTACAAACCACTCCGCGACAACCCCGAAATTCTCTTTTCTGATACCGACTATGCGGCGCGTGTCTTCCGCAAGTTCGAAGTACGTAAAGACGCCATTATGGGCTACGGATGGTTTATCTATGGTACCTGTGTTACCAATGATATCGTGGTACGGCTCTGTGCCATGCCCAATCGCCCGCGGCGAAGCCATCCCCACTACAATGGGCCAGCGATGCCCGGTTGGCCCACGAAAAAGGCAGCAGCAGCGGCTCTGGCAGACGTGGTGCGCCATTGTGAATTGGTCATGCTCTCCGACGAGAATCTCGGCGAGAATCTCGCCGAGGAGGACGCCGCATGACAGGGAGCCCCGTAGAAATACGGGGTTGATCCCCACAAGGGGTACTGGCCAGTACCAATACCTGCTTTCGAAACCCAGTAATTGTGCTATGGCACCCTGTATGCTGGCATGCTACAATGAGCCATCACAAGTTGGAGACATCTACCATGGGATACCCTTCTATTAAACGCATTATGCAGGTTTGCAACGTCGGGCAGGATACCGCGAAGAAGATTCGTGGTCTAATGGAAAACGCGTGCGAAGTTCCTGCGCGGGTTGACAAAGCTTTCGACGCCATCGACAAACAGCTTGAGACGTTCGGCGTCGAAGCTGTCCGCGACAATGATTGGGCTCACTTTTACGGTGATATCGGGCTTTTATATTGTAACGCGGGCGACAGCTACGCGGGTACAATCCTCTACGATACCCGTAACGAGCAGTGGCATGCAACCACGTTAGGCGACCTTCTGGAACGTCCCAGCATGGCGAAGCGCTTCGAATAAGCAGAGCCCGGTAGAAATACCGGGTTTTCCTCTGACTTGGCTTACTGGCCAGTATAAATACCTGCTTTTGAAACCCAGTATTTTTGCTATGGCACGGCTATAAGCTATCGTGCATAATAGGGTATGCAAAGAATACAGTTCCTCGACCCCGAAGTAGTCGCCGATACGCTGACTACCGTGCTCCATGGCTCTGGTTTTGACGGTAAATGGCAGGTTGAGATGGGCTCTCCGCGCGGGCGCGCTACGCGTCTCTACGCGACCATCGGGTACCATTCCATGGACGAATGGGGCGGATACGATGGGTGGTTTGACGTGGTTTTGACCATGAACGCCGTTACGGGCGATCTTCTACGCGTCCACTTCGTGGCCAGTGACTACCATCGGGCGAAGTATATCACCGGGGTACGTGACTACTTCGACGATAGCGCCTACTACGCGGTCGGCCAGATGCAAAGACTACTGAAAGGAGAGTAGAGCGGAGCCCGGTAGAAATACCGGGTTTTCCGCTGGGTCAGCCTACTGGCCAGTGTAATTACCGGGTTTCAAAAGCAGGTATTTCTACTATGGCAGGGTTTTGTGGGTAGGGTATACTAACAGTGTCAGACGAACTGACAGAAAAGGAAACAAGAAACAATGATCACCCCCACCATGGTCAAGTACCCGAACAGCGGAGCGTTCACCCCGAAGCAGTCGAAGGCCCGGAAGCAGCGGGCGCAGCAGCAGCGGCTCGAAGCGGGCATGCGCCGCGGGCTCACCGGTCGTGCCCTGCGCCGGTTCGCCCAGTTCGGCTAAGACCCCAAAGCCCGGTATTTCTACCGGGCTTCTTCGTCACTGCATGGCTACTGGCCAGTACGAATACCGGGTTTTGCAATGAAGATTCGGACGCGCTACGCGCGCCCAAAAACCCAGTAATTGTACTATGGCACCTTGTATGCTGGCATGCTACAATGAGCCATCACAAGTTGGAGGATAGAACCATGGACCCACTCGCCGAATTGCAGAAGTTGGAGGATACGTTGTGGAGACTACGCAAAGAAGCGCTTGCCGCGTATTACGCGGCGCGTACCCCGCGTGACAGAGCCATCGAATCGGGGAAGCATTCGGCCTATGACGACGCGTGGAGGGAAGTAAACACCGTCGTCCGCAAATTCGGCGGGAAATACAGCCCGACGTAGAACCCAGCCCGGTAGAAATACCGGGCTTCTTCGTCACTGCATAGTTACTGGCCAGTGGAATTACCGGGTTTTGAAAGCAGGTATTTTTGCTATGGCACCCTGTATGCTGGCATGCTACACTTAGACATGGAAATTAAGATAACCGGCGCGAAACATGCGCCATCGTGGGAGGCTCTCCAAACGGTAATTCGCACGTCTCTCGCGGACGATACCGGGCGGATTACCCGGATCAATCGCCGCGATGGTGGGTGCAGCTATCGCGACAAAGGTACCTATGATCTTACCTACATTCCCGAAGTTGGGGACGCCATCCAAATCGTTCTTATCGTCGAATAGGAGTTTCTACCATGGTTTATCGTATCTTTCTCTACACTCAGCAGGGCGCGGAAGAGGTTTGTGAGTACCCCGGAGACAGCAGCGGGAAAGCAGCAGCGGCTGCGGACCTTAAGGAGTACCGCGCCAGCAGGACCGGCCTCTACATAATGAAGCGATGCCGTGCGTAGATCGGAGCCCCGTAGAAATACGGGGCTCAGAACCCGGTAATCGTACTGGCCAGTATCCCAGCTTGCCGGAACCCAGTAAAAATACCGGGTTCTGAAAACACAGTAATTGTACTATGGCAGAGCCATAGCTCGGATGTTACAATAAACCATCCTAAACTTGGAGTGTTCAAATGAGCTTTCTGCGTTACCTGATTATCGGAGTCGTTGCTGCCATGGATTGTATCGGCGACTTGGAATACTATCAGGAACAATACCACCCCGAAGTCGAAGAGGATGATATATTCGGTTGTGTTGACGAACTCCTCGCCGCTGGTTTGATCGCCTATGCCGACGACTATGACCCCGAAGATTCCCTCTGGGACCGGTTGTTTGAAGTGACGCCCACGGGGGAGCAGGCGCACGATGCCTACCACCACTGGGGGGGATAGGCAAACGCAAGGGGCGCGGAATCCGCGCCCCGTATTCATACTGGGTTCCCGCAAACCATATACTGGCCAGTATTACGAAGTAGTTCCGGCGCGACAATTGCACACAATACTGGCCAGTACACATACCAGTATTGAAAAGCCCCGTATTTCTACGGGGCTTTTCTCATCGCTTGTACCTCGCGTGTTCCTGTTTGATCAGGGTATCGCCCCAATGGGCTCCGAAGAACGCGAAGACGAAGAAAGCGATCTCAACATAAACCATGGTGTACCTCCTAAGTACAACTAAAGTATATAGCAATTCGTATAACCGTGCCATAGGTAAAAATACTGGGTTTTTGAAGCTCTGTGCTACTGGCCAGTACCAATACCAGCTTCTAAAAACCCGGTAATTATGCTATGGCAGGGGCTCTGGCGGGCTGATACCATGAGTCATCTTAAGTTTGGAGCGTTCACAATGCCTAACGTTCGTCTCACCTCCGTCCCCATGGTACACACACCCGGTCTGTTTCGTTGGATGCAGAACGGGTACAAAGGTACCCGCGCCGCCAAAACCTCCATGTTGAATGTCCTCTGTGAAGGATTCGGCATCGGGCGGGAAACGGCCCGGGGACTCCTGAGCGGGAAAATCCCCGTCGTGATCGACGATGAAGCGGGTACCGTGGAATTCGTCGCCAAAGACCCGACGCGATGAGCAGAGCCCGGTAGAAATACCGGGTTTTCCTCTGGCTCAGGGTACTGGCCAGTACAGATACCAGTATCGTAAAACCCGGTAATTGTACTATGGCACCCTGTATGCTGGCATGCTACAATGAGCCATCTTAACTTTGGAGCGCTGAAAATGCCCACAATCTCCGTTACCCTTACTCCGTACCCGAATAATCGCGCCATCTTGCGTGTTGCGCCGCATGGGCGCATCTCCGGGGACATCTCACCCGCGGATGCGCGCAAGGTCGAAGAGGTCGATTGTATCGAACTCACAGATGACGAAGGGTTGGATACCCTGCGCCGTTTCCTGCGTGACCGGCGCGCGGTCGATATCGCGTTTGATGCGGGCGACGAAGTGGAGACGCGTATCAACGCAAACTACTTCCTGCGCTTCTAAGCTGGACCCCGTAGAAATACGGGGTTTTTCCCTGCTTCAGGATACTGGCCAGTACCGATACCAGTATCGTAAAACCCGGTAATTATGCTATGGCACCCCGTATGCTGGCATGCTACAATGAGCCATCTTAAGTTTGGAGAGCACCATGGGAACAACCCGTCTTTTCACCGTTTGCGCGCAAATCTGCTGGCATGACCCTCGGTACAATGCATCCTGCGTTATTCAGGTTCCGACGTTTAACGTTATGGCAACGGGGGAGATGGACGCCACGAGACAGGCGGCAGACGTGCTAATGACTGCAAACCGCTTTACCCCGGTACCACTCACCTATACAATCGACGTTTGCGAGGCTTGACACAATGCCACACAATACCGAAAAGTCCGCTTTCCGCCGCGGTGAATACGTCATTTATGGCACCTACAATGCCCGGTACCGCGCCCGACGTATCAGCCGGAACTGTTGGGAGGCCGTGAACACTGTCACTGGGCACACCCACACGGCGCGCAGGTTACGCGACCTTGCCGAATGGGCAGACCAGAGCTAATCTGGACCCCGTAGAAATACGGGGTTTTTCCTTCTTCTGGGTACTGGCCAGTATGAATACCTGCTTTCGAAAACCCGTTAATTGTGCTATGGTAGTCGGTATGCTGGCATGCTACAATGAGCCATCCTAAGTTTGGAGAGCCCAAAATGCCCGAAGTTCCTTCCTATACTGAAGCACAGTCAACCGCACTTCGCGCCGCAGTCGAGCGGTACCACGCGTACAATGTACAGGGACCGTTTAGCGATGGACATATCGCGGTTATCTGCTTCGCGTCGGAGGCGCAAGCCGCGGCATACGAAGCGCACTGCCGCAGCGGGAACTATGCAGCGGCACGCGCCGCGGCGTCCATCGTTCTGGCCATTGAATCCGATGGATACTGCCATTCGTAGAGCCCAGAGCCCCGTAGAAATACGGGGCTCAGCTTTACCCGGTAATCATACTGGCCAGTACCATACACAGGCCCAAAAACCCGGTAATTTTGCGTATGGCAGGGCTCTTGACAGGGTTGTATAATATCTTCGTGCGGACAACTTGAGATCGGAAACCACGGAAAATGACTCGCCCCGAATTCACTGAAGATCATATCGGACACCTTGACACGGTTCTGCAAGTGGAAACGAAATATGGATGGGAGGATTACGCAACCATTCACGATTTCGTCGAATTGGAGTTGGCGTTCGGACTCGTGGAGACGTGCCACGCGACGAAAAAATTCCGCCTAACGTCCTATAAACCCGGTCATGGTCGCGTCACCGTTTACGAAAAGGAGTTTTGACAGCAGCAGCAGCAGCAGCAGCAGCAGCAGCGCCCGGACAGCCGCGGGCGTACCCAGTAATACAGCGGGCTGTTAGCTGTACTGGCCAGTAGATCACACAGCCCGGTAAAAGTGCTGTACTGGCCAGTAGACATACCAGCTTCGAAGGCGAGCTACGCGCGCCCAAAAACCCGGTAATCTTGACAGTAAGGAACTGCCGCGGTATGCTGAAAATGGGAACCCATGCACACCTACACACTAACTGTTAAAATTACTGGGATCGCTCTGTACACTCTGGCATGGTGCGCGGTACTCCACGCACTTTTACTGGGTTGTGCTCGTGCTCTGTCGCACAGCTAAAACCCAGTATTGCTAACAGTTAAGCTGGAGCATAGTTCGCACCTATAATTTCACCGTTCGCCAATCTTCTCCGAAGGGTTCCAAAAATGGAAAATCAGTATTTCGTTCTTCGCGTTCCCGGGTTTGGCTATGTTTCGAACGTTTGGACGAACGATACAATCCGCCCGCTAAACGTGGTACGCATGCTGTCAAGTGCTTTTAATTTGTGCGACGATACCGATATATCGGGAAATTTCTCCGATCATAGGGTGCACGGTATCTGTTTTCGCGGCGATATCGCCGAAACAATTGTCGAATGGTGCAACGATTTAGGTATCTTTGTATCATTGGAGGAAATACAGTGATTTACAATCCAAAAGTGTATGGGCGCATGCTGGCAGACGTGGTGCGTGACGAATGGAAACGCGAACGCGACGAAAATGGTCGTTTTATCGTTGACAACCCGTATAGGTTCGCAAAAACGCCATCGGGTACACTCACGCAGGATATAAAACGCGGTAGGTTTTTCAAACCTGCTAAACGCAAATAGAAATACTGGTAAGTATACCGATAGGCCAGAGGTACACTCTGGCCTATACTCTTTATGTGCGAACTACTTCTAAGGACAAAAAAATGCCCGTATCTTCGAAAAAATTCGTTATGCTTAAGGGTGATAAACCCGCACTATTTCGTATCCTTTGTAGCGCGGCGCGTATGCTGGTAACCGAAGGAGATACACTGAAAACGCAGGGTATACAATCTGCGTTGGATGCGTGGAGTGTACGCCCGATAGAATTCGCTGCTATACTGGCAGGCAAACCGGTACCTGTCGAATTCGCGGGGTATATGGGCGGGAACCTTTGCCCGACTCACTGCCCCGACGAAGAATGGCGCGCCGTTGCGGGGTATATGGGCGGGAACCTTTGCCCGACTCACTGCCCCGACGAAGAATGGCGCGCCGTTGCGGGTGCCGCCCTATTGTTCCGCGATACCCACCAATTCTTGCGCTGTGCTCTTCGCGCGGCGGGTTGTGACGGTACCCTACCGAAAGCATATCGCGCGGGTTGTTTGGCCATGGTATCAGGTATTGTTGATTCCCTAATAGGGGAGTACACAACCGGCGAATTGTACGAATTGTTAGACGCAGAGTAATCCGCCGCGGGGTATAGGGGAGTAAATCCCCCCGTACCCCGTATTTTTTGAAACCCGGGGGTGCTATTGTCGAGGTGCGACATCGCTACTCAGAATCCAATCCCCCTGTGTAGCTGCATATTGCGCGCATAAATCCCCCCGGGTAGCTAGTGGCGTTGTAAGCGCAGCCTCTACACTCCACCCGCGAGTAAGTCTACCCCGTAGTGTAGAATCCTTTATCCCTATGTGTTCAGCCCATTCCGTAACTGTTTGGCTAAGTCCACGATAGGTGAGTACCCGGTTGTTACGCTTATTTCGACATTGTTCCTTCTGTGTAACCCACCTACAGTTGTCCTTCGAGTATCCAATGTTTGGGTCGATACGGTCCAGAGAGGTACCTTCGGGACGCACACCCATGTCAGCTAGAAAGTTCTCGAATCTATCCCAGTGTGGAGTAATAGCTATACCGCGACCCCCGTAGGTCGTGTAGACATTTCTACGGGGGTTATTACACCGACTTCGCATTGCTTTCCACGAGCGGTATGTAGGTGTACTATGCGCCCTATTTGGCACGAAGGGCTTTCCACACGTCAGGGATCGACCAGTAGAATGTCACCCAGAGAGCCACGGCATCAACGAAGGTGGAGAAAGCCGAGGTTCTGTGGCATAGGCGGTATGCAAAGAAGACAGCTAGACATAGCTGGAAGAGCAGGGAGAGTAGCTCCAGCAACTTCTCGATGCCCCAACGGTGAACCACGTACAGAGGTGGCACCGACCACAGACTACAGAGCCCGATCAGGGACCACTTAGTCATCGCAGGGGTCGAAGCGCTGACATGGTAAGGTAACCATGCCAGCCCGCCAAGTGTCAGCATTGCCCAGATTGTAGGGATCATAGAACTTCCTCCCAAGCAGTGAAGGTCTTTGGTGCGTTGGTCAGGCGCACCTCGTCCCAGTCTTCCTCGTCAGGCATGGTATTTGCCTCCTCTTCTTCGATGTCGTCAGGTAGCTCGACGAAGTAGGTCTGTGATCGGGTTATAGCAACGTACTTCATGCAAAGTACCCCCAGTCATCACCAGATTCCCAAGCGCAGTATTCCTCTGGTTTCTCGATCTCCACCCATTCCAGAGAGTCGCTGCTTGCGTCGGTCTCATAGATGATATCGTTGACATACGTTTCCGCGCCGCTCTCTGTCATGGAGTCCGGAATCTCA
>Ga0228698_1000853_pt1 | contig 18016 bp, 10 predicted proteins | sample McNCre117_Aug_MG_FD_178015 | JGI IMG/M metagenome (GOLD analysis project Ga0228698, IMG submission 178015) | Freshwater microbial communities from McNutts Creek, Athens, Georgia, United States - 1-17_Aug_MG | ecosystem: Environmental > Aquatic > Freshwater > Creek | place: USA: Georgia...
CGTTCAGGTTCTGCGCGTCGAGGCTCAGCGCGAAGTGCTCGTTCCACTTGTAGCCCAGCGATGCCGACAGCACGGCGACGCCGCGTTGGTAGTAGTCGGTGCCGCGGTCGCGGCCGAGGTAGTTGTCCGAGTTGTAGCCATAGTTCAGGCGCGCCGAGAACTGGTCGTTCTCGTAGAAGCCGTTCAGGTTGGCCGAGTGCTTGACGGCGCCGCGCAGCACATGCCCGGTGGCCTCATGGGCGTCGGCATAGGTGTAGTTCGCACCGATGCCGAAGTTGTTGAACACCGGGGTCTCGAACGCGAACTCCAGGCCGGTGACGCTGGCCTTCTTGTTGATCTGCGTCGTCAGGTCGAACGGCGCCGTGACACGCTGGTTGGTGGGCGCACCCTGCTGGCCGCCGGCGGGCGTGACGTCGGTGGACGCCACCACGCGCTGCACGCCGTCGGTGATGTAGCTGCCGATGTTCATGTGGAACGCGCCCATGGACACGAAGGCGCGCGGCGCGAAGTACCACTCGATGTTCGCGTCGAAGTTGTTCGAGCGGATCGGGTCGAGATCCGGGTTGCCGCTCGTGCCGGTGCCGACCGCCTTGCCGGTCGGGTCGGAGTAGCCACCCAGCAGTTGCGCGGCCGACAGGGCCGTGTAGTCGGGGCGGGTCACCGTGCGCGACACGGACAGGCGCGCCACGACCTTGGGCGTCACGTCGATGCGGATGCTGGCGCTGGGCAGGGCATCCGTGTAGGTGCGGTCGTGGAAGGTCTGGTAGTAGCCGGTCGGGTCGGTCCAGTTCGGGCCCACCGCGGCGAATGCGGACGGCACGTAGCCCGGCAGCTTGCTGTCGCTGGTCGGCACCCAGACCAGCGTGCTGGTCTTGGTGCGCACGAGGCGCAGGCCGACATTGCCGTTCCAGCCGTCGCCTTCCAGGTTGCCCTGCAGGTAGCCGGCCGACGTCTTCTCGGTCACGGAATACTCATGCGTGACCATGCGGCGCGAGATGTCGCGATTGGCGTACGTCGCGTTGTAGGCCGCCAGGGCCTCCGGCGTCGGGAAGCGGATGCCGGTCGGGAAACCGCCACCCAGGCCGCTGCCGAAGTTGCCCGGGTAGGACTCGGTGTAGGCCGAGGCGGGCAGCGGGTTCGCGAACGGGTCGGTGGTCCAGTTCGGGCCCTGGTTGACGATCGGGCCGTCGGTGTAGCGGTCGTGCTTGGAGCCCCGCAGGCCGAACTTCAGGCTGCGCAGCAGGCCGGCGTCGAGCGTGTACTCGGCATCCACCTGCGCCCAGGTGTCCTTGTCCTGCACGACGACGTTCTGGTCGCCGAAGATCCAGTCGGTGCCCGACGGCGTCAGCGCCGCGGCATTGGCGTTGCCGATGTTGAAGGCCGGTGCTTCGCCGCTGCCCTTGAGCTGGAAGCCGCCGCTGGAGGCGGTGATGTCGCCTTCGTAGACGTCCTGGCGGAGCGTCTTGCCCTTGCCGCGCGACGTGCCGGCGTTGCCGGCGAGCTTCAAGGTGTCGTTGACCTTCCAGCTGCCTTCCAGGTTGATGAAGTTGGTCTCGGCCGAGGCCTTGCGCGAGATCAGGTCGTAGACGCCGATGATGGTCGGCTTGGCGTAGCTGTAGTTCGCCGACGTCAGGATGTTGGTCGACGGGTCGATCGTGAAGCTGCTGAAAGTGGGGTTGCGACTCAGTGCCCACTGGTTGGACAGCATGTAGTTGCGGTTGTAGTTGTCCGCATCCATCTTGGACGTGAAGCCCGACAGCGTCAGGTCGACATCGCTGGTCGGCTTGATCTGCGCGCTGATGACGCCGCCCTTGCGTTCACGCTCCTGCGTGAACAGCGCCGCGCCCATCAGGTTGGGGAACAGCGTGCCGGCGGGGATGCCGGCCGCGACGGCCTCGGGGTGGGTGGCAGCCGTGATCGGGGTCAGCGACATCGCGCCGTCATGGGCGAACGTCTCGACGCCGTCGCGCCGCAGGCTGCGCTTTTCGTTGAAAGCCTGAATCAGCACGCCGAAGTTCTTGGCCTCGTTCTTCCAGGCCAGCAGCGCGCTCAGCTGCGGGTCGGTCTTCTTCGGCAGGTCGGCATACACCGCGCCCAGGCCGGCCTCGAACGTGAACGACTTGGTGAAGTCCAGCGGCTTGCGGGTGATGATGTTCACCGTGCCGGCCGTGCCGCCCTCGATGTCCGACGCCGAGGCGTTCTTGTGCACCTCCACGCGGCTCACGAGCTCCGACGGCAGCAGCGAGAAGCTGACGCTGCGGCCCACGCCGGCGCCGGTCTGGTCCAGCACGAACCAGTCGCCGTTGGCGACCGGGTGGCTGTCCAGCAGCGTCTGCGTCAGGCTGGGGTTGGTGCCGCGCAGGCCGACGCGGTCACGCTCGTCGAAGCCGCCCGAACCGCCGGACGGGCTGTTCAGGATGGTCACGCCGGGCACGCGGGCCAGGGAGTCGGCGACGTTCTTGTCGGGCATCTTGCCGATGTCTTCCGCCGAGATGACGTCGATGTGCGTGTCGGCGTTGCGCTTGACGGCCAGGGACTTCTCCTGCGACGCCCGGATGCCGGTGATGGTCACGGCGTCGAGCTTCTGGGTCTCCTGGGCCTGCTGCGCCATGGCAACGCCGCTGGCGCTGAGCAGGGCGATGAACACCGCCTGCGAAATGGGGGTCGGCTTGACCTTCATGAACTGTTCCTCGTTGTGGCCAAAGAAATCGGGCGACGGTGGTGGAGCGGTCCGTTTTGCGTACCACCTTGATGCCGGTTGTCGCGCGCCTTCATCGGGTCAACGTCGCAACCAGTGCAACGCCACTTTAACGATTGATAAAGCCACTTTGCTACCAATTTAATGTGCGGGCTTTCCCCAGTGCATGCGTGTGCACTGGGGTTGCCCAGAGCGATTCCCCAGGGAGGCCGGCCCGTGCGGATGCGCAACTGGTCTTGCTTTGGTCTTTGAATGGGTCCCGCCCGGCCGTTGCTTTATGACGACTCCATGACGCCGTCGCCGCTGTCGGTCTCGCTGTGCAGGCGCGTGCCGTGGGCGTTGAGTCGGTCCCTGGTGGGCCCGAGTCGGCCGGGTCATCGACTCGGCTTGACGAACTTTGGCGCGACTTCTTTCGCAGACCTGTTGCACTGCCAAAGTCGTGTGCTATAGTTGCGGGCTTGCCTCAGGAGGGGTGGCCGAGTGGTTAAAGGCAGCAGACTGTAAATCTGCCCGCATTGCGTACGCTGGTTCGAATCCAGCCTCCTCCACCAAGACCTTCATCGGTCGAGGTCAAGATCAGGCTCCCAGGGCGGGAGTAGTTCAATGGTAGAACCTTAGCCTTCCAAGCTAATGACACGGGTTCGATTCCCGTTTCCCGCTCCAATTGCGAGCGGCTTGGTCGGCAAAAGCGTCGACACCGGTTTGCCGGCCAGTTCATTGGCGTCAAACCCGTGCCGATGCCCTTGTGGCTCAGTGGTAGAGCACTCCCTTGGTAAGGGAGAGGTCACGCGTTCGATCCGCGTCAAGGGCACCACAACTTTTCTCTTTTTCTACTCGTCCCAACGGGTTCGCCTCAGGAGCGCAAGATGGCAAAAGGCAAGTTTGAACGGACCAAGCCGCACGTGAACGTGGGCACGATCGGTCACGTCGACCACGGCAAGACCACGCTGACGGCTGCGATCGCGACAGTGCTGTCCAAGAAGTTTGGCGGCGAGGCCAAGGCCTACGACCAGATCGACGCAGCGCCGGAAGAAAAGGCCCGCGGCATCACGATCAACACGGCGCACGTCGAGTACGAGACCGCCAACCGCCACTACGCGCACGTTGACTGCCCCGGCCACGCCGACTACGTCAAGAACATGATCACTGGCGCCGCCCAGATGGACGGCGCGATCCTGGTGTGCTCGGCCGCTGACGGCCCGATGCCCCAGACCCGCGAGCACATCCTGCTGGCTCGCCAGGTCGGTGTGAAGTACATCATCGTCTTCCTGAACAAGTGCGACATGGTCGACGACGCCGAGCTGCTCGAGCTGGTCGAAATGGAAGTGCGCGAACTCCTGTCCAAGTACGACTTCCCCGGCGACGACACCCCCATCGTCAAGGGCTCGGCCAAGCTGGCCCTGGAAGGCGACACCGGCGACCTGGGCGAGCAAGCCATCATGCGCCTGGCCGACGCGCTGGACACCTACATCCCCCAGCCGGACCGTGCCGTTGACGGCGCCTTCCTGCTGCCGGTGGAAGACGTGTTCTCGATCTCGGGCCGCGGCACCGTGGTGACCGGTCGCGTCGAGCGCGGCATCATCAAGGTCGGCGAAGAAATCGAAATCGTCGGCATCCGCGAAGTCCAGAAGACCACGGTCACGGGCGTCGAAATGTTCCGCAAGCTGCTGGACCAAGGTCAGGCAGGCGACAACGTCGGCATCCTGCTGCGCGGCACCAAGCGCGAAGACGTCGAGCGCGGCCAAGTCCTGGCCAAGCCCGGCACCATCAAGCCGCACACCCACTTCACGGCAGAAATCTACGTTCTGTCCAAGGAAGAGGGCGGCCGCCACACCCCGTTCTTCAACAACTACCGTCCCCAGTTCTACTTCCGCACGACGGACGTGACCGGTGCCGTGGAGCTGCCGAAGGACAAGGAAATGGTCATGCCTGGCGACAACGTCGGCATCACCGTGAAGCTGATCGCGCCGATCGCGATGGAAACGGGCCTGCGCTTCGCCATCCGTGAAGGTGGCCGCACCGTCGGCTCGGGCGTCGTCGCCACGATCCTCGCGTAAGTAAGTTTTAGGCCGCAGGGGCATAGCTCAATTGGCAGAGCGTCGGTCTCCAAAACCGAAGGTTGGGGGTTCGAGACCCTCTGCCCCTGCCACCCGCCAGTGATCACGGCGGTTGGTTCCCCGGCTAACCAAGCATCGGCCCGCGAGAGTGATCTCGGCGGGCCTTGCTGCTGATGGCTACGGCCCGCAGTAGCCCTGAAATGCCGCCTCAAGCGCGGCGCGTGAAAGACAAGTGATGGCGAATCCTCCTCAAGTCGAGACCGTGACCAGCGGCGCCGACAAGGCCAAGCTGGCTGCTGCGGTGCTGCTGCTGATCGGTGCGCTGGCGGCTTATTACGGCCTCTCCAAGCAAGGCGCGCTGGTGCAGATCGCCTCGTTGGTCGTGCTGCTGATTGCTGGCGTGGCGATCTTCTTCACGTCCGAGCACGGCAAGGCGCTGATCGCCTATGGTCGTGATTCGACGCGTGAGGTGAAGAAGGTCGTCTGGCCGACGCACAAGGAAGCGCGCCAGATGACGATGTATGTGTTCGCCTTCGTCGTCATCATGGCCCTGTTCCTGTGGCTGACGGACAAGACGCTGGAGTGGGTGCTGTACGACCTGATCCTGGGCTGGAAGCGCTGAGAAGGAACGAGATGAGCGAAGAGCAAAACGTCGCTGCCACCGAGGCGCCTGCGGGTCTGCCCAAGCGCTGGTATGTCGTCCATGCCTATTCCGGTATGGAGAAGGCTGTCGAGCGCAATCTGCGCGAGCGCATCGACCGTGCCGGCATGCAGGACAAGTTCGGCCGCATCCTGGTGCCGACCGAAGAAGTCGTCGAGCTGAAGAACGGCAAGAAGGCGGTCACCGAGCGTCGCTTCTTCCCCGGTTATGTGCTGGTCGAGATGGCAATGGACGATGAGTCCTGGCACCTGGTGAAGCACACGTCCAAGGTGACGGGCTTTGTCGGCGGCGCCAAGAACCGTCCGGCCCCGATCTCCGAGGCCGAGGTCATGAAGATCGTCAACCAGATGCAGGAAGGCGTCGAAAAGCCCCGGCCCAAGGTCGAGTGGATGGTTGGCGAGGTCGTGCGAGTCAAGGAAGGCCCGTTCACCGACTTCAACGGCTCGGTCGAAGAGGTCAACTACGACAAGTCCAAGGTTCGCGTGTCGGTCACGATCTTCGGGCGTGCAACGCCGGTCGAGCTGGACTTCGCGCAAGTCGAAAAAGTTTGACGACAAGTTGTCAGACTTCTCGCCGCTGCCCGCAGGGCTGAGGCAAAAGGTCTGGCCGCATGCTGCTGATGTTCAGGTTTCGATTGCCTGAAATTTGAGCAGCAAAGTAGAATCATGGGTTCGGCCGGCGTCCCCAACGTCGGCCCGTGATCAGCTCGCAACGAGAGGCGGGCAAGAGGAGCAAAGGTAAGGGGCGTCTGAACGACGGTCTGAGTCCGATGCGCTAGCACTCAGGTGCCCAGGCTTTGCCGCCCGGGCGCTGATTGGAGAAAACATGGCAAAGAAGATTGTCGGCTTCATCAAGCTGCAAGTCGCCGCCGGCAAGGCCAACCCCTCGCCGCCGGTCGGTCCCGCGCTGGGTCAGCGTGGCCTGAACATCATGGAATTCTGCAAGGCGTTCAACGCCCAGACTTCCGGCCCTGGCTTCGAGCCGGGCATGAAGCTGCCGGTGGTCATCACCGCGTTCGCAGACAAGAGCTTCACCTTCGTCATCAAGTCGCCCCCGGCGACCGTGCTGCTGAAGAAGGCTGCCAAGATCGAGAAGGGTTCGCAGCGTCCTCACCTGGACAAGGTCGGCAAGCTGACCCGCGCCCAGCTGGAAGAGATCGCGAAGATCAAGACCAAGGACCTGACGGCCGCCAGCATCGACGCCGCCGTCAAGACCATCGCCGGCTCTGCCCGCTCGATGGGCATCATCGTGGAAGGGGTCTGACATGGCCAAGCTCACCAAGAAGCAAAAGGCGCTGGCCGGCAAGGTCGATTCGACCAAGCTGTACGCCCTGACGGAAGCCCTGGACCTGGTCAAGAGCCTGGCCTCGGCCAAGTTCGATGAGTCCATCGACGTCGCCGTGCAACTCGGCATCGATGCCAAGAAGTCGGACCAGGTCGTTCGTGGCGCCGTCGTGCTGCCCAACGGCACCGGCAAGACCAAGCGCGTCGCCGTGTTCGCCCAAGGTGCCAAGGCTGAAGAAGCCCGCGCCGCCGGCGCCGACGTCGTCGGCATGGAAGACCTGGCCGAGCGCGTCAAGGCGGGCGACATGCCCTTCGACGTGGTCATCGCGTCGCCTGACACGATGCGTGTCGTCGGTACGCTGGGTCAGATCCTGGGCCCGCGCGGCCTGATGCCGAACCCGAAGGTCGGCACCGTGACCCCGGACGTCGCCACCGCCGTCAAGAACGCCAAGGCTGGCCAGGTCCAGTTCCGCGTCGACAAGGCCGGCATCATCCACGGCACTCTCGGCCGTCGTTCGTTCGACACCGACAAGCTGGAAGGCAACCTGCGCGCGCTGATCGAAGCCCTGAACAAGAGCAAGCCGGCGTCGAGCAAGGGCATCTACCTGCGCAAGGTGGCCGTGTCCTCGACGATGGGTGTCGGCGCTCGCGTCGAAATCGCATCGATCAACGCACAAGCCAACGCGGCTTGATGTACTGAATCTGCTCGGGGCGAGTCTGGCCCCGGGCGACAAGATTGGTGGGGCGCTACGCCGGTTCGCTGGTGTGGCGCGTCATCCAAGACCGTTGGTGGAGACCCCTTAAATCCCGGCCGAGAGTGATCGAAGCCGGGAACCAACGCAGATGGCGGTCCCGCTGAAGGGTTTGCCGCTCCGAGTCATCGGGGCGGGTTCCTGACAGATGGTCGCTGAATCCCTGGCGCTCCCGAGGCCGCAAGGCCGATGGAGCAAATGTGAGGAGTAGACCTTGAGTCTCAATCGCAACGAGAAGGCAGTCGTCGTCTCCGACGTGGCAGCGCAAGCCGCCAAGTCGCAGACGCTGGCGTTGGCCGAGTACCGTGGCCTCACCGTTGAAGCCCTGAACAAGCTGCGCGTCACCGCGCGTGCCCAAGGTGTGTATCTTCACGTGCTGAAGAACACCCTGGCGCGCCGTGCTGTTGCCGGCACCCCGTTCGAGGCTGCTTCGGAGAGCATGGTCGGCCCGCTGATCTACGGCTTTTCGGAAGACGCTGTCGCGGCTGCCAAAGTCATCGCTGACTTTGCCAAGACCAACGACAAGCTCGTCATCAAGGGCGGTGCCTACGGCGGCAAGGCTCTGGACGTGAACGGCGTGAAAGCGCTGGCATCCGTCCCGAGCAAGGAAGTGCTGCTGTCGCAAATCGCTGGCCTGCTCAAGTCGCCGGTGCAGCGCACCGCGGCCGTGCTGGCTGCCCTGGCTGCAAAGCGTGGCGAAGGCGCCGCTTCCCCGGAAGCTGCTGCTGAAGAAGCCCCGGCTGCGGCCTGATCGACGAACAACGCGTTCACACGCAAACCATCTGTTTTTTAGGAATTAATCATGGCATTCGATAAAGACGCTTTCCTGACCGCCCTGGACAGCATGACCGTCCTGGAACTGAACGACCTGGTCAAGGCAATTGAAGAGAAGTTCGGCGTGTCCGCCGCTTCGATGGCTGCTCCGGCCGCCGGTGGCGCTGCTGGCGGCGCCGCTGCTGCTGCTGAAGAAAAGACCGAATTCAACGTCGTCCTGACCGACGCCGGCGCCAACAAGGTGTCCGTCATCAAGGCCGTGCGCGAAATCACCGGTCTGGGCCTGAAGGAAGCCAAGGACCTGGTCGACGGCGCTCCGAAGCCCGTCAAGGAAGGCATTGCCAAGGCCGACGCCGAAGCCGCTCTGAAGAAGCTGGTCGAAGCCGGCGCCAAGGCCGAGCTGAAGTAAGGTCCTGGGGTTGGACCTGCGAAGCAGCTCCGACCTCACTGACTAGAAGAAGGGGCTGCTTTCGGGCATCCCCTTTTTTGTCTTTACGGGTTTGTCCCCGTAGAGAGCAGCTGAAAGAACCGCGCACTGTATGATGTATGGTTCTTTCACGTGTTCTCTGATCCGACTGCAGAGAGCCAGTTTGGTCGGACTTTGGTGCAATGCCAGAGTTGTCCGCCAGCGGTTGGTAGTGGCCAACCACCAAGCGAGGCAGCCGCCTGTCCTGGGCGGATGAGCCAGCCAGTCGCCGACGCGGTGCGTCCCACGGCCGGGGATGCACTCGATACGGAGTGTTTATGGCGCAAGCAACCCCCTACAGCTATACCGAGCGCAAGCGGATCCGCAAGAGCTTCGGCAAGCGCGAGAGCGTTCTCAACGTTCCTTATCTGCTCACGATGCAGAAGGACAGCTACGTGGCCTTCCTGCAGAAGGACGTGGCCCCCGCCAAGCGCAAGCCCGAAGGGCTGCAGGCGGCTTTCCTCTCGGCGTTCCCGATTGTTTCGCACAACGGTTTCGTCGAGATGAAGTTCCTCGAGTTCAACATCGCCAAGCCGCCGTTCGACACCCGCGAGTGCCAGCAGCGTGGGTTGACCTATGCGGCCGCCGTGCGCGCGCGCCTGCAGATGATCATCTACGACCGCGAGTCACCCCAGGCGAAGACGGTCAAGGAGATCAAGGAGCAAGAGGTCTACATGGGCGAAGTGCCCCTGATGACCGACTACGGCTCCTTCATCGTCAACGGTACCGAGCGCGTCATCGTGTCGCAGCTGCACCGTTCGCCGGGCGTGTTCTTCGAGCACGACAAGGGCAAGACGCACTCGTCGGGCAAGCTGCTGTTCAGCGCCCGCATCATTCCCTACCGCGGCTCCTGGCTGGACTTCGAGTTCGACCCGAAGGACATCCTGTACTTCCGCGTCGACCGCCGCCGCAAGATGCCGGTCACGATCCTGCTGAAGGCCATCGGCCTGAACCCCGAGCAGATCCTGGCCCACTTCTTCGTGTTCGACAACTTCCGCCTGATGGACGTCGGCGCGCAGCTCGAATTCGTCGCCGACCGCCTGAAGGGTGAAGTCGCCCGCTTCGACATCGTCGACAAGAGCGGCGCCGTCATCGTCGAGAAGGACAAGCGCATCACCGCGCGTCACGTGCGCCAGCTGGAGCAGTCCGGCACGCAGCACATCTCGGTGCCCGAGGACTTCCTGGTCGGCCGCGTGCTGGCCAAGAACATGATCGACGCCGACACCGGCGAGATCATCGCCAAGGCCAACGACGAGCTGACCGACGCGCTGCTGAAGAAGCTGCGCCAGGCCGGCATCAAGGAAATCCAGTGCCTGTTCACGAACGAGCTGGACGAAGGCGCCTACATCTCGCAGACGCTGGCGTCTGACGAGACCGAGACGCAGCTTGCCGCGCGCGTGGCCATCTACCGCATGATGCGCCCCGGCGAGCCGCCGACGGAAGACGCCGTCGAGGCCCTGTTCAACCGCCTGTTCTACAGCACCGACACGTACGACCTGAGCCGCGTCGGCCGCATGAAGTTCAACGCGCGTGTCGGCCGTGACACGCCCGAAGGCGCGATGAACCTGTCCAACGAGGACATCCTTGACGTCGTCAAGATCCTCGTCGAGCTGCGCAATGGCCGTGGCGAAGTGGACGACATCGACCACCTGGGCAACCGCCGCGTGCGTTGCGTGGGCGAACTGGCCGAGAACCAGTACCGCAGCGGTCTGGCTCGTATCGAGAAGGCCGTCAAGGAACGTCTGGGCCAGGCCGAGACCGAAGCCCTGATGCCGCACGACCTGATCAACTCCAAGCCGATCTCTGCGGCGCTGAAGGAGTTCTTCGGTGCGTCGCAGCTGTCGCAGTTCATGGACCAGACCAACCCGCTGTCGGAAATCACGCACAAGCGTCGTGTTTCCGCCCTGGGCCCGGGCGGTCTGACCCGCGAGCGCGCCGGCTTCGAAGTCCGCGACGTGCACCCGACCCACTACGGCCGCGTCTGCCCGATCGAAACGCCGGAAGGCCCGAACATCGGCCTGATCAACTCGCTGGCGCTGTTCGCACAGCTCAACGAGTACGGCTTCCTGGAGACGCCGTACCGTCGCGTCGTGGACGGCAAGGTCACCGACCAGATCGACTACCTGTCCGCCATCGAGGAAGGCAAGTACGTCATCGCGCAGGCCAACGCCACGTTGAACGCGGAAGGTTCGCTGACCGACGAGCTGGTGTCTGCCCGTGAAAACGGCGAATCGGTGCTGACCTCGCCCGAGCGCATCCAGTACATGGACGTGGCGCCGACGCAGATCGTGTCTGTCGCAGCCTCGCTGGTGCCGTTCCTGGAGCACGACGACGCGAACCGCGCGTTGATGGGCGCCAACATGCAGCGTCAGGCCGTGCCGGTGCTGCGCCCCGAGAAGGCTTTCGTCGGTACGGGCGTCGAGCGCGTCGCCGCGAAGGACTCGGGCACGGTGGTCGCGGCTCGCCGCGGCGGCGTGGTCGACTATGTCGACACGAACCGCATCGTGATCCGCGTGAACGATGACGAGACGGTGGCCGGTGAGGTCGGTGTCGACATCTACAACCTGATCAAGTACCAGCGTTCCAACCAGAACACCAACATCCACCAGCGCCCGATCGTGCGCCGTGGCGACAAGGTGGCGGCCGAGGACATCATTGCCGACGGCGCGTCCACCGACATCGGTGAACTGGCCCTGGGCCAGAACATGCTGGTCGCGTTCATGCCGTGGAACGGCTACAACTTCGAAGACTCGATCCTGATCTCGGAACGCGTCATCGCCGAAGACCGCTACACCTCGATCCACATCGAGGAGCTGGTGGTCAACGCGCGTGACACCAAGCTGGGTTCGGAAGAAATCACCCGCGACATCCCGAACCTGTCCGAGCAGCAGCTGGGCCGTCTGGATGAATCCGGCATCGTCTACATCGGTGCCGAGGTTAACCCGGGCGACGTGCTGGTCGGCAAGGTCACGCCCAAGGGCGAAACCACGCTGACGCCGGAAGAGAAGCTGCTGCGCGCCATCTTCGGCGAGAAGGCTTCGGACGTGAAGGACACGTCGCTGCGCGTCGACCAGGGCACCAGCGGCACCGTCATCGACGTGCAGGTCTTCACCCGTGAAGGCATCCAGCGCGACAAGCGCGCCCAGCAGATCATCGACGACGAGCTGAAGCGTTACCGCCTGGACCTGAACGACCAGCTGCGCATCGTCGAAAGCGACGCCTTCGACCGTATCGAGAAGCTGCTGGTCGGCCGTGTCGCCAACGGCGGCCCGCAGAAGATCGCCAAGGGCACGAAGATCGACAAGGACTACCTGGCCTCGGTCGAGAAGTTCCACTGGTTCGACGTGCGCCCGGCCGAGGAAGACGTCGCCAACCAGCTCGAGTCCATCAAGAACTCGTTGGACCAGACGCGTCACAGCTTCGACCTGGCCTTCGAAGAGAAGCGCAAGAAGCTGACGCAAGGCGACGAGCTGCCCGCCGGCGTGCTGAAGATGGTCAAGGTCTACCTGGCCGTCAAGCGTCGCCTGCAGCCTGGCGACAAGATGGCCGGCCGTCACGGCAACAAGGGTGTCGTGTCCAAGGTCACGCCGATCGAAGACATGCCCTACATGGCCGACGGCACGCCTGCCGACATCGTGCTGAACCCGCTGGGCGTCCCGTCGCGGATGAACGTGGGCCAGGTGCTGGAAGTGCACCTGGGCTGGGCCGGCAAGGGCATTGGCCAGCGCATCGGCGACATGCTGCAGCAGCACTCCAAGGTGGCTGAGCTGCGCAAGCTGTTCGACCAGCTCTACAACCAGAGCGGTGGCAAGACCGAGAACATCGACGACCTGTCCGACACCGAAGTGCTGGAGATGGCTGAGAACCTCGCCAAGGGCGTGCCCTTCGCGACCCCGGTCTTCGACGGCGCCAAGGAAGAAGAAATCCGCGGCATGCTGAAGCTGGCCTACCCGGACGACATCGCCGCCAAGAAGGGCCTGACCGCCACGCGTACCCAGGCCTGGCTGTGCGACGGCCGCACCGGCGAGCAGTTCGAGCGCCCGGTCACCGTCGGCTACATGCACGTGCTGAAGCTGCACCACTTGGTCGACGACAAGATGCACGCCCGTTCGACCGGCCCGTACTCGCTCGTCACGCAGCAACCGCTGGGCGGCAAGGCGCAGTTCGGCGGCCAGCGTTTCGGCGAAATGGAAGTCTGGGCGCTGGAAGCCTACGGCGCCTCGTACATCCTGCAGGAAATGCTGACGGTCAAGTCCGACGACGTGAACGGCCGCACCAAGGTCTACGAAAGCATCGTCAAGGGCGAACACGCCATCGAAGCGGGCATGCCCGAATCGTTCAATGTGCTGGTCAAGGAAATCCGCTCCTTGGGCATCGACATTGAACTGGAACGCAATTAAGGAGCAGATGCATGAAGGGACTACTCGACCTTTTCAAGCAATTCACCCCCGATGAGCATTTCGATGCCATCAAGATCGGCCTGGCTTCCCCGGAGAAGATCCGCAGCTGGTCGTTCGGCGAGGTGAAGAAGCCCGAGACCATCAACTACCGCACCTTCAAGCCGGAACGCGACGGCCTGTTCTGCGCCAAGATCTTTGGCCCGATCAAGGACTACGAGTGCCTGTGCGGCAAGTACAAGCGCCTGAAGCACCGTGGCGTCATCTGCGAGAAGTGCGGCGTTGAAGTCACGCAGACCAAGGTTCGCCGTGACCGCATGGGCCACATCGACCTGGCCGCGCCCTGCGCGCACATCTGGTTCCTGAAGTCGCTGCCCAGCCGTCTGGGCCTCGTGCTCGACATGACGCTGCGCGACATCGAGCGCGTGCTGTACTTCGAGGCGTACGTCGTCGTCGACAGCGGCATGACGCCGCTGAAGAAGTTCTCGATCATGAGCGAGGACGACTACGACGCGAAGCGCCTCGAATTCGGTGACGAGTTCATTGCGCTGATGGGCGCCGAGGGCATCAAGAAGCTGCTGGAGGAAATGGATCTCGACATCGAGATCGACAAGCTCCGCAACGACATGACCGGCTCCGAGCTCAAGGTCAAGAAGAACTCCAAGCGCCTGAAGGTCATGGAGGCCTTCAAGAAGTCCGGCATCAAGCCGAACTGGATGGTGCTGGACGTGCTGCCCGTGCTGCCGCCGGACCTGCGTCCGCTGGTGCCGCTGGACGGCGGCCGCTTCGCGACCTCCGACCTGAACGACCTCTACCGTCGCGTCATCAACCGCAACAACCGCCTGGCCCGCCTGCTGGAGCTGAAGGCCCCTGAGATCATCGTGCGCAACGAAAAGCGCATGCTGCAGGAAGCCGTCGACTCGCTGCTGGACAACGGCCGCCGCGGCAAGGCGATGACCGGCGCGAACAAGCGCGCCCTCAAGTCGCTGGCCGACATGATCAAGGGCAAGAGCGGTCGCTTCCGTCAGAACTTGCTGGGCAAGCGCGTCGACTACTCGGGTCGTTCGGTCATTACCGTGGGCCCGACGCTCAAGCTGCACCAGTGCGGCCTGCCCAAGCTGATGGCGCTGGAGCTGTTCAAGCCCTTCATCTTCAGCCGTCTCGAAGCCATGGGCATCGCGACGACGATCAAGGCTGCGAAGAAGGAAGTCGAATCCGGCACGCCGGTGGTCTGGGACATCCTTGAAGAAGTCATCAAGGAACACCCGGTTCTGCTGAACCGCGCCCCGACGCTGCACCGCCTCGGCATCCAGGCCTTCGAGCCCGTGCTGATCGAAGGCAAGGCCATCCAGCTGCACCCGCTCGTCTGCTCGGCCTTCAACGCCGACTTCGACGGTGACCAGATGGCCGTCCACGTGCCGCTGTCGATCGAAGCGCAGATGGAAGCCCGCACGCTGATGCTGGCCTCCAACAACGTGCTGTTCCCGGCCTCTGGCGAACCGTCCATCGTTCCGTCGCAAGACGTGGTGCTGGGCCTGTACTACGCCACCCGCGAGCGCACCAACGGCAAGGGCGAAGGCCTGATCTTCTCGGACATCCCCGAGATCATCCGCGCGCTGGAAAACGGCGCCGTGGAAATCACCGCCAAGATCAGCGTGCGCCTGACCGAGTGGACCAAGAACAAGGAAACGGGCGAATTCGAGCCCGAGACCAAGCTCGTGGACACGACCGTCGGCCGCGCGCTGCTGTCGGAAATCCTGCCCAAGGGCCTGCCGTTCAGCAACATCAACAAGGCACTGAAGAAGAAGGAGATCAGCCGTCTGATCAACACCTCCTTCCGCAAGTGCGGCCTGAAGGAAACCGTCGTGCTGGCCGACAAGCTGCTGCAAAGCGGCTTCAAGCTGGCCACGCGCGCCGGTATCTCCATCGCCATCGACGACATGCTGGTGCCCGCTCAGAAGCACACGCTGATCGAGCGTGCCGAGAGCGAGGTCAAGGAGATCGAGCAGCAGTACGTCTCGGGTCTCGTGACCGCCGGTGAGCGCTACAACAAGGTGGTGGACATCTGGGGCAAGGCCGGTGACGAAATCGGCAAGAAGATGATGGAGCACTTGAAGGTCGAGAAGACGACCGATCGCCACGGCAACACCGTCGATCAGGAGTCCTTCAACTCGATCTACATGATGGCCGACTCGGGCGCGCGGGGTTCCGCCGCCCAGATCCGTCAGCTGGCCGGCATGCGCGGCCTGATGGCCAAGCCGGACGGCTCCATCATCGAGACGCCCATCACGGCGAACTTCCGTGAAGGCCTGAACGTGTTGCAGTACTTCATCTCCACCCACGGTGCTCGTAAGGGCCTGGCGGACACGGCGTTGAAGACTGCGAACTCCGGCTACCTGACGCGTCGTCTGGTCGACGTGACGCAGGATCTGGTCGTCACCGAGCAGGACTGCGGCACCGACAACGGCATGGCGATGCGCGCCCTCGTTGAAGGTGGTGAAGTCATCGAGTCGCTGCGTGACCGCGTCCTCGGCCGTGTCACCGCGATCGAAGTCGTCCACCCCGAGACCCAGGCCCCGCTGCTGGCCGCTGGCCACATGCTCGACGAGGATGTCCTCGACGTGCTGGAGCAGGCGGGCGTCGACGAGATCAAGGTCCGCACGCCGCTGACCTGCGCCACGCGCTTCGGTCTGTGCGCCAAGTGCTACGGCCGCGACCTCGGCCGCGGCGGCCTGGTCAACACCGGTGAAGCTGTCGGCGTCATCGCCGCGCAGTCCATCGGTGAACCGGGCACGCAGCTGACGATGCGGACCTTCCACATCGGCGGTGCCGCGTCGCGCGCTGCCGTCGCCTCGAGCGTGGAAGCCAAGTCGGACGGCATCATCGGCTTCAACGCCACGATGCGCTACGTCACCAACGGCAAGGGCGAACTGGTGGTGATTTCCCGCTCCGGCGAGATCGTCATCTCCGACCCGCACGGCCGCGAGCGCGAGCGTCACAAGGTGCCGTACGGCGCGATCCTGAACATCAAGGCTGGCCAGGTCATCAAGGCCGGCCTGGTGCTCGCGAACTGGGATCCGCTGACCCGCCCGATCATCACGGAATTCGCCGGCCAGGCGAAGTTCGAGAACGTCGAGGAAGGCGTGACCGTCGCCAAGCAGGTGGACGAAGTGACCGGCCTGTCGACACTGGTTGTCATCGACCCGAAGCGCCGTGGCGCGGCCAAGATCATCCGCCCGCAGGTCAAGCTGCTGGATGCTCAAGGCCACGAGGTCAAGATCCCCGGCACCGACCACTCGGTGGCCATCGGCTTCCAGGTCGGCTCGCTGGTGCAGATCCGCGATGGCCAGGAGCTGCTGCCTGGTGAAGTGCTTGCTCGCATCCCGGTCGAAGGCCAGAAGACGCGCGACATTACCGGCGGTCTGCCGCGTGTGGCGGAACTCTTCGAAGCCCGCTCGCCCAAGGATGTCGGCGTGCTGGCCGAGCAGACCGGCACCGTGTCGTTCGGCAAGGAGACCAAGGGCAAGATCCGCCTGCAGATCACCGATCCGGACGGCAAGGCCCACGAGGAACTGGTGCCCAAGGAAAAGAACATCCTGGTGCACGAAGGTCAGGTGGTGAACCGCGGCGAACTGATCGTCGACGGCGCCGCAGACCCGCAGGACATCCTGCGCCTGCTGGGCATCGAGGAACTGGCCCGCTACATCGTCGACGAAGTCCAGGACGTGTACCGACTCCAGGGCGTGAAGATCAACGACAAGCACATCGAGGTGATCGTTCGCCAGATGCTGCGTCGCGTGGTCATCACCAACCCGGGCGACACGCACTACATCCTGAACGAGCAGGTCGAGCGTTCGGAGCTGCTGGATACCAACGACCGCATGCGCAAGGAAGGCAAGACGACGGCCACCCACGCCGACGTGCTGCTGGGTATCACGAAGGCGTCGCTGTCGACCGACTCGTTCATCTCGGCCGCTTCCTTCCAGGAAACGACCCGCGTGCTCACCGAGGCTGCCATCATGGGCAAGCGCGACGAGCTGCGTGGCCTGAAGGAAAACGTCATCGTGGGTCGCCTGATCCCGGCCGGTACCGGCATGGCCTTCCACGAGGCACGCCGTGCCAAGGAAGCGATGGACGACGCCGAGCGCCGCGCGATTGCCCTGCAGGAGGCCGAAGAGCTGGCCGCTGCGCAGATGGCAGACGTCGACGCTGGCGACAGCGCGGCCGAATAAGCCGCCGAGGGGTTTCCCCTCTGAAGCCGCCCCCGGTTCAGGCCGCGGGCGGCTTTTTCTTCATGCGTCGGGCAGTTGCAGCGCTTCCGGCTTCACGATCCGCAGGCCGCGCGGCAGTGCGCGCTTGGCCAGCGCAAGCACGGCCTTGTCGCGGGAAATGAGCCAGCGGGCACCGACCGCCAGGGCCAGGTCGATGAACTTCTGATCGTCCGGGTCCCGGCAGACCAGGCGCCCGGCCAGGGGCTGGGGCGGGATGGTGTCGATCGTCTCCGCATGCGCGTCGAAGGCGGCTTCGATGGCCGTCAGGTCGGGGCTATAGCGGGCAGCCACGCCGCGTCCCAGCACATGCCGGATCTCGTCCCGCATGGCCGGCGCCACCACCCAGCGCACGCGGTTCGCCTCGATCGCAGCGGTCAGCGCCGCCACGCGCGGATCGTGGAACACCAGCCAATCCATGACGACCTGGGTGTCGATGACGATGCAGGGGAGGGCGGCGGTCTCGCGGCTGTCGATGGCGTGGGGCAGGGGCGTCGCGGGCGTGTGCATGCCGCCAGCTTAGCGCCGCCAGCGGTGCGGCCCTTGTGCCTTTGACCACCTGCGGTCTACAATACTCGGCTCTTCGCCTTTTGGGCGGCGTATCGCCGTGGGCGCACGCAAGTGCGCCGGGCTGTGCTGGCCGCAAGTGCGAGGTTCACG
>Ga0228698_1000855_pt1 | contig 18002 bp, 20 predicted proteins | sample McNCre117_Aug_MG_FD_178015 | JGI IMG/M metagenome (GOLD analysis project Ga0228698, IMG submission 178015) | Freshwater microbial communities from McNutts Creek, Athens, Georgia, United States - 1-17_Aug_MG | ecosystem: Environmental > Aquatic > Freshwater > Creek | place: USA: Georgia...
GTTTGACAGGCTGCAGCCCGATCAAGCATGGAGTCAAAGGCGAAGGCGACACCAGCAAGAGCTGCTCGAAAACCAAGCAACTTTATTTGGATGAGACCTTCAATAATTTATTCCGGACAGCAGTGGGACTCGATCCGGGGTCCAGCAAGCATCCTGGATACCGGGTCGAGCCCGGTATGACAAAAACAACAAAGCCGCCCGAAGGCGGCTTTGGCAAAACAATTGGGATCTGACCCCAATTAAAAGGGCACGGCCATGAGGAGGCCGACGCGCAGGTTGGTGCGTTTGTTGGCGCCTTGGTCTTCGCCTTCGGCCAAGTGGGTGTAGGCCAGCTCGGGAGTCAACGTCATGCCCATCCAGTGCAGGGTCTGGCTGGCGCTCAGGCCCCACATGCGGCCGTGGGGGGCGTTCAGGGTTGGCGCAAAGGCCCCCACACCCAAGCCCACACGCCCCAAATGCAACTTGACCTGACGCTGCGCCTGCGCATCCATCCAGCCCAACGTGGTCACCTCGGAGCCGCCACCCTGCGCACTGCCTACCCATCGGCCACCTTGCGTGTAGCCCTGCGTATAAACGCCATTGGTGTACCCCGGAAACAAGCCCACTGCCTGATAACCCGTCGTCAACGTGTTGGCGTACTCGGCAAACACACGATACTGGCCAGCGCCATAGGTCTTTTCAAAGCCATACAACTTCATGAAGCGATAAGGCAGCGGCGGGTATTTGCCAGCAGCATCTTCACCCATCCACTGCGTGTACACCGCACAACCACCCCAACTCTGTGGGCAACTGGCCCGCAAGTCATAACCCGCAATCTGGTTGCTGCTGTCAGGTGGATCGCCCGGGTTCTGATTGACCTGCTGCCCCAAAAACGCCTTCACAAACTCCCCCGCGCCACTAGGGCGGCCTACACCAGCTGTTTGCAAGCCGCGGCTCAAGCCCAGCTCCAGCCAAGGCTGCGGCTTCATCGTCAAGCGAGCGCCCGAAAACAGAAAACCGCTCGGCTGGTTTTGCACCACGATCGGGTCTTGCGCCTTGGCCACAAACACATCCAGGTTCCACGGCCCCATCCAAGACAGCCACGCGCTGTCAGACGCCTTGACCGATCCCCGCTGCACACCCACACCCTGCCAAGCCGGGTTGTTGTGCCCATTGATCATGCTGCTCTGCCAACCCGGGCCCCACCAGTTCTGGCGAGAAAACGCCTGCACATTCCAGCCGTTCCAGCCCACCACCGCCTCACTGCCCTGCAAACGCATCTGGTACCGGGCCTCATGCGGCGCACCCGGCAGATTGGCCGGCATGCTGTTGGCATTGGCCTCCAGCTTGGCCCCCAAGCGCCCCGCAGCCGACAAGGCATCGCCCGTCCAACGCCCCTCTGCCGTCGAAATCTGCCCACTGCTGCCCGGCGTGTAGTTCTCGCCATAGCCGGCCAAGCCCTCCGACTCCGAACGCAAGTGCAGCTGAATGCGCCCACGCGAACGCAAAGCCTCCAGCTCCTTGAGCACAAAATCTCTGGACACCTTGACCGAGTCGGCATCGGCCTGCGCGGGCAAGCTCACCTGATCCAAAGCCTGCTGCACAGCCGCTGCCGGCAAAGGCCAATGCGACACCGTCAAAGGCAAACCCGCGTTGTCTGCCAACCACTGCAAGTGATGCCGCGCTTGCCAAGTGGGCGTGTAAGAAACGCTGGCCGGCGCATCACTGGCCGCATGAGCCCCCCACAGCCACCCAGCCGCTCCAAATAAGAAGATGATTTTTTTCATCCGGTGAATATAACGGCTCTTTTTAAAACCACGAGGACTTGATCCGGGGTCCAGTGAACATCCTGGATACCGGGTCGAGCTTGTTATCACGCAAGACGGTAGTGGATCTGAGCCCCGTTAATCGAAGCACTCGGCCTCGGCCAGGGGTTTGGCGGCGGCGTCTTTGGCGGCCAAGAGAGGTTGGCCGTCCAAGGGCCACTGAATGCCGACTTGGGCATCGCTCCACAGCAAGCTGCGCTCATGTTCCGGATACCAATAATCGGTGGTTTTGTAGAGGAACTCCGCACTCTCACTGAGCACCACAAAACCATGCGCAAAACCCGGCGGCACCCACAACTGGCGGTGGTTATCGGCACTCAAATGCACACCCACCCACTGCCCAAACGTGGCCGATGACTTGCGCAAATCCACCGCCACATCAAACACCTCGCCCTGCACCACCCGCACCAGCTTGCCCTGCGCATGCTGGATCTGGTAGTGCAAACCACGCAACACGCCACGCGCCGACTTGCTGTGGTTGTCCTGCACAAAACTCACATCCAGCCCAGTACACTGCGCAAAGTCACGCGCGTTGAAGCTCTCATAAAAGAATCCCCGCGCATCGCCAAACACCTTGGGCTCAAGGATCAAGACTTCGGGAAGGGCGGTGGGGGTGACGGTATAAGGCATTGGAACTGTGGGTCGGCGGCTTCAGCCCCGACATGAATGTGAATGAGCGGAGAGTCGGGGCTCAAGCCGCCGACCTGCTGGAACGTTACTTGATCAAATTCAGCAAGTACTGCCCGTAGCCATTTTTGGCCAAAGGTGCCGCCAGCTTCTGCACAGCGGCCGCATCAATCCAGTGATTGTGAAACGCGATCTCTTCAGGACACGCCACCATCAGCCCCTGACGCTTTTGCAGCGTGGCAATGAACCCGGCCGCCTCCAGCAAACTGTCATGCGTGCCCGTGTCCAGCCAGGCATAACCCCGGCCCATGATCTCCACGTTCAGCTGGTTCAGCTCCAAATAGCGCTTGTTCACATCGGTGATCTCCAGCTCGCCACGTGGCGACGGCTTGATGTCCGCCGCGATATCGCACACCTGCTGGTCATAAAAATACAAACCCGTCACCGCGTAATTGCTCTTGGGTTGCTTGGGCTTTTCTTCGATGCTCAGCGCACGCTGCTGGTCATCGAAATCCACCACCCCATAACGCTCAGGGTCGTGCACATGGTAGGCAAACACACTGGCGCCGCTCGTGCGGGCATTGGCGCTGGCCAGCAGCTTGACCAAATCGTGCCCGTAATAAATGTTGTCCCCCAACACCAAGGCGCTCGGGTCATTGCCCACAAAATCCTTGCCAATGATGAAGGCCTGCGCCAGCCCATCGGGGCTGGGCTGCACCGCATACTGAATGTTCATGCCCCACTGACTGCCGTCACCGAGCAGCTCGGTAAAGCGCGGCGTGTCCTGCGGCGTGCTGATCAACAACACATCGCGAATGCCCGCCAACATCAACGTCGTCAGCGGGTAGTACACCATGGGCTTGTCATACACCGGCATCAGCTGCTTGCTCACAGCCTGCGTGACCGGGTAGAGACGGGTGCCAGAGCCACCCGCCAAAATAATGCCTTTACGGTTTGTCATTTTTCTGCTCCCGCATACTGCTTGCTCACCCACTCGCGGTAAGCACCGCTTTGCACATGGGCCACCCAATCGGGGTTGGCCAGGTACCACTCCACCGTCTTGCGAATGCCCGTGTCAAAGGTCTCGGCAGGCTTCCAGCCCAATTCCTTTTCCAGCTTGCGCGCATCGATCGCATAACGGCGGTCATGACCCGGACGGTCGGTCACATAGGTGATCTGACTGCTGTAGCTCGTGCCATCGGCCTTGGGGCGCAGCTCGTCGAGCAACTTGCACACCGTGTTCACGATCTCGATGTTCGGTTTCTCGTTCCAGCCGCCCACGTTGTAGGTCTCGCCCAAACGGCCACCGGCCAACACCGTGCGAATCGCGCTGCAATGGTCCTTCACATACAACCAGTCGCGCACCTGCATGCCATCGCCATACACCGGCAGCGCCTTGCCCGCCAAGGCATTGACGATCATCAGCGGAATCAACTTCTCCGGAAAGTGATACGGCCCATAGTTGTTGCTGCAATTGGTCGTCAACACCGGCAAACCATACGTGTGGTGCCAAGCCCGCACCAAATGGTCACTGGCCGCCTTGCTCGCGCTGTAAGGGCTGTTGGGCTCGTAACGGTTCGTCTCGGCAAAAGCCGGATCGTCTTTGCTCAGCGAGCCATACACCTCGTCGGTCGACACATGCAAAAAGCGGAAATCCGCCTTGGGCGCATCGGCCAAGCCCATCCAGTATCCCCGCACTGACTCCAACAAACGGAAGGTGCCCATGATGTTGGTCTCGATGAAATCACCCGGCCCGTGGATCGAACGGTCCACATGGCTCTCGGCGGCAAAGTTGACCACCGCACGGGGCTTGTGCTCGGTCAGCAAGCGACTCACCAAAGCCGCATCACCAATATCACCCTGCACAAAAATATGACGCTGGTCACCCTGCAAACTGGCCAAAGTCTCGGGGTTGCCGGCATAGGTCAACTTGTCCAAATTCACCACCGACTCATCGCAGGCCGCCAGCCAGTCCAGCACAAAGTTAGCCCCAATAAAGCCGGCACCGCCGGTCACAAGAATGGTCATACAGTAAAAATGTTGAACATAAAAAAGATAAATGATTGTAAGAACTTTTGGAATCGCCTCGTCGCAAGCTCCTCGCATGAGCGAACCGCCACCCCCACTTCTTGGCCATTGAGAAAGATAAGCAGCACGATCTGCGGCCACGGCCACCTCGATTCCAGATCAAATTGCCCTAACACCATTGGCAAAGCCATCAAGACTCGCGGTGACCTACCTCCTTAAAATACAAATCCAACGGTTGCTTTTGATGGGAATATCTATGCAGATGATGGGCGTTTTCTGGGCATGCACACTGTCTTCGATCGTGGTTTCAGCACAAGCGCAAAGTGCACAAGAAGCTCAATTGTTTTTCGATCAAGGCCAACTGCCACAAGCCCACCAAGCCTACACGGCACTGATTCAAAAACACCCTGACGACCCCGACCATTGGCTGCGGCGAGGGCTGGTGAATTCACGGCAAAGTCAATGGTCGGCCGCGGCCACCGATCTTGAAAAAGCGGTTTCACTGGCACCCGGCTATGCCGATGCCTGGTCTGCACTGGCCGACGTCTACCGATGGAATGACCAAGCTGCCGCCGCTGCCGACGCCTATGCCCGCCTGACCATCCTGCGCCCCACCGATGTCCAAGCGCACCTGCTGCGGGCGCGTTCACTGGTGGCCATTCAAGACATCCCTGCTGCACGGTTGGCGATCCAGCGGGCCCGTGAACTCGGAGCCCCTGAATCGACTCTCCCCGAGCTGCCTGAAGTCCAGCCCACGGGCCCACGCGCCGAATTGCTCAATCAAAACGAGACCGACGATCGCTACAAATGGTCGATCTCCGCGGGCACGTCCCGCACCTCGTCAGGACTGTCCTATGCCAATGAAAACAGCATATCCATCCGTCGCTACGGCGAGCTGGGATCCATCGCCATAGAGCGACTGGGCTTGCACAGATTTGGCTACGCTGACCAGGCTTGGGGCATTGACGCCTATCCTCGCCTGTGGACGGGTGCATATGCCAACTTACGCTACCAAAGCGCCCCCTCACCCGACCTTTTCCCATCACATTCGTGGCGTGCCGAGCTCTACCAAAACATAGGCAACGGCTGGGAGCTGGCGGCGAGTCGTGACCTCCTCGGATTTGGCTCAGGCGTGCGCATCGATGGCGTCTCAGCAGGCAAATACTGGGGCAACTTCTTCGCCCGCTGGAGACACCAACAAATCGCCTCGGACTCGTCCTCCGGCAAAGGCGATCGGCTCTTTGTGCGTTATTACTACCAAGGCGATGCTGACCACTACATAGAAGTCAACGCATCGCGCGGTCGCAGCGACGACTTCAACAGCGCACTCATCCAACAAACACGCTCCGACTCCCAAGGCGTGAGCTGGTACCACTATGTCAGCCGTGACTGGGGCTTCAAACTCACTGCAAGCGAATCCAAAGACACCAGCAGCGCCCAAAAAACCCGCGACATGGGCTTGAGCCTGACCCATCGTTGGTAATGCAAATGTCTCAGCTGCATTCCCCCTGGCACAGCCCGGGCCAGTTGCTGGTGCCCTGGCCCGCGCTCACGATCGGCATGATTCTGTTGACGCTCACACAATGGACGTCTCAGCAGACTGCCGCCCTGGACTTGCTGTACATGATCGAAGCCGACCTGCTCATGCTGCCCCGAGCCATAGTGGTGTGGTGTCTGCTCACTGCGCCGCTCCTGAGGCTTTCAAAGCGTTGGCAACTTGCATTCCAAGGGCTCCTGGGCACAGCATTCTTGCTCACCATCGCTGCCCTCAATGTGTACTGTGCTGTATCCGGCGTCCCCCTGGGCAGCGATCTACTGGCTTATTCATGGGACGAATTGCGCATGACCGTCAGCGGTGCCCATGTGTCACTGCCCACGGCCTCTGTGATGGCGTTGGTCGCGGGCCTCATGGGTTTATGGGGCAGCCTCTGGTGGGCGCATTGGCAGGCGAGCACTGGCACATCTGCCAAAACCACCGCACTGATCTTGGGCATATGCGTTGCGGGCAGTCTGACCCTGCCTGCTGTCGTGGCGGATGCATCACCCCTGGCCATCAACAAACTCCAATTCTTGGTAAACGATGTACTCAGCCACACCGAAACAAGCACAACCGAAACCCACGACGAATTTCCTTTTGAGCACGCTGAAACCACACCGGACACCCTGGGCCCCTTGTTCAACCTCAAAGACAAGGCGCCACCGAATTTGGTGATTCTGGTGGTCGAAGGATTAGGGCGCAGCTTTTCGGGCCCCGACGCACGTCTGGGCAGCTTCACCCCTTATCTGGACGAACTGGCCAAACAATCCTTGTATTGGGAAAACTTCCTGGCCACGCAAGGACGCACCTTTGCCGTGCTACCCAGTGTGCTGGGTTCCCTGCCCTTTGGCCCTTATGGTGAACACCCCATTGCGCACGACAACCTGCTGAGCCTGCTCAAAGCAAAAGGATACAGCCTGAGGTATTTCACCGGAACCAACCTCACCTTCGACCACCAAGGCGAATTCCTCGCCCACAGCGGCGTGCAAACACTCTGGAGCGAACCCAACTTCGCCATGCCCCAACGCAAGCTCAGCGAATGGGGCTACCCCGACGGCGACCTTATGCAAGCCGTTGCATCCCAGCCCACCACGCCAAACCCTTGGTTGACGGTGATACAGACCATGAGCATGCACACCCCTTTTAAGGTGCCCCAAGCCGAGGTCTACCGACAAAAGGTCCAAACCCGTCTCGATGCCCTGGGCATTGCGCCATCACAACGCGAACCCTACCGCCAGCAAATCGATGTGTATGCCAGCATTCTTTACACAGACGACGCCATCAAAACCCTCATGACCCAGGTGGCCCATCGTCCGGAGTGGCAAAACACCATGTTCGTCATCACCGGCGATCACCGACTGCCCGAACTGCCTATGACCACACGGATCGAGCGCTACCACGTGCCGCTGCTGATTCACTCACCTCTGCTGCAACATCCCATGCGAATCAAAGCAGTCTCCTCTCACTTTGACATCACACCCAGCTTGTGGGCCATGCTCTCGCACCGCTATGGCTACCCCATGCCCCAAAACGTACACTGGATGGGCTCTGGACTCGACGTCCATACCCAATGGCGCAACCTCCACGCACTGCCACTAAAACAAACCAAAACCGAACTGAGCGACTATGTCTCCGGCTCGTATTACCTCGCCCAAAACAAACTCTTCACCTTGCAAGACGGCCTGCGGGCCTCACCCGAAGACAACTCCAGCGTCATGCAAAAACTTCAAAGCGAATTCGACAGACTGAAATCCCATTTGGCACAACTGCCATCCCGAGCACAACTCGTCTCTGTCGATGGCCGCGCCAAGCTTGCCGCCTACTCTGACGCAGGCAAAACGCTGGAGCCCACCCACCGCGTGCAGCAAATCCACGGCCTGGTGGTCTCGAACGCACAAGGCCAATTTGGTTCTGACGATGTCTTGACCGCACAGGGCCTTTTCAGCATGCAAGGCCGTCAAGACTCGCCCATGTTTGTGCCCTTGCTGGTGCTGACCGATGCTGCTGGCGTCGAACTTGCTGAAGCATCAGGTCCAGCCATGCGCTTGCCCGCCGGACAATCTCAATCCGTGAGCCTGAGCCTCAAACGAGCTCATTTGCCTGAAGGCAAGTATTACTTGTCCTTGATTGTGTCTCACCCCGACACTGGACGCCCCATCGGCAAAGGCCAATACCATGTCGAAATTCAGCGCTAGTGCCCTCCTCTGGCTCGGGCTCTTGTTTTGGTGCTTGAGCAGTGCCATGCCAACACACGCCCAACCCACCGCCATGTGGGTGTGGGAGCAAGACACAGATGACTGGCTCGAGCACCCTGCACAGGCCAAGGAAGCGATTGAATTTCTCAAGCAACAGGGCATCAACACCCTTTACCTGTACGCCGATGCCCACAACGGTCGCAACCTCCTGCTTCAGCAACCCCAGTTGTATGCCCGCCTGATCGCGCAACTGCACCAACAAGGCATCCAGGTCCACGCCCTGCTGGGCTCATGGGGGCTGCACACCGAGCGCTACATCTTCCCGGAAAACCGCCCTCAGGCCCTGCGCATGGTCCAACGCGTGCTGGACTACAACCACAACGCCCAACCCCAAGCACGCTTTGACGGTATCAACCTCGACATAGAACCCCATGTGCTAGATGACTGGTCCACACGCCGAGAGGAATACCTGCAAATGTTCCTCAGTATCAGCGAAGCCTGGATGACACTCAAACGCCAAATGAACCAAGCCTTACCGATGGGCCCGGCCATCGCCTTCTGGCTCGACGGGGTCGAAGTCAAACACGCGGGCCGTGTGAAACCGGCAAGCCAACACCTGCAAGACATCTATGACCATGTGGTGCTCATGGACTACCGCGACCATGCTCACGGCCCGGACGGCATCCTCAGCCACGCCAATGACGAACTGGCCTATGCACGCAAAATTGGCAAGCGCGTCATGCTGGGGGTGGAAACCTCCCCCAGCGAAATCCGTAAACTCAGCTTCAACCACATGACCCCGGCCCAAATGGCAGACGAACTGAACCTTGTCCGGCAAGCCGTCTCCGACAACCCCGCATTTGCAGGGTTTGTGGTGCACCACTACGGCAGCTATCGCCGATGGTTAATTCAAAAGGGCGAAGCGCGTCATTCGTCCTCCTCCGCCCGCCCCTAACCAGCATGCACAACACAAAAACCTCCATCCTGGTCATCGAAGACGACGAATTCATGGCGAACCTGCTCCAATTTTTACTGGAGCGTCAATCCATGAAGGTCACCCGCGTGGCCGACGGCCGTTCAGCTCTGACACTGATCAACCAGGGACACCCCTGCGATGCGGTGCTGCTGGACTTGATGCTCCCGCAAATCAGTGGCATGCAAGTACTGAAGCACCTGCAACAACACCCCGACTGGACAAGCAAACCCGTGCTGGTACTCAGCGCCATCGACTCCGGCGCAGACATCGCTCGCGCCTTTCAGGCCGGTGCGGCCGACTACATCACCAAACCGTTCAACCCAGAGGAATTGCTGGCCCGACTGGTCCGCTGCCTTGCAAAACAACAAGGAGATGGACCTGGTGCCCGCTGCTCCTGACTTTTCTATCGCCACAGCATGGTGGCTGGCCTGGACCACATTGATTCTGGTCATGACGCTGGTGCTGAGTTTGTTGCTCTTGCGCTGGCAGCGCTGGCGCAACGAACCCCAACAGGCTACCTTTCACGCACGTTGGTCCACATTGTTGATGCGCTGCGCCCTGGGTGATGACCTGAATGGCCAACTGCCCACCTTGAAACACAAGGAAATCTGGCCCTTCACGAAGCTCTGGCTGCACTGCCAACTGTCTCTCAAAGGCCCCAGCCAAGCCCGATTGGCGGCACTCGGACACACACTGGGCTGCCCCCGAGTGGCCATGCGCAAGCTCAACAGCGCCCATACCGCCGAGCGGCTCATGGCCATTTTGGCGCTTGGTTTTCTCCAAAACCAACAAGCACAGCTCGCCTTGCTTGAGCAACTCCACCAAGGCAGCAGCCAAACCGCTCTGCACGCGAGCCGCGCCCTGTTGGAAATCGACGCTCACACACACGCACCAGTGGTGGTGCAAGCCCTGCTGGCACGTGATGATCTGGACTTTGCGCTGGCCTCAGTCCTGCTCAGCCCCTTTCAAGGCCCCCTTGGAAAAACCATGATGACCCTCATGCCACAACCACATGCCCAAGCGACATTTGTGCCAGACCTCCCAGCAACCAACTTACCTTGGCTTCGCCTGGCGCGTGCTCTCGCACTGCAGATTCCTGGCGAGTTGTTGGCCGCATTTTTTCTGTCCTCCGATGACATCGAAACCCTGATCGCCGCCATGCGCCTGGCGCAAGGCGAACGGGGCACCAAGGACCTGCAGGTCCATGCGCAACACCCAGACTGGCGCGTCAGGGCACAAGTGGCCAATGCCCTGGGCCGCATCGGCGGTCCGAATGACATCGATCTGCTCGTTCGCATGGCCACCGACGCGCAATGGTGGGTCCGTTATCGCGCCACCCACGCCTTGCTGAACATCCCCGGGCTGAGCCCCACCCAAGCACAGACTCTGATTGAGCGCACCGCAGACCGCTATGCGGCCGACATGCTCCAATCGGCCATGTCGCAACACGAGATCGCCGCATGATCGCGCACGTTGTGACCTGGCTCATGGTGGCCTATTTCCTGGCGCTTCACGCCGTCTACCTCATGCTGACCGTCTTGGCCGCCAAGGCACTGCACCGCAACCAACGCTACCGCGACCTGGAAAAGTTGCCCATGGCCTACTCACAGTTGATGCCGCCCATCAGCGTGCTGGTGCCGGCCTACAACGAAGAAACGACCATCGTCGCCACCGTCTCGTCCTTGCTGCAACTGAGCTATGGCGAATTCGAGGTGATCGTCATCAATGACGGATCCAAAGACTCGACACTGTCCGTCTTGATCGACCAGTTCGGCCTCTTGACCTCCCCAGAAGCTGACCGGGTACAAATTCACACCCAAGACATCCTTGGCGTCTACCGATCGCCTCGCCACCCCAAACTGCGCGTCATCGACAAGCGCAATGGCGGCAAAGCCGATTCGCTCAACGCTGGCATCAACGCATCACGCTACCCCCTGTTTTGCGGCGTCGATGCAGACTCCATTTTGGAACGCGACAGCCTGCAAAAAGTCGTCAAACCCTTTCTACGACATCCCGACATGGTCGCCACTGGCGGCACGATTCGGGCCACCAACGGTTGTGACGTCCGCGGCGGAGACCTACACCGCATCGACCTTCCGACCAACCCATGGGCACTCTTTCAGGTCATGGAATACCTGCGGGCTTTTTTGTTTGGCCGACTGGGCTGGTCCAGTGTCAACGCCATGTTGATCATCTCGGGGGCGTTTGGCCTGTTTCGCAAACAAACCGTGATCGACGTGGGCGGCTACCGCACCCACACCATTGGCGAAGACATGGAGCTGGTGGTTCGCATTCACCACCAACTGCGCGAACAAAGACGCCCTTACCGCATTGAATTTGTGCCGGACCCTGTTTGCTGGACCGAAGTCCCCGAAGACCGGCAAACCCTGCGCAATCAGCGCATCCGCTGGCAACGCGGCTTGTCCGAAAGCCTCAGCGCCCATTGGGGCCTGATGTTCTCGCGCACGGGCGGCTGGCCCGGCTGGGTGGCCTTTCCATACATGGTGCTGTTCGAATGGCTCGGCCCCGTTGTCGAATGCCTGGGCTACCTCTGGACATGCTATGCATGGTGGGCAGGTTTCATCTCATGGACGGCCTTCAGCATCTTCCTGCTTGTGTCCTTGGGACTGGGCATTTTGCTCAGCGTTGCAGGCGTGCTGCTGGAACAACTGTCATTTCAGATGTACCCCAAAGTCAGCCAGATTTTCAAACTCGTGCTGGTGGCCGTGGCAGAAAACCTCGGCTATCGCCAACTCAATGCTTGGTGGCGCATCGTGGGCCTGTACCGATGGGCCACACAAAAAGAAGGTGGCTGGGGCACCATGAAACGCAAAGGCAGCTGGCAAGCGCCCATCCCGTGAGATCACATTGAAGCTCAGGCAACAGCGTCCACGGACACAGTAGACACCCGATTGCGCCCACCCTTTTTGGCCTCATACATGGCCGCATCGGCACGTTGCTGAATAGCCTGCATGTTCTGATCCCCAGGGCCCCTGGAGGCCACACCAATGCTGGCCGTGATGCTCAAAGGCAACACCCCCACCTGCACAGGGCACTGGGCAATGGCCAATCGCAACTGTTCTGCCACCTGAACAGCGCCATCCAAGCCGGTGTCAGGCAAAAACACCGAGAACTCTTCGCCCCCAATGCGCCCCAACAAGTCGGTACTGCGCAAGCGCTGACCCAAGTTCACCGCCACCGAACGAAGCACCTCATCGCCCACCGCATGACCATGTGTGTCATTGATCTTTTTGAAGTGATCCAGATCCACAAACAACACCGAATATGGCTGCAGACTGCGCTGACTCAAGGCAATCTGCTGCTCGCAGGCCTCATAGTAAGCACGGGCATTCATCACATGCGTCAAAGGGTCGTGGCTGGCCAAGTTTTGCAGTCGGGCGTTGTAGTCCCGCATACGGCTGAAGTACGAAAACGTTCGTCCCACATAGGTGTGAAAGAAAATTCCCAAATACAAAAGACAAAACAAAGCTGTGGCCATGGCATTGGGCGAATAAGGCCGCTCCAGATGCGCATTTCCCCAAGCCAGGCCAATCATGGTACCCACGGTGATCACCCAGCCCGCCCGTCGCCCCAACAAAATGAACACACCCGGCACATTGGTAAAAAACCACAACAAACGTAACTCATCGCTTGAGACATAAATCAGTGAGGAGATGTACTCCCACATCCCCACGCACTCATACGTCCACCCCACCCATTTGAAGCGCTCTGGATGCCCCCGCAGCAACAACCAAAGCACCGTGGTGGCCAATGTGAAGAAAATCATCGACCGCTGGTGCGACACATGGATGGGATTGACCGCGCTGAGCGTGCCCAAAATAAACAACCCCGTCACCAATGCGCCTGAAGTCATCAACACAATGACCAACTTGTAGCGAAACTCCAGATCCTCCTCTCGTTCGGCAAACGTCACGCGACCAAACAAGAAACGCATCAATGCCTTGTAAGGTTTCCGCCACAACAGACTGGGGTTGATTGACACAAAGACTCCTTGCATGGATTGGATTGAGTGATGCCATTATCATATTTATCAATTCGACGAATTTCACATACGCACTTATGTCTACTGAAGCCGCCCATGCAAAGCCCCCACGGCTGACCGATATGGATCTGAGCATCGGTCAAACCTTGCAGTTGATCACGCACGACCCACGACCGCTCAAGTACTTCAGTCAGCTGGTTGGTTTTGTCGAGCGCGAATTCATCATGCTGCGCGTGCCACAAGAAAACGGTTGGGCCGTACCCTTGAAAGAAGGGATGTCCTTCGATGTGCGGGTGTTCAGCGGCATTTTTATTCATGAGTTTCAAAGTCAGCTGCAAACGCTGCTGCTCACACCTCGCAACTTCATGTTGCTCAGCTGCCCGACCGGATTGAAGACAATGAAATTCAGGTCTCACGAGCGCGTCAAATGCGCCCTGCCTGTTCACATCCTGCAATCAGCCCTCGAATCAAGCTCCTGCGTAGGCTTCGAATTTCAAGATCTCAGTGGAAGTGGTGCGTCTTTGTTGGGGCCGTTGCCGCTGGGTCAACCCGGGCAACAAATCCGGCTCCAGCTGGATTTTCATTTGATGGCCACAGACACTCAGGAGCACATCGAGCTGATCGCAGAGATTCAGACCCTGAAGCCTTGGCTCAACGCCACCGGCCAAAGCAGCGGCTACGAACACGGCATACGCTTTGCCGACATTGAACCCCGTATCTTGCTGCTCGTGAGCCAACTGCAAAAGCGCCACACGCACTGAACAGTCAGCAGTTTGTGAGGGGCCTGCGCCCGCACGGCGACTAGAGCCCAGCAAGCAACTCAGGCAAAGCACAGGGGCGGCCAAGGAAATACCCCTGCCCCAACTTGCACCCCAGCGCTGACAGCATCTGCAGCTGGGCAGGCGTCTCGATCCCCTCGACCACCAAGGTGCGTGAAAAACTGCCTGCCAATTGCGCCATGGCCTTGACGATCGCTTGCACCATAGGATCGTCCAAGGCCTGTACAAAGCTCCGGTCGAGTTTGATCTTGTCAAACGGCAGCGTGTGCAAGCGCGACAAACTCGATTGCCCGGTGCCAAAATCATCGATGGCCACCGTGATGCCCAAAGCCTGCAAGTGCAGGAGATTGGCACGAACCTGAGACACATTGTCGTGAAACACCGACTCTGTAACCTCCAGCTCCAAATGCGCAGCCTGTCCAAGGCCAACTGCTTGAATGACCGCCTGTAAGCGTTCGGCAAAATCAGGCCGCGCCAGCTCGACCCCAGAGACATTGATGGCCACACGGACACCGGGCCAACGCGCCTGCAACGCCGGCAAATCGGTCAATACCTTTTGCAGCACCAGTTGGCCAATCTGCACAATCAAGCCCCGGGCCTCGGCCACGCCAATGAACTCATCTGGCGACACCTGCCCCAGCTCTGCATCTTGCCAACGGCAAAGCGCCTCCAAGGAAACCACTTCACGCGACATCAAATCCATCTGCGGCTGATAAACCAGCCCCAGCTCCTGGTGCGAGATGGCAAGCGCCAAGCGCTCAGCGACTCGGGCCTGCCGCTGATCGGGTCGGAATTTATCGGATGTGTTGACGAGGTTCATGGGGTCGGTTTTTCGCCAAGCATAACAAGTCCCGTATGCCAAAGAAGTCAAGCACGACAAAACAATCGGGATCTGACCCCGATTCTTTGAAGAACTCAACAACCTGCTGCAGGGTGCGTTGGTACTCGCCTGCGGTCAGGTCATCGCAGTTGTGGTCGGCATCTATATCGACAAGGCGAATACTGTCCGACAGCTTGTAGCTACGCTGGGCCTGTTGGGCGTTACCATATTCGTCACGCAGCCCCTGGATCATCAAGACCGGCTTGCTCATATGCTGCAAGTGCGATGTCCGAAAAGGCTCCTCGCCATGTTGCGGATGTTTAAACGGGTAACCGAAACACACCACCCGCCTCAAGTTAGGCTGATCTTCGACCCGGCAAGCCACAATGCCCCCCGCGGAGTGGGCCAACACGTTAATCCACCTCTGTGGCCATTGCTGGTGCCAGCTTTGCAGCAGCTGGCATAACTCGGTGGCCGCAACATCGTTCGCAGTTAGCCCCTTCAAGCGAGAAAAATCCCACTGCGAAGGATGCATCAGCAACCACGCCGCTTTGAAGCATTTTTGCAACCACCGTCTATGGTGGTATCGAGCCGACCATCGCACCACGACTCCGCCCCACAGGGCCTGAAGCCAAGCGCTTATACGCTGCGAGCGTTGCACTTTGCGAGTCTCAAAGGTATGCACCGCAAAGCCATCAGACTGCAAATCCCGAATCATCTGCTGCATCGAGTGCGATGCCTTCGCAAAATTACTACGCCCCACCACCACAATCCAGTTTGAGGCATCGACAGCGTTCTGGTCGATCATGTTCAAGCGCTTTGCCTCCAGGAGTTCTTCATAGCGCCATGCTATCTTGGAAAAAACAAAACCGCCCAAAGGCGGTTTGTGGCGATTAATTGGGATCTGACACCGATCATGCGATCAATTCGCCAAGGCCATGTCTTGCAAAGGCATGACTGTTTTCAAGATCGTCTGGAGCGCTGACTTTTCTGCAACCTTGCGGTCATAGCTCTGCTGAAGATTGAGCCACGACTGCGCATTGCCGCCAAAGTAACGAGCCAGACGCAATGCCGTATCGGGCGTCACGCCACGCTTGCCCAGCACGATGTTGTTGATTCGCGATGACGTCACATGCAGCGCTTTGGACAAAGCGTTAACACTCAGGCCCAAAGGCGCAAGATATTCCTCCTTGAGGATCACCCCAGGATGAAGAGCACGCATTGGATTCTTCATACAAACTCCAAACTCAGTGGTAGTCCACGATTTCTACGTTCATTGGGCCGAGTTCAGTCCAGACAAAACAAATGCGAAACTGCTCATTACCCCTGATACTGTGCTGACCTAAACGATCACCGCGCAAGGCCTTCAATCGGTTACACGGAGCCGAGCGCAAAAAATCCAATGTTGCCGCACTGTCAAGCATTTGCCGCTTACGCGCAACAACCGCCTTCATCGCATTGAAACGCTTGACTTTGCCCCCCTCAAAGACAGCGCTGGTATTGGCGCAGACACATGAAATGATCATGTGCATTTCATGCCAATGACCGGTAAACAGCGAGCCCCCTTTTTGCAAACCAGGGAAAAAACCGCCCGAAGGCGATTGGCAAGGGATGAACCCGATATGCGGCTTTAGCAGGCGAGGGGCATATCCGGCCATCCACCCCCCGCTGGCTTGGCCTCATTCAATTGCTGCGCGGCCCTTCGCACCACGCCTCAATTGCACGAGGTTGAATTTGAAAAGCACTCCCAGCCCAAGCCAGTTCGTTTTGGAAAAAATTTTCCCCCAAGCGAGCCTATTTTGCTATTGTTTTTATATTTATTTACCAGCCAATCGATGGATCGGTGCAAGCCATGATGCTCTTGGATATATCTATTCACAGATCTATTCAAAGCGCTGCCTCACCACACAGACTCCCACTCACTGTTGCAGCACCAGTAGTGTGATTTCACTCGCCAAATTGCCCAAAATTGGGCCTGAGCCAGCATTCTGTTCTCGTGCGCGGCACGATCAAATGGTGCGGATTGGTTTGGCCCTATCTATTCAAATTGGCCTGGCGATGGCCAATGCAAACACCTCCAACTCGGTACACAGGGCAGCCATCAAATATTGACAGCGATTGAAAAACGGCGATAATTTCTGACATGAGCACTATGCAAAAGATCCGGCAAGCCATCGCAGACCAGCCCCAAGCTGAGGTGTTCTCCAGTGCCGACTTCTTGCCTGCAGGAACGCGTGCAGCCGTTGACCAGGCGCTCTTTCGGTTGATGAGGGACGGGATCATCGTGCGTGTGGCCAGAGGGTTGTACGCCGCCGAGGGTCAACCTGTGGATGCTCAAACGGTGGCCAGCGCCCTTGCACGCAAGACTGGCGAGCACGTGGGAGTTGCCCCCACCGCAGTGGCCGCTGGCGTGCTGGTTGTGCCCACCTCAGGCCTGTCACGCACCCTCAAGGCAGCGGGTCACACCGTGCAGTTCCAACGCATGAGTCAAAGGAAAGTCCAGCTCGCGGCCAGCCCCAAGGGCAGAGTTTTGCTTGCGCTGTGGACTAAGGGCATGAAAAACCTCACGACGCTGGAGATCCAGCGCGCCACGGGTGACTGGGCCGAAGGAGAAATCGACAGCTACGCAGCACTGATCCCGGCGTGGCTGCGCACCGCCGTTCAGCAAGCCAATGCGCCACGCAAGTCCGTCAAGATCGGTTTGTCAGGTGCTTACGACTGGTCCAACCCGAACATCCGGGACAACGCGCTGATCGGCAAGGTGCTGGAAAAGCATAAATTCGAGGACGTGGCACGGCTGTGCTTTTACTACGGTGTCCCCAAGGTCAAACGCGTGTTCAAGCGCCATGCGTTTGAGCCCATGACCACGGCCAGTGTGAGCCGGATGCTGAGCAACATCAGCAAAGGCCTGCGAGCCTCACGAAATCAGGAGCAGGAGCAGGAGCAGGAGCAGGAGCAGGAGCAGGAGCATACACATGCATAAGCTCAAACTGCAATTCATGCCAGAGGCGACACAAAAGAACTTTGCTCGCCTCAAGGATGACCCCAGATTGGCTGGCTTTACCCTGGTTGGAGGCACAGCATTGGCCTTGCAAATTGGGCACAGGTGTCACTTTTCGGCATAAAGGAGCCAGCTGTTTTCGGCACATAGGAGCCAGCTGGAGGCGCTCAAACTGACATCTTTTAGGGTTGGATTTTGCCTTTATTTGGCGTCTTTTTGTGGGGCCGCATT
>Ga0228698_1000856_pt1 | contig 17950 bp, 26 predicted proteins | sample McNCre117_Aug_MG_FD_178015 | JGI IMG/M metagenome (GOLD analysis project Ga0228698, IMG submission 178015) | Freshwater microbial communities from McNutts Creek, Athens, Georgia, United States - 1-17_Aug_MG | ecosystem: Environmental > Aquatic > Freshwater > Creek | place: USA: Georgia...
CGCTGCTGGCCGAAGCCGACAAGGCTCGGGGAGGCAAGATCCCCACCGGCGATGTGAAGGAAGGCCAGCCCGAGCTGCCGAAGCCGAAAGCCGAGAAGATCCCCGTGGGCAAGGCGACGGAAGGCATGCCGGAACTGCCCCAGGAGCGCGTCGAGCGGCTTCCGGTCGGTGAGGCCACCGAGATCACCCCGGAGGCGGTAGAGCCGGCCCCTGAGCGCCTGCCCGTGGGCGAGGCCACGGAGATGCCCGAGCCGCTGCCTGTTGGCGAAGTGACCGAGAACCCGATCCCGACTGGCGAGGCGATGGAGTTCGAGCCGCTGCCGGTGGGCGAGGTGACCGAGATCACGCCGGAAATCGTGAAGCCGGCCAAGGCACCTGTTGTACCGGAAGCTACAAACGTGGACAATCCGCCGACAGCCCCCGCTGGTGGGGGCAGGAGCGGAAACATGGAACAGCAGAAAGCGAAGCGCCCGGCCAACGGCATTGCGGCCATCTTGTACGAGACACCGAACTTCCACGTCAGGGACGCCGGGAGCAAGGGCTACGAGGTGTACCAAGCCGGGGCGACCGCAAGCACGAAGGTGGCCAGCATCGGCCACGGCAAGGGGCCGGGCCTCGGGCTCGAACGCGCCAAGACCGAAGCCGACCGTCGCCAAGCCGCACTGCCCAAACCAACCGAAGCCCCGAAGGAGCCGCCCCGTGCCCCGCAAGAAGTCACCCAGCAAGCCAGCGTTCGAGCAGAACCTGAAAGCGGAACTGGAGGCCGGGCGCCCGCAGAAGCAGGCCCTGGCGATCGCGTACCGGGTGCAGCGGGAGGCGAAGCGAAAGCCCCGGAAGTGAAGCCCGCAGCGAAGAAGCCCGCAGCGAAGAAGCCCGCAGCGAAGAATCCCACCGGCAAGACGCTATCCCCCGCCGAGGTGAAGGCCGAGTTCCAGCGGCAGATCGACGCCGTGGCGCGGTTCGATGCGGGCGGCCCGGAGACGATCACCCTGACGGCCGGGGGCAGCCGCACCAAGATCCAGAACACGGCGCGCCGGGTCGCGGAGTACATGAAGGCGCTGGGCACGGTGAAGGGCGGGAAGACACCGAAGCCAACCCAGCCACGCTCGGCGCTGCGGAACGATGAGTCGAAAGCCTACGCGCTGAACCGCGGCCTGGGCAGGCCGAAACCGCGGAAGTTCGGGACGAGCCAAGGCAAGCGCGCGGATCTGACTGTCATCAAGGACATGATCGACGATCTCGACACCCAGGCCGCGGTGGATTACGCTGCGGCGCAGGGCATCGACCTGGAGGCGGCGCTGAAGGGCGACACGCAGCGGCTGGGCAGGATCCAAGGGCTGAAGCCGACGCCCGATACGCCCTGACCAAGCTCATGTCAAGAGCTACCCCCGCGAATGCGGGGGCAACGTGTAACTTGAGGTCTGCGAAAATGCCCGGAGCAAACACGCGGGGAATCATGGCAACGCAAGATCATCCGGCGGGGGTTCTCCCCGTCGTCCTCTCCTGGGTCGGCAGCTCGACAGCCGGGTTTTTCAGCGGCATGTCGGGTCCGGCCATCGTGCTGTGGTGCGCCTCCCTGGTGTACACCCTGATGCAGATGTACAAGTGGTGGCACTGGTACAAGGTCCGGAAGGAGCGGTGGTGTTGAGCGGTCTGTTGTCTTTTCTGTCGGGGTCCGTGTTCCGCATGGTGTGGGGCGAGATCGCCTCGCTGCTGGAGAACTGGCAGGCCCGCAAGCAACTGCGCCTGGACCACGAGCACGAGGTCGAGCGCATGCGGCTCCAGGGTGAGCTGGACGCCGCGGCCCACGCGCGCAATCTGGAGGCGCAGCGGCTCCAGGCCGACCTGAACATCCAGGTGGTGCGCGTCAAGAGCGACGCCGACCTGGCGCTGGCCGATGCCGCGACGTTCAGCAAGGGCGTGGAGGCCACGCAGCAGAGCACCGGGGTCAAGTGGATCGACGCGTGGAACGCGAGCATCCGCGCGGCGCTGGCCACCGAGTGCATGCTGCTCATTGGCCTGTACTACTACCGTCTGGACTGGAAGCTCGACGACAAGGGCTGGGAACTGGCCGGCGCGGCGCTGGGCATCTTCGTCGCCGACCGCGTGCTGTTCCGCCGGGGCAAGTGATGGACGCCGATCAGGCGCTGGCGCTGGCCGCCGGCCTGTGCCGCACGTTCGAGGGGTTCTACTCGGCCCCGTACCTCTGTCCCGCGGGCCGGGCGACGATCGGCTATGGCGCGACCCACTACCTTGACGGCAGGATCGTCACGCTGCGGGACGCGCCCATCAGCAAGGTCACGGCCGAGGTGATGCTGTGCGCGCTGCTCCGGGAGGAGTTCCTGCCGCCGGTCCTGGCGCTGTGCCCCGGCCTGCGCACGCCCGAGCAGGTGGGTGCCATCCTGGACTTCACGTACAACCTCGGGGCCGGCGCCTTGCGCGCCAGCACGCTGCGCAAACGCATCAACGCCGGGAGGTTCGAGGACGTCCCGGCGGAGCTGATGAAGTGGAACAAGGGCGGCGGCCGGGTGCTCCCCGGCCTCACGCGCAGGCGCAAGGCCGAGGCCGAGCTGTTCAGCAGGACTTGACCCAGCGGTGCATGCTGTCGGCGCGCGGCGGCCAGCGCGGGCGCCCAGGGTTCGTCAGGCACTCCTTGCAGGCGCTGGCCACGCCGTGGTTGCCGCAGTCCTCGCAGCGGCGGCGGCGGCGGCGCGCGGCGGAAGAGGCGGGCGCATCTGCCTCACGATCTCGTCCTCGACCAGCTTCGTGTAGCCAACGATATCGTGCCACGAGTCTTGGTACTCGGGGTCGCCGTTCAGGATGCGCCCGACCTTGTGGGCCACCATCTCCAGTGCTTCTTTCTTGTCGTCGGACAGGCCCGCCCAGTTCGGGCTGTCCTGCATGGCACGCTTGATGGCCTGGGTGATCCGGGCATGCTCGGGAAAAGCCCCGTAGCGCCGGCCACGCTCGGCCAAGGTCGCGTCGATCGATCCGAAGGTCTCAGCAACGTGCTGCTGGTCCGCGGTCATCTGCGTCTGGTTTTCGGTCATGGTTCTAGTTCCTCATCTTTCCGGCGCTCTTCGCGCCTGAACGGCCATCGGCGACCTACGTGGCTGCCGATGTGCCACTCGCCACAGTGCTGGCACTTGTAGGGCGACAGGGCGGACGCGCGAGACGCCCGCATCCTGGCCGCGACCTGCTCGGCCAGCTTTTTCGTCCTGAAGACCTGCTTGCCTACGCAGTCCATAGCGAGGCCGCGCACGCGACGCTCGCCCCGACAGCGACGAGCACCGTCTCCCAGCAGACACCGATCGAGAACAGCCTGACTGTCTCGGTCTCGTCCTCCAGCGTGATCTCGAACGAATTTGCCCAGGCCCAGATGGCGATCATGCCGGTGGGCATGCACACAAGCCAGTTCATACCGTCACCCCGTGTTCCTTTGCCAGCCGCAGCCACAGATCATCGAACGGCTTGGGCTGCCAGTCCTTGAACCACGGGCCGCCCAACGTCCAGTGAATGATGCCCTCGTCGGGGCGGATCTCGCTGTCGGGTTGCACGCCGACGAGCTGGTTCCACTTCGGGTCGAGACTGCCGATCTCGCTGTCGGCCAACCAACCGAAGCGATGCAGCCACGCCCCCGGCCGGGTGTTCACGTCGTGCAGGGTGAGCCGGCGGTTCGCGGGGTGGTCGCAGTTCCACAGGACCACAGACGACCAGTTCTTGCGCGGGTACCGGGTCTGCGCGAGGCCGCACATCTTCGTGCCCTCGGCACCGGCGTGCTGGTGCTTGACGACCCACACGGCCTTGTCGGGCTCCGCGGCCAGGGCGTCCTTCAGCATGTCGGTCGGCGACTCGCGGAAGGCCATGTCGCAGTCCACGAACAGCGCGTAGCCGGACAGGTGCACGAAGGGCACCAGGAAGCGCGTCAGCGAGAACGCCGTGCTGCACGGCGCCTGACTCAGGATGTCGTGCCGCTGGCCGTTCCACATGATCTCAGGGCGGGTGTACAGGCCGCGGGCGCGGAGCCCTTCCTGCACGAGCAACGTGCCGCGCTCGCCAGCCTCGTGCCACAGGGTGTTTTGCAGTGTCAGCACCGCGTCGTGTTCCACGGCGTCGTAGCCGATGTAGACGTGGGGGTTCATTTCTTTCTCCAGTAGGGTTCGGCGCGGTGGACCTTCAGGTCGCGTGCCTGGGACCGGCCCATCGCCTTGCGCGGGCCTTTGAGGTGGTCCATGTAGGCGCCCAGCGGGCCGTTGACGAACGGGTGGGAGGTCTTGAAACCGTCCGGCCCGCTCAGGGATTTGGTCTTCAGGCCCATGCCTTCGACCAGCTGCTGAATGACGTAGCTGTCGTGCCACTCGGCCATCTTGAACAGGCTGCCGGTGACGTAGGCCGACCGGAGCGCCGAGATGAACTCGGCGTGCCGCGGGTGCCTGCAGTTCAGGATGAAGAACCCGCACTCGGGGTACTTGCCCTTGCGGTCCAGCCACGCGATGTACTCGTCGCCCCGGGGCAGCAGCGCGTCGATGAACGACATCGGCACCGGGGTGTGCGTCACGGTGTCGGCGTCCACCCAGATCAAGTGCTCGGGCTCCACCGTCGCGGCCTCCAGCACCGCAGCCACCTTGTGAGCGAAGCGTGCCGCGTCGAAGCGGTAGTCGTAGCCGCCAGGGCGCTTGTACGGGTGCTGGCGCTTGAACTCCTGAAGCCACGCCACATTGTTCAGGTCGGGCACGCGCTGAATGAAATCCTCGTCGGACGGGTTGTAACCCTCGCCGAAGAACACCAGCGGCACGGGCCAGTTCATCCTCCAGGTGTCGGCCATGCGCTGGCCGTACTTCTTCCACCCTTCGAGGTGGCAGGTGCTGACTGCGAGGATGCGGCTCATGGCGTCTCCGTCAGGGTGAATGCCTTCCCGACCGCGTGCTCGGCGAACAGGTCGTTCCACCAAGCCATCGGCCGCAGGGTGACGTGCAGGTTCGTGCCGTCTGGGAAGCACTTCTCGGCCGGGCGGCAGCAGACGCTGGCCCAGACGTGCTTCTTGGCGTGGGCGAACAGGTTCGCCACGAAGGCCGGCAGCTCGTCCTCGGGGATGTGTTCCAGCACGTCGGAGCAGACCACCAGATCGGCCGGGCGGCTCGGGGGCTTGCTGCGGTGCTTGAACGACGGGTCGTAGAGCTGGACCCGCGCCAGTCGCACGCCGATGGTCTTCCAGACGTTGTGCGGGTCGAAGTAGGCATCGCCCCGGCCGCAACCCCAGTCGATCATGCTCTCGATCTCGTGGGCCCGCACGATGCCCTGGATCTGCTTGGCGTGCTGGAGGATGGTCAGACCGTGGAACTTGTCGCCCTGGTCGGCCAGCTTGCGGTACTGCTTCAGGAGGCTCATGCCTTCTCCCAATAGCCGATGACCTCTCCGAACGTGCCGGCGAGCTGCTCCGACAGCCGCCAGCCGCGGTGCCGCAACACGCGGCCGATGTCGTGCGGCACAGCGCGCCCGCGCTCGGGAGGCAGCACCCACGGGTCGCGGCCCGGGGGCGTGCGGATGACGATCAGCTCCCGCGCTGTGTTGGCCAGCATGTGCGCCACAGCGCTGGGGTCGCGCAGCTTCTGGAGGATGGCCAGTGCAACAACAACGTCGAAGAACGCATTCGCGCCCGGCCGCCAATGGTTCATGTCGCCCTGCTCGAAACCCACGTTCTCCAGGCCCTCGGCTTCGCGCCACGCGGTGTCCACGAACGGCCGCAGGATCTCGACACCGTGCACGTACTCCGCGCCCGCACGGGCCATCTCAATGCTGATGAGGCCCTGAGCGCAGCCGCAGTCGAGCACGGTCTTGCCGGGCACGGCCGCCATGAGCCGGTCCAGGCCCACCATCTGCTGTTCAAGGGTACGGTCGCCGGGCTTGCCGCCCACTGCGAACCAGGGTTTGATCGGTTTGGTCATTTCCAGATCGCTCCTTCTGCGATTTCGTCCAATGTCCATTGGTTGTCGGCCAGCACTCCGAAGAAGCGCTGCCGGTCGGTGAAGTCGGTCAGATGGTGCGCGGCCGACATGGGCGCCACCATGACGCGCACGCCTTCGATCAGCGCCTCGATGGCCGCGGCCGATGAGTGCGTCACGACGAGGTTGCACCACGCCAGATCGGCTTGCAGGGTGGCTTGGGTCTTCAGCTTGTCAGCCGACCAGCGGCGCCACCGCACGTCCTGCGCCACGCCACAGGTGCGGCGGGCCAGCCACGCCTCGTCGCCGGCCACGCACTGCATGTGCACGGGCGACTGCTCGACGGCCAAGACACGGAAGCCTGGCTCGCGGGGCGGCTTGATCTCGTACCCCAACGCCGCGAAGCGCTCGCCTGTGGTGTGGCCGTGCCCGTGGTGTTGGAAGTGGTTCTTCGCCACGCGGTACTGCACGCCCCGTGCGCGGTCGAAGAAACTGTTGTCGACCACAAAGTAGTCCTCGCCGCTGGCGAGGACCCGACGCCACTCGGCGAGGTTGCCCTCCTTGACGCCGTAGAACACATGCCCATTGACGCTGGCCGGGGCGCTCTCTGCGACCCGCCGGCACAGGTCTTCGGACTTCTTCTTGCCGGGGACGGGGTGGATCTTCAGCATTGCAGCAGCCGCGCGAACGGCTCTCCGGTGGCGATCTCGGCCGGGGACCACTGGCTCCAGGCCATGCACTGCAGGGCAGATTCTCGGCCCATGAGACGCCAGTTAGCACAAGCCCAGCACGGCGCCCAGGACACGACGTAGCGACCCAGCACCAGCGCCAGCACTCCGGCGTTGCTGGACCAGACGTGAACACAGTCCACACCGCGCAGGTCGTCTTGCAACGGCACGCGAGGCGCGGTGTTGCCGGGGTGTGGCCGTACTCGGACGACTTCGCTGTGCCGCCGCAGCTCGGCTGCCTTCTTTTCAGCCCATTGCGGCGGGCTGGCCATGCGCGGCGATCCGATCCCGCGCTGGCCACACACCAACACCACACCGTCCCCAACTGAAGGCCGCATCGGCTGGATCTCGAATCCCAGGGCCGAGAACCGATCCGTGTCGCCCACCGGGCCGCCGGTGTGGTGCTCGGACAGGCTGACGGCGTACATGGTCTTGTCGACCTTCTGGAGGTAGCCGTTCTCGATCACCAGCACCTTGCCGCCGGCCTTCTCCATCGCCGTGGCGTCCGCGTCGTCGCGGCCCGTCTTGCGGTTCCACAGCACCAGGACGTTGCCTGGGGCCGGGCGCACGCTGGGCACGATCTCGTAGCCCAGCCGGCGCATGCCGGCGGTGATCGCTTCCGACCGGTAGTAGGGCTCCCGGCGGATGCGGATTTCAGCGTTTGGCATCTGCACGCTCCTTCTGGCACTCGGGGCAGGTCCACAACTTCAGAGGCCCGGTCTTCCTCCACCCGCCGCCGATGCTGCGCCAGTGGTTTCCCGGCACGCAATGCCGCGTGGCGCCCCCGCCAGCGTACTGCTGGTTGCCGAAAGCGCTGCCAGCGTGTCGGAGGACGGCAGTCATGCGGCACCGCCTTCCTGCGCCTGCCGCTGCATCTCGGCGACCATCGCCAGCAGTTTGTCGTGCGTGTCGGCCAGCTTTTCGAGCGCGTCAGGAACGCCAGACACAAGGCGGTCTGCACGCAGCTCGGCGGCCATCGCACGGGCTCGGGTGGAGATGGCGTCGGTCATTGCGCGCCCTCCTTCGCCAGGTACCCCGGCAACTCCCGGTCGATCTCTTCGGGGGTGAGCGGCGCCACCGCGCGCAGGCGGCAGTGCTCGTCGATCACGGCCAGCAGCGCGGGCTGGAGCCCGGCGGGAACGTAACCAAGCACCACGTCCCGCATGTCTTCGTAGGTCATTCAATCTCTCCTTGCTTGAACATGGTGGCCCGGCTCTCCGGGTCGCAGTTGATGATCTCCACACCGAGGCGCTGTGCGTCCCGGGCCACGGCGCTCAGCTTGTGCAGCCACTCGTCGAAGCACTGTGACTGTACCAAAGGATACTCGTGATCGCCATGGAAGTGGCGCATTCCTGACGGTGCGGCCATCGTCATGCCGGCCACCAGGATCCGACGTGCGCCGAACAGGTACGCGAGGTTGATGGCCTGCGCGCCGCTGTTGCCATTCAGGTGCACCATCGTCTCGCCCAGGCCGTTGCGGTTCACGCCCTTCCAGTGGTTGAGCTGGAGCCGCTCTGCGGCGCCGGGGTCCACGGTCCAGTAGTTACGTGGCTGCGCCACGCGGAGCATGCGGGCGTGGTGCACGCGCCAGAACAGCGCGTCCCCGGCGTAGTGCACGTCCGCCTGCGGCACGATGGTGTAGGCCGTGTTCACCGCGATCTTGGGCAGTTCCGACGCCATCACGGCCGGGATGTCCAGCGTGGGGCCGGTGCACACGACCAACACGGTCTGGCCTGACCAGTCGGGCCTCACCGGCGATCCCCCAGAACGTCCTCGGCTCGGAGTTCGAGCGCGTCGTCGAGGTCTTGCTGGGCCAGCCCCACCGCGTGGCCCGATACCGCGTTGGCGATCGGGCCGCACCACGCGCTCGCGTCCAGCAAAGCGCCGATGTCACAACCGTTCACAAGCACCATCGTGGCTCCGTCGTCGGGGTCGTTCGCGTCGTATGCCACCGTCACCGGCACGCCGTCCAGCACCATGTCGAACCGCGGCCAAGACTTCGGGACCGGGGTGACGTGTGCGCCGATGACGGCCGTGCGGCCGTCGAAATGCCTGTGGATGTCAACCACGGTCGGCCTCCTTCACGGTCTCGTTGGCAGGCTTGCCGTGCGGCGCACGAGCGAGGCGAAGGTCTTCGGTCAAGCGGACGATCTCCGCGTCCAGCCGCGCAATCTCGGCCTGGGCCGCACGCTGTAGCGCCAGGCTAGGGGCCTGGCTGATGAGGGCGTCTCTCAGGTTCATGGTCTTGCCTTTCGTGGGCGTTGCCTCGTCTCCGAGGCGAGGTCAATGGCTTCCGCGCCGTAGTGCTCCAGGCGTCGGGCCAAACGTTCTTCTGGGGGCAGCTCGCGCCATCGCCGGCAGTCTGGCACGGCGTAGGGCTTGAGGCCGGGCTGCATCGCATAGACAGCAGCGGCACGCCCCCCGAGCAGCGGTGGAATTTCCTCGATCGCGTAGAGCAGGCCGCGCTTGTGGAGGCCACGCACGACGAACTCTGTGCTTTGCGTCGATATCCCGCAGTGCCGGGCCACCTGTGGGGTGGTGCGCGGGGCCTCGGCAATGCAGACAAGGACGTTGATGGCAGATCCAGGTTTCATGCCCTCAGTGTACGCCTAAGTACACTACTCTGCAACGGCTCTCTTTGCGGCGGTCATCAGGGCGTCCTGGACGCTGATCTTGCTCTCGTGGCTGTCGAGCACGGTGCGGTCCACGGTGCCCTTGGCGACGATGTTGTAGATGAACACGGGCCGCTCGAACCCGGCCTGGAGCTGGCGCACGGGGCCGATGCGTTCGATGAGTTGGGCGCGGTGCTCGGTGCCCCACCAGTGGCCGAAGAACACCATGACGTTGGTCACGTTCTGGAAACCGTCGACGCCGTGGCCAATGCTGGCCGGGTGGACCAGGGCGATCGGGATCTTGCCGGCCTTGAAGGCGTCCTCGTCGCGCTTCGTGTCGATCAGCCGGGCCTCGGGGAAGCGCTTCAGGATGCGTTCCTTGTCCGGCTTGAAGTGGTAGGCCACCAGCACCGGCAGTGGCGTCTCTTCGATGATCTCGGCCAGGGCTTCCAGCTTCTCGTCGTGCACAGCCTCCCACGGCGTGTGGTTGGGGTCCGGTGTCTCTTGGGTGAGGTAGACGTTGCCCGAGGCGAGTTGCAGCAGCTTGATCGACTTGGACGCGGCCGAGAACGCCTCCACCTCGCCGCTCTTGAGCTTGGCGAACAGGTCGCGCTCCATGGCCTTGTAGATCGCCATCGCCTCCTTGGGCAGCGTGACCTCCACGTCGATGACCGTGGGCGCCTTGATCGGGAACCAGTCCTTGGGATCCATGGCCAGGCAGATGTCGGCCAGCAAGGTCTGGATCTCGGTCTGAGAGTGCGGGAATGCGACCCGCTTGGCGAAGCTGCTGGCGCCCGGATGGCTGATGCCGAACCATCGGTTCTCGAAGGCACTGAACGTGAGCCCCAGGCGCTGCCCGCGGTCCAGGAACCACGTCTGCCCCCACAGGCTCTCCAGCCGCTTCAGCGAGGGGGTACCGGTGAGGTTGACCCAACGCTTGACGTGCGTCCAGGCGAACTTGGCCAGGGCCTTCGCGCGCTGCCCGCCCTGCCGCGTGCGGAACGACGACAGCGCCGTGGCCTCATCGGCAATCACCATGTCCCAGCGCCAGGTGAGCTTGCCGGCCTCGATCTGTTGGATCAGCCACGGCAGGTTCTCGTAGTTCAGGGTGTGCACGTGGGCGTCAGACTGGAGCTGGCGCAGCCGGTAGGGGGCCTCACCCACTGCCGGCGCGACGCGCAGGTGGCAGGTGTGGTTCCACTTCGTGGCTTCCTCGTGCCAGACACTGCGCGCCACCCGCTTCGGCCCCAGCACCAGCACCCGCGACACCTCGCCGGTCAACAGCAAGTAGTCGATCAAGGTCAGGCAGGTGACTGTCTTGCCGCCGCCCATGAAGCACCACAGCGCACATCGCGGGTGCAGCAGCGCATGCTCGATCATCGGTCCCATGTAGGGCCGGGGGATCAGTTCGCGGGGCACGTCAGCCGCCGAAGATGCGCGGCAGGGCGAACGCCGGAGGTAGAGGGAGGCTCTTGGTGAACCGCACGGTCAGCACCGCTTGCCGCCCTCGGCGCGTCGGTTCTCCGGCTTGTGGTCCTCGCGCACGCCGTTGTAGGCCAGCTTCTCGGTGATGGCCCCCGCAACGTCAAGCCCCAGGCCGCCAGCCATGTCGAAGATGCGGATCACCGCGTCGGCCAGCTCAACCTCCAGGCCCGTGCGGTGTGGCAGCTTGTCGTCCACCAAGCCCTTGCGGTCGGCCTCCATCGCCTCGGCCACCTCGGTTGTGATGAGCATCAACAGCTCGCCGACGTTCTTGTTGGGGCGGAGCTTCGGGTAGCCCTGGCTACGCAGGTCTCGGTTGGTCAGCAGTTCGTTCCACCAGCCGTTCTCGCGGGCCTGGGAGTGGCAGAAGAAGGTCAGGGTCTGGCCGGCTGCGGTCAGTGCTTGGTTGTCGATGTTCACGGTTTCAGTTCTTCCAGCAGTTGCTTGACACCTTCCACGGTGTCGATCACGTAGACCCGGTGCCCGCGGTCGCGCAGGCGCTGGTGCTCACGTTCTTGGTGCGGTTCCGGCTTTTCGCCGGGTGCCTTCAGCTCGACGTACACCGTCACACCGTTGGGCATGACGACGATCCGATCGGGCACGCCCCGGCGGCCGGGGCTGACGAACTTGTAGGCGATGCCCCCCAGCAGCGTCACGCCGCCGCGCAGGGCGGCCTCGATCTCGGATTCACGCACAGGGCACCTCGCCAAGTGCCTGGATCTGCTCGCGCAGTTCGTTCGCTGCGGACTCGGCTTCTTCCGCACGATCCTGTGCAGCGTACATCTCGTCTTGCGCCCGCTCTGCGGCCTGGATTGCTTCCGACACCTCACGGTCTGCGGCATCGACAGCGGCTTGCATCTCCTTTTCGTGCGTGGTGCCTTCCGATTTCAGATCCATGGTCCGCGCCAGCAACGCCGCGCGTTGCGTGTCGCCGGAGATGTAGGCCCGGCGTTCCTGTTCGTCGATCGTCAGCATGGTCACTCCTTTCTTGCAAACTCTTTGGCAAACTTTTCGGCGCCTGCTGCATGCGCCGCAGAGTTTCTGTGTCCATATCAGCCGTCTTTTTTGTACCGCGTAGCTTCAAACCCCGCCGCAGCGAGCGGCAGGCCCTTGTTCCACCCCAGGTCCATGCACATCATGGCCCCCAGGGTGTCTGCGTTGAACGCGTCACTGTCGGGCGTCTCGGTCACCCACTCGTCGTGCACGTGCAGCACGGGCAGGTAACCAGCCGCCTCGATGGCAGGTGATGGCAGGAACATCTGGTCAGCAGCCATTCCTTGGGTAAGATTCTCAGCCACCTTTCCAGAGTACGACTTGACACGAGTCCATTTTCGTGTTCGCTGATCCACGCCGCTGTAGCTGAACTGCCCGTCCTCGTCGATCTTCGGTTCGGGGTAGCACAGCGCGCGACCGCTGGGCAAGCCGATACGCAGCCAGTTGCCATCGCGGCGGAACTTCACTCGCCGGCACGGGAATGTTTCGCCGGGGCAGTTCACCGACAGGGTGAGCGCTTCCTTGATGTCCGCCCAAAAGCCCACGACACCAGGGTGCGCCGCGCGCCACAGGCGCTTCAGTGCGTCGCAGGTCATGAAGACCCGTTCCGACAGCCCCAGCCGCGCGGCTTCGCGGGCGGCCTGCAAGTCCTTGGTCTTGGCGGGGATCTCGCTGTACTTCCAGTCCAGAAACTTGGACGCGCCATCCTTTGCCCACTCGGGGATCGTCGGCCACGCCTGCTCGGACATGGCTTCGAGGTCGATCCGGTACGTCAGCGCCCCGGTCACGAACGCGCCGACCCCGCCCTCGTACTGCATCATGAGTTCGCAATTACTGACAAGTACGTTTTCGACGGTGAATCTGCGACGGGGGCCGGCGTTTACGATGTCAAAGACCGCAACTTTTCTTGGATGGCCCGCCAGTTCTTCCGCTTCTCCGCCACGGCCGTCCAAGCATCCGCAAGAATTTCGGCTCGGGTCATCCCCTCCCTCAGCCGGCGCGACACCTGGTTCCTGCTGTACGGCCATTCCGCCGGATCCCACTGCACAAACCGCGTCTTCCTTCTGTTGGCTTGGTTCTCTGCCCGGGTCGCCCACCGCAGGTTCCCCGGCGCGTAGTGCCCGTTGTTGTCCGCTCGATCGATCTCCATCTCGCGGCTCTGCAGCCCGTAAGTCTCGATCAGGTACAACCCCGCCGCGGTCGGCCCCTCGAACTCGAACCGGATCCCCCGCCCGCCGTACAGGGGCCAGGCCGGGTCGTTCGGATTCGTGCACCTGTTCTTCGCGGAGGCGAGCCGTTGCCACAGCCATTGGGGGATCTTCCGCGGACGCGCGCACGCCGAACATCCCGTGCTCTTCCCGAGGCGCATGTTGGATAGCGCCACCCAGAACTCCGAGCCGCACCCCGTGCACCTCGTTGGAACGTACAGGCCGCTCCACCCCCGCGTGTACCGGCGCTCCGGCCCTATCACTTCCCACAACCCGAAGCGGGCGCCGACCTGCTCCTGATTGAACGATTCTTTGTCCGCGCGCGGCGGCGTCTGCAAGGGGAACTGCGGTTTCGCCATCGATGAATACCTTGTGGTCCGGTGTTGCGGTCAGCCCCTGGTAGGTCATGACCTCCTTCATACCGGAGAATAACACACCTTCGTGCTTTACCCACTCGACGCCATCCCACACCCGCATTTCCGTGGTGACCCGCTCAATCGGCACAAGGCCGGTGTCGGTCAAGACGCGCTGCCCGGCGGCGATACACACCTTGCCGATCTGGCGCTCCAACCCCTTCTTCGGGACCGTAGCGGGATCGACGGCAAACGCCTTCGCGTAGGCCAGGATGTACAGGTCGTGTCCGTGCCCTGCGTCGTACTCCCTGAACGCCCGCAGCTTCCATTCCTCGTGGGCCAGCCACGCCATGCCGCGGCCTTCAATGTTCGCCAAGTCGGCCACCACCAGCTTGCGCCCCTTGCCGGCGATGATGACGCCGCGCACCTGGTCGCGCAGCGCTTCCATGGGCTTGTCGTGCACCAGAGACAGCGCGCCGGCCTTGGTGCAGCCGATCAGGTCTTCGATGTGTTCGGCGCTGGCCTTGGGCCGGGCCATGTTGCCGGGCTGCAGCAGCCGGTGCGCCGCGCGCCCTGTGCGGCCGGCGCCACGGAACTGCATGCAGCCCCGGATGCGCCCATCCGTGTTCGCGCCGTTGATGACGCGGCGGAACTTGGCCGGGGAGTTCAGGCTGGCCTGCTGGCGCAGTTCGAGCAGGTGGCGCACCGCCGGGTCCAGTTCGTCATCGTCCAACAGATCGGCGACGGTGCTCTTCTTCAGGTCTTCCAGCTCGACGCCGTGGGCAGACAGCAGGTGCTCGAGCAGGGCGTCGCGCTGCGTGGCGTTGCGCACCGCGCCGTCCGTGGCCTCAACCATCTCGTCGGACAGGTCGCGGCGTACGTGGCGTGCCGTCTCCACCGCGGCATGGGCCAGTTCCACGTCCACGCAGATGCCCCGGGCGTTCGTGCGCCAGTCCGTGAGCCACAGATCCACGTCGCGCTGGCGGTAGTTCCACATCGGCATGCGCCGCGAGCACTCGCGCATCGTCACGATGTCCTGGCGGGCGTAGACCTTGAACTCTTCCCACTCCGCCGGATGGCTGCGGCGATCGTTCCAGCCGCCGTCCTTGCGCGGCTTGCAGAACAGGTTGATGAGCGCACGGCCCCGCTTGTCCTTGGCCTGGTCGTCCGACAGCTTGAGAACGCGCCCCAACTTGTCGAGTGAGCCAGGCAGGGCGTGGCTGTACGCCTGCACCAGCACATCGCGCCACTTGTGCTGCGGCATCAGGGCGTAGACATCGGGCCGGGAGTACATCAGCACGGGCCAGTCGAAGCCCCCGCCGTTCGAGAACCAGATTTCGTCCGCCGTGCGCAGTGCGTCAGCCAACCGCTGCGGGATCGCCGGGTCTTCGGTCAGATCCCACAGATCCACCGGGCCGTCATCGACAGCCCAAGTGAACAGCGTCACCTCGGCCTGCTCGGCGTAGGCCCATGAGCCGTGCGCCAGCGGCTTCGCACTGCGGGTTTCGGTGTCGCACCAGAGTTTCATGGGGTAGGTGTTTGTGGCCTTTGGCATGCGTCGAACACATGCCAAAGGCCCCGGCCGGAGCCGGAGCGGTTGCAGGTCAGGCGAGGTCGTCGGCAGCGCCGGCGCCGTCGCTCACGTCGCCAAAGGCGTCGTCCACCGGGCGGCTGGCACCGCCGAAGGCCGAGCCGACGCGGGCGGCACGCTGCACACCCAGGAGGCCGGCGCGCAGGCCCTTGCCGGACTTGTTGTCCTGCGCCCAGAGTTCGGCGTGCAGGTTGATGTAGCCGCCGGAGTAGAGGCGACCGGCCTTCTCGGGGTAAAGCTCGCCGTTGGCCATGTAGATCGGGGAGCGGTCCTGGTCCAGCACGTTCGGGCGGCCGTCACCCTCGTTGCGGTGCGCGGCCAGGATCCAGTTGCCCGGATAGCTGTCGTACTGCGGCTTCAGGTCTCCGTCCATCCAGCAGCAGCCCTTCGGATCGCGCAGGATGGCCTTGCATAAGGCTTCGGCCTTTTCCCGCCACTTCTCGCGGGCGACTTCCAGCAGCACTTGGTCGACCAGCGTCTTCGCGTCGACCATCTCGCCAACGGGGATGCCGCGGGCGTCACAGCGGCGGGCCTTGGTTTCGCCGGGAACGATGATGCCGGTGGCGGACCAGCGGCGCTGGTCGTTCTCGCGTTGCTTCTTGCCCTGGTAGTACTCCGGTTGCCCCAGGGTGGGGAACGCCAGGCGGGCCTCGTAAATCATGACTTTGATGCTCATACCGTGTCCTTGCTCGTTGTTCAGGCCGGTTCTTCAGGGAAAGCCTCGGAAGCCGCGGCCTGGTCAGGCGGCGTCCAAGGGGTCTTGATCTTGCTCAGGGGCTTCAGCGCGGGCTTCGGGTCGGCCTGCACGATCTCGGCCTCCAGCACCTTGATCTGGCGCGGGCCAAGGACGGGCTTCTGGCCTTCGGGAACCTTGACCAGCGAGTCCATGATCTGCGTCGGGCTCTTGATCTTGTGGTTGCACGCCTGTTCGAGGTTCAGGCGGAACCGCTCGCGCAGCAGCGCCAGCGCCGCCACAGGGTCGCGCCACGCCCGGTTGCCCTTGCGGCCCAACTCCAGGCCGAAGCCCGGGGGCGGGTTGCCGGCCATCGCCTGGGCGTGGGCCTCCTTGCGCACCGCATCGCACCACGTCTCCAGATGGTCGACGACGCCCATCGCCCACGCCAGCCTGGCACCAACATCCGCGGTGGGGCCTGGGGGCGGCGCCACCGGCTCCGCGGGCTCACCTGCAGCGATGAACGCTTCCAGCACCGGGTCGGACAGCGCCTCGTGGGCCTGCTCCTGCGTGTTCGGGCAGGTGCCGTAAGCTGCACAGAACGCGCACTCGTCGCTGTTCGGCGTGGGGTTCAGGAAGGTCTGCGCCCACACCTCGGGAGCCAACTTGCCGTGCAGTTCGGTCGCGTTGATGGCGCTGGCGACGCCAGAACGCAGGCGGTTGGCGAAGTCGAGCAGTTCGCCAACGGCGACGGTGTGTTCGTCGGTGCGCCCGTTCTGGAAGATCACCAGCCGGATTGACTTGACGCTCACAACACCTGCCGCAGCCCGCACGTCGTCAAAACAGGTCGTCATCGCTGGCCTCCTGGGTCTGTTCTTCGGCTTGTGCATCCTGCCCGCCGGCCGTGCACTTGACCAGATGCAGCAGCGCGCCCAGGGCGTAGGTCATGAGCTGGGTGTTGCCCTCGGCCTCGACCGGCCGGAAACCGGTCTTCAGGTCCACGATCGTCAGCTCGCCGGATTCCGCGTCCCAGACGATGCCGTCGGCCGTCCCGAACTGGTCCGGCTGCCCGACGACACCAGAGAAGTCGACCTGCTGTTCGACGTGCAGCACCTTGCCGATGGCGAAGTTCCGCAGCCAGTCGACGTATTCCTGCGTGTCGGTGGCCATGTCGTCGGTGAACTCGACGTACCGCGGTTCTTCACCGTCCTTGTGCACCGGGATCTGCTCGCCCACGCGCTTGCTGGCGCGGTAGTGCTCGGTGAGGCACCAGGCCGCGACGGCGTGCATCGCCGTGCCCTTGTCGGCGTAGGGGCTCGGGCCGTCGTCCTTGCGGCCGGCGTTGAGCACCAGAGACCCCGGGCACGACAGCCACCGCTTGCTGGCGCTGGGGCTGAAACGTGCGTGTGCGGTCATTGCAGCGCCTTCAGGTCGGCCAGGAACGGGGCGTACTGCTCGGGCGCCAGCACCTTCGCGGACGCGGCACCGTAGCGACCCAACAGGGCCACCAGCTTCGTGCGGCGGGCGTCGTAGCCGTCACTGCCCGGCTTGCCCAGGTATGCCGGCACCGCGCTCGGGATGCCGCTGTCCTCGTACTTCACCGGGGCCACCTGGGCAGCCGGCGCAGAGGGCGGCGCCGCCACGGCGGGGGCAGAAGGCGCCGGGGCAGGGGATGGCGAGGTGGCCGCCACAGCGGGCGAAGTAGGGGACTCAGCCGGCGCTGCCTCCTGCACGACCGGCGCGGGAGCTGGCGCGGGGGCCGGTGTGGGTGCGGCCGTGGCCTTCTTCTCAGTGGCGGGCTTTTCCACGACTGGTGCCGGTGGTTGCGCTGCGCTGGTGGCGCCTTTGCCCATGAGGAACGCGAGCAGTTCCGCCTCGTCGTTGAACGTGAATTTGACCTCGATCATTGCGTGATCTCCTTGTCCAGGGTGTTGATCTCAGCGCGCAGCATCGCGGCCTGCGCGTGGGTGCGCCTCAGGTGCGACCTGAGGGCTTCGGCCATGTGCTCATGGCCTGCGATCTCGTTGGGGGTGGCGCGCATGTCGTTCTCGACAGCGGCCAGTTCGTACCGGAGGGCGGCGCGACGGATGCGCAGCGCGACGCCTCGGGCTGCCGCGATGAGCCTGCGGCGTGGCGTGATGTTTGCCATTGCTACTTGTCCTTGCTGTTTGCTCTTGACGGTTTGCACTGTAGCACAAGCTACGCGCCGGCTGCAACCCCGTATCGTGTGGTACATTGGCGCGATGGAACTCAAAGACTGCACCCCTGAACAGCTCCGGCGCATCGCCGCGCTGGTGAGCGCTGCGACCGGCCGCCCGACCACGTATTCTTCCCTGAGGCACGCCGCCAAGGGTCGCCGCGGCGTGAG
>Ga0228698_1000857_pt1 | contig 17942 bp, 15 predicted proteins | sample McNCre117_Aug_MG_FD_178015 | JGI IMG/M metagenome (GOLD analysis project Ga0228698, IMG submission 178015) | Freshwater microbial communities from McNutts Creek, Athens, Georgia, United States - 1-17_Aug_MG | ecosystem: Environmental > Aquatic > Freshwater > Creek | place: USA: Georgia...
GCGTGAACGCGGCCGTGCAGCGCCAGCGCGACCTCGACAGCCGCAGCATCCTGCAGCAGGAACTGGAGCACGAGACCCAGGCCCTGGCCCGGCTCGATGCGGCCGGCGCGCCGCAAGGTGCGGCCGCCCAGGCCGACCGCCAGCGCGTGCTCGAGAATGCCGCCGCGCTGCGCCGCGAACTCGCGCGCCTGGGCCCCTGACGCCAACACCCGCCGCGGGCCACCCTGGCACGACGGCACAATATTTCACACAACGGCATCTGCCACACTTGGAGTCCCCATGTACCCGATCTTCTCGCGCCGTCCGCAGGCGTGGTTGGCCGCCTCGGCCCTGGCGTGGCTGGCCCCCTGCATGGCCGCTCCGACCAACGATGTGCCCGGTGCCGGTGACACGGCCCTGATCACCCGTTACCAGGGCTCGCGCCTGGCCGCCTGGCAGGACGACGGCTTCGCCCAGGTCAGCCTGCCCTCGACCTACGACGTGCAGAACTCGCAGTGGATCAAGCCCCAGGTGGTCGAAGGCGAACGCCAGCGCCGCGTCTACGTGGCCCCCTCGGGCCGCAAGGCCCTCGAGGTGCAGCGCAACTACGAACAGGCGCTGACCGCCGCAGGCGCCACCCGCCTGCTGTCCTGCGGCAGCGATGACTTCCGGCGCTGCCGCAGTGCCTTGGGCAAGATCGAGGGCGATCACACGTCCTGGCTCAGCGATGGCAGCTTCCGCGCGAAGGACGACAGTGCGTTCAACGTGATCAATCGATCCACGACCGACTTTCATGCGCTGTTCAAGCTGCAGCGCAACGGCCGCACGTATTGGATCAGCCTCTACACCACCGAAGGCGCCAGCGAAGGCACCGGCACCGTGGTCGACATCATCAGCCCCAAGGCCATGGACGCCGGCAAGGTCAGCGTGGCCAATGCCGACGCCATCGGCCAGGGCCTCAAGGCCGAAGGCCGCATGGCCGTCTACGGCCTCAGCTTCGACACCGGCAAGGCCGAGATCCGGCCCGAATCCCAGCCGCAGTTGGCCGAGATGGCCAAACTGCTGAAGGCCCAGCCGGCGCTGAAGGTGTTCATCGTGGGCCACACCGACAACCTGGGCCAGGTCGACGCCAACCTGTCGCTGTCGCAACGCCGGGCCGAGGCCATCGTGGCCGCGTTGGCCAAGGATTTCGGCATCGCCGCCAACCGCCTGCAAGCGCGCGGCGTGGCCAACTTCGCACCGGTGGCCAGCAATGCGGCCGAAGAAGGCCGCGCGCGCAACCGCCGCGTCGAGTTGGTGGTGCAGTGAGGCTGGGGCCGGGCTGAGGTCGCGGCCTGAGGGCCGTGGCGCAGGCCCGCGGCCTCCACCAGCCCGGCCGTTTTCACCGCCCCGTCACGGCCGCCCGGTACATTCGGGCCATGCCCGTTCACGCCACCCGGCCCCCTGCGGCCCGACCTGCCGCCCGACACGCCACGCGGCTGCACATCGCCGCGGCCTGCCTGGCCGCGCTGTGCTGCGGCCCGACCCCGGCCTCCGCCACGACCTCGCCCCCCGGCCCCGCCGACACGGGCACCAGCGCCTTGCGCACGGATCCGCCCACCCTGCCCCTGACCGCGCTGTTCATCCAGCCGGCCGGCCCGCGAGGGCTCGAACCCAGCGCCGCGCTGCGCGCCGCCGACGGCCAGCGCGTGCGCCTGCAGGGCTACATGGTGGGCCAGGAAGAGCCGCCCACCGGCCACTTCCTGCTCACCCCCCGCCCGGTGCGCCTGAGCGAGCACGCCGATGGCGATGCCGACGACCTGCCCGCGGCCACCGTGCTGGTGCGCCTGCCTGCGGCTTGGGCCGCGCGCGTGCCCGCGTGGCGCGCGCAGCCGCTGAGCGTCACCGGCCGCCTGCACCTGGGCCGCGACGAGGCCGCGGACGGCCGCGTCACCTGGGTACAACTCGACCTCGACCCCGAACTGCTGGACGCCGCCGGCGTCATGGCCCCGGCCGACGCCAAGGCGTTGATCGGCGCCAACGCCAACGCCACCGCCACCTCCGACGCGAACGCGAACGCAGGCGTCACCCCCAACGCCCCCGCTCAGGCCGCCCACCAGCCCTGACCCGAACCCCGGGCGACGCCGAGCCGACGCCTGCCCCCACGCCCGCCCCACCAGGACGCCGCCCATGACCCGCCGCACCACCTCCCTGCGCCACACGCGCGCCCCCCGCACCGCCCTGGCCTGTGCCTCGCTGCTGCTGGCCGCCACCCTGCCGGCTCACGCCGCCCCCACCGTCAGCCGCCTGACCCCGCCCAGCGAACTGTTCAGCAGCGGCCGCGCCGCCCCGGTGATCGCCCGCTTCCTGCCCGGCCAGCGTTTCGACCTGCAGGCCACGATGCGCCCGGACGCCGAAGGCCAGCGCATCAGCAGCGCCCGCTTCGCCATCGACGGCCAGCCCGTGGACGCCCCGGTGGCCCTGCGGGCCTGTGACGAGGGCTGCGTGAAGGACGTGCCCAAGAACGCCAGCATCGCCACACTGCGTGCGGCCACCGTGAGCCGCCCCGGCCTGCACCGCCTCAGCGTCACCGCCACGCAAAGCGACGGCCAAAGCGTCACGGCCGAAGGCAACTTCGAGATCGTGCCCTTCGCCCTGCCCAAGGGCGCCAAGGTGCGCAACATCGTGATCCTGCTGGGCGACGGCATGGGCGCCACCCAGCGCACCGCCGCCCGCGTGATCAAGGGCGGCTACGCCCAGGGCAAGGCCATCACGCCGCTGGCCATGGACACCTTCCCGGTCACCGGCATGGTCAAGACCTCGTCGCTGAACTCCGTGGTCACCGATTCGTCCCCGGGCATGACCGGCTACGTGTCGGGCAACAAGAACAACAACAATGAGGAAGGCGTGTTCCCCGACGACACCGTCGACGCCTTCGACAACCCCCGTATCGAATACCTGTCGGAGTATCTGCACCGCACCCAGGGCAAGGCCCTGGGCATCGTGACCACGGCCGACGTGTTCGATGCCACGCCCGCCGGCAACGCGGTGCACACCAGCAACCGCGGCGCGGGCACCGGCATCGTCGACCAGTTCCTGGACGACCGCGGCCTGACCGGCCTGACCGTGCTGATGGGCGGCGGCCGCAAGTGGTTCCTGCCGGCCACCGTGCCCGGCTCGGGCCGCAGCGAGCGCAGCGACTACGCGTTCTCCGCCACCGACCTGCACACCGCCGAGATCACCCGCCGCTGGGGCGCCAGCCCCGGCAAGCTCGACACCGGCCGCGACCTGATCGAGGACTTCCGCCAGGCCGGCTTCAGCTACGCCGCCACCAAGACCGAGATGGACGCCGTGGACCCGGCCCGCGCCGAACGCCTGCTGGGCCTGTTCGCGTACTCGAACATGAACGTGGCCTTGGACAAGATCGACGGCCGCCGCGGCCGCCAGCGCGGCGTCAACGGCCGCGTGGTCGACGACTACGGCCTGCCCGACCAGCCCATGCTCGACGAGATGACCACCAAGGCCCTGGCGGTGCTGCAGAAGCAGAAGAACGGCTTCGTGCTGATGGTCGAAGGCGCGTCGATCGACAAGCAGGAGCACAACATGGACAGCGAGCGCTGGATGCTCGACGCCGTGGAGTTCGACCGCGCCGTGCAGGTGGTGCAGGACTTCGCCCGCGAGCGCGGCGACACCCTGGTCATCGTCACCGCCGACCACGAATGCTCGGGCGCGGCCATCATCGGCGGCTCCCGCGTCAGCGACGCGCAGCTGCAGGCCCTGGCCGGCCCCGGCCTGGGCGGCAAGGACAACCTGCGCGACAAGGTCGTGGGCGTGTACGAACAGGCCGGCTTCCCCCGCTACACGCTGGCCGCGGACGGCTTCCCCGAGACCACCGACCCCGACCACAAGCTGCTGGTGGGCTACGGCGCCAATGCCGACCGCACCGAAGACTGGCGCACCAACGACCGCCCGCTGCAGGACGGCGGCCAACCCTTCGTGAAGCAGCCCCCGCTGTCCACCTACCCCGCCACGCCCCTGGCCCGTGACGCCGCCGGCGGCTTCGTCGTGACCGGCCAGGTCCCGGGGGACAGTGCGGTGCACACCGCCGCCGACGTCCCCCTGTCCGCGTTCGGCCCCGGCGCCCTGGTCTTCACCGGCGTGCAGGACAACACCGACGTCTTCTTCAAGCTGGCCCAGGCCGCCACGCGCGGCGTGATCGCCCCCGCCGACCCCACGGGCGCCGCCAAGCCCAGGAAGTCGCGTCAATGAGGTGAGGCGCCGGGGCCCCGACGGCCCCGGCGCACGCCGCACGCGCAAAAAGCCGGCCAGGGCCAAGCAGTGTTGCGGGAAAACACCAGGCCCCACCCTCCGATCTGAGCCAAATCAAATCCTCCCCGCCCCCACCCTCAAGCCGTCCCCCGACTTGAGCCAAGGCAAGTTGACGCCCCCGCCGCCACGGTGCAATGGCTTCACGCAACGCAACTTGCAAACCGAGGAGAACCCAAATGCAAATCCGTACCGCTGCCCTGGCCCTGATCGCTGCTGCCGCCGCTGCCCCGTCCTTCGCCGCCGCGTCCGACGACGCCGGCACCTACTTGGTGCGCGCCCGCGCCGTCTACCTGCAGTCCGCCAACAAGGACTCCACCGGCCTGGATCTGAGCATCAACGACAAGGTCCTGCCCGAAGTCGACCTGAGCTACTTCTTCACCCAGAACGTCGCCGCTGAACTGATCCTGACCTACCCGCAACGTCAGACCGTGTCGTCGGCCGGCGCCGCCATCGGCTCCCTGAAGCACCTGCCCCCGGTGCTGAGCCTGCAATACCACGTGACCGGCCTGCAAGGCTTCCGCCCCTACGTCGGCGCCGGCATCAACTTCACCCACTTCTCCGACGTGAGCTTCAGCCCGGCCGTCGTGACCGCCCTGCACCCCTCGGTCAAGAGCAACAGCGTCGGTCTGTCGCTGCAAGCCGGCGTGGACGTGCCCGTGGGTGGCGGCTGGCTGATCAACGCCGACGTCAAGCAAGTGCAGATCCAGACCGACGTGTACTCGTCCGGCGTCAAGGCCGGCACGTTCAAGGTCGACCCGCTGCTGCTGTCGGTGGGCGTGGGCAAGCGCTTCTGAGCATCCTGATCTGCTGACCGGGGCGGCCTGATCCGCCCCTCAGCCTGGACCTGATAACCCGCCGGAACGAAACGCAGGAATCACCGACCGACAGTTGCCATCCAGGTGAACACGGCGGGCCCGCAGCCCGCTCGTGGACGGGTTCCGCCCGTCTCCGTTTCCCGTCCGCACCTGTTCCAGCGGACGGGCTTGATGCCCCCGTGACCGGCTTGCCGGTGGCGGGGGTTTTTCTTTGGTTCATCGCGGATTTGCGGGGAGGCTGCCTGGCCGGCTGACTGCGGCGGCGATCTTGGCGGGGGCGGCCTCGCCACAACCGCTGACACAGCAATCCAGCCGTCCCCGCAATTCCGCGATGAACCTTTTCTTCGGGATGCGTTGGAGGGGACGCTGCGCGCCCCCGCGAGCCGCTACACCACCCCAAGACGTGAAGACGGCGCCAACGCCGTCTTCACCGTGATCGCGGTGCGATCACGACCATCAAGTGCCTGCCGCGGAACCGGCTTTGCCGGGCCGCTGGCAGAGCCCCCTCGGGGGGCAGCGACCGGAGGGAGCGTGGGGGCACCATTTCTGGGGCAGCGACCGTCAGGGAGCGTGGGGGCCTTATTCCGCTGCCCAGAACAACCCATCCTCGGTCAGCATTGCATCCAGCGGCATGTCGTGGGGCTCGGCTTCCAGCCAGGGCACATACCCGTGGGCGTATCCCACGCCCACCGTGAACGGCCGCGGCGTCAGGGCGGCCAGCGTGCGGTCGTAGAAGCCGCCGCCGTAGCCCAGGCGCACCCCGCCCGGGCCGAAGCCCACGCAAGGCACCAGCAGCAGCTCGGGCTCGAACTCATCCGTGCCCTTGGGCTTGGGGATGCCGTAGGCATCCTCTTCCATGGGGCAACCCGGGTACCACACGTGGAATTTCAGCTGCTTGGTGTCGCGGTTGATCACCGGCAGGCCGATCAGGCGCCCGTACTCGGCCTCGGTCCAGCGGAACAGCGCCGGCAGCGCATCGAACTCGCCCTTGATCGGCCAGTAGGCGCCGATCGAGGTTTCAGGGCGGGTCACCAGCCAAACGCGCAGCACCTCCTGCAGGTGCACGGCCCGCTGGTGGCGGTCGACCATGGACTGCCGCTCGGCCTGCAATTGGCGGCGCAGCGTGGGTTTGTCACGGGCCGGTTCGAGATTGAGCTTGAAGGGCAGGGTCATGGTTAGCATTGTCGGGCCTGGGGCTGGCCCGGGCAACGCCCGCCGGAGCCCACGCCAACATGAACCCACCCCCCTTCGTGACCCATTGCATTGAACTGCTGGCCGTGGCCGGGCGGCCCCGTTCGCGGCGCATGTTCGGGGGGTATGGCCTCTACCTCGATGACCTGTTCGTGGCCATCGTGATCCGGGAGCGCCTGTACCTCAAGGTGGACGATCACAGCCGCGCCGCGTTCGAGGCGGCCGGGTGCGAGCCCTTCACCTGGCTGGACAAGACCGGCCAGGCGCACACGATGAGCTACTGGACCGCGCCGGACCAGGCGATGGAATCCCCGTCGGACATGGGCCCCTGGTTGAAGCGGGCCATCGGGGCCGCCCTGGCCGCACGAAGCGCCACCAAGCGGCGCTGAGGGCCCGCGGCGCCCTCAGGCCAGGCGAGCCAGCGCCAGGTCCAGATGCTCGGTGGGCGCGCGCTTGAAGCCCGAGCGGGCGTAGCGGTGCAGGCGGCCCACGGCCAGGGCCGTCAGCGCCGAGGCCCGTGCGGCGGCTTCCACCGTGGGCGTGGCCGAGGCGGCCACGTCGGGGGCCGCGCGCAGGCATTGGCGCAGCTGCGATTCGACCTTGTCGAAGAACTGGTTCATGCGCGCGGACAGGCGCTCGTTCTCGAACACCAAGGCGTCGCCCACCATCACGCGGGTCATGCCCGGGTTCTTCTCGCCGAACTGCAGCAGCATGGCCACGATGCGGCGGGCTTGCGCCCCGGCATCGGGCTCGCGTTCGGTGATCTGGTGGATCAGCGAGAAGATCGAGGACTCGATGAACTCGATCAGGCCCTCGAACATCTGGGCCTTGCTGGCGAAGTGGCGGTACAGCGCGGCTTCGCTGACCTGCAGCTTGGCCGCCAGCGCCGCGGTGGTCACGCGTTCGGCGCCCGGCTCTTCCAGCATGGCCGCCAGCGTCTGCAGGATCTGCACCCGGCGCTCGCCCGGCTTGGGCCGCTTGCGCGCGGGCGCGGCAGCGGCACCCGCATCGGTCGCCGCGTCATCCGACGGCGTCGTCACCGGGGTGTCAGACGCGGGCGCAACAGGGGCGGCGGCATCGGCAGAAAGGCTAAGGGGGGTGTCAGGCATCGCGATCGCTGTCGGGCCGCTCGAAGGGCAATTCAAGCCCGGATTCTGGCACAGCGGCCGAAGCCGCCTTGGTTGAGGTAAACACCGAGCCGGCCGCGCCGCCTGCGCGCCGCCGGTCTCAGATCGACAAGGCCGCGGCGCTCAGATGCGGATCCTCCAGGGCCGTCGGGCCCTCGGGCAACAGGGCCGGCAACCACAGCGTGAAGCGCGAGCCGCGCCCCAGCGCGCTCTGCACCTGCATCGCGCCGCCATGCAGTTCCACCACCTCGCGCACGATGCTCACGCCCAGGCCGGTGCCCGGGATGTTGCCGGACTTGTCGGCGCGGTAGAAGCGCTCGCCCACGTGTTCGAGCTGCTCCGGGCTCAGGCCCAGGCCCTCGTCCTGCACCATCAGGCCCACGCGGCGCGGGCCGCCGTGCACCCCCACCTCGTGCGGAGTCAGCAACTGCACGCGCACGGGCCCGCCATTGGGCGAGTACTTGTAGGCGTTGGACAGCAGGTTGCGCAACGCCTGCTGCATGCGGCCCGGGTCCACGCGCACGCGGGCCAGGCCGCGCGGCAGCTCGAGCTGGGGCGGGGCCCGGTCGGCGGGCGGCTGGAACTCGGCGACCGCACGCAGCGCCAGCTCGGCCGCATCGATCTCCTCGGGCACGAAATCCTTGCCGCGCCGCGCCTCGATGCGCGCCAGGTCCAGCAGTTCGTTGAGGATGGCGATCATCACCTGGCTCTGGCGATGCACGCGCTGCAGCACGTCCTTCTGCCGCGCCGGCGGCAGCTCGCGCGCGATCAGGATCTCGGTGAAGCCGTAGATGCTGGACATGGGCGTGCGCAGCTCGTGCGCGGCCAGGGTCAGGAAGTCGCTCTTCATCTGCTCGACCTCCTTCTCGCGCGTGACGTCCCGCAGGTGCAGCACCGCGGCCACGGCCGAGGCCTCGCTGCGGCGCAGCGCGATCTCCAGCGTCCGCCGCACCGGCTGCATCAGCTCGACCAGCATGCGCTGGCCGGCGCGCGGCGCCAAGCCCGGGGCCAGGGCGACCAAGGGATCGGCCGGGTCCAGGTCGACCAGCAGGCCGTCGTGCTCGCTGCCGAAAGCGGCCAGCCGCAGGCCGGCCAGTGCGGCCCCCCCGGAGCGGCTGCACAAGGGCTGCAAGGCCTCGAACAGCGAGGACTCGTCCAGGCCCATCACCCGCTCGTGGACCAGGCCCGTGAGCTGGCAGAAGCCCGGGCTCACGTAGCGGACCCGCCGCTCCGCATCGAAGCTGACGAAGCCGTCGGGCGACAGCGTGAAGATCGCGTCCAGCTGCCCGCTGCGCTCCTGCATCCGCGTCACCAGGCGGGAGACGCCGCGCGACACGCGCTCGATGTCGCCATCGGTGGCCTGCACCGCGCCGGGCTGCTGTTCGGTCGTGCCGCCTTCGCTTTCGAGCGCCACCCGCAACGCGGCCACGGCCGCATCCCGCCGGCGGTATTCCGCCTTCAGGGCCAGATCGAGCCGGTGCTGCTCGGTGACATCGCGGCACGAGATCACCTGGCCCGTGACCTCCTCGCCCTGCCGCAGCACGGCACGCTTGGCGTCGAACACCCGCGCCGTCCCGTCCGGATGCGGCCACTCGATGCGGTGGTGGACCCAGTCCGGCTCCAGGATGTTGACCGCATCGAGGCCCGGCAACCAGGCCCCCAGCGGCTGGCCGGCCACCCGCTCCAGCGGGCAGCCCAGCAAGGCCTGGGCGGCCGCATTCACGAACACCACCTGCCCCTGGCCATCGGTGGTGAACACCGCATCGCCGATCGCATCCAGCGTGCCGGCGGCCTGCTCGCGCTGGGCCTGCACCTGGCGCACCGCGCGGTCCAGCACCGCGAACGCCTGACGGAATTCGATCGGGGCATCGTCGGCCAGCACCCGCGCCGGATCGAAGCCGCCGGCCTGGATCTCGGCCTCGAAGGTCCGCAGCCGGTCGAGGTTGCCCAGCCAGCGGCGCAAGGGCCAGCGGATCAGCAGCAGCCCGGCCAGCAGGCCGCCCACCCCCAGCGCACAGGCCGACCGGATCAGCGACCACAGGTCGTCCGCGATGGTCTGCGCCGACAAGGCCACGCTGAGCCGGCCGTACCGGCGACCGCCCACCTCGATGGCCGTGCTTTCGTCGCCCAGGCGGGCCCGCACCAGGGCCAGGAAGCGGGCCGGGCTGGCCGCCAGGCCCGCCGGCGGATCCGCGGCCCGGACGATACCGCCCTGGGTATCCGTGTAGCTGATCTCGCGCACGCTGCTCTGGCCGACCGCGCGCGTCAGCACCCGGTTGATGCTGTCGTAGTCACCGATCACCGCGCTCTCGATCACCGGCGGTGCCAGCACGGACAGCAGGGCCCGGGCATCGTCGCGGGCGCGCTCGACCTGGCGATCGAATTCCCAGCGGCAGAACAGCAGCAGGCCGGCCAGCGTGAACACCAGCAAGGTGACCGTATAGAGCCCGTAGACCCGCCCGGTCAGGGTACGGGGCAGCCAGCGGCCGCCCAGGCGCGAAGAATGGGTCGAGGGCTGGATGGGCATCGTGGCCTCAGGCTCAGCGCAGGGCCGCCGGCGCGGTCTGGAAGAAGCGGCGATAGGCGTTGTACTCGCTGCCGTCGGACGTGATGAACCAGGCCTCGGCCCCCAGGCCCACCAGGTTGGACACCTCGACCAGCACCTCGCGGCCCTTGGGATCCTGGTGCATGGCGGCAAAGGCCTTGGCCACGGCCTGCAGGTCCTTCTCGGGCACGCGCGACGAGGCCATCAGGGCCAGGTCGTGCAGGGGCTCGGAGGTCCACAGCACGCGGTACTTGCGCCCCTCGCGCCGCGCATGGGCCTCGGCGAGCTGGGAGTTCACGCCGGCGGCCACGGCCTTGCCGCTGTAGAGCTGGGCCAGCGCCCCGTCCATGTTGCCGCCGAACACCGGCTTGACGGACAACTTGCGCGCCATCAGCTGGGACATGGTGAACTTGTAGGCCACCAGCGCCTCCGGGCCGGGGAAGGCCACGTCCTTGCCTTCGAGCTGGGCCAGATCGGTGATGGGCGAGTCCGCCGGCACGATGATCTGGCCTTGCACGGCCGGCGTCAGGCGACGGCCGAACACGCGCCAGCCCAGGTGCTCACGCTCGGGGCTGAACAGGTGGTTGGTGAACGCGAAGTCGATGTCGCCGGCCAGCACGAAGCTGGTCGTTTCGGCCGAGGTGCGCGAGACCTTCAGCGACAGCTTCACGCCGCTGCGCTCGGACACCCAGGCCAGGATCGGGTTCCAGTAGGCGGCCACCAGCGGGATCGCGTACTGGGGCACGGGCGAGAACCGGTAGCCGGCGGCGTCCTGCGCGCGCGCGCCCGCCGCCAGACCCCAGCCCAGCGCCAGCAGCACGCCGGCGCGAGCCAGCCGGTGAAGCCAGGCCACGGCCGGGCCGTGGGCTCGGGAACAGCGGATGCCGGGCAGCGACATGGACAACCTCATGGGAGCCTCGGGCCCCGATCAGAAGAACTCGACCCGGGCGCCGGTCGACGCGTCGGTCGGCGCCGCCCGTGGAGCCGGCGGCGCCGCACCGGAGCCGCCGGCCACGGAGGCGGGTGCAGGGGTGGGGGCTGCCGGCGCAGGCGCCGGGGTTGCGGCGGGCGCCGTGGCCCCCGCATGGAAGGTCGACATCACGCCCGACAACTCCCGGCTGTGGCGGGCGAGCTCATCGGACATCTGGCGCGACTGCTCGGCCAGGGCCAGGTTCTTCTGCGTGTCCCCGGCCAGCTCCATCACCGACGAAGTGACCACGCCGATGCCCTGCGCATGCTCGCTGGTGTCGGCCGACAGGCTGTTGAACACCTCGTCCACGCGCTGGACGGAGGTCAGCACCGCGGTCATCGCCGCACTGGCCTCGGTGACCAGGCGGTCGCCCCGGTCGATGGTCTGCATGGAGGCCTCGATCAGGCCCTTGATCTCGCTGGCGGCCTGGGTCACGCGCATGGCCAGCTGCCGCACCTCCGCGGCCACCACGGCGAAGCCGCGCCCCTGCTCGCCGGCCCGCGCGGCCTCGATGGCGGCATTGAGCGCCAGGATGTTGGTCTGGAACGCGATGCCGTCGATGACGGCGATGATCTCGGTGATCCGGCGCGAGGAGGTCTCGATCTCCTGCATGGTGCTGACCACCTGCGAGAACAGCGCATGCCCCTGGGCGGCCCGCCCCGAGGCCTCGGCGGCCGTGGCGCGCGCGGCCATCGCGGCGTCGGCGCTGGTGCCCACGATCAGGGTGATCTGCTCCAGCGCCATGGCCGCGTCGCGCAGGCCCATGGCGGTGCGCTCGGTGCGCCCGGTCAGCTCACCGCTGCCCGCGCCCAGCACATCGGCGGCGCCACGCACGGCCTGGCTGGTTTCGTTGGCCTGGCGGACCACCGAGGCCATGCGGTCCTGGATCTGCTTGAGCCGCTGGCCCAACGGGGATTCGGCCCGCACCACGTCCATGTCCAGCCGGATGCGGCCCGAGCGCCCCATCGCGTTGACCAGGAACTGCACGTCGAAGCGTTCGGTCTCGATGACCGCGGCGCGGCGCGCCTGCAGGCCCAGCATCAGGGCCTGGGCGGCGATCAGGCCGGCGGCCGGTCCGGCCTCCATCCAGGGCATGGCTCCGCGGCCGGCCAGCACCAGCAGGCTGCCGGCGAACAGGCTGCCGGACGCCACCAGCAGGGCCGGTCGCCGCCAGCACGGCAGGGCCGGTTGCAGCAGCATCAGGTTCAGCAGCAATTCGGGGCGCGGCCCCAGCGCCCAAGCCTCGGCCCCCACCAGGCTGAGCCAGGACAGCGGCATCAGCACGTCGGCCCGGCGCTTGCCCCAGCGCAAGGCCGACACCACCAGTCCGCCGGCGATCAGCAGGGCTGCGCCGGCCAGCGCAGGCGTCATGGCCTGGGGCCGGACCATCGCCAGGGCCAGCACGGCCAGCGCATTGATGGCGGCCAGGGCCAAGGCCATCTGCATCGGTTGGGGGTTGATTCGGGTCATGGGCGGGGCGGCCGGGCAAGGCCGCGTAGGGCGAGGGTCGACAAGTCGGGGTTCCTGACGACGGGGTATCGGCCGCTGCGGCCGGCACTGCAGGCCGATCAGCGGTCAGATCGCACGGAAACCGCCCCGTCATGCCGGGCCGACTTGTCCACGATACGGGCCCGCCCCGGCCCATGGCGCCCGAATTGCGGGGTCTTGATCGCCCAATTCATGCGCGCCGGCCCCTCCGGACGCGCTACATTCCAGACGAGGAGCCGACCGCCCGACGGGCTGGCGGCCCCCGTTTCCGCCCGAGGCCCCTCCATGAAACGCATCCTGATCGTCGAAGACCAGACCGACATCCGCGAACTGATCCGCATGACCCTCGAACTCGAGGATTTCGAGATCTTCGAGGCCGAGAACGGCGACCGCGGCCTGCAGATGGCCGGCGACCTGACGCCCAACCTGGTGCTGCTGGACGTGATGATGCCGGGCAGCCTCAACGGCTACCAAGTGTGCGAAAAGATCCGCCAGGACGCGCGCCTGCGCAAGACCAAGGTGGTGATGCTGTCGGCCCGCAGCCAGGACGCCGACCGCGCGGCCGGGCTCAAGGCCGGTGCCGACGATTACCTGGTCAAGCCGTTCAGCCCGCGCGAACTGCTGCAGGTGGTGGGCCGGGTCATCTGAGCCGGCTCCCCGGGCCCACACCGCCCGAGCGCCCGGCGCCGCGGTCTCAACCGCGGGTCAACTCGGCCAGGCGCCGCACCCGTCGCACCCCGGCCGGCTGCATGCTCCAGCGGTCCACGCTGGGGCCGCCATGCGCGCCCCGGCGCGCGAAACGCTGCATCCACACGCCGCGCATGCCCACGGCGCGGGCCGCGTGCAGGTTCTCCAGCGAATCCTCCACCAGCACGCAATCGTGCGGCGCCACGCGCAGCTGCACCGCCACGCGGCGCATCATCCGGCGGTCCGGCTTGGGCCGCCAGTGGCCGAACATGCGCAGGTCCTCGATCGAGATCACCCCGTCGAACAGCGGCAGCGCGCCCAGCGCCCCCAGCACGCGCATCGCGTAGGCGCGCGGCGCATTGGTCAGCACCAGGCGCTGCCCGCGCAGCCGGGCCACCGCGGCCAGGTCGTGGCGGTGGCCGCTCACGCGGGCCTCCAGGCCGGGGAAGCGGTGGGTCTCGTGCAGGAAGTGCGCCGGCTTCACGCCATGGTGGCGCTGCAGGCCCAGCATGGTCGAGCCGTAGCGGCGCCAGTAGCCCTGGCGCAGCGCATCGGCCTGCTCCTCGGTGACGCCCAGCGTGCGGCTGACGTAGCGCGTCATCTCGCCGTTCATGCGCGGGAACACCCACGCGCCCGCGTCATGCAGCGTGTTGTCCAGGTCGAACAGCCAGACGCGCGGGCGGGGGGCGGCCACGCTCAGCGGGCCCGGATCATCGTGCCGTAGGCCTGGTCGGTGAGGATCTCGAGCAGCATCGCGTGGGGCACGCGACCGTCGATGATGTGCACCGCGTTGACGCCGCTGCGCGCGGCGTCCAGCGCCGAGGCGATCTTGGGCAGCATGCCGCCCGAGATGGTGCCGTCGGCGAACAGCTCGTCGATGCGGCGCGCGGTGAGGTCGGTCAGCAGGTTGCCGGCCTTGTCCAGCACACCCGGCGTGTTGGTCAGCAGCATCAGCTTCTCGGCCTTGAGCACCTCGGCCAGCTTGCCCGCGACCACGTCGGCATTGATGTTGTAGGACTCGTTCTCCTCGCCGAAGCCGATCGGGCTGATCACCGGGATGAACTGGTCGTCCTGCAGCGCCTTGACCACGGCCGGGTCGATCGAGACGATGTCGCCGACCTGGCCCACGTCATGCTCGAGCTCGGGGTTGTCCTTGTCCTTCATCTTGAGCTTGCGGGCGCGGATCATGCCGCCGTCACGGCCGGTCAGGCCCACGGCCTTGCCGCCGGCCACGTTGATCAGGCCCACGATGTCCTGCTGCACCTCGCCGCCCAGCACCCACTCGACCACTTCCATGGTCTCGGGGTCGGTCACGCGCATGCCCTGGATGAAGGTGCCCTTCTTGCCCAGGCGCGACAGCGCGGTGTCGATCTGCGGGCCGCCGCCGTGCACCACCACCGGGTTCAGGCCGACCAGCTTCAGCAGCACCACGTCCTCGGCGAAATCCTGCTGCAGGGCCGGGTCGGTCATGGCGTTGCCGCCGTACTTGATGACGATGGTCTTGCCGTGGAAGCGGCGGATGTAGGGCAGGGCCTGGGCGAGGATCTCGGCCTTGTCGCGCGGGGCGATGTGGGAGACGTCGGGGGAGGTGGTCATGGCAGCACCTGGGGCGGCGGGAAAGGGCGGCGGGCGCGACCTGGGCGGTCACGGGCCGGGCGATGCGATCATTGTATTTTGGTCGGCCCCCCCCGCCCGGGTGTCAGCCGCCCCGGCCGCCACCGCGTTGTGGAAGTGCAAAGGATTCACCATGAACCGCCGCCTGTTCACCCGCTCCGCCACCGCCCTGATGCTGCTGCTGGGCGCCCACCTGGGCGCGCACGCCGAGGCCTGGGTCGATGCCGAGGTGAAGAAGATCGACAAGCCCGCCGCCCGCGTGACGCTCAAGCACGGCGAAATCCGCGCGCTGGACGTGCCGGCCATGACCATGACCTGGCGCGTCAAGGACGCGGCGATGCTGGACAACCTGCAAGTGGGTGACCACATCCAGTTCAGCGCCGAGCGCAGCGCCAACCAGTACGTGATCACGCAGATCAAGCGCTGATCCGCCACGGATCAGCGTCGATCCGCGCGCTGGCCTGCCCCCCCGGCCCTCCCGGGCCTGGGGGCTCAGGGCCCCACCGTCAGAAGTGGATGCCCTTCATCATCTGCTGCAGCGCAATGGCCTCGGCCGACAGCTTGGGCTTGTCGCCCTTGGCGCCCGCGGCGGCTTCCGAGTCGGGGAACATGCGGAAGCTGGTGTTCATCGCGATCTGGGCCACGCGCGGCACCACCGCGTGCATCACCTGGCCGACCACGCCCAGGCGCGTGGCGATGCGCACCGGCTTCTCCACGCAGGCCTGCGCGATCATGTCGGCGGCCTCTTCGGGCGACAGCGTGGGCACGTTGTTGTAGATCTTGGTGGGCGCGATCATCGGCGTGCGCACCAGGGGCATGTTGATCGTGGTGAACGTGACGCCCACGTCGGCGAACTCGCTGGACGCACAACGCGTCCAGGCGTCCAGCGCCGCCTTGCTGGCCACGTAGGCCGAGAAGCGCGGCGCGTTGGTGAGCACCCCGATGGAGCTGATGTTGACCACGTGGCCCTTCTTCTTGGCCACCATGCCCGGCAGCAGGCCCATGGTCACGCGCAGGCAGCCGAAGTAGTTGAGCGACATGGTGCGCTCGTAGTCGTGGAAGCGGTCGTAGCTGGACTCGATGGCGCGGCGGATCGAGCGCCCGGCGTTGTTGATCAGGTAGTCGACCCCGCCGAACTCGGCCTGCAGCCACTGCATGAAGGCCGCGCAGCCGGCCTCGTCGGCGATGTCCACCGAGTACGTGGCCACCTTGGCGTCCTTGGCCGCGTGCTTGAGGATCTCGGTCTTGGCCTCGGCCAGCTTGCCCTCGTCGCGTGCGCAGATCACGGTGATCGCGCCGGCTTCGGCGAACTTGCAGGCCGCGGCCAGGCCGATGCCGGACGAGCCGCCGGTGATCAGCACCACCTTGCCCGCCACCGCGCCGCGCAGGCTGCGGTCGATGGACAGCGCCGGGTCGAGGTGACGCTCCCAGTAATCCCACAGGCGCCAGGCGTAGTCGTGCAGGTTGGGGCACTCGATGCCGCTGCCCTTGAGCGCGGCCGTGGTCTCGCGGCAGTCGAAGCGCGTGGGGTAGTTGACGAAGGTGAGCATGTCCTCGGGCAGGCCCAGGTCCTTCATCACCGCGTTGCGCACCCGGCGCACCGGGGCCAGGGCCATCATGCTCTTCTTGACCGACTTCGGAATGAAGCCCAGCAGGGCCGCATTGACGAACAGGTTCATCTTGGGCGCGTGCGCGGCCTTGGCGAAGATGCCCAGCACATCCCCCACCCGGTATCCGACCGGATCGACCAGGTGGAAGCAGCCGCCGCTGGCATGGCGGTGGTGGCTGATGTGGTCCAGCGCATCGACGACGTAGTCGACCGGCACGATGTTGATGCGGCCACCTTCAAGGCCGATCGCCGGCATCCAGGGCGGCAGGAACTGCCGCATGCGTTGGATCAGCTTGAAGAAGTAGTACGGGCCGTCGATCTTGTCCATCTCGCCGGTGTGACTGTCGCCCACGACCATGGCCGGGCGGTACACCGTCCAGGGCACCTTGCACTCCTGGCGCACGATCTTCTCGGACTCGTGCTTGGTGATGAAGTACGGGTGGTCCAGGCCCTCGGCCTCGCTGAACATGTCTTCGCGGAACACGCCTTCGTAGAGGCCGGCCGCGGCGATGGAGGACACGTGCTGGAAGTGCCCGGCGTCGATGGCCTTGGCGAACTCGACCGCGTTGCGCGTGCCTTCGATGTTCACGTGGACCTGGGACTCCTCGTCGGCCTCCAGGTCGTAGATCGCGGCCAGGTGGTACACGTGGTCGATCGTGCCCTTGAGTGCCTTGATGTCCTCGGCGGCCACGCCCAGGCGGCGGCTGGTGAGGTCACCGGTGACGGCCACCGCACGGTTCTTGCCCACGCCCCAGTACTTGAGCAGCTCGGGCACCTTGGCCTCGGAGCCCGGACGCAGCAGGAAGTGCACCACCGCGCCACGGCGCGCCAAAAGCTTCTTGACCAGACGCTTGCCGATGAAGCCGGTGGCACCCGTCACGAAATACCGCATGAACCTGTCTCCTTGCGCTGCGCGCCCTGGATGGTGGGAGGAAAAGTAGGGAAGTGAGTGAGCCGGCCGCAGCCGTGGTCGACGATTCTCGACCCCTGCCGACGATTGTGGAACCCCTGCAGCGCAAGGCGGCCCCGGGTTGTTCCCGTAGAGCCGCGCCACTACCGGATTAGGATGCAGGCTCCAGACCCCGCGCCTATATTCCATGGTGTGGCAGGAAGGTTCCTGCTGCGGTCTCCGGCCAGCCACCCGCTCCGGACACCCACCGGATACCCCCCACCGGGGCTCAGCGCAACGCGAAAGGACGACCCCATGGTCAAGAAGCTTCAGAAGATGGCCGCCAAGAAGGCGACCTCCCCCGCCGGCCTGCTCGACAGCCACCTGGCTGGCGCCGTCAAGGATTCGGCCCAACAGATCTGGCTGGCCGGCATGGGCGCGTTCGCCAAGGCGCAAGCCGAAGGCGGCAAGGTGTTCGACGCCCTGGTCAAGGAAGGCGTGAGCCTGCAGCGCAAGACGCAAGCCGTGGCCGAAGAGCGCCTGGGCGAAGTCACCGGCAAGGTCAGCGCCATGGCCACCGACGTCACGGCCAAGGCCGGCGCGTCCTGGGACAAGCTTGAAGGCCTGTTCGAAGCCCGCACCGCCAAGGCCCTGGGCAAGCTGGGCGTGCCCACCGCCAAGGACGTGGAAGAGCTGACCGCCCGCGTCGAGGCCCTGGCC
>Ga0228698_1000858_pt1 | contig 17917 bp, 15 predicted proteins | sample McNCre117_Aug_MG_FD_178015 | JGI IMG/M metagenome (GOLD analysis project Ga0228698, IMG submission 178015) | Freshwater microbial communities from McNutts Creek, Athens, Georgia, United States - 1-17_Aug_MG | ecosystem: Environmental > Aquatic > Freshwater > Creek | place: USA: Georgia...
AAACTAGATAAAAACTTAATAGACAACTTAGCTGCTCAAGCTAGCGGTGATATGGTTACGCCTGGAGAGCTTCAATTAAAAGCTCAAATGGACAAAAGCTTAGCCAACCAGCTCGCATTATTACGCTCACAAAAACAACGAAATCCTGCGCTTCAAGCAAAGCAAATTGCAAGAGCTGCAGCTGAACAGGCTCAAAATGCGGTCGCTCAAAATGCTGTTGTTGCTGCACAAGAACGACAAAATGCGTATCAACGCTATTTACAAGCTATGCAATATAACGCAGGAATCGACTCACAAAATTATGCAATGACTCAAGCGTGGCAGAATAAAGAAGACCAAAAAAAAGGAGCAGCATGGAATGCAATTGCTCAAGGGGCTGCTCTTGGTGCGCAAGCGTATGATGTTAAAGGTAAAGTTGATGCAAGTACTGCTAAGCCTGTTTCAACACCTACTCCGTCTTCTTACAATATAAATGATTTTGGCAATACAATGAAACAAGCTCCTCAACAACAATATGACTTAAATGCCCCATACACAATGGGCCTAACATCTGATGAGAGACAAAAGGATTTAATAAAAGCTGAAACGGTTGATGGTACGGCTACACCTCTAACGATGCAGAATAAATTAAACGCTGCAGCTAATTTAATTCAATCTCCGCAAATGCCCGGGATGCCGGCATCAAAAACAGCTGAAGCGGTACCTCAAGCCGGAATTGCTTCAAATGGATTAAGTGGCGACGCGCTTAAAAATGCGAATATTGCTGCTGCACAACAAAGCTTGGGAAAAGGATTAGATTTCGCTGATTTACAATATCAAACTCCAGGGACTAATTATGGAAACGAGCTCGACCCTAAATTAAAAGCAGATGCTCAGGCTAAATATTTAGATTTCTACAGAAAGAACGCAAAATATGCAAGTCAAAGTGATGCTCGAAAGGCTGAAATTGATAAGGAAGCGCAACAGCGATTAGCTGAAAAAGGAGATGCTGGACTTTACGCGTTCCACGCTACAGGATTAGATATTGGTGGCAAAGAGTTTTGGGATTCGCTCTATAATCCATACATGGCACAACAACAGGCTTTACACGCTAATCAAAATCAGCAACTAGATGTTGTTAATAAAGGAATAGATGCTGAAAGAGCCGCACGAGCTGCTCAATACTACACCGGCAACGCAGCAACTACAGCGAACGATTTAGCTCAAGTATACGCTAATAGGCAAGCGTACCAAAATTGGCTCAAGCAAAATAATGTCGTATCGGATGAAAATGCTAAAAACAATGTAAAGCCTGCTAGCCCAACAATGAAAGATAAGCAATCTCAAGTTAAGCAGGTTAACGAATCAGTGCGTGATTTTGAAGCTAAAAATAAATCTGATGGTTTCAACCCGAAAGATTTCTTAAGTAAATTACAAGCCGTGTCGTTCGAGTACAAGCCTCAAGCTCAAAATATGCCAGGTGTTTCACCGGGACGTAAGTTGGGCGTACTAGCTCAAGATGTTGAGAAGGCTGGTCCAGTTGGTGCTAGTATGGTAAAGACTGACCCTAGTACGGGCACAAAAATGCTCGATATACCCACTGGATTTGGAGCTGTGCTTGCATCAGCTGCTCAATTAAATGAACGATTAACTGCTTTAGAAAAACGTTACGGAAAAAAGAAGGAGGCTTAAAATGAACTACAATGAATTCGGCGTACCTGACCAAGAAGAATCACAAGCCCTTGAAAGCTCAGACGCACAAAAGAACTTAGATTTTAATACGTTATTTACAAAACAAATACCCGCACCCACTGATTATTCTTCATTGGGACCAGCAGAACAATCTTTAATAGGTGCCAGTCAGAATCCAACTATGGCATATGATACGAATCCTGTTCAAAATACTTTAGCAGTTGCACAACTAGCTACTGGGACTCGTAAACCAAATGAGCCAATTTCGGTCGATGAGGCTAATAAACAATTAGCTCAAGGCGCTTCAAATGCTGAGGCTACACAAGCTCAAATCCAAGCCCAAGGACAACAGCCTGTAACAATTCAGGCGGGCCTTGCTGCTGGGAGCGCTGGTATGCCATTTGCCGACATGGAGAAAGCGGTAAAAACCGGGTTAGCTGCTGGTGTAGCAAAAGCTAACGCTGATGAGGCATTCTATCAGGAAAAAGCTAGAATTGAATTAGATAATCAAAAAAAATTAAATGATAAACAAGCCGCATTTGATACGAAATGGGATGCAGCGGTTGCAGATTATGAAAAAGACGTAGCAAGTCTTCGTGAAATGGCTGGTAAACAAGTTATTCCTGGAAAGTACTTGGCTGATATGAATACTGGCGCATCAATTATGACGGGCATCTCGCTCGTTGCAGGATTATTTGGCCAACAGGCAACTGGTTCGCAATCGAATATTGGATTTGAAATGATTAATAAAGCTATTGATAAAGATACAGCACTTCAGCAATTTCAATTAGAGCGTGAGTCGAGCCTAAAAAAGGCCGAACTAGGTGCGAAAGAGAACATGCTTAGTCGTATGCGCGAGAAGTACAAAGACGATACTGCAGCTATATATGCAACTAAAGCTAGTATGTACTCTCTTGCAGAAGCTAAATTAGGAGAAGAATTAAACAAAAAAGGTGGCGCAACTCAATTAGCTGCAAGCGCCGCCGCTCAAAATCAATTAGCTGCGATTAGTGCTAAAAAGTACGAGATGCTTGCCCAATTAAAAACTCAATTAGCGTTATCTGAGTCGATGAAGGGCGGAGATATACGTAATTTAACCGATGACCAAATAACGGCTATGACACAAAATGATAAGACGTTTCGCGATAGGTATGTTCAAGGATTCGGTCCAGCAAATAATAAAAATGCTGCAGAAAAGTTTAGAGAGTATGCTGGAGAGGTTGTCCCTGTAATGGAAGCAATAGACAGAATCAAAACTCTAACTACTGATTTTAATAAGTTTACAGACGCAAAAACTCGTGCTAAAATTCAGACTGAGATGAGTAGTTTAGTTGGAGGTTTAAGGTTACCTTTAACAGGTCCTGGAATATTAACCGATAGTGAGAGAAAAATGCTTTTAGATGAAGTGATAGGTAATCCAAATGCAATACTCGCTTTTGGAGAACTACAAAAGGCTAAATTAGATACTATATACAACAAGTTAAGGAATGATTTAAATACAAGAAGTAAAATGACAGGGTTCCCAGAGTCTAAAGCATCTCAGGCTTCTAAATTAATAAACTTTAAATAAGGAAGTATTATGGCAGATAATCAAGTTGAAAATACGGAACAAGTTCCTACTACGGCATCGATACCTGATTCAATAATAAGTAATGCGCAATACGAACAGAATGTAAAAGATACTGGCGGATTAACTCCATACCAACGCTTTTTTCACAAGCAAGTAGCTGATTATGCGAAGTCTAGTGTAGATGGGTACACATCTTATGATGCAGCTACTGGAGCACCAGTTCAGCAACAACCACTTGAAGATTTTACGAAGTCCGTTTTAAGTGGCGGATACGTTCCAGAAGATAAAGATTATTCTATAAAAACTCCGGATGGTCGCATAGGTAAAGTATCCGGTAAAGATTTAAAACAAGTTCTTGAGTCTGGTGCAGGTCAATTAGAGTCTAGAGAAGAGCAGCATAATAGAGAAGTTGAAGAGAAATATGGCGATAAAGATATTGCTGCGTTTGGAGCGGCGTTTGCTAGGGGTTCAACATTGCTTCCTATATCTGACATTGTTGGAGGCGCTGCAGGTTATGGAGCGGAGCTTAAGGGACTTGAAGAAGCTAACCCAATTACATCGTTTATAGGAGAGGCTTCTGGATTTTTAGCAGGTACATTAGTTGGTTCAACTGAGGCCGGTGCTGCAGCTAAAGCGGCCTACATAGTCGGCCAAGCGGGATTAACGAGAGCGAGCGAGAAAGCCGCTGAGTCGATTGCGGCTCAATTAGCTAAACGAGGAATAGCAGACGCTACAAGCAAAAGTTTTGCTAGGAGGCTACTGTATAAGAGCGCTCCTGCAATTGCTGAAGGGGCTATCCAAGGAGCTGCTCAAGGAGTATCGAGATTATTCACTGAAGAAGCATTTGGAGATGTAGATTTGACTGCTGAGAACCTTGTATCATACGCAGGATTTGGTGCGTTATTTGGTGGTACATTGGGTTCTGCAATTGGAATAACTAAAGCAGTTGCACCGCTAGCTAAAGATGCAATTGTAAAAACTAGCGAAAAAGCATTATCTAGTTTGACAGATAAAGAAAGTGCATTCATGAAAATGTTTAACACATCTCCAGCTAGGATGCAAAAAGAGTTAAATTTAAATAAGAATTTCATGGAAGAAGGAATTGAGCAGGCTCAAAAAGCATTTACAGGTAAAAAAATAACTTCAGCTGAGGAAGTTGCTGACGCAATACATGAACACTTAGGCTCTACTTGGGAAAAACTAGATAAAATTGGAAAAAGCGTTGATGATAAATTAGCTAAAGAAGGTACGGAAAAATACTCTGTGATGTTAACTAATAAAGATACTCTATTAGATGGCGTACAAGAAGAGATGATGAAACTGGCAGATAAAGCTAAAGAGGCTGGTGCTATGGACAGAGCTACGCAGTACTTAAAGAAAGTAGAAGAGATAAAGAGTATGCGTGGAGAAAGTATTCCGTTTGAGAAATTAAGAAGTAATGTTTCTGACATAGCCGATTCAATTACTGAAAAAGCGGGTGATTTTGTAACTGATTATGATAAGAACTTATTGCGAGATGTAGCACTTAAATCAAATAATGCTGAAGAGTTAAAAGCGGGATTAAAAGAATTCGTATCTAGACGACCCGAATTAGCTGAAGGTGCATTTAAGCCTGCAATAGACGCTATAAATAAAGAAATTGAAAGTAAACCGGCAATGAAGTTTTTAAATTTTAATGAGCTGCAAGAGCTTAAAAAATCTCAGTACGACTACATAAAGTCATATGGAAAAACTCCAGGGCAGTACCCTATCGAAGAAGCCTTTCACGAGTTGTATAGAAAAGCTGCAGCTAATGCACAATCGTCGTACGCAAATATTATTGAACGTGGATTAGGTGAAGAGCTAAAAGGATTAAACCGCTCATACCATATTACAAAAAAATTAGACGATTTGGCCGGTAGGGAAGCTCTTAGAGATACAAAGGCGGGAATGACTATTGGTTTAGGTGGTGAACTTGCTGGTGGGCTAGCTGCATCTGGGCACGTTGGGTTTGTATCTATTCACACAATTAAAAAAATGTTCGATTCAGTTCGTTTTAGAAAAGCTGTTTTAATGGGCTCATTTGAGAACGCTACAAAATTTACTGAAAGTGCAATCGGTAAATTTATTAAAGACATAGGTAAAGCGGCTGAAACAGTTGGGGAAGCGTCTACCCCAGTTACTGTTAGGCGTTTAACGGATTACTCAATTGCAAAAGATTACAGTAATGGAAGCCCTAAGCGCGCCGAAAACGAATCTGCTGCGTACGAAAATATCAGGCGTAATGCACAAGAAGCTTTAGACAATCCAGAAGCAGCTCTTGAACGTGTACGCAAACAAACTCGATTAATAAGTGAAGACGCTCCTGGTACATCTGCGGCAATTGAGGCGCAATACTTACGCACATTACAGTTCTTAGGTACTAAGTTGAATAATAAGTCTCATAAAACACCAGGTGTATTCGACGTTATGAAACAGCAAACTAAATCTGCAGCTGAATTAGCTAAAGTCGGTAGATATCTACAAGCAATTGAGTCACCTACAGACATGTTGAAATTAGCTAAGAGCGGCCGCTTAAGTAAAGAACACGCAGATGCGCTTCAAGCTGTTTACCCTAAAATGTTTCAACAAATTCAACAAGCTGCATTAGCTGAAATAAACAAACCAGGCAAAAACTATACGTACCAACAAAAATTACAACTAGGCTTATTATTGAACGTCTCATCTGTTGAAAGTATGGCTCCTCAAAATATTCAATCGCTACAAATGAGCTTCGCTGGAATATCTGAGCAACCTCAGATTCCTGGTACTACGATGCAGAAACCTAATCCACATGCTAAATTTGAGAATAAAACAGATAATACGAGAACTGCTACGGGGCGTATAGAAAATCCAGAAAGGTAAGTAAGTGAAAAAGGGGCCGTTTAAGCCCTTTTTGTCCGTTTTTAGCTCTGTGTATATTTACAACGAACGAACTAGAACTAGCCGATAAAGGCATAACCCAAAAGGAGTCACATGAGTCGCAAGGTCATAACAAATTTTAGACTATTCGATACAGTTGATGCAACAGCTACGCAAACTTCCGTTATATCTAATATTGATTTAATGGATAAAGCTTCCATAAATATAAAATTCTCAGCAGCTAATTCGGGAACATTTGATATTCAAGTGCGCAACGGTAAAGATAGGCGTCCAGATGATACAACAAGTGATTGGGTGTCACTAAGCTTTGGCGGACCTGCTACAATTACTTTAGAGACTGACGTTCAAATATTTTTACGTGAATTATGCTTCAATGAAATGCGAGTTATTTGGGAACCTTCATCGGGTTCTGGAACATTTACAGCGTATTTAAACGCAAAATCAATAGGAGCATAACGTGACTATTTTTACTTATCCTTCACAAACGTTGTCAATAACAGGTGTTGCTACAGAGGTAACATTATCAGCTATAAATACAAAAGTTGCGACAGAGACAACCCTTGCAGCTTTAAATGCAAAAGTTACAGCAGTTAATACAGGAGCAGTAACGGTTGCAGCGTCTGCTTTACCGTCTGGTGCGTCTACTGAAGCGACGTTGTCTGCTTTAAATGCAAAAGTTACAGCAGTTGATACAGGAGCAGTAACGGTTGCTGCATCAGCGCTTCCAACTGGAGCAGCTACTGAAACTACTTTGTCAGGTTTAAATACTAAAGTACCTTCAAACCTAACGGTTAAAGCAGCGTCTACAGCCGCAATAGCAACGGACCCCTCTCTTGTTGTAGCACTTTCTCCAAATACAGTACCAGCAGTAACTCAATCAGGTACGTGGAATATCACGAACGTATCTGGAACAGTTTCTTTACCAACTGGTGCAGCTACTTCAGCAAATCAATCGACAACAAATACAAATTTGACAACAATAAACACTTCAATTGGAACATCAAATACATCGTTATCAACTATTGCAACTAATACGGCCTTTTTAGGTATAGTAGACGTATTAGATACGCCTTTATTTGACGCATCGAGCACGAACATTCCTGCGAGTGCATCTAGTCCTTTACAAGTTGTTGCAACACTTGCAGCAGCAGTTAAACGCATTCAATCGGTCGAGGATATAGGTGAATTTATAGGAATATACACTGGTGCAGCAGCTTCAGAAGTATTATATTGCGTATTGCCACTAGGTGGCGGAGATGTTACAGTATCTATTGCGGCCGGTACTAGGATAAGTATACGCAATATGAAAAACGCTACAGTTACAACAGGTAATTTAGCAATAAATTTTATTGGTTAATTAATCTAGGTACTTGAGTACCTACTTAGACAAAGGAGTCTACTATGGCAGCGTCCATATTTAACGGTACAGCAGTTAAACTGCTAAAGAATATTTTAAAATTTAAAGGCGGTGCGTCAATTGATGCGTCTAGTGCAGGCACTTCAGTTGCGACATTGCCAAATAAGAGCATAACTATTGCAGGAACTCAAGACATTCCAACTAAAAACTATATGTTAAACCCTGACGCAGAGGTTGATACTACCGGTTGGGCTACATACGCAGATGCTGCAGGTACAAGCCCCGTAGATGGCACGGGCGGTTCACCAAACAGTACATGGACCCGGTCAACATCGAGCCCTTTGCGTGGTTCTGCTTCATTTCTATTTACACATAATTCAGGCGCTTCGAGACAAGGTGAAGGTGCTTCATACGCTTTCACAATAGATACGTCTGACAAAGCTAAAGTACTTAATATTTCATTTGATTACTTAGTTAATTCGGGAACGTTCACGGCTGGCGCTTCTGGAGTAGATTCAGACTTAACTGTTTGGGTGTATGATGTGACAAATGCAGTTCTGATTCAACCTTCGTCATATAAGCTCTTAAGTAATTCAAGCACAATAGCTGATAAATTTAATGCAACTTTTCAAACAGCTTCAAATTCAACTTCATATAGATTAATTATTCATTGTGGTTCAACTTCAACAAGTGCGTTTACAGCTCAATTTGATAATTTTAATATAGGGCCTTCAAATTACGTTTATGGTACGCCTTTTACAGACCTTCAAACTGTTACAGCGGTTGCATCTAGCTGGACAACAAATACAACTACAACAACAAAAGTTGCAAGAAATGGAGACCATGCAATAATAGAATGGAACTTAGCTTTAACAGGGGCGCCAAATAATACGTCTTTATTATGTAACTTTCCGGCTGGTTTGCAAATTGATACAAATAAGTTGACTGGTTCTCAAACTTCTTATTTCTTGGAGGGGAAAGCGTGGGGTAATCGCTCTACTGCAGCTGTTGACTTAGAGGTTATTTATAATTCAACTACGGCAGTTAATGTGGTATACTTAAGCTCTGTTACGACTGCAGGAGTTACTCAATTATCTACTACTGCTCCAGTTACTTGGGCATCCGGAGACAATATAACTGTCAGAGTTAGAGTGCCGATTTTAGGTTGGTCCTCTTCAATTCAAATGAGTGACCAAACAGATACAAGAATTGTGGATATGTATGCGACTAAAACAGCATCTCAAGCCATAACAGCAAATGTGACCGACATAACGTTTACATCATCGAAAGATTCTCACGGAGCATGGAGTGGTTCAGTTTTCACAGTACCTGTTGCAGGGGATTACTTAGTGTCAGCTTCAATGGCTGATGCAGGAACTTCCACAGGTTCAATTTATCCGTATGTAAATGGGACTCAAGGTGCACAAAGGATTTTAGTTATTTATTCAGGTAATTTTGGTCAAGGAACAATATTAATTCCGGGGCTTAAAACAGGCGATACAGTTAGCTTTAGAAATAATAGTACTACCACAATGGGTGGAGCTGGTTTCATATCATTTGTGAGATTATCAGGTCCATCAGCAATCGCTGCAACTGAATCAGTTCAGTGTAAATATAAAAATACAGCTGGGACCTCTTTAAGTGCAGCACTTGCAACAATTCCATTTGCGACTAAAGCATATGATACACACGGGGCTTATAATACTTCGACTGGGGTTTTTACGGCACCGATTTCAGGTAAGTATAGAGTGACTATTAAAGCTGTTACTGCAGCTGTATCAAATAGTACATCTCAATTGTTTGAGGCCCATATTAAAGTTACTTCGACCCCAGAAGGTTTATCTGCAGCTGATTCATTCTTAGATGCTAGACGAGGCAATGGAGTAAGCGCAAATCAGTATATAAATTGTTCCGCTGAATATGATTTAGTAGCTGGGAATACGCTTGAAATTCAATTAGCTAATGGGCTATCTACAACTTTAAGTACCAATGCAGAATTTAATGTAATTTCTATAGCTAGAGTAGGGAACTAAAATGAAAAATATAACAGATACACTTATAGATGATGTTACAGTAGTTACAACTTCGTACGTCTCTGAACCAATAGAAATTAAATACGCAATAAACTATGCAATTCAATTATCTTTCACGGCCGCGACAAGCGGCTCTATTTACTTAGAAGTTTCGTGCGATGAACCAAGTGTTAATCACAGAAGTCCCGATTTAACTTCGATAAGTACGTGGTCAACAATAGATGGCTCCGTTACAGCTTTAAACGGAAGCGGGACAGGTTTATTTGACATTGAAAATACTGGAAATAATTGGGTTAGAGTGCATATAATCGGTCCAGTAACAATAAATTCACTGCGTGTAAACGCGAAATGTGGGTAATATATGGCAGATTTCTACAAACGGTTACCATCGCAAGTTGCAACGATTACTGGAGCTGGTTCGGCGCTAACAGATGGTACTCAATTAACCAAAATAACCGACGGAACTAATAATACAACTATTACAGACGTTTCGGGTAAAAAAAGCTTAGATGTCAATGTAACAGATATTACAATCTCAGCTATAAACGATTCAATTAAGTCGTATACAGCTGATGGTAGCGGAACAGCAATTACGTCTACTTCAGCAGCTCTTGATGTTTACTTAAAAAATCCAAGCATACCAGTTACAGGCTCTTTATCTATTCAAGATGGGGTGAATACTCAAGGTCTTTATGCTGCTTTAACCGTTGGTACGTCTGCCGTTGAAGTTAAAGTGGGCGCATCTAGACTAACTGGTAGAAATGTGGTATTATTTCAGAACTTAAGCTCTAGTAATGTTTATTGGGGATTTGATTCGTCTGTTACAAGCTCAAATGGTATGCTAATTCCGGCCGGTACAGAGAAGCAGTTTGCAATAAGTGATGCGGTACCTATATTTGTTATCGGTTCGGCGGCATCATTAGATTGCAGAATAGTAGAGGCTAAATAATGAGTAATTTTACATCGTCTACAGATTTAATTCAAAGAATAGCGGTATCTGAAAAGGGTGCTGCGAATGGTATTGCGACGCTTGATGGAACTGGTAAAATACCAACGTCTCAAATACCTACAACGTCTGACGAAGTTCAAGAGTTTGCAAATGTGGCGGCTTTTCCCGTTACGGGAGTTGTAAGTATAATCTATGTAGCTTTAGATACGAGCAAAATTTATAGATGGGGTGGAACTGTTTACACAGAAGTTTCTCCTTCGGCCGTAACAACTGTAAACAGCCAATCAGGAACCGTTATTTTAACTAAATCTGATATAGGTTTAGCGAACGTTGACAATACGAGCGATGCAAATAAGCCCATTTCAACTGCAACCCAGACAGCTCTAAATGCTAAAGAAGCTACTGTCACGGCTACTACTACAGCTGATTACTATCGCGGAGATAAGACATTTCAGCCACTAAATAAAGCTGCGGTAGGTTTAAGCAACGTAGATAATACGAGTGATGTCAACAAACCTATATCTACTGCAACTCAGACGGCTCTTGACGCTAAAGAAGGAACTATTACGGCCGGTACTACGTCACAGTATTACAGAGGTGATAAATCGTTTCAAACTTTAGACAAAACAGCTGTGGGGCTTGCTAACGTAGATAATACGAGTGATGCGAATAAGCCTATTTCAACGGCTACTCAAACGGCTCTGAACTTAAAAGCTGATTTAGCTTCTCCTACTTTTACAGGTGTCCCGGCTGCTCCAACTGCAACGGCCGGTACTAGTACGACTCAATTAGCAACTACAGCTTTTGTAGGTACCGCAATAACTAATGCAGCTACACCAGACGCTACGACATTAGTTAAGGGGAAAATTCAATTAGCTGGTGATTTAGCTGGAACTGCGGCAGCCCCTACAGTGCCCGGATTGGCTACAAAGGAACCAACAATCACTGCGACAACTACGGCAGATTATTACAGGGGTGATAAAACGTTCCAGCCACTTAATAAATCTGCCGTAGGTCTTGAAAACGTCGACAATACTTCAGACGCTAATAAACCAATTTCAACAGCTACACAAACAGCTTTAAACGGAAAAGAAGCAACAATTACTGCAGCTACAAGCGCTGATTATTATAGAGGCGACAAGACTTTTCAGCCACTAAATAAAGCCGCAGTAGGTTTATCGAATGTTGATAATACGAGTGATGTAAACAAACCTATTTCCACTGCAGTCCAAACAGCTTTAAATGCTAAAGAAGCTACTATAACTGCTACTACAACTGCTGATTATTATCGCGGGGATAAAACGTTTCAACCTTTAAATAAAGCAGCTGTAGGTTTATCTAATGTAGACAACACTAGTGATGCAAATAAGCCCGTATCAACTGCTACACAGACTGCATTGAACTTAAAAGCCGACCTAGCATCTCCTACGCTAACTGGTGTTCCTGCTGCACCAACAGCTGCTCCTGGAACTAATACTACTCAATTAGCTACAACGGCATTTGTTCAAGCTGCTGTAACTGGTGGAGGGGTTCCGGACGCGTCAACTATAGTTAAAGGTATTATTCAATTAGCGGGGGATTTAGCAGGCACCGCAACTTCTCCGACTGTACCGGGACTTGCAACAAAAGAGCCGACTATAACAGCTGGAACAACTGCTCAATATTGGAGAGGTGATAAAACGTTTCAGACGTTAGATAAAACAGCTGTAGGATTAGGTAACGTAGACAATACAAGTGATGCAAATAAGCCCATATCAACTGCTACACAAACGGCTTTGAACGGTAAAGAAGCAACAATTACTGCTACGACTAGTGCGGATTATTACAGAGGCGATAAAACATTTCAGCCTTTGAATAAAACTGCTGTTGGGCTTGCAAACGTAGATAATACATCTGATGTGACTAAAAATTCCGCTGCAGTTACTTTAACAAATAAGTCATTATCTGATTCAACTACAGCGATTGTCGATGTTACTGATGCAACTAAGCAGATAAAATTTGATGCTGCGGGAACGACTTCTACGTCAACAACAATATTAAGCTCTCAAACAGCTAATAGGGTTGTTACAATTCCAGACGCTACTACGACTTTAGTAGGTACGGACGTTACTCAAACTTTAACAAATAAAACATTAACTGCACCAGCGATTACATCTCCTACAGGATTAGTAAAAGCTGATGTAGGGTTAGCTAATGTTGATAATACGAGTGATGCGAGCAAGCCCATATCTACAGCTACTCAGACTGCTTTAAATGCTAAAGAGGGGACTATTACAGCGGGTACTACGTCACAATACTGGCGTGGAGATAAGACGTTCCAAACGCTTGATAAAACAGCTGTGGGGCTTGCAAATGTTCCAAATGTTGACGCTACCGCTAGGGCAAGTCACACAGGTACGCAAATAGCTTCTACAATAAGTGACTTTAGTACGACAGCACGAGGGCTTTTGTCAGGTACTGCCCCCGTAACGTACAATTCTACTACCGGCGCAATCGGAGCATCTGTCATGACTGGAGCTTCTGGTATAGCAAATGGGGCGACGGGGACAGTTCCAGCGCCAGTAATAGGGGACCAAACTAAGTTCTTACGCGGTGATGGTACTTGGCAAACTGTAGTCGGAGGCGGTGGTGGTGGAGGAACAACAGTTTACACAGGAATTGGCTTAGCTAATTTTGGTACTGGAGATACTTACACAACTATTACAATAACTGACTCGAATATATTAAGTACGTACACAATTTCATTACAAGTGGAGCGCCATGCTTCTGATGGTACTTTTGAAGATGTGCTCTTAGACCAGGTCCAAGCTCGTGTTGGAGTTGTAACTGCTGGAGTTGGTTTTACTGTTGGTGTACACGCTCCAAACTCTACTACTGGTCGATATTATATTAAATATTTAATGGTTCAGGCTTAAATTTTTTTTGCCTTGAAACTAAACAAAAACAATGCTAAAATGGTCAAAAAACCAATAAAAAAAGGAGCCTAGAATGGCTGTTCAAATAAAAGGTACAACATATAACGCGGAAACAGATTCGGCAAATAATTTGTTCGTTAATACGCCGCTAAACGAAGACATTGCTGGGCATATAGCTTGTTCAGCTGAGAATGATGCTGGTACAGTTACAGGGACTAGAACCGTAAAGTCTATGGAAGTCACCAATGATTATCGCCTACGTACTGGTCAAGATAATACAGTTTTTAACGATTGTTTCAGTGGGGCTGCAATTAATACGACTATATGGGACACTGCGCTGACTACCATGACCAACACAGTTACTAACGGATTCAGTGTTTTAAATGCAGGCTCTTCCACAGCTTCGGGTGCAGTAGCGTTACAGCGTACATGGCGACATATGCCATCTTACAAGCAGTTCACTACTCAAGTTGAGGCGGAAATTCAGTTTACTCAAACTCCCCAATCTAATAACGTATGTGAATGGGGCCTCGGAATAGTCGCCAACTTTGCTGTAACCGCTCCAACTGACGGTGTTTTTTTTAGAATGACTGCCACTGGTACGTTCCTGTGTGTTGTGTCATATAATGGTGTTGAGACAACTTCGTCTCCGTTAGATTTTGCGACTCTTGTAGGTACTAATACAACCCGTCAATTCCTCCTATACCTTAATTCGACCGTCGCTCAATTTTGGATTGATAATATATTAGTTGCCGAGATTGCCGCTCCTGCTGGACAAGCTTCGATTACTTCGTCGATGAGTCTTCCTATTATGTTCCGTAATTATAATTCAGCTGCGACAGCCTTAGCTCAACAGATGAAAATCGGTCAGGTGTCTTGTATTATCGGAGATACTGGTATGAGTAAGCCTTGGGGACATGTTATGACTGGAAATGGTCAAAGTTCTACACAGGGCCAGACTGGGGCTACTTTGGGTTCAACAGCTATTTATACAAATGCTGCGGCGGCGGCGGCGGCGGCGCTAACAAATACAACTGCGGCGGCTCAGTTCACAGGCCTAGGGGGTATTGCGAACTACTTGCCCACTCTAACAGCTGGAACTGATGGGATATTGTTTTCATATCAGGTTCCTGCTGGTACGGCAACTCTGCCTGGTCGTTCTTTATATATATCAGGTGTTTCTCTTGATGGTGTTGTTACGACTGTTTTAGCTGGGGGGCCTATTATTAATTCGGTATCTATTGCATACGGACATACAGCTGTCTCATTAGCAACAGCTGAATCTGCTACGACTAAAGCACCTAGAAGAGTCCCGTTGGGTATTCAGAACTGGGCTGCAACGGCTGCGGTTGGTGCGCAGTGTCAAAGGCTCCAAGATGATTACACAGTTGCTCCCATAGTCGTTCAACCTGGTGAATTTATCCAAATTGTTATACGTAATTTGGGTACAGTAACTACTACGGGTGCGATAACATATGTATGCTCTTTTACTGGCTATTGGGAGTAATGAAATGGGTTCATGGGATAAATTAAATCAATTAAATGTGGCTGATTCAATACAGGAGCGGGTGAAAGACTCGTTCTCTGCTTTAGTAGATGAGCATATTGAGCAACTAGAGCAATTTAAATCTGAACAGCTTAAAAAGAATCTTATAGTTGATGAAAGACTTGAAGCGCTTAAAAAATTCAATGTTGAAATAGCTAATTCCATTCAATCGCGTATCGTAGCGCAACAAGACGCATGCAATAAGCTCCAAAGTGATATATTCTCGATTCAAAAGCACTTATCTGATATTGAAACAAAAATAAAGCGAACAGAACTAGTCCTTAATACAAATATCGCCGAAAAACAGGCTAGTATATTAGAGAAAATAGAAAATGTGCTTAATATTATTGATAAAATGAAGCTAGAACAGGCTCAATTCAAATTAGAGCAATCTCAGCAAAATGAATCAAATAATAAGGCTTTAAAGTACATAGTAGGAGCAATTCTTGCCGTTTTAGTGTTTACGATTATTAAATAGGGGCTTATATGATTGATTTTTTAAAAGAGATGTTTAAGGAACAAAGTAGCGTGTCAAATACACGCGTTTTAACAACATTGGTTGTATCGGTTGCTTTAGGTATAGCCATTTATAGCGTCTCGGTTGGGAAAGATTCAAATCAATTAGTAGCCCTTTTACTCGGAGTAGCATTCACTGGAAAAGTTGTCCAGAAGTTTGCTGAGAAATAAGATGAACTTCGATAAAGTTGATTCAAAACTAGAACGCTTAGACGAACGCTTAGACTCCATAGATAAGCACTTAGCAGTATACAATCAGCAGTTAATTGAGCATATTAGGCGTACGGAGCTACTTGAGAACGAGCTTAAGCCTATAAAAAAACACGTAGACGTCGTTACAGTATTATTGAAGCTAGTACCGGCCGTTGCAGCTTTCGCACTAACTGTTATAGGTATAATTAAATATTTTATTGATTAAACTGTTTAAATCTGATACAGTAGCTTATGCGCACAGAAATAAAAGTTTACATTGATATTGAACCATTAAGTGTTAATTCGACGTATTACAACAATAAGAATCACGGAATGAATTCAAACGCTAAAAGCTGGTTCAATTCGTTCCTTTATCAGCTTAAGCAGTACTCAAATGCATTCACTGAAATGCAAGAGGCTTTTAAAGACACGCAACATGTTTATTGTGTTGAGATTCAGGTTCTTACGCCGACCCATAAGCTATTAACTAAAGAGGGTAAATACACAAGCAAAAAAGTTGATTTGTCTAATCTAGAGAAGTCTATAATTGATGCGTTATTTCTTCCAAAACACAATGCGCATACCCCAAATTTGAATGTTGATGATAGATATTTGCAAAGATTAACATCTGAACTAATCGAAACTACTGGAAAATCGGGCTTACTTATTCGCATATACCAAATAAATAAACCGTTACCTGTTAAAATTGAGATAGCTTAAACTATACGCTATTTGCGTAGTTGCCCGTACTAGGTGAAAAAGGTTTGAGAGGCTAGACGCGACTCTAGCTAACAGGACATCGAAGGAGCGACCTTCAGTTCTTTCAATTACGTCACCTGTCGGAACCTTAACCTGCGTTTTCCAGCAACTACTTCTGATTTCGTTTCCGTATGCGGTTTCATTGCAGCTTTCAACGCTACCCTCAAATATGTACTTAATTAAACTCCATCAAAATTAGCATTCCCAAATTGCATGTCCATAATGACGTAGACACACTCAGGCTTGTTAGCTAGCATCATTAGCTGTAATGGTCCATACGTGTCATATAGCTCGCATAACTCTTCATGCGTTTGTGGCATATCAATAAATACGTCTGGATTATATTTTTTTATTAATTGTCTATCGCAGAACTTTAAAAACCGTTGCATTTTGGTCATATTCGAGCCAGCACGTTCAGCACATTTATCGAACATGTCTCTGTAGGCTTGTCTATATGCTTCGTTGTCTTCTATTCTTACAGGTGTCCCGCTAGCTCGTAAGAGTTGGATTTTGGCCATGTTAATTCCTTTATAAAAATGTGTAAACTAGTAAGGCGCCTATTAAAATTGACCCTATTAGCGCTACTTTATTTAATTTGTCTTCTAGCTTATCAATTTGCTTAGAATGGTTCTCTTCGTACTTATATAGCTGCCTTTTTAAAATAACCATTTCACTTCCAAACCCCTCAAAATCCTCTCGTACTTCAGTTTGGTGTGCGCTTAACTCATTAACTACAGCAATCAATTGAGATTCGAGCTTATCAATCTCTTTTTTTATTGCGATGACGTCTTCGTTTAATGTTAAAATAGCCGAATCTTGCTTAATAAGTGCGTCATCGTGTGTACTTAATTTACTTGTTGAGTAAGATATTCCAGCTTTAGCATTTTCAAGCATTCCGGACAACGTGCCAATTGCCTCTTTGTGCTTTGTCAATTGCTTAGATATTCCTGTACCTTTGTCAGTTAATTCGTCAAATCTAGCGCTGTTTAATGCTTTATTAGCTTCATAATCTTGAACCATTGCTTCAAAAACCTCTAAGTGTTCTTGAAGCGTGTTTAAACTATTTGAGGAGCTGTCGTGCCATTGTGCCATGTCGTTTATTCTCCTTTTGTATTAACTTAAAATGAAAAACCTATACCTAAACTTATCACACCTTTTTCGTTTAGTCCAGCAGCAATTCCAAATCCGCCCAATAATTTGTGCTCAACTAATAAACCTAGTACGGGCCGCTTTAGTTCACCTAAATCTGAAGCGGACGCAGTAGCTATAACAGTCGTTTTTGGCAATTTTGGCTGATTCACTTGATTAAGCTTACTTGAATCTTCATTTTTAATCGTTTTGTCAGTTGATTCGATGACGGTCTCTTTAGTACCATCAGGCCTTTCAATTACTTTAGTCACAACGCGTGTGTCTGTTTTTGTTACGACTTTTTCAACTTCAGCTTTCTTTTCTAATACGATAGGGGAGCTTAGTTTAAAGTGCAGGTACGCTCCAATAGACGCCGCAAC
>Ga0228698_1000859_pt1 | contig 17911 bp, 32 predicted proteins | sample McNCre117_Aug_MG_FD_178015 | JGI IMG/M metagenome (GOLD analysis project Ga0228698, IMG submission 178015) | Freshwater microbial communities from McNutts Creek, Athens, Georgia, United States - 1-17_Aug_MG | ecosystem: Environmental > Aquatic > Freshwater > Creek | place: USA: Georgia...
GCACCGCCGCGCGGGCGGCGGGGTCCACCCCCGGGGGATGGCAGACGTACGTACGGCCGGCCGTGACCGTGGTGAGCTGCGGCGCCCGGTTGGCGCTCACCCCTTGACACCTAGCGCCAACCGTCCGACGATCTACTCACGAGCTGACACACGGTCGCTCGTTCACCCCTGGGAAGGTGTCTCATGTCTGACTGTCTAGACCAGCTCACGCGCACGGTTGAAGCTCTAGCGCAAGAGGTGAGCGCACTCGGCACGTGTGAGTGTGACCTTGACGAGTCGCTCCCGTGCGAGCTGCACAGTGTGACCCTCGCGCAGTACGAGGGAAGTTCGGCGCGCAGTGCCGACCAGCTCGTTAGCGTCGAGCTTGACGAGCTCGTGGCTATCGCCTGCCATGGCGTCGACGCGACGCCATGCGCTGACATCGCCGATTGTGCGGCCGCGGTGCTCGACGACGACTCGCTGTCAGTGTGGCGCGACTACGGCGCGGCTCTGGCGCAGCTCGACCCGTTTACCTCGTGGATTGACGATCGGGAGCTGGCAGACTCGGCGCGCGAGCTCGCCGAGTCGCTCGAGTCCGACCTACCCGAAGATGTGCGCACGCTGCACGACGACGGATTCACCCTGTACCGGATCACGGGTGGACCGCTGCTCGAGGGTGACGAGTCAGACGACCCGATCGGCGCGTGGATTGACAGTAACGCGCTCGAGGTTTACGCAACGGCGCAAGTGACTCCCGACAGTCTCGACCTGCGCACGGTCGTCATCGTCACTGGCATCGGCGGACCTCATGTCGAGGTGACGTTCGATCTTTGCTCGAGCTACTGCCGGGCAACGGTCGAGGGTTTCTGGGGCTCCGACCACATCACGCGCACGGTCGAAGCTTCCGACCCGCTTGCATCGTGGATCAACGGTTACGCCGAAACTCTGGAAGAGGTGACCCGATGACGACGACGACAACGGCGCGCGTAGCGACCGAAACGGAAGAGGTAGTCGCGAGCATGCTCGGCGAGCCTACGGGGCGCCATATGCTCGACTCCGGGGGCGCGTACGGCCGCAATTGGGAACGGAACGCAGGTTCAACGATCGATGATTGGCGCAACGGCCCCGCGGCATGGCTCGACCGTTACGGGTGCGTCACCCTGTCTGTGTTCCATTGGCTCACGGCGCGAGTCGACTACTGCGCCGAGCTTGACGACTACTTCGGCGCGTGGTCGCAGCTCGCGCCGCGCACGGATGACCCGTGGCTCGCGTGCTCCGAAGAGTTTGCACAACTCCTCTGGAGTGAGGGTGGCTCGAGCTTCGGCGACTTCGCGTCACCCTCGTGCGTCAACACTTACAACGGTGAGGACATGCTCGCGCAGGTATTGCAGTACGTCACTCTGACGACTGAGAGCACGGTCACCCTGCCGGAGCTGCGAGACGAGTCGGGCGAGTTGCTCGCCGAGTCGCTCGAGCTCGCCCCCGCGGCATACGTCCTCTTACAGATTCACGGAGGGTGCGACGTCCGGGGCGGATACACACGGCCGCGAGTGTTCACGACGGGCGACGACTCGTGGTCGCTTACCGTCCTCTTCGACAATGCGGACGCCGAGCTCTACTGCGCGGGGTCACCCGTCGCCGATGCTGGACAGATGCGCACCGACGGCACGGTCGTGCCTGAGGGAACGGTCTATCACTCGGCGCGCATCGGCAACGGGTCGATTGAGGAATGGTACGCGCACGACCCGAGCATGCCGCACGGGCAGGGTGAAGTTTCGGCCCCGGACGGATGGTCACTTTGGGACTCGTGGCGCGACCGTTCCGACGATGACGAGTCGGACCCCGACGCCGTCCCGTGCCCGCTCTGTGGGTCACCCCTGTCGGCAGGGGCGCCGTATCCGAGCTACTGACGCGCGCGGTGCGGCGTGAGCTTCCTTCCGAGCTCACGCCGTGCCGCGCGCGTCAGTCGGCGCGCCGTTCACCCCTGGGAAGGTGTCACCATGTCCGAGTTTGACGAGCTCGAGCGCACGGCCGACGGTAGGTTCCGAGTCGGTATCGTGCTCGACGACTACCCTGACGCGCCGTTCGATGATGGCGCGTCCCCCGTGCTCGAGTTGTCGTGGCGCGGCACACGCTGGATCGCTCGCGACGTCGAGCATGGCACGTACCGTTTCGACCCGTACGTGCTCGAGAGTTTCGTACGTGCCTACGCCGTTTCGCTCGAGTTGCTCCACCGTTACGCGCGAATCACGTTGGGGGCGACCACGTTTGACTACTGCGACACTCGCGACTGTGTCTATGTCACCTGTGACCCTGCCGAATGGCGCGAGTCTGTCGGGGCACCGGAGGGTGCCGCGAGTCTCGCCGAATGGCGCGCGTACGTCGAGGGTGACGTTTGGGGGATTGTCGTGCAACGGCGCACCGTTTGGACGAGCGATGACGGCCGGACGTGTGAGAGTTGGGACACGGTCAATAGTCTCTGGGGTTTCTACGGTCTCGACTCGCAGCGTGACTACGTCGAGAGCACGGCGCGCGAGCTGCTCGAGTCGGCCGCGGCTGACTGGCACGACGGGGTGACACTGTGACGCGCGCACGGTGCGGCGCGTGGCCCGAGTGCACGCGCGAGGCACGCTACGCCGTACGCAACGGCCGGCATTCGATGGGACTAGCGTGCGCGCGCCACGCGCAAGAGGGTGCGCACCTAGGGTGCGAGCTCGAGCCTGTCGGGACGTGCGGGCACGTTGCCACGCTCGCCGATATGGTGGCGCGACGGTCGTGCACAGCGTGCCGCGGCACGTGCCGACACTGTGACCGTTCTATCGTGCTCTCGAGGGGTGGCCGATGGATCGATCCGGCCGCTACGGGTGATGATCGAATCTGGCGCGAGTCGTGCGACTCTCACGACTCGTTCACTGCCGAGCACGAGCCGCGCGACAACGACCCCGGACGCTACGCCGTGACTCTGGCGCACGACTCGGGCACGGTCACGGTCGAGACTGTCGCAAGCTCACGCGCGGCCGCGGTCGAGCTCGTGACGCGCGCCGAACGGGCTCCAGCTCGCGCCGTGCGCGGAGTCGTGCGCATTCCCTAGCAAGCTCGCACGGCCACAACTTCACAACGGCCCCGTAGGGATCACAACGGCCCACGGTGCAAGCTCTTGCAAGAGGGTGCGCACCGTGGGCCGTTGCTTTGTCTGCGGAACGTCTAGAACGGCCCGTGACGCGCGCGGCGTGCGCCCCGGTAGGTCACTACGTCCGGGCGCCCGAACGCCGCACGGCTCCAGGGTGGCGCGCGTCGGGTGACCGTTCTAGCGCGCGGCCGCGGGTACGGCGCACGGTTCGGTCACGGTGCCAGCTCGCACGGTTGCGAGCTCCCGGCGGCCGGCCGTGTCAAGGGGTGAGGGGTGACGAATCTGTCCGACAGACTGTGTGACGTCTGTCACACGGCCGAACGGCCGGCCGGCCGTCGGTACTGACCTGCCAGTCAGTAAACGGCCCCGATCAGCTCAAGATCATTCCCCGGCCGGCCAGGTGAACGGGGGGCGAAGTGCCCACCCCCCGTCGCGCCGGGGAGAAACCGGGGAAGAGCTCGGTTTCGGTTCGCCCTAACGGCGAATCTGCATAACCCCTGGCCGGCCAGCGACGAGTCAGCAATCGAGCGACGACAACTCGTCAATGAGTTCGTGCGACATGATCTTCCTCAACAGCACGAGCGCACCGTCGCCGTAGCGGTGCTCGACCGTGAACTTCTCGACAGCGCCGTAGTGCGTGGACACCTCGCAGCGATAGGTGCTGACCTGATCGGCGTCGAGCACGATCGGCTCTTGACGAACCGCCTGCCAGTAGGCGAGCACCTCGCCGTTGACCTTCACCTCGCCGTGAAGCGCCATCACAGCACCCCGGCCAGGCTCACACCGCGCTCGAGCCGGCCGGTGAGGTCGGGCGTCACCATGCCGTCGCTGTCCTTCCACGCGACGCGCACGCAGTCCAGCCCGTCCTCGAGCACGGCGATCTTCGTGACCTTGTAGACGACGTTGCCGTTGGCCGCGCGGATCTGCACGTAGCCCTCGCCCTCGACGTCGAACAGGTCGATGAGCGTCCCGTGCGCGGCCGCGACCTCGCTGCGATTGAGCTGCGTGCGACGCGGCGCCGCCTTGATGACGACGAGGTTCGCGAGCGGCAACGTCTGGAGCACCACGAGCCCGCGCTCGGGCGAGGTGTCGATCGGGTAGTCGATCATGCTGGAATCCTGTTCTACGATTCGTGTTCTAGGATTTCGGCCCTTGGGCACCCCCCAGGGAGGCACCGCCAGGGATGTTCCGAAATCGGCACAACTCCGCGACGTGACGGCATGTGCCGATTTCGGAACAGGCGTGGGTCACGCCTTGAGCGACTCGATCAGCTCGCGCATCGCGACCGGGTCGCCGGCACGCGAGGCGTAGTCGCGCACGAACAGGTCGCGGTTCGCGTCCTGTTCGGCGTAGCTCGACGGCGGGTGCCACATCGCGTACGCCGTGATGCCGACGCTCGGGCCGGGCATCCCGTAGAGCGTCTCGAGCGCGTGACGGTGGGCGATGTCCTCCCAGCCCCAGCCCTCGAACCGCTCGTCCATCGGCACGTCGAGCAGCACCTCGCGGCGCAGCGCGTAGACGCCCATGCAGAACGGCGCGATGGCCTCGGGCGTCTTGAGCGCGGACGGGTCTTGCAGCAGCAGCTCGGTGCTCGCCTGAGTGAGCACCGCGGTCTCCTGGTACATCGACACCCACGGGTGGCGCTCGAGCGCCTCGCCGGCAGCCCACACGGCATCGACGTCGGGCACGAGGTCGGCGCCCACGATCACGACGCCATCGGTGGTCGCCTTGCGCGCCGCGCGGTTGAGCGCACGAGCGAAGTTGAACGGCCGGCCGTTGACGTCGTCAGGCCCGACGACCACCTCGAAGCCAGCCTCACGCCAGCGCCGGAGCGTCCAGCGAGCGAGCTGCTCGCGCCACAGCGTCACGTAGCGGTACGGCATCAGCACGGTCATGTCCATCAGGCCGCACCCCTCGCGAGCTCGAGCAGCCGCTCCTTGTCGCCGGCCGCGGCCTGGTAGAGCCGGTATCGCTCGACCATCTGCTCGTAGAGCGCCCCGTCCCTGATCCGGTGCTCGTGGTCGAGCGCCCACACGTGGCCCGGAGCCCGCAGCGGATCCTTGCCATGCACCGCGCGGTAGACGTGCAGCCAGGCGTAGTCCTCGGGCGCCCAGCCCTTGAACCGCTCGTCCTGGCCGTGCGTGCGCCACCACGCGGCCGGCGTGCACACGTAGAGCCCGCTGATTGCGATGGGCACGGTCGTGTAGACCCCGCCGACCTTCACGCACGAGCGGTACTCCGAGTACCCGATCACGACCTCGTCAGGGTGCTCGGTGGCGAGCTCGACAGCGGCGAGAACGCCCTCCGTGGTCGGCACCGTGTCGGCGTCGTTGACGAGCACGACCGGCGCCATCGCGGCGTAGGCCACGCCCATGTTGCGCGCCGCGGCGAGGTTGAACGGGCCTTCCTTCGGGCCGGGCGAGCTGACCACCGGCCAGTCGGGGAACTCGGTCGTCCAGAAGTCCATGACCGCGGCGTAGTTGAGCCACCGGCCCGGCGCCGCGCGCCAGGGGATGATGACGGTCGGGGTTCTCATGCTTCCTCCCCGTACTGCGTGGCGAGCAGCGCGAGCGCGCTGTGCCAGGTCATGCGGACCACGAACGGGTCGGTGCACGGGATGGCGCCGCTACCGAAGTGGTCGATGTCGGTGACCTGCTGGAGCCCGCTGATCGCCCACCACTGCCCGGCGTTGCGCTCACCCTTGCCGGCGCGCTTCACGACGAGGAACGCGCGCTCGGCGCCCGCGTTCTGACGCTCGCGCTCGGTCTCTTCGAGCCACTTCGCGATCTGCGAGTCGGACGCCTGCTCGGCGGCCTTCCCGCTCTTCACCTCGACGATGACGCGGCCGCGCGAGTCGAGTTGCACGTCGCCCTCGTCAGCCGAGCCCTTGAGGGTGCGCCGGGAGGCGTACGGGAAGCCCGACGCCTGGGCGACCTTGGCCACCGCGGTCTCGCCGCGGGTGCCGATGTCCTTGGAGCGGGTCACAGAGAGACTCCTTCGTATCTGGCGATGACCTCACGAGCCCACGCGAGCAGGTCTGCTACGCGCTGGCCGGATGGCTGCGAGGTGGCCCACAGCTCGAGGTTCTCGATCCGGTTGTCCTGCTTGTTGCCGTTCGCGTGATGCACCGATTCCCCAGGCAGGAGAAGGCGTCCGAGGTGCCGCTCCATGACGAGGTGATGCTGCTTGACGTAGCGCCCCATGTTGGCTCGAGGGTGGTCGGGCGCGTACTCGCGTAGGTAGCCCTGCTTGTCGACGACCACGCCGCCCTTCCACGCCGGATGCTCCGACCCACGCAGACCGCGGCGGCAGGTCTGGCACATCGCTGCGCGCCGGGTCTTGCGGCCATCGCATCGCGGGCAGGCGTCGAACTCAGCGAGCGGGGCGGTCATCGGTGCCGATCTTCCGCTCGATGAAGCTGACGAGCGCCAAGCAATGCCATGCGGCGTGCGCGGCGTGGAGCAGGGTCGACTCGTCGTCGCGGTCGGTGCCGCTCCAGAAGGTGAGAAGGTGTCGCTGCGCGGCGTCGAAGCAGAGGCTCCAGTCGTACCCCTTGAGGTAGTTTCCGCGGGCGTACTTGGCGGTGCCGTAGCCAGCCACCTCGGCAAGCTCGAGCAGGGCGATGGGGTCGATGGCCCCGAGCTGCGCCGACTTCATGCCCTTCTCGCCGCCCGTGGCGCTCACGGTGCGGACCTCGCCCTTGAGCCGCTCGACGATGCTCGGCTCGACGTCGGCGAGCAGCACCTTGTCGACGTCGATGATGTCCTCGAGCTTGTCGTGCAGCGCCCGCTCGGCGGTGGGGACCGCCGTCTGCCAGGTGTAGATCGCGAGCCCGAGCGCGTCAGCGAGCGCCCTCTCGGCGCGGGCGCCCTTCGACTCGCCCCAGCCCTCGAGCAGGTAGATCGCATCCGCGTGCTCGGCGATCCACGCAACGTCCCACCCGAGCGCGTCGCGCAGCGAGAAGTCCAGGTGCGCGATGTCGGCGAGGTCGCCGGTCGGCGACTCGAAGACCTCGGGGCCGTACTTCTCCAGGTCGCGCTCCGACGGGTCGCACACCTCGTGGCCGAGGCTGCGGAGGTACGACGTCGCAGCCGCGAACGCCGGTCGGTTGAAATAGGGCACCCCGCGCATTTGCCCCGCAACGTAAATCTTCATCGGACCTCACATTCATGCTCGAGCAGGATGGGATATTCGGACGTGAATAGCGCCTTGAGTGCGCGCAATTCATTTCGCTTCTTGAGCCATTTCGCCGACCCGTACCCGCGGAGCTCGAAGCTCCAGCGGCCGGCGATGTGCGCGAGGCACTCCGCGAGCGGGGTGACCGGCACGGGGTCGACCTGACAGATGAGCCCCTCGCAGATCGCGACGCCCACCGCTGCTCCGCACCGCCGGCACCTCACGACGCGCACCCGCTCGCTGACGCGGCTCACGTTCTGTGATGCGACGGGTGGCTTCCTCTTACCCACCGCGCACCCCGCGGACAGCCACGCCGACCGTGCGTGCACCGTGCACCCCCTTAGGGGGTGTGCACGGTGGCACGGTGCGGTCGTGGACGGTTCTGTCCTGAAATGTCCGTTTCACTGTGCACCGTGCACCTGCACGGTCCTGCACGGTGGCACGGTCACGCAGAGTCACCGTCTTCACCGTCCTCACCACCATCGAGGACGGGCGGATCGAACACCTTCGGGTCGCGCGCGCGGTACGGCCGGATGAGCTTGAACCCGCGTCCGTTGCGCGGCAGCGACACCTCTTCCATGTAGTGCTGCGCCACAAGCTGATCGAGCGCGTGCTGCGCGGTGCCGCGTCCGAAACCCTCGTCGGCGATCCATTCGCGAAATGCACGCACCGACGGAATTGTCCGGTCGGTGCAATAGTCCTCGACCCAGCGAGAAATTCGCTCCATTGTCCTGCCCGGCAATTCCTTGCCGTCGCTGCCGACCACGACCGGGGCGATCGTCCACGTGATGCGCCCCGAGGGGTCCGTGGAGTCGATGACGAACCGCCCGACCGTCTTCCCCTTCGACGCGCGCCGCAGCTCGCCGGGGCGGTCCTTCTCCACGGTGAGCCGCACCTCGCCGACCTGGCCGGGCGCGGGCTGCTTGCCGGTCACGACCTCGGCCATGACGTACGAGCCGCCGATGGCGCGCTTCTTGGCCGAGCCGCCGATCGCGTAGCCGCTCTGGCGGGCGTCGATGTTCTTGGGGAGGTGGTCGATCCCGATGACGCACGATCCCGTGCGCGCGGCCGGCAGCAGCAGCCGTCGGATGACGGCGGTGACCTCGTCGTTGTCGGTGCTCTTGAGCCCGAGCATGGGCACGACCTCGCCGATGGAGTCCCACACGACGACGTCGGGCGCCCACTCGGCGAGCTCGTGCGCGACGAGCACGAGGTCGTTGCCGCTGTCGGGCTCGTAGATGCGGAAGCACGCCGGGTCCGCGATCGACACGTCGCCGGCCCCGAGGTGGTGCAGCTTCATCGCGATGTCGACCGCACCGTTGTGGTCGACGTCCACGAACGCCGCCCGGCCACCGCGCGCGAGCGTCTCGGCGATGGCCGCGAGCGTGATCCAGGTCTTCGCGGCCTCGGGGTCGCCGAAGATGCCGTTGACGCGCCCGGCGTAGAAGACGCTGTGCACACCCGTGCCGACCGACAGCGTCGTGGGCGGCTCGGTCTTCGGCGGGTCGCCGACGAGCAGCCACGACAGGTCCGTGGGCCTCGAGCCATGGTGCTCTTCGGCGACGTCCTCGGGTGTGACACCCTCCCGCCCCTCGTCCTTCCCCAAGTCGAGCGGCGGGAGGGTGGTCTGTGCGGCCGCGGCGAGCGCGACGAGCGAGTCCGGCAGCTCGCGGATGCGGCCCGGCTCGCACTCGGCGCCGTGGCAGTGTTCGCCTGGTCGTTCCTCGGCGGCGATGAGCCCGACGGCGCTGTGCAGGATGCGCGTCCACTCACCCTCCGCGCCGCGGCGCGTCTCGCTGATGACGGCCACGAAGCGGTCGTGGAGCACTCCGAGCGCGGACGCGACGCCGCCGTGCCCGCGGGCGCCGTACCCGACGATGGCGAGCACGACGCGCGTGGTGACGTCGTGGCGGCTCTCGGACAGCGCACCGTCCTCGAGCGCGGCCATCCCGGCGGCGAGCTGCTTGGTGACACGCAGGCACGTGCCGGTGGTCGCCCACTCGACGGGCAGCTCCCCCGCGTCGCCGCGGACGCGCTCGACGGCCGGCCCCATCGACAACCCGTCGACCCACGCCGCCGGCAGCTCGGGGAGCTCGTCGGGCGGGACGGGGATGACGTCGGCGACGACCTCGCCGCTGCGCTCGTCGATCACGCAGTAGACGCGGCCGTTCGGGTGCCTGGACGGCCAGCACACGGCGTAGCGCCAGGCGCGGTGGATCGACTCGACGCCGGGACCGGGATTGGCCCAGGCGAGCCCGGTGGGCACGCGGAACAGGCGGATGCCGGAGACGTCGTCGTCGGGCCAGCGCGAGGTGATGCGCCAGGTGTAGGGCAGCGCACCCCACTCGCGCTCGCGGCGGGCGATCGTCTCGCGGCCTGCCTTGTCGCCGTACCCATCGACGTCGATGCCGATGACACCGGCCGGCAGCCGCAGCGCGAGGTTGCCGAACCGCGCGTCGCCGATCCACCCGGCGAGATCGAGGTCGGTGACTTCGACGCCGTCGTAGCCGGTGAAGCCGCCCGGCGGCGGGAACTTCTCTCCGGCCGGGAGCGGCATCGTGTTCGTCCACCCGTTGCGGCGGTACGCGGCCGCGGCGAGCAGCCAGGCGGGGACATGGGGGGCTTCCTGGGTCACGGCTTTCCGCTCTCTCGCCTCGGCCGCCACGACCGGCAGCCGTCCTTGCGGCATACGCACCGACCGGGATGGCCGAGGTAGTCCTCGCATGTGTGCATGGCCCGGTTGTAGGTGCCGTCGCGGCCCAGGCCGCCCGTGAGCCACGTCCGCTCGCACTTCGGCAGCAGCCCGGCCCGGCCGAGCTCGTTGACGAGCAGCCCGGCGAGACGGTCCTCGCGGCCAGGCTCGAACGCCCAGCCGCCGTCGCGCAGCTCGCACAGCCGGCGGAAGAGGACGTCCTGCGGCAACTCGCGGCGGTTGCCGAGCGCGTTGTCGTCGGAGTCGACAGCGAAGATCGAGACGCTCACAGCGTCACCACCGCCACCTCGTTGCGCAGCGGGTGGAAGACGTAGATGCCCAGCGGGTACGGCCCGTCGGCGTCCATGCGCTCGAGCTTCACGGGCTTGCCGTCGAGCCGGGCGTAGGTGTGGGCGCCTGCGTCGGCGCCGTCGATGGAGTCGTAGTAGATGACGGCGCGGCCGCGGTCGCGGAAGGCCCGCTCGGGGTCGCGCAGGATGCGGTAGGGCTTGATGCGGGTCATGCGCCACCGCCGAACAGCGCGTCGAGGCTGCGAGCCGTGTACGCCCTCTGCCGGCCCGGTGCGTACTCCGGCAGCGGCACGGTGACGTAAGGCAGCGCGTCGATGCGGGCCTTGACGACGGCGAGCGCGGCGTCGGTCGCTGCGTAGTCGTCCGTCGGGTGCTTGCTCACCGCGTCGACCACCTCGTCGCGGAGGCTGCGCGGCTTCGGGTCGAGCACGTCGGCCCAGCTCGCGTAATTCACCTGGCGCAGAATGTTCGCAATCTGCCGCGCGTCGTCGGCGGGGATGGTGCGGGTCTCTGTCATGTTCCCTCCAGGGGTGGTGCAGCGGGGCGCTCGAGGCTCCCGTTCGGACGCCCCGCTGCGGATCAGGTGGTGACGACGTGCAGCACGAACACGGCCGGCAGCGCGAAGATCACGAGGCCGACGAGCTTGATGCGGGGCTCGCTCTTGCCGAAGATCAGCGCGAGCAGCGCGAGGACGAGCACGAGCGCGGACAGCCACCCGAGCAGGGTCCAGATCACGACCGCCCCCTGTTCACCCGACGCGACGCGCGCGCCACCTTGTTCCTCGCGCGCCGCTTCGCCTTGACGGCCGGGTCGACCGTGCCGGCGTAGACGTGCTTGGTCGCGAGCGCGTCCATGACGGCGAGCTGGTACTCGCTGGGCTCGTCGCCCGTCTGCTTGACGTAGCCGCGCTTGCGCAGCGAGCGCACGGCGTCGAGGACGGCCATCAGTACCCCGGCGTCTCGGGCGAAGCCGCCACGACCGTGCCGCCGAGCGCGGCCAGAGCGGCGGCGTACGCCTCGGGGTCGATGCCGGCGGGGGTGGCCGGCGGGTTGACGGCGACCGGAGCCGCCTGGGCGAAGTCGGGCGCGGGCCGCGTCTCGACCGGCGCCTGCTGCGGGGCCGGAGCCGGGGTGGCCGGCCGCGAGAACGCACCGGACGCCCGCTGGGTGAGGTAGGCGCCGGCCAGGGCCGCGTCCTGGTCCGTGTAGTCCTCGAGGATCCACGGCGCCGACTGACCGGCCTTGGCCTGCCCCTGACCGATGCGGCCGAGCAGCGGCTTGCCGGGCAGCGAGCGCGACAGCGTGCCGACGAGTGCGGCGCCGAAGACGCGGCTCTTGGTGAACACCTTGGGGCCGCCGTCGGCGTCGATGACGGTGACGTCGGCGTCGATCGCGTCGCTGTCGCCGAAGTCGGTCTTGGCGGTGTAGGGCTGTCCGATCGACTCGAACAGGACGAGCTTCCCGTCGTACGACTTCGCTGCGAAGAAGTCGTTGGACGGCCTCTGGAAGAGGTCGTTGCTCATGCGTTTGCTCCCTTGTTCTTCTTGCCCTTCGCCGCCTTCGGCGAGGGGGTCAGTGGGTAGATGCGCGCGAGCGCACCCTGCTGGCGCAGCGCGAAGGCGTGGCCCTCGTGCAGCGCCTTCTCGGCCGCCGCCGCGGTGGCGTACGGGCCGAAGACGGTGAGGCCGGCGTCGTCGGGCTCACGGACGAGCACGACGTAGCGCGTCGTGTCGTCGTAGGCGCCGAGCACGGCGGCGGCGATGTCGTGCGCGAGCGCGTCACCGGAGGACGCGCCGAGGACGGGTGCCATCGTGGCGAGCACGCCTTCGCCGAGGATGCTGACGACGGCTCGGCTGTGCTCGACCTGCACGCGGGGGTTGCTCACGCCGCACCGTCCTGTCTCGCGGCCTCGTACGCCGCGATGACGTCCTTGCGCAGTGGGCCGCCGGGGTTGACGTGAATCCCCTGGCTGCGCGCCCACTCGCGGATGACCTGCGCGTCGGTGAGCACCGACTTGTCGTGGCGCCGCGCTCGCTTCTGAAGATGCGTCGGCGCCGTGATCGCGATGCGGCGCTCGACCTCCTCGCTGATGGCGGTCAGCTCGTACTCGTCGAGCCCGCCCGCGACAGCGAGCGCGGAGTGCTCGAGCATTTCGCGCACGCGCCGCTCGGCGGCAGGGCTCATGGCGAACGACTCGAGCAGCGTGTTGCAACCGAGCCACATGACGCGGAGCGCGGCCTGGGTGTTGGCGTACTGGCCGAGCATCGCGTCGACCTTGTCGCCGAGCTCACTCATCCGGCCCACCCCCGACGTGCCACTCGGGCCGGCGGCACGCGAGCACCGCCTCCGCGACCCACACCGCGACGCGGAGGATCGTCGAGAGGATCGGCCAGGTCGCGGGGATCACGACTCGTCCTCGAACGGGTCGTCGTCCTGCCACGCCTGGCGCAGCACGCGGATGGTGACGTAGCAGGCGATGACGACGTACGCGACGAGCAGGCAAGCGAGGAACGTGACGGCGTCAGCCATCGCTCACCTGCACCGCGTCCACGACTGGGGCCACGGCGATGTAGGTGATGACCTCGACCGGCAGGGCGACGAGGCGCTCGCCGGTACAGAACATGACCCACTCGACCGTGCCTTCGGTGACGGCGTTGAGCACCTCCTGGGCGGCGTCGAGGTCGTGCACGCCGTCGAGGACGCTGTGGTGCTCTTCGAGCTGGGTGGTGCGGACGATGAGGACGTGCTCAGTCATGCGGAGACTCCGATCGGGGTGTCGTCGAGGCCGAGCTCGTGGGCGCCAACGCCGAGCAGGCTCGCGCCGCGCTGTGCGACGTGGAACGCCCAGCGGGCGTCGTCGACCGCGCGGTGCTGGGTCTCGACCGGGGGGATGGGGACGCCGGCCATGCCCATGACCTGCTTGAGGCCGGAGACGTCGAGGGTGCGCCAGTGGAAGCGGCCGGCGAGCGCGGGTGAGTTGCTGCGCAGCATCGGGACGTCGAAGCGGTCGATGCCCGAGCCGCCGACGACGATGTCGGTGGCGTCGAAGTCGAAGTGCGTGTCGAGGAAGCCGCCCACGGCGGCGACCGCCGACATCGGCCGGAGCCCCTCGGCGCGCATCGCGTCGAGCAGGCCGCTCTCGGAGTGCATCGCGTAGACGACGTCGTCGAGCGCGAACGGGTTGAAACCGTGCGGGTGCACGGGGATCGACAGGCTGTCCACCTCGGTGTCGAGCCCCTCGGTGACGAGCAGGCCGTACTCGAGGATCGTGTCCTTGTTCGGGTCGAGGCCGGTGGTCTCGAGGTCGAGCCAGAGGATGCGGGTCATGCCGGCCACTCCTTCGCGATGTTCTTGGCCTTGCGCCAGGTGTGCACCTCGGTCGCGAGCTGCGCGGCCTTCCAGCCGCGGGCGATGTCGAGGGCGTAGACGTTGCACTCGGCGGTCTTCTGATCGAGGTGGATCAGCACGCCGACTTCGAGGTTGATGCCGGGGATCGGCGTGCGCGTGCCGGTCTCCACGTCGTAGAGGACGGAGTGCGCGTAGGTGGCGATCTGCATGGCTGTGGAGTGCGGGAACGCCGCGGCGCTCGAGCCGGTCTTGATGTCGCCGACCACGAGCCCGAAGGTCGGGTGCACGTAGAGGCGGTCGAACGAGCCGGCGGCCTGGAGCTCGTCGCAGACGACGAACCGCTCCATGCCGATCGCGTGGAGGTCGGACTCGTCGCGAGCCTGTATGTAGGCGGCGACGTGGCTGCGCACGTCGACTGGGACGCTGACGATCACCTCGTCGCGGTCGGCGCGCGGCGCGTCGGCCCACTCGAGGAACGTGTGCAGCGCGGTGCCGCGGTTCGCGGCCTGGCCACTGCCGGCCGCCATCATCGCCTGCTCGCACAGGTCGTCGAGCTTGCGCTTGTCGGCCTCGGGGTCCAGCGCGCGGGCGAGCATGACGAGGTCTTCGCGCTTGCCGATGCCGTGCGCGACCATCCTCGACTTCCACTTGGTGAGGTTGGTCGTGTCGTCGATCATCTTGGCGAGCGTCGAGACGCGGGTGTAGGGGACCGGCTTGTCCGCGTCGCCCTTTCCGGTGTGCCCCAGCGGATCGGAGCCCACCGGGTAGATGAGCGGGCGCCCCCAGCGGTCGCGGGTGGGCTCCTTGGCAGCCGTGTTCGGCTGGGCGAAGTCAATGGTCATGCTCGGTGGTCTCCAGACAGTCGAGGCAGAGGGGGTAGCCGTCGGCGGCAAGGTCGTTGCCGCACTCCACGCAGACGGCCTCGGTGTCGATGAGCACGAGCCACTCGCCGACCTTCGTGGTGACCGTGTGAGCCGGTCGCTCGAAGGGGTTGAGCTCGTGGGTGCCGTTGCGCCCGTCGCGCTTCGGCTCGCCCATCGACGTGCGGACGGTGATGGTCATGCGGAGCGGGCCGCTCGCGCTGCGTTCCACGCCTCGACGGCTCCAGCGTGGGGGAGGCCGAGCGCCGCGAGCATCACGCGCTGCGCGAGCAGCGGCGGGATGGCGTTGCCGACCTGCTGGAACTGCTTGGTCTTGGTGCCCTGCCACGGGTAGTCGGGCGGGAACGACTGGAGCACGGCCGCCTGCTCGACGGTCACGCGCACGCCGTCGTTGCGCGACTTGGTCGCGCCGTTGAAGCGGTTCGCGTTGGCGCCGGGGTCGGGGACGAGCTCGCGGGTGGCGATCGTCGTGGCCGGCCGGTCCTCGGTCCACGGCTTGTAGTCCGCGACCTCGGCGGTGTAGGTCTGCTGCTGGCCCTCTTCGGTGAAGGCTTCGCGGTCGGACGAGAGGGGCGTGCTGACCTCGTGCCCTCGCTCGGCGACGACCCACCGAGGCGGGCGACCCGTCATCATGAACGACGGGTCGTCGAGCTCGCGCTCGCCCAGGCCGCGCTCGGCAGCCGTGGCCCCCGGTGCCCCGGCGTCGGAGTAGTTGCTCTGCTGCTTCCAGCGGCCGTCCTCGCGCTCGCCGTTCAGCGTCCTGCGTGCGCCGGAGCCGCCGATCATCGCGGGGTCTTGCCCGCCGGCCTCGGTGCCTGCCGCGACCGACAGGTACGGCCGCGCGGTCATGCCCCACCCGAGCGCGTCGGCCATCGACACCCAGGGCAGCAGGTCGCCGGCCTGGCGTGCCTTGCCCTTGGAGTAGTGGGTGTGCGTGGGCTCTGGGAGCGAGGCTCGCAGCGGGCCGTTCCCCTTGCAGGCGCCACAGTCGACCGTGCAATCGGCGTCGCAGCGGTCATAGCGCGGGTTGCGCCGCGCGACGAGGATCGCCCGCTTACGGGTCTGCGGCACGCCGTACTGCTCGGCGCTGAGGTTGCCGGTGACCACCGAGTAGCCCATCGACCGCAGCACGTCGGCGCACGCCTCCCACACCGGGAGCACGGTCGGAACCTGCTCCCAGGCGATCCACTCCGGCTCGAGCGCGATGGCCCACTGGAGCGGGACGAGTACGAGCTTGGTGCGCACGTCCTCGACGTCGATGAAGTCCCACGGGTCGCGTCCCGCGGCCACCTCCTCGATCGCGGCGAGCACCTTGTCGAGCGCCTTGCGACCCTCGCCCTTACCCGCGGTGGAGAAGGTCTGGCACGGCGGGCTGGCGATCAGGCCGCGCACGCCCTTGAAGGCGAGCGGGTCGACGTCGAGCACGTCGGCCTTGACGGTGTTGAGCCCGGCGGCCTTGCGGGTGAGGCACGCAGCGTCGTCGAACTCGACGCCCATGACGCGCAGGCCGAGCCACTTCGCGGCGACGTCCCAGCCGCCGGGACCGGCGAACAGGTCGACGGCGTCGTAGGTGATGGTGGTCATGCGGCGTCCTTCCTCGGACGGCCGGGCAGCTTGCGCTCGTCGAGCGGCTTGCCCTTGTAGAAGATGAAGCCGCCCGCGACGCCGGAGAACCGGGTGATCGCCGGGCGCATGGAGGCGATGCACGCGCCGTGCTCGCCTGCGAGCGGACACTGCGCGCAGAGCGCGAGCGCCGGGATGAAGTGGTAGGCCGCCTCAGTGTTGGTCAGCGTGCGGCCGCCGCGCGGCTCTTCCGACGGCCAGTCGAAGATCGGGTGCTCGCCCTTGCACCGCGCGTCCGACAGGTCGGGCGACTGTGCGAGGACGTCGAGCAGGTTGGACAGCTTCACGACCGGGCTGTTCGCGCGCGGCTGCATGGCGCCCATCGGGCGACCGCCGCCCGAGGTGTGGTAGTGCCGCCCGCGGTCGGGGATGACCTCGGTGGTGCCGTCGTAGTAGACGGTGCGCTTGCGGTCGAAGACCTCGTCACTCGCCATTGAGGAACACCTCGACAGCGCGTCGGACGCGGTCAGCCTCGACGGTCGAGACGTGCGCGACGAAGTCGGTCAGGTGCACCTCGGCACGGTCGTCCTCGACGTAGAGGATGGCGACGACGTGCGCCGGGTTGATGTCGAGGGCCGTGCGCGCGATCGTGCGGACGCGGATCACCGGGCCACCTCGATCCCGCCGAGGATCGCCATGACGAGCGCGAAGCCGAGGACGATGAGGATGGCGGCGACGAGCTCGCCGGCCGGGGTGAGGGTCGTGCGGCCGTGGCGCTTCATGCCGCCACCGCCGCGCGGTCGATCGTGCCGAGGTCGCGCAGCAGCGCGAGGGTGTCGCGGAGGTCGGTCTCGGCCTCGACGTACTTGGCCGGCCAGTACGAGCGGCTCCAGGCGTCGTCGGCGCCGAGCGTGAACTCGTCGGCGATGCACCGTGCGACGGCGTCGCGGTTCTCGGTCAGGGTGTCGAGGCGCCGGAGGACGGCGGCCGCGGCGCTCACTGCGCCACCTCGATCAGCCCGTCGGCGTGCGCCTCGAGCGTCAGGCGGATCAGCTCGTCGAGGTCACCGGCCACGAGCGCGTCCAGCAGGCGCACGCGGGTCGCGGTCTCGATGTGGACGCGAGGGCCGAACGTGAGCCCGCAGGGCGCGCAGACCGTGTCACGGCTGTCGCTCACGGTGGAGCAGCGCGGGCACACCTTGAACGTTTCCTCGCTGTCGAGGACGTCGATGATCGTCATGCGTTTACCTCCCAGGTGGCTAGGTCTTGGTGCCTAGCGTGCGCTCACCGTATGACAACTAGCGATGAAAGCGGAAGGGGGCGCGCTGAATCAGGTCTTGTGACCTACGTCACACCGAAGATCGGACGATTGCGTCCTGTCGCCATCTAGCCAAAGTCGTCACACTGCGTTAGCGTCGTGACACGGTCGACCAACGGGGTCGGCCCACCCCTGGGAAGTGATGACGATGGCCGCAACGAAGCGGGCCACGGTTCGTGCCGGTCACCTGTTCAAGCAGCGCCGGGAAGAGCTGGGCCTCACGCAGAGCGACGTCGTCGCACAGGGTGGACCCTCAGCGATGACCCTGCGCGGGATCGAGAACGGCACCGCCGGCCATGAGCCGCGGCCGTGGACGATCGCCGCGCTCGAGCAGGTTCTCGGCCTGCCGCGCGGCACCTACGACTCGGTCGTGGCCGGCGGCGACCTGCCCGCGCTTCACGACGTCGACCCCGCCGACCGCCTGCGCCGCGAGGCACGCCGGCTGATGAGCCAGGCCGACCGCGCCGACCGCTCTGATGACGTCGTGTCGGTGCGCTCGCTGCGCCTGCCCGATG
>Ga0228698_1000860_pt1 | contig 17904 bp, 20 predicted proteins | sample McNCre117_Aug_MG_FD_178015 | JGI IMG/M metagenome (GOLD analysis project Ga0228698, IMG submission 178015) | Freshwater microbial communities from McNutts Creek, Athens, Georgia, United States - 1-17_Aug_MG | ecosystem: Environmental > Aquatic > Freshwater > Creek | place: USA: Georgia...
GATCACCTGCTGGTAGTTCGGGTAGTTGCCCTCGACCACCTTGGAGAAGAGGAAGATGCTGTCGGTGAGCCCGCTGGAATCCTTGCCGGTATCGATCTGGAAGGCGGCGCGGCGTTCGTTGAAGGCGATCTTCAGCTTCTCGCCCTTGCCGAGCAGGCGGAGCAGTTCGGCCACGGTCTTGGCCGGGAGGATGATCGCACCCGCGCTGCTGGCCGGCACATTCATTTCCTTGCTGACCAGGGCCAGCCGGCGGCCGTCGGTGGCGACCAGCGCGAGCTTGCCGTCCTTGAAGTTGAAGTAGACGCCGTTGAGGATGTAGCGCGTCTCGTCGGTGGACTGCGCATAGGAAACGTTGCTCAGCATCGTGGCCAGCTCGCCCTGTTCGAGCGTGAAGGCCTTGTCGTCGCCGGAATCGGGCAGCTTGGGGAATTCCTCGGCCCCGATGCCCATGATGCGGAAGTTGGAACCACCCGACGCGATCTTGACCTGGTGGCTCGCGCTGGAATCGAAGGTGACATCCACGTTGGGCAGCTCGCGCACGATGGTGGCCAAGCGCTTGACCGGGAGGGTGACCGAGCCGCCTTCCTTTACATCGGCCTTGATTTTGCAGCGGATGCCGAGGTCGAGGTTGGTCGTGGTCAGGGAAATATGGTCCTTCTCCGCCTCGATCAGCACATTGCTCAGGATGGGCATGGCGGCCTTGGAGCCCACGACGTTGAGGACCTGGGCCAGGCCGTTGCTAAAGTGGTCGCGGTTGATCTTGAATTTCATTCGGCGTTGGGCGGGGGGATGCGATAACTAACAAAGGGTGATTAGAGAGAGATACAATAATGAAAAGTATCCGTATTATTATGGGCCCCGATTATGCCGATAACCCGGGTTTTTCCGAGCGAAACCGGCCCCGCCGGCCGGTGTGAGGCGCACCTGAATAACCACGAATAACCGGCCGCTTGTTCACAGGGGAAAGTTATTCGGAACTTTCCTGCTTCATCTTCACAATCTTCCGGCGCAGGGCCCGCATCTGGGCGTGGCGCACCCCGCGCTGGTAATGGGCAAACAAGCCGTAGGCGATGTAGCCGAGAAAAAGGAAAAAGAGGGCGACCTCCTGCAGGCGCACGACCAGGACCACCCCGATGAAGAAGATCACCAGGGTCCGGATGCGGGTCCGGGTCTCCCAGTTGACCTGCTTGAAGCTGGGGTAGCGGATGGTGCTGACCATCAGGAAGGACACCAGCATGAGGATCAGCGGCAGCGCGATCGTGAGCTGGCGCAGTTCGCGGGCGTTGGCCGACATGTTCAGCAGCAGGAGCACGAGCGAAGCCACCGTGCCCGCCGCCGCGGGGATCGGCAGCCCCACGAAATCCTTGCTCGACTCCGCCTCCGCCCGGTGGAGGAGGGGGTTGGTGATGACGTTGAAGCGCGCCAGGCGCACGGCGCCGCACAACAGGTAGATGAAGGCGATGACCCAGCCGAGCTCGCGGAACCATTGGTAATCCTCGCGCGGCGCCAGGATGAGGAAGAACACCATCAGCGCCGGGGTCATGCCGAAGGACACCACGTCCGCGAGGGAATCAAACTCGGCGCCGAAGAGCGAGGTGCGCCCCCCCATGCGCGCCAGCCGGCCGTCCAGCGAGTCGAAGATGACCGCGGCCAGGATCAGCCACACCGCATGGGTGTAAAGCGTCATCCAGGAAAGGTTGGGGTGCAGCAGCGCGTATTCCCCCGCGTCGGTGAGCAGCCGCGCCTGGACACACTTGATCACGGCGGCGAACCCGCAGAACAGGTTTCCCGCCGTCATCAGGTTCGGCAGGAAATAAATCCGGCTGGCCTGGGTGACGTTGTAGGGGTTGTCGCGCTGCTCGAGGTCCGACATGGCGGCGTTACTTGGTGAGGCTCTCGAGATATTTCCAGAACTTCGAGTCCTGCTCGAACAGCTGCTTTTCGCTCACCGGCAGCTTCATCCGGAAGAGGGCGTCCTCCAGCGAGTCCTTGTGCAGGATGTAATGCGTGTGGAGGGTCTCGCCCTGCACCTCGAAATAAAACCGGAAGTCGCCGGCGCGGAGCCGGTAGAAATCCTTGCCCCCCCGGTGGAACTTGCCCAGCGGCTCGCGCGGCTGCGCCAGGTCGGCGGGGCGGATCTTGCTGATGGGCTCGATGACGCCCAGCTGCGCCAGTTTATCGAGCTTGTTCAGCTCGCGCATGCTTTGCTCGGAAAAGGTGACCTGATACATGGTGGGAGAGGACGGTGCCGTAACCGTGGCGGGGGCGGCGCGTCTTGTCTAGGCAACGTCACCCCTATATTCCCCCGGCCATGAAAACCAGCTCCGTTTCACTCGCCCTTCTGGCCGCCGTGCTGCTCGCGGCCCCCGGCCGGGCGGAAAATGAAACACCCGCCGCCGGCGCCCCGGCCGGGACCGACAGCCGGATGAAGGCGAGCCGCCAGGAACTCATCAGGCGGTTCGACAAGAATGGCGATGGCAGGCTCGACGAGGAGGAAAAGGCGGCCGCGCACAAGGCGATGCGCACGGAGGGAGGCGGTTATGCCGAGCGGCAGAAACAAATGCTGAAGCGCTTCGACAAGAACGGCGACGGCCGGCTGGACGACGCGGAACGCGCCGAGGCCGAGAAAGCCAGGGAACTGCTCCAGAAGAACGGCGGCCCGGGCAGGTTTCGCGAACTCGTGCTGAAGCGGTTCGACAAAAATGGCGACGGCCGGCTGGACGATGCCGAGCGCGCGGAAGCCGCCAAGTTTCGCGCGGAGCAACTCAAGCGGTTCGACAAGGACGGCGACGGCCAGCTCAACGACGAGGAACGGGCCGCGGCGATCAAGGCGTTCATGGCCGAGGAGCCGCCCGCGCCCGTCCCGGGCAAGTAACCGCATCTTTGTTGCACGGGGTGGGGTGGGCGCTAGAACGGCGCCATTAAAACCACCCCGTCCGTCACCCTCGCAGATATCCGCGCCGCCCGCCGGCGCATTGCCGGCGGCGTGATCGTTTCCCCCTGCCCGGAATCGATCCCGCTCTCGGAAATCACCGGCGCGCGCGTCTTCTGCAAACTCGACAACTTCCAGCGCACCGGCTCGTTCAAGGAGCGCGGCGCCCGCAACGCGTTGCTCCAGCTGGAGCCGGCGCAGAAAAAGCGCGGCGTCATCGCCGCCTCCGCCGGCAACCACGCCCTCGGCCTCGCCTACCACGGCCGCCTGCTGCGGATCCCGGTCACGGTCGTCATGCCGGATTACGCGCCGCTCATCAAGGTCAGCACCTGCAAGCGGCTCGGCGCGCGCGTGATCGTGGCGGGCCGGGACTTCGCCGAGGCGCGCGCCCACGCCGACCTGCTGGTGGATCGCGAGGGGCTCGCCTACATCCACGGTTTCGACAACCCGGCAATCATCGCCGGCCAGGGCACCATGGCGCTGGAGATCCTCGAGCAGGTGCGCGACATCGACGCCATTGTATGCCCGATCGGCGGCGCCGGGCTCATCGCCGGCCTCGCGGTCGCCGTCAAGGCGCTCAAGCCGCGCATCAGGATCATCGGCGTGGAATCGGTGGCCACGGCCAGCTTCACCGCCGCCCTCAAGGCCAGGCGCCCCGTGACGATTCCGCGCCGGGCGACGCTCGCCGACGGTCTCGCGGTGCTCCGCGTCGGCGCCAACGCCTTCGAGCTGGCCCGGCCGCGGGTGGACCAGGTGGTGCGCGTGACCGAGGACTGGATCGCCCTCGCCATCCTGCGCATGGTGGAACTGGAGAAGACGGTCGTCGAGGGCGCCGCCGCCGCCCCGCTGGCGGCGTTGATGGCGGGCCTGCTGCCGGGCCTCCGCGGCAAGCGGGTGGTGCTGGCGGTCTGCGGCGGCAACATCGACCCCGCCATTCTCAGCCGCGTCATCGAGAAGGGCCTGGTGCACGACGGCCGCCTCACGCGCTTCACCGCGGTCATCAGCGATCGTCCGGGCGGCCTCGCCGAACTGACCCGCGTGGTCGCCGCCTGCGGGGCGAGCATCAAGGACATCGAGCACGACCGCGCCTTCAGCGGGCCCGATGTGTCCGCGGTCAACGCCGTGTGCACCATCGAGACCCGCGACCACGCCCACATCCGCGAGCTGCACCGCGCGCTGCGCAAGCACGGCTTCCCGGTTTTGGTCGCGGAATGATTCAGGTCCCGGCCGGGGCGGGCTTCCGGCCGAACGAGGGATCCACCTTGAGCAACGCCGTCACCACGAAGGACGGCAGGGTGGTCACGCATACCCAGCCGAAGAAACTCACGTAACCCACGTGTTCCTGGATCCAGCCGGCGGCCATGCCCGGCACCATCATGCCGAGCGCCATGAAACCCGTGCACAAGGCGTAGTGCGCGGTCTTATGCTCCCCCTCCGCCACCATCATCATGTAGACCATGTAGGCGGTGAAACCGAAGCCGTAGCCGAATTGCTCGAGGGCGATCGCGGCCCCGATGACTGCGAGGCCGGTCGGCTGCAGGAGCGCGAGCCCGAGGAAAATGGCGATGGGCGCGTGCATGGCCACGATCATCGGCCAGAGCAGGCGCTTCAGGCCGTGGCGGGAGATGACCAGCCCGCCCAGGATCCCGCCCACCGTCAGCGCCAGCACCCCGATGGTGCCGTAGACAACGCCGACCTCCTTCGTGCTCAGGCCGAGCCCGCCCGCCTCGCGCCGGTCGAGCAGGAACGGCGTGATGAGCTTGAGCGCCTGGGCCTCGGCCAGCCGGTAAAGGAGCAGGTACGCCAGGGTCACGCCAACCCCGGGCTTGCGGAAAAACGCGACAAAGACCCCGGCGAAACCCCGGAAAAAATCATCCGGCCGCGCCGCCGGGCGATCGGCCGCCGGCCGGGGCAGGACCGCGGAATGGTAGAAGGCCAGCAACGCGAAAAATGCGGCGAGCAGCCCGAACACGAGGGACCAGGCCCGCACCACGCTGCCGGTTGATTCCTGCAGGGAGCCGGCCAGATAGACCAACCCGCCCTGTCCGGCGATCATCGCGAGCCGGTAGAAGGTGCTGCGCACCCCGACAAAAGCCGCCTGCTGGTGTGCCGGCATCCCCAGCAGATAAAACCCGTCGGCGGCTATGTCGTGCGTCGCCGAGCTGAAGGCCATCAGCCAGAACATGGCCAGCGTCAGCCGGAAGGAATTGGGCGCCGGCAGGGTCAACGCCACCAGGGCCAGCGTGGCGCCGACGACAAACTGCAGCCCGACGATCCAAAACCGCTTGGTGCGGAACAGGTCCACGAACGGCGACCAGAGCGGCTTGATGACCCAAGGCAGGTAAAGCCAGCTGGTGTAGAGCGCGATGTCCGTGTTCGAGACCTGGAGGTTCTTGTACATGACGACGGAAAGCGTCATCACGACCACATAGGGCAGGCCCTGGCCGAAATAGAGCGTCGGGATCCAGCGCCAGGGGCGGGGGGCGGGCGGAGCCGGGGTTTCCATGGGTGCCGCCAGCGTGGTGCCGCCACCCGGGCGCTGCACCTAAAAAATTGCCGCCGGCCGCCCTAGATCCAGTCGGGCTTCGCAACGGTCCGGTCCCCGCCGGCGCTGCCGGTATTGACGGTGGAGGCGGGCTCGAAGAGCAGCACCGCCACCTCGCGGTCGGCCACGGGACGGTGCTCCACGCCGCGCGGCACGACCAGCAGGTCGCCCGCGTGCAGCTCGACGGTGCGGTCGCGGAATTCCATCCGGAATTCGCCGTGCACGACATAAAACAGCTCGTCCTCCTGCGCATGCTGGTGCCACACGAACGGGCCCTGAAACTTGACGAGCTTCACGTGCTGGCCGTTCAGCTCCGCGATGATCTTCGGGCTCCAGTGGCTGGAGAACTTGGCCAGCTTTTCGGCGAGATTGATCTTGTCCATGTGGGATCCGTCCAGTGAACGCAAAAAGGGGGCCGGCACAAGCCGGCCCCGATGAAACGGCCCGCCCGGCTTACGGCGCCAGCAGCGAGTCCACCGACCACTTGCCGGCGCCGGTGACCACCAGGGCCAGCGCGATGCCCACCGCGAGGATGAAAAGCTCGACCCCCTCGCCCTTCTGGTTGCCAAACCAGTTCATGAAAAAACCGTTGCCGCGGAGCTGCCACGCGGCGCCGAGCATGATCACGGCCAGGCTGGCCGCCGCGAACCGCGTGCCGAAGCCCGTGATCAGCATCAGGCTGCCGAGGAACTCGCCGAGGATGACCAGCAGGCCGACCACCCAGGGGGTGCCGACCGTGCCGGTGAAATAACCCATCGAGCCGGTGAACCCGTAGCCGCCGAACCAGCCGAGGAGCTTCTGGGCGCCGTGGGGAAACATCATGAAGCCGAGCGCCAGCCGCAGGAGGGTCGGCGCGAAGGAGTCGCCGGTGGCGACGAGGGAGGAAAGGAGAGAAGATAGTTGCATACACAACCAATCTCGTTAATTTGATTGCGCATGCAACAAAAATCTTCGGGAATCTTCCCATGAAGCCCAACCTGCCAGAGGGACATCTCCATGCCTGGCGCCAGTATTACCCGTCGTTCTGGCGCATTTTCGCCGCCATCGAGGCGGACCTGGCCGCCGCCGGCCTGCCTTCGCTCAGCTGGTATGATGCGCTTTACGAACTCTACCTGGCGCCCGGCCGGCACTTGCGCATGAACGAGCTGGCGCGCAGCGCCCTGCTCAGCCGCAGCGGACTCACCCGGCTGGTGGACAAGCTGGAAAAGGAAAAGCTGATCGAGCGCCGGGCCTGCCCCTCGGACGGCCGGGTGCAGCACGCCCAGCTTACGGACAAGGGGGTGGAGATGCTCCGGAAGATCTGGCCGGTTTACCGGGCCGGCATCGCCAAATATTTCGCCGCCCACCTCACCGACACGGACGCCGTCCACGTGGAGAAGGCGCTGGGCAAGGTGGCGGCGGCCCTGGAACCGGCCGCCGGGCCGGGGCATGACTGAGCGGCCCAGCCGGCGGGTTACCGCCCGCCCGGCAGGCGCTTGATCCGTTCCGCGAGGGGCGGGTGGGTCGAAAAGACGGCCTGCGCGTCGCCCTTCCGCGCCTGCAGGTCCTCCAGCACGGTGCGCAGTCCGTTGGGGGCGTAGCCGGTCACGGCCGCCAGGTCGCGGCCATTCTGATCCGCGGCAAATTCCGTCGGGTGGTCGAAGCCTTTTTCGACCAGAAATTTCACGATCTTCTCCGTGTTCAGGCCGACCTGGTTCAGATAGGCGTCGACCTGCCGGACATCCCCGCTGCGGCTGGACACGTGCTTCATCAGCACGGAGCTCTTTTCCCCGGTCTCGATGATCCGCAGGGCATGCCGCCCGGTGATGTGGGAGATTTCATGGCCGAGGATGGCGGCCAGCCGGTCGTCGTCGGTGGCGGTCTGATAGAGGCCGCGGGTGATGAAGACATAGCCGTCGGGCGCCGAGAAGGCATTGACCGTGTCGGAATTGAGGACCCCGAAGCGCCAGGCGTGATCCGGCCGCGCCGAGTAGCGGGCCAGCGCGTGGCCGACCAGGTTGACCCGGTGCATCGTTTCCTCGTCGCGGACCAAGCCGCCGAATTTGCCGATGATCTCCAGGGCGACGGTTTCGCCCAGCGCGCGCTCTTCCTCCGGGCCGATGCCCGAGACCATCTTGTTGGCATCATCCAGGGTGCTCTTGGCCGCCTTGGCCTTGTTGAGCATGTCCAATCCCTTGCTCAGCCCGCCAAAATCGAGGGCATGGCCGGCCGTGGCCAGCGACAGGGCGAGGACGGATAGCAGAACCAGCCGGGCGTTCATTTGAATTCCCCCAGTTTCTTTTCCTGCAGGAAGGCCTCGAGTTCCTCCGCGGTCACGGCGCTGCTTTGCTCCAGCAGCCAGGCGAGATCATCGCGGGCATTGGTCAGCTTGTGGCGCTGCGCGTAGTCCGCGGCTTCCTCGGACAGGCCGCGCGCGGCGGCGGTGACGGTGGTGGCGCTCGCGTTGAGCCCGAGCCCGGCCGACCCGGTGGCCTCCTTTATTTCCACGGGGGAGACGTTGCCGGAAAAAACCCAGCCCGCGTTTTCACCTTCGCGGACCCTCAGCCACGCACCCTGGGTCTCCTCGACCTTGAGCGATTTCGCGTAGCCGACCTTCGCGCTGACCGCGGCCAGCGGGGTCGGCTCGGCCAGGAGCTTGGTCTCCATGCGCTTGGTGAAGGCGGTGCCGCCGGCGGCCAGGGCGGCCTGCAGGGTCACCGCGGCGGCCAGGCCGCCCAGCAGCGGCCAGATCCGGGAAGGTGTGGGTGGGTTCATTTGGATTTCAGGGTTAAGATTGGCTGCCAGCCGGCCGGTGGCGGTTCATGGGCAAAGGCCGTGGACTGGGCGAGCAGTTCGCGGGTGACAGCATCATCCGGCCGGGCCGCGAGCGCACGGCCAAAATCAGCCGCGGCCGCGGCAAACCGCCGTGCGGTGTAGTGGGCGTAGCCCGGCAGGTAGGCGGCGAGGAATTCCCGCTGGGTCGCGGTGAGCGCCGCGGGCGCGCCCAGCAATTCGTGCACTTCGATCGCCTCCAGCTTGCCCTTCACCTGCAGCCGGGTGAGCGGCCGGGTCGCCATGTGCCCGGCGACGGCGCGGGCCGTCGTCTCACCCAGCAGGATCTCGGTGCCGAATTCCTTGTTCGCGCCCTCCAGTCGCGAGGCCAGGTTCACGGCGTCGCCCATCACCGTGTAGTTCTTCTTCCGCGACGAGCCGAGGTTGCCGACGATCATCTGGCCGGTGTTCAGGCCGATGCGGACCGCGAGCCGGACCCCGACCAGGGCGGCATACCGCGCGTTCACCGTGTCGAGCGCGCGCCGGGTCTCCAGCGCCGCCCGGCAGGCCGCCAGCGCATGGCCCGGCAGGTCCTGCGGCACGCCGAACACCGCCATCACCGCGTCGCCGATGTATTTGTCCACATACGCGCCGTGGCGGTGCAGGCATTCGCTGGTTTCCTCCAGGTAGGCGTTGACCACCTCCACCATCTGCTCCGGCCGGTCCCGCAGCTTCTCCGACAGCTCGGTGAAGCCGACCAGGTCGGAGAAGAAGACCGTCGCCTCCCTAAGTTCGCCGCCGAGCTGCAGCGCGCCGGGGTTGCGCACCAGCTGCGCGACCACCCCCGGGTCGACGTAGGCGCCGAACATCGCCTGGAGCTCGCGCTTGCGCGCCTGTTCGCGCCAGAAGCTTTCCGCCACGACCCCCAGCAGGGTCAGCAGGGCGGCCGCGACCGGGGTGGCCGGCGGCCAGAACCAGCCGGCCGACAGGAGCGCGTAGGCGCCAAGGAGCCATGCCGCGATCAGGCCGCCGGTCATGACGAGGGGAGCCTGCAGGGCGGTTTGCCGCCGGCCGGCCCAGATGATGGCGCCGGCGACCAGCAGGGAGGCGACCAGCATCAGTGCGCGGGGCGCCGGCGCAATGAAACCACGGTCGGTGAGATTGGCCCAGGCGGTCCAGTGCAGCAGCACGCCCGGCTCGGACTGGCCCACGGGCAGCGGCTTCACGTCGAAGGTGCCGCTGGCGTTCGTGCCCACGAAGACCGTGCGACCTTTCACGGCCTCGGCCAGCGGGCCCGCGAGCCGCGGCTCGGCGGCCAGGGCGCGGGCCACCGCGGCGAAATCCAGGTCGGGGGCGGCTTGCACGATCCGCGCCAGCATCGGCCGCCCGGCGGCAATATAGGGGGCGGCCGACAGCACCGGCACCCCCCGGCCGGCGATTTGCGCCAGTCCGCCATGCCAGCGCAACAGCCCGCCCGGGCCCGGCGGCGGGTTGGCGGGGAGGGCGGCCGCCGCCAGTGATCCGGCCGTCGCATAGGTGCGGGCGACACCATCGTCATCGGCTTGGAGTTCCACCAGGCCGGTGCGCGGCTGCTGGAAATAGGCGCGGTGCTGCGCCTGGAAGTCGCCGCGCCAGAATGCCGGGCCCAGCTCCGCGGTCCGCGCGAGCACAACGGAAGGCGCCGCTGCCGCCAGCTCGCCCAGCAGCAGATCCTGCTCCGCGGCGTCGGATTCCTCGGGAAAGGTCACATCCACCAGCACATGCTCCGCCCCGGCCTGGTGCAGGGCCACGAGCAGCTGGGCGAACACGAGGCGCGGAAACGGCCAGCGCACGCCCTGCGCGCTCATCGCCGCCATGGTCGATTCGTCCACCAGCACGAGCGCGGAGTTTCCCGGCCGGGGCGGCGTTTGCAGCGGGTGCCGGCTCGCGGCATCGAAGAACGCCCGGTCCAGCGTGGGACCGAACGGCGAGAAGTGAAAAGCCAGCAGCAGCGCCGCCGGCAGAAGCCAGATCCAGCGGGTGACGGGCAAAGGGTGTGCGACCTTGGACAACCGGGGCGATGCAACCGGCGAAGCCGTCCGGAAGCAAGCGTCAGCCGGCCGCGACCGCCTCGCGGACCAGCGCGCCGATCGCGGGCGGCAGGCTCAGACCGAGCGCGGCCGCACGGGCGGCCGGGCTCATCTTGCGCCAGGTCTTCTGCAGGATATCCACGAATTTCCCGCGCGGGTAGTCGGCGTGCTGCGCGGCGAAGTCCGCGATCTCATTCTCCAGGAACACGAGGCACGCCGCGTCCTCCAGCGCCTGCGTGCCGGGATTGGTCTTGAGCGCGGTTTTCGCCACCCACAGGGCCGCCTCGTCGGCCTCGGCCACCGGCAGGCCGGCCTGCAGCAGCAGGTCCCTCGCGCGATCCGCCTGCTTTTGGTAGAGCGACTGGCGCCACTTGAGGTAGCCGGCCTTGCCGTCGGGAAAAGTGGTGCGCGGCACGCTCCAGCGCTCAAGGTGCTGGCAACGCGCGGCGAGGCGCAGGAGGGGTGCCGCGGCCGGCACCAACCGCGCCACCCACGCTTCCATGCGGTCGGCATAGACCAGTTCGGCCGCCCGGCCGTCGGCGGCGCGCTTCGGATCGGCGCCATGCGCCGCATCAATCAGCAACCGGGCCTTGTGGTAGGCGTCCATCACGGGCCGACTCTTGACCTGCCGGGTTGGCCGCGCAAGCTCGGGTCCGGATATGAACCGGCGCGGCTTCCTACGGGCCGTGGGCGCGACCGGGCTGTGGTGCCTGATGACCCGCCCGGCGCTTTTGCCGGCTGCGCCGAAACCGGCCGCCGAGGAATTGCTCCGCCAGGCGCTCGCCGGACGGTGCGTGGTGCGGTTCAACTACCACGGCTACTCCCGCCGCGTGGAACCGCACGCCCTGGGTCGCGTCACCGGGGGCCGCCTCGCGTTGCTCGGCTGGCAGGTGTCGGGCGGCAGCGCGAGCGAGCCGCCGCCCGGCTGGCGGACCTTCGCGCTGGCTGAAATCGAAGCGCTTGAAATCCTGCGTGCGGTCTTCCGGCCGCGCCCGGATTATCATCCGGAAAAGACCGGGCTGAAGCCCGTCGAGGCCGGGGTGGCTCAGTAAACCTGTTCCTCGAGCAGCGCGAAGAGCTCGGCCTCGGTGATGCGCTTCTGCTGCATCGAGTCGCGCTCGCGGAGCGTGAAGGTGTCGCCGGGCTTCTCGATGGTCTCGAAGTCGATGGTCACGCACCACGGCGTGCCGGCCTCGTCCTGCCGCCGGTAGCGCTTGCCGATGGCGCCGCCGTCGTCGTACTGCGCGGCGTAGCGGCGCTGCAGCTTGGCGTGGAGCGCCTTCGCGCGGTTGGTGAGCTGCTCCTTGTTCTTGAGCAGCGGCAGCACGGCGACCTTGACCGGCGCGATGCGCGGCGAGAACCGCAGCACGGTGCGCTGCTCGGTGTTGCCCTTCTCGTCGGTGACATCCTCCACGGCGTAGCCGGCGCAGAGCACGGCCAGCAGGATGCGGTCGACGCCGACGGCGGGCTCGATGACGTGCGGCACGAACTTCTTCTTCGACGCCTCGTCGAACAGGTCCTGCGGCTTGCCGGACGCGGTGGCGTGCTGGGTGAGGTCGTAGTTGCCGCGGGCGGCGATGCCCCACAGCTCCTGCACGCCGAAGGGATACTTGAACATGATGTCCACCGTGCCCTTGGAATAGAACGCGAGCTTCTCCTTCGGGTGCGCGTAGCGCGAGAGGTGCGACGCGGGCAGGCCGATGCTCTTCAGCCAGTTCTCGCACCAGGCGATCCACTCCTCGTGGCACTTGGCCCAGTCGGCGTCCTCGTGGATGAAATACTCCATCTCCATCTGCTCGAACTCGCGCGAACGGAAGATGAAGTTGCGCGGCGTGATCTCGTTGCGGAACGATTTGCCGATCTGGGCGATGCCGAAGGGCAGCTTCACGCGCGTGGTGTCGACGACGTTCTTGAAGTCCACGAACATGCCCTGCGCCGTCTCGGGCCGCAGGTAGGCGACGGACGAGGCGTCGGTCATCGCGCCGACGTTCGTCTGGAACATCATGTTGAAGGAGCGCGGCGCCGTCAGGCTGCCCGGCTCGCCGGTGGCGGGCGAGGGGATGAGCGGGATCTCGTGTTCCTTCGCCTCGGTGAAATCCTTCGGCGCGACCGCGGCCAGCGCGCCCTGGATGGCCTTCTTGCGCTTGAACGCCTCGGCGGCGGCCTGCAGGTCCTCGCCGGTCTTCTCGCTCTCGAGGGCGGAGACGTAGCCCACGGTCCTGCCGTCGATGACGACGGGCGAGAAGAACAGCTGGTCGGCGCGATAGCGCTGCTTGCTGACCTTGCAGTCCACGAGCGGGTCGGTGAAGCCGGCGACGTGGCCGGACGCCTCCCAGACCTTGGGATGCATGATGATGGAGGACTCGAGGCCGACGATGTCATCGCGGCGGCGGACCATGTCGTTCCACCAGCAGTCGCGGATGTTCTTCTTCAGCTCGGAGCCGAGCGGGCCGTAGTCGAAGAAGCCGTTGAGGCCGCCGTAGATTTCGGAGGACGGGTAGATGAAGCCGCGGCGCTTCGCGAGCGACACGAGGGCTTCCATGAGGTTGGCGGGTTCGGCGGCGTTGGACATGGCGGGAAGGAGCGCCCCCAACTGGATGTGGGGAGCAGTTGGCGAGCAAAGGGAGCCGCCCCCGGCCGGTCAAGGCCGCGTCTTGTCATCCACTTCGCGCTTGCGGGGCGGGGCGGGCGGGCAAGGGTGGGCGGTTATGAAAGCCCCGTTCACCGCCAAGGAATACCGCCAGCTCCTCGAACTCGTGCACCTCGGCATGTGGACGGTCACCGGCTACCAGGGCGAGGATACCGCCGCGGCCAAGCGCTACTACGCCCTCGACCAGAAGCTGCTCGGGCTCGCGACCGGGGCCGGCTGCGCGGACCTGGTGGAATCCATGGACGACGGCAGCCTGCAACCCGCCCCGAAGCTGTCGGAGGACGAGCGGGTGCGCGAAATCCAGAGCGAGTTCCAGAACGACGTCTTCTGGCACGAGCTGGTGACCCGTCTGGCCGACCGGGACCTCGCGGGCGACCACGTGAAGCGCGCCCTGGACACGCCCGGCGTCGATCCGGCGCCGTCGCACGACGACCGGCTCAAGAAGATCGAGGACCGCTACTGGGCGGAGTTTGAGAAAAACGACCTCGCCAATGTCGTGCTGCTCCGCGGCGGACGGGGGTGAGGGTTCCGAATGCAGGGCCGGCGCTGGTCGCCGTGCCGCGCTTTAGCCGGGAGGTCCGCCGGCAAGCGGCGACCCGACAGGCTGATCAATACGCGATATCCAGCTTCTTATAGATGAAGTGCATCAGCCACGCCGGGCCGATGAGCAGGAAGACCACATCCTTGAAGAACGACGGCTTCTGGCCCTCGATCTTGTGGCCGATGAACTGTCCGATCCACGCCACCACGAAAAGCCCGAGGCATATTTTCCACACCGGGATCCAGGCGAGCCACACCAGCGCCTCGATCAGCGCGTAGCACACGGAAATGAACCCGAGCAGGCCGAACGCCAGCGGCCCCGACAGCCGGAAGTAAAACCCCAGCGCAGCCAGCACCAACGGATACAGCCAGTTGAACCACGGCAGCGGGCCGGCGATCATCGCGGGCACGGGGATGGACCAAAGCAGGCCGAGAACGCTGAAAAATATGGTCGGCACGCAGATCCAGTGGATCGTCTCGTTGGTGTGGTCCTGGTGGCTCTCGCCATACTCGGCGAACCACTGGTCGGCGGATTTCCGCGGGGTGGCCATGGGGTGACTGCCGGACAACTTGCGGCCTTCCGCGGGAGGGCGCAAGCCTGCCCTTGGCACCAAAACGCGGGTTTGCGGTCTGAGCCCGGACGAACATACTCTTGCCCGAACCATGAAAGTCCTCCGCCTGCTCGCCCCGCTCTGCCTCCTGCCGCTGGTCCTCGCTGCCGCCGAACGCCCCCTGAAAATCGACCGGGCGAAGACCTTCGTCGACGTCGACGTCAAGGCCACGGTGGATTCCTTCACCGGCCACCTCGACGCCTATGACGCGAAGCTCACGGTGGACGACGCCGGCAAGGTCAAGTCGGCCGTGCTCAATTTCAAGTTCGCCGACCTCAAGACCGGCAAACCCGACCGCGACAAGAAGATGATCGATTGGCTGGGGGGCGGCGATCCCGAGGGCCGCTTCGAGCTCGGCAACCTCGCCCTGACGCCCGACGGGCAGGGCCAGGCCTCCGGCCGGCTGATCTTCCACGGCGTCACCCAGCGCATCGAGTTTCCGGTGGACGTCGTCAAGGCCAACGGCGCCATCACCGCGACCGGCGAGACCACCATCGACTGCCGGGACTGGAAACTGAAGGTCATCCGGATCGCGCTCATGCTGAAGGTGGATCCCGAGGTGAAGATCCGCTTCAAGTTCACCGGCACGCCGGTGGAAGAACCGGCGAAGTAAGCGCGCGGGCTGGGGGAGCGTGCTTGCACGCGACTTCCGGGCGGCCACTGTCGCGACCTAGGTCGCTCCCACAAAACTAACCGCATGCGCCATCTCGCGCTCGTTTTCGTCAACCTGCGCCGGCACAAGCTTCGCGCCCTGATCGGCGTGGCCGGCATCGGCTTCGGCGTGGCGGCGATGCTGACCATCCTCTCGATCGTCAACGGCGCCATCGGCATGTTCGAGCGCATCCTCGCCGTGGACTCGCACTACCTCGTGTTCGAGAAAAACGTCTCCGACCTCTTTTTCAGCAGCGTGCCGGACGAGAAGACCGCGGCCCTGCGCGCGCTGGACAACGTGGCCTCGGCCGAGCCCCTGCTTTTCGGCCTCGTGGCCTCCGGCGACCGGCCGATCATCACGTGCTTCGGCCTCGAGCCGACCAACCCGCGGCTCGCGCGGGCGCAATGGCGCGCCGGCCGGCGCGAGGATTTCGGCCGGGTCAAGGGCGGCATCTGGCTCGGCGCGCGCGCCGCGGAGTTCCTCGGGGCCCGGGCCGGCCAGCGGATCGCGATCGGCAAGGGTGAATTCGTCGTCGCGGGGATTTTCTCCACGGAGAACGGCTTCGAGGACGGCGGCGTGTTCCTGCCGCTCGGCGAGGCGCAGGCGTTCTTCAGCCGCGCGGGCCTGGCGTCGGTCGTGGCCGTCAAGCTGCGCGACCAGGCGCGGGGCGCCGCGTTCAAGCGCGCGGTCGAGTCGGCCCACCCCGGGCTGGTGGCGCTCGAAAACCGCGAGTTCAACCAGAGCTACACCCAGTTCAAGATCCTGCACTTCACCGCGTGGGCGGTGGGCCTCTGCGCTTTCCTGCTCGGCGGGCTGGGGGTGGCCAACACGATGCTCCTCTCGGTCTTCAGCCGCATCCGCGAGATTGCGGTGCTGCGGGTCTGCGGTTTTTCCAAGGGCCAGGTGGCCGGGCTGATCCTGGGCGAGGCCGTGGTCATCGCCGGCGCGGGCCTGGCGGCAGGCCTGGCGCTCGGCTGCGGCACCCTGTTCGCGCTGGAGCACACCCCGCAGTTCAACGGCTACGTCCAGGCGGTCGTGAAGCCCGGCATGGTGGCCGGCATCGCGGCCACGGCGATCCTCACCGCGGTGGCCGGCTCGCTCTGGCCGGCGCGGTTTGCGGCGAAAATCCAACCGGCGGAGGCGCTGCGCTATGAATAGGCCCGTCCGCCGCCGACACCCGGTCGGGGCGCCCGGGCTTAAGTATACTATTAGTTGACATCAGCCATGGCCCCCGAAACCGAACACCCGCTGCTCGTCAGCGCCCGCGGCCTGCGGAAATCCTACGACGCCGGCCGCGTCCGTGTGCTCGACGGCGTCAGCCTCGAGGTCCGGGCCGGCGAGATGGTGGCGCTCTGGGGCGCCTCCGGCTCCGGCAAGAGCACGCTGCTCCACCTGCTGGGCGGACTCGATGCGCCGGAGGCCGGTGAACTCACGGTCTGCGGCCTCGACCCGCGCCGCGAGGCGCACCGGCTGGAACTGCGGCGCCGGCACCTGGGCTTTGTCTTCCAGCTGCACAACCTCATCCCCGACCTGACCGTGGCGGAAAACCTCCGCGTGCCCGCGCTGGCCCGCGGCGCGGCCGCCGCGGCGACACGGACGCGCGTGCGCGAGCTGGCCGAGTCGGTCGGGCTCGCGCACCGGCTGGACCACCGCATCCAGGACATCTCCGGCGGCGAGCGGCAGCGCACGGCCATCTGCCGCGCGCTCATGAACTCGCCGCGCCTGCTGCTGGCCGACGAGCCCACCGGTTCGCTGGACGAGGAAACAGGCGACACGGTCTTCAGCCTGCTGCGCCACCTGGTGCAGACGCGCGGCATCGCCGTCGTGCTGGCGACGCACGAACGGCGCTTCGCCGAGCAATGCGACCGGGTGCTGCGGGTGCGTTCGGGGCGGATCGAGACGGCATGAACCCGCGCGTGGTCACCGCGGTGCGGCGGCACAGCCTGGGCTGGCTCGTCGCGGCCAATCTCGTCGGCCTGCTGCTGGCGACGCTCCTGCTCTGGCCGGGGCTCAATGATGCGCTCGCCCCGCTGACCTACGGGCGCTGGGTGCCGCTGCACCTCGACTGGCAGCTTTACGGCTGGTGCGCCCTGCCGCTGGTGGGCGTGTTGTTCCATTATTATCTGTCCGACGACGACCGGGCCGGCTTCATGGCCAGGCTCTGTCTCTGGGTCTGGTCGGCGGGCCTGCTGGCCGGCGGGCTCAGCTGGCTGGCCGGCCGGGTCGGCGGAAAGCTGTTTCTCGACTGGGCCGGGCCCGCGCGGAATTTCTGGGCCTTTGCGGGGCTCGTGCTCTGGCTGGGCCTGCTGTGGCAGGCGCGCCGGCGCGCCGGGATTGCGCGCTGGGCCTGGACCATGCTGGTCCTGCTCGGGACGGTGCCGCCGCTGCTTTATTGGGCCGCAGCCCCCGGGGCCTACCCGCCGGTCAATCCCGATACGGGCGGCGCCACCGGCGCCAGTCTGCTCGGGTCGACGCTCGGCGTCGTGGGCATCTTCGGCCTGATCCCGTGGCTGCTGCGACTGCCGGTCGTGCCCGGCACGCGGGCGCGCTGGTGGTTTGGGGCGGCGTTTGCGGCGTCCTGGTCGCTTTATGCCGGCCTCGGCCACGGCGACACCTCGCACCACCGGCCCGACCAGATCGTCGGGTTGGGCAGCCTGGTGATCTGGATTCCGCTGGTCTGGTGGTATGCGCGCGCCTTCGCGTGGACGCCGGCCTCGCGCCGCTGGCTCGGCGCGGCCTTCGGCTGGTGGGTGCTCCTCGTGCTCAGCGGCTGGCTGAGCTTCCTGCCGGACATCGCCGACCGGGTGAAGTTCACCAACGCCCTCGTGGCCCACTCGCACCTCGCGATGGCCGGGCTGGTGACGAGCCTGCACCTGGCGCTGCTGCTCAACCTCGGGCCGGGCCGGGCGCCCCACGCCACGGGCTTCTGGCTGTGGCAGCTCGGCTGCGCGGTGCACATCGCCGCGCTGGGCTGGCTGGGCTGGCACGAGGCCGCGGCCCCCGCGCTGCTCCAGGAGCGCGGCGGCTTGGCGGATGCCTGCTACGGTTTGCGTTTGCTGGCGGGCGGGGCGATGTTCGTGGCCTCGGTCGACTGGCTCGGGACCCTCGGAAGCAATGAAACCAACGGCGCTTGAACAAACCGCGCGCGGGCTGG